>WNGN01001023.1_pt1 | contig 18030 bp, 13 predicted proteins | sample 5400561 | NCBI WGS metagenome assembly WNGN01 (sample SAMN13153379, study PRJNA577476) | soil metagenome | isolation source: 115 cm soil or saprolite under Garry oak tree replicate 2 | place: USA:California | collected 2016-06-15
GGTTTACGGTGAGTCTGGGAGTTACTTTCCAGTCGTCCTGCGCAAATCCAAGGATGGACCTGAAATTAGCGGCGAAAAAACCGGAACCCGCACCTCGCAGCGCTCCGTTGGCACCAATCGGCACCAAATCGTTGATGAAACTTTGCAGATCGGGATAGTCCCATTCCCCGCGGGCCCGCGGCAGGAAATCACTCGGGCCGATATTGTTGCGTACCTCCACGCCCGCCTTCACGGTGTGCCTGCCGAACGTCTTGGTTACATCGTCGACCCACTGGTACGTGTTGACAATCGTGCTCTGGGGTGAACAACCATTCGGTCCAATATCGATGCCCAAGCTATCGACTTCGACGTTTGGAAAATTCGCAAACGCTGAGGGCACGACCAGATCCGGCCCGACGGCGCGCGAAAAGGAGAAACGGAGCTCATTGACCACTGTGTTTGATATGGCCCAAACGTCATTGAGAATCACTTTTCGTGCATCACTATTGTTTGTGCCGTTGAACTGCGGTTGCGGCTCTACGGCATTAACCTCTGGCGAGCGCTGCCGGTCGTAGATGTAGCGGCCGCGGAGCGAGTGCTTGCCGATGTTGTAATCCAGGCTGACGATGAAATCATGCTCATGCGTGAAATTCGGAGCCACGCCCTGGAATACACCTACGGGAATGGCTACCCCGTTTACAATTTCGGGCGGGCCGCTCGCGGAAGGAGCGACTGCAAACTGCGCAAGGACAGTCTTGATGGCCGGATTGGCAGCCATACCTGTTAAGGTCGCTAAGCCCCCCGCCGTGGGTGTACCCACCGTTGGTCCAGCAGAGGCCTTATTCTCATCCTGATATTCGAAAGCGCCGAAGTAAAAAAGCTTATCTTTTAGAATCGGCCCGCCGATACTCGCACCCATGCGGTTGTAATCGTAGCGGTTCTGGAAGCCCTGCTGTGTCTCCTGCTCGTCAAACGCATCGTAGCTGCGGCTGCGATTAAATTCATGGGCTTCGCCGTGGATACTGTTCGTGCCTGACTTCGTCGTGATGGCGAATATTCCCGCTGCGGAGTGCCCATACTCCGCGTTAAATTGATTCGTCAGTACGACGAAGTCCGCCACAGAGTCCTCGATGACGGGAGTGAGGTTCCCGTTGACATAAGCGCTGTTATCGTCAGCGCCGTCGATGGTGAAGCTGTTGTACCGGGGCCGCAAACCGCCAATCGAACCGCCGGAGCCCGCGACGCCACCCGGCTGGGTGGTCGTATTGGGCAGAACGACGGCCAGTTCCTTCACATCTCCGCCGATGGTGTTGATGGGGAGCTGTTCTGCGACCGAGCCTGAAAATCCTGACTGTATCTGCGACGAAGTGACGCTCACTGCGGCTTCGCCTTCCGCTGTCACTTCCACAGTGGTAGTGACGCTGCCCACTTCCAAGACCGCCGGCGCGTCCACGGTTTGATTGGGAAGGACGTTGACGTGCGCCCGCACGTATTTATTGAATCCTTCTTTGGTCACTTCAACCGTATAGGGCCCGGGCAGCAGGTCCGGAAAAACGTAAACATCGCCGCTCGACGTGGCGGCAGTAATGACTTTGGTGTCATCGTTTGTGGCAGTAACCTTCGCTCCCGGAACCGTCGCGCCGCTCTTATCGGTCACTTCGACTTGCAGCGTGCCGCCCAGTCTCTGGGCCAGGCCGCGCACCGGCAGCGCCGCCGTGAGAACTAGCGCGGTCAAAATTGCCAGGACGATGCCGCAATAACTTAGACAACCACCCTCACCCGCATTTCTCATATACTTTTTCGGAGATGTCATGTGCGCTACCCCCAAGATTCGCGGATCATATCACAACTGCGTTCCCCATCGGTATACGGGCATTTAGCCAATTTTTTCGATTGGCGTCATTCCCAGGAAAGCTTGGCGGCAAGTGTTACTCGGCTTTCGGCGCTCCTGCCTTAGGGCTCGCGGAGGCCTTTTGGATGATCGCCAAGGCTGGGAAATCCACGTCCGCATGATTCCAGTATCTCTTTGCAGCGTCGGATTCCTGCGCCACGGTTGTCCGGTCCCCGCCATGCTCTGCGACCAGGGCTTTTGCGTAATGCGAGCCGCCGTAATAAGGATCCACGGCGAGCATCAGCCCTGCCAACTCCTCGGCGATGCTCCACTGGCTGGTTTCGCGCGCCAGATTCGAGAGCACTTCAACGCGGAAGAGCCCCTGCGACCAGGAATCCGCGCTGGTGGACCGCCGGGTGTATTGGCTAATCCGTTCCACGAGCGCGGGCGCGTCCGCGAGCGAACCGCGCCCCAGCATCAGGGCCAGCTTGAGCAGATCCAAATACGGCGAGGCGGCGCCCGCGTCAGCCCGGTTGAGGCCGCTCGATTCCGTTTGCGCAGAATTCAGCTGGGCCTCGGCTTCATCGCTTCGGTGCAGGCCGACGAGGGCAATGCCGGCAAGGCAATGGCCGGTGACGCGGCTCAGCACTGATGGGCTGGCTGCCATCTCCTGCGCCGCCCCGAGCGCCCGGCCAAAATCGCCGCGATTCAGCAGGAACTCGGGCCAGTCCTTGCGATTGAAGGCTGCATATTCCGTAAAAGGCGTGAGCTGGCGTTCGGCGGCGAAATAGCGCTCCGCGAGATGCAGCTGCCCCTCATATTGATAGGCGCTCGCCAGCAGGCTCAGATTGTGCGCATGATGCCAATCGAACGAAGCAGGGATATTTTCCCGGCGATAGTAGCCATTCTCGAGTGTTTCCGCTTTCAGAAAAAACTGGATGGCTTCCTCGTTACGCCCCACGCCGCGCAGTTCGTGGCCGTAGATGTGCTGCCCATGCGGTATCCGCGGCGCCATTTGCGCGTAGATGCGAGCTTGTTCGAGCGCGTCCGAGAACTTCCCCTGATTCTCATAGCAGTGCGCCAAAAAATGATGCGCGGCGAAGTTGTCCGGCGCGATCGCCAGCGCCCGCTGATAGTAAGCAATTGCCGAAGCGACGCAGCCGCCGCCGTCTCCAAAGGGCGTGGGCTCCTCGGCATGGCCGCGAAGCAACAGAAGCTCCACATCGTTCGGATATGCGGCGAGTGCCCCATCGATGGCCTGGCGGAAGGCCAGCAGCTTGGGGATCGCCTCCGCCTTGCCCGCAGCCACCATGGCATCGAGCTGAGCTTTGCGTATCGCGATTCGTCTCCTCTCCCGGTCGTCGGCGGCCGCGGAGAGAGACTCGGCCTGGTCCGCTGCCGCACGTGCGGCGCGATAATCCATGGGCGAATAGGCGTAGCTCAGCCCGAGGTAGGCCATGGCCATTTTCGGATCACTGCGCAGCGCTTGGTGGAAAGCTCGAGCAGCCTCGATCCAGACATACGAATGCAGGTAAGCGACACCCTGGTCGTAGAACCTTTGCGCCAGCGCCGAGGACGTCGTTACCTTCTCGTGATAGACGCCGATGCCCTCCCGCAGCGCTACCGGACGGCTCAGGATTTCCTCGGGTACCCAGCCGACATTGGCGTGGTTCGCGTGCTCATTGGCTTGAGCAAAGATTGAGCCGGGGATCGTCAGGAGAAGAATCCCCGCAGCCACCAGTAAGCCACTGCGGTGAAGAGATCGGCTATGGTGTATTGCCGTCATCTATCATCTAATGGTCCGCTTTGCCCACAGTCACTCGAACACGGTCTGCGGCGTTCCAAAGATAGCCGCCGGGATTCCAGTGCATCTCGAGAGGCTGGCTGCGTCCTCGCTGGTCGGTCGCGCGCGAGAGGATGACGTAGGTTCCTTCTTCGCGCGGTTTCCACTCGAAATCCCACAAACGCCAGGCATAACGCGCATGCTCGGAACGGAGCGCGGCAGGTTGCCAGGATTCTCCGGCGTCCGCCGAAATCTCCACGCGCGACACCGTTGACGTGCCCGCCCAGGCAGCACCGAAGACGCGCACCGAGGTCGCGGCTGCGTCGATGACAGAACGATCCGCAGGCGCGGCAATGATCGACTTGATCGGCAATGAGGTGATCACGGAACCGCGTCGTGCCTCCCCGGAAACTCTCGCGTTCTCCCCGACGGCTTCGCGCGAACGCGTAGGCAGCCGGTAAGCTGAATCCATGTAGTAGCCTTCCAGTTCGCGTGTAAGCACGCGAATCTCCGTCAGCCATTTAATTGAAGCCGAGCCAATCCAGCCGGGCACCAAAGCTCTCGCCGGATACCCATGTTCTGGAGTCAGCGGCGAGCCATTCATCTCGGTGGCCACGATCGTATCCGGATCCAGGGCCTTGTCCATGGGAATGCTGCGCATGAAGGGCGGAGAGGGCGAAGGCAAGGCTACGCCGCGAAACGCTACGTGTCGCGCAGTGTCTTTTGCCTCCGCTCTTCGCAGCAATGCTCCGAGCGAAGGCCCGCGGAACACGGCGTTTCCCACTCCGCCGCGAGTCCAAGGAAGGCCGCCGATGCGCGGCTGAAAAAACGCTCTCCCATTGCCGGCGCATTCCAGGGCATTGGTGACGCTGGGCGCTTCCATCTTCAAAAGGTCAGCCATCGTCAGCGTCAGCGGGCGCGCCACTTCGCCCGTAATCGAGAGCTTCCATTCAGCCAAATGGATCTGCGGCATGTGCTCATTATTGCGCACGAAGAAGTGCTCGGTCGGCGTGATCCAGCTATCGAAGAACGAAACGGGCATTTCTCGGGTGATGTATTCCTCCGAATAGACCGTCATCCCGTGGGCATCCGTCGGCAGGCTCGAGCCTGCGCGGGTTTGTCGGCTCAATGCCTCGCTTGGTGCCGTGCGGAAAGGCGCGTGCGTGAGGGCGGCGACCGCTTCTTCCGCCATTCCGACGAGCAGGGAAGCGCCAGCCCATTGCGCTCCGTTGGCCAGAAATCTTCTCCGCGTAAGCCTGTGGTCCATCTCGGTAAGCCACCGCGCAGCAATCGCAAAGAGCTCGTGAGAGCCGTCACCGCCGTAAAATCACGAACAGATGCAAGTTAGCTGAAATATTGCTGCTGAGTCAATTCGTGGCGCGTCTGTAACTTATAGGACATGAGAACGCAAGCTCTATCTGTGCGACAGCCGCGAAATGAGACGCTTGACCTATGACGTCGGGCCAAGCGACATCGGACCATGAGACATCGGAGCACGCGGCATCAACCATCGAAATTTCACCTCCTGCAGAGGACTTCGTTCACGCTGCGCTGCGTTCGCCCGCAACCGCGGTGGCAGTGGCGCTCCTGTTGCGTCTCGTTTTCCTCTATTTGGCGCATGACTCCGGCGGGAACTTGTTTCCTGTGGGCCAGGAGGCGGGGAACGTAGCCTGGTCGTTTGCCTTGGGCCATGGCTTTTCCTCGCCTCTCATCGGCATGCAAGGCCCGACGGCCTGGGTCGCTCCGGTTTATCCGCTTCTTCTAGCGCTTGGATTCAAGCTGCTGAGCATGAATCCGTATCACGTCGTGATTTTCGGCCAAGTGCTGAATTCGATTTTCTCGGCGCTGACCTGCTGGCCCATTTATTTGCTGGCCAAAAAGCTCTTCGGCAGCGGAGTCGCGCTGGCCTCCTGCTGGACCTGGGTCCTGCTTCCGACCGCCATTCTCTTTCCTCTGGAATGGATCTGGGACCAGAGCCTCTCCGCGCTTCTTCTCACCGCGCTCCTTTGCGCCACGCTTTATCTTCCTGTAGCGGCGCCCTCTTGTCCCGAGGCGCTGGAACGAGGGATCAGGGCGGCACGCCATTCGCACAAAGGCCTGATCTGGGCGGCGTACGGAATCGGCTGGGCTTTCGCCCTGCTGACCAATCCCACGGTCGGGCTGCTGCTTCCCGTGTTCCTAGGCTGGCTCGCGTGGCAACGCCACGAAAGCGGCGCGCCGTGGAGAGGCCCAATTGCAATTGCCGTGCTGACCTGCGTCCTTGGCATCGTTCCCTGGACCGCCAGGAACTATGCCGACTTCGGGCACTTTGTGCCCATCAAATCAAATTTCGGGCTGGAATTTTGGCTGGGAAATAACCCCGACGTAAAAATCATCTGGACCTGGTGGCGCAGTCCGGCCTCGGATGCGGCCGAAACCGCTGAGCTGCACCGGCTGGGCGAAATCGGTTATATGCAGGAGAAGCAAAGGCAGGCTGTGGCGTTCGTCAAGGCGCATCCGGGAACTTTTCTGGATTCGTCTTTTGACCGCTTTGTGGATACGTGGACGGCTCTGTGGGACCAGCACGCGGACCCCTGGGTGACCGCGTTGCATGCGGGCGCGGCCTATACATCCTTTTGCAGCATCTTTTCGCTCCTGGCGCTTTTAGGTCTGCTGCTGGCGCGCCGGGGGGACGCGCTTCAGACGTTCCCTCTGTCGGCCGCGATGCTTCTTTTTCCCGCGACCTACTACATCACGCACAGCGCCATGCGCTATCGCCATCCCATTGATCCAGTGATGACCATGCTGGCCGTGTATGCGGCGGCCTGCGCCTACGCGAGAGTCGCTGGGAAAACCGAGGTGAAGGCTAAAATCGACAAAACTTCACCGGCAATGGCTGCGGAATCGCGCCAGCAGAGAAGAGCACGCTCGCGCCGCACCGCGACCACAGACTGAAATTGCAGGCTGCGTGCGCAGCGCCAGATTCAACTAGAAATTCGATTCCTCTAGCGGCTGGTGCTGGTCACCACGGGAACAAATTTCTGAATCCGCTTGGCCTGTTCCACTTCGCCTGTGTAGATGTTCCCCTTGGAGTCCATCCCGATAGCGTTGATCCAGTGGAATTGCCCGGCATACTTGCCGTTGCCCCCGAACGAGCCCAGCGTTTTGCCGGTCTTGCGGTCCAAAATCCAGACCAGGTCATTGGTCCCGTCGGCCACGAACATATATTTTTGTTGCGGGTCTTTCGAGAAGATCATTTTGTAGGTGGTTCCGCAGGGAGGCATCTTCGTGTTGGGTGGAAGCCCGCCACAATCGGGACCGCGCGAAGGCGTGTTCGGCGACACGTAGAAATCCTGCACCCACTTGCCCTGCTTGGTGTAGACGGAGATGCGGTCCTGGCCGCGCTCGCCGACGTAGACCAGCCCGTCCTTGGCAATCTCCACAAAATGCAAATCGGGCACGAAGTTCTTCTCCTCCGGAGGCGGCGCGCCGGTCCACTTGTACGGCGGAATCGGGTCGTTGGAAATTTCGCTCAAGGGCATCCCGTGGCCGCCCCAGCCGCGCTTGAACGCGCCCGTATCCATATCGTAGACGAGCACGCGCTTCCAGTTAATCAGATAAATCTCACGGGCATCCTGGTCGAGATTGAAACGCCCCTTCGATACGAGAACGTCGGTCTGCGTATTGTCTTCCTTGAGCGGTCCCGCATCTTTTGGCGGACGGTGGCCGAAATCCCAAAGCAGCTTCCCATCGGGCGAGAATTTGAGAATGCTGTCTTGCGCCGCCGTTCCGGCGATCCACACGTTTCCCTCGCGGTCCACCAGGATCGTTTGCAACGCGGTCGGCCATTGTGGAATGTAGCCAGGGCCGCCCCAGGCGTGAACCACGTTGCCCTCGGGGTCGAGTTCGATGGCCTCGGGTCCGCGCACGCAGCAGGCGATCCGCGGCGGATCGTCGCCGCCACCGATTTCATCGCCATCGGCCGCCGCCCCGCGATTCAGGAACCACACGTGGTCGTTCCTTTCGTCCACGTACAGGCCGGTCACCTGCTGCATGCTCCAGCGATTCGGCAGGCGCTTCGGCCAAAAGGGATCCACGCGATACATCGGGGTTCCCTGCGCGTCCGTGGCCTGAGTCGCCGCTTTTGCTTGCGGCCGCGCGCGCATCGTCACGGCCAGCGCCAGCACGCAGATCGCAAACGTTAGCGCAAATATCAGGCTTCGGCTCATTCGCCTATTCGGATCATTTGTGTTCACAGGATTTCCCTCCCATCAGGCGCCAAGTAACCGAGTGCCGCCCTAAATGGCGCCGCTACAAAGAGCTCGTGTATAGTGGCCGCCTTCAGGTCCGGTTTGGGACTCCGGTGGAGTCCACCGGACTCCAGAAACCGGAGCGCGTCGTTGGTTCAGAAGCGGGTGCCTCTCGATCGTATTTCCGAAGGTGGCGCTAGCCTACCACACTCGCGGCGCGAATAAATATCCGAGACCGTTCCCGAGCCGGCCTGCCCCGCTCGCCGCTTTGTAGCGCCGAGCTTCAGTCCGGCATGCGGCCCTGAAGGGCGGCGCTACATTCCCGAACGTGCCGCGTCACCAGATTCTGCAAACCTGGCTGGCGGGCTTCACCATGAGGTCGCCGGCGTGGCAGTCGAACGCCTTCGCGAAATCCGGCGTCGCGTGCGAAGCACGCGCTACAAAAAAGTCAGCAGCGCTCCCGCGGCCTCGCGTGCGCAGCACGCGGGTAAAGAAGTCATCGCGCCGCGGAGCGAAATTTATGGACGTCACCAGATTTTGCAAACCTGGCTGGCGGGCTTCACCAGGGCGTCGCCGGCGTGGCAGTCGAACGCCTTCGCGAAATCCGGCATGTTCAGCAGTGCTCCCGCGGCGCGGAACCGCGGCAGCGGGTGTGGATCGACGGTGACCATCATGCGTTCGAATTCAGCTCTCGCCGTCGTGCCCCAAATGCGCGCGAAGGAGAGGAAGAATCGCTGCTCGGCGGTGAAGCCGTCGATCTTCGGCGGCTCCGGTTTGCCGGCGAGCGTGCGATCGAAGGCCATGTGCGCGATGGTCACGCCGCCGAGATCGGCGATGCTCTCGCCGAGGACGAGTTTGCCGTTTTCGTGCAGGTCGTCGGTGACCACAAACGAATCGAACTGTTTCTCGACGCAGGCGGTGCGTTCCTTGAAATTCTTCAAGTCTTCGGGAGTCCACCAGTTGTGCAGGTTGCCCTGCGCGTCGTATTGCGCGCCCTGATCGTCGAAGCCGTGCGTCATCTCGTGGCCGATCACGGCGCCGATGGCGCCATAATTCAGGGCATCGTCGCCGGTCGCCTCGAAGAAGGGCGGCTGAAGAATGCCGGCCGGGAAGACGATTTCATTCATGTTGGAGTCGTAATAAGCGTTCACGGTGGGCGGGCTCATTCCCCATTCCGTGCGGTCCACGGGCTTATCGATCTTGGCCAGTTCGCGATGGAACTCGAACGCGCTTCCGCGCTCCACGTTCTCGAGGTAGGAATCGCGTGCCACCTGGTAGGCGGAATAGTCGCGCCATTTATCCGGATAGCCGATCTTGAGGGCCATGGCGCTGAGTTTGGCGAGCGCCTGCTTGCGCGTGGGATCGCTCATCCAGGGAAGCGTCTCGATATCAGAACGCAACGCGGCCACGAGATTCTCTACCATTTTGCGCGCGCGCGCTTTGGCTTCGGGAGGAAAAACCTTCTCCACATATTTTTGCCCCAGCGCTTCGCCAAGGTTGCGGTCGGTGGCGTTGACGCAGCGCTTCCAACGCGGCTGAATCTCTTTCGCGCCGGTGAGCGTGCGGCCGTAGAAATTGAAATTTTCGTCCACGAATTTGCCGGAAAGCGCGGGAGCCGAGGTACGGATCAGGTGCCAGCGCAGGTAAATCTTCCAGTCAGAAATGGGCACGGATTTCAATTCCTTATCGAGGGCCTGGAAAAATTCCGGCTGGCCAACGTTCACGACGCGAATATTCGGGAAGCCGACCTCGCGGAAGTAAGTCTCCCAGGAAAAATCCGGCGTGAGCGCACGCAGCCCGGCCGGATCCATCTTGTGGTAATTGGCTTCCGGGTCGCGGCGCTCCACGCGCGTCTTGGAGGCTTGCGCCATCTGCGTCTCGATGGCCAGCACGGCGCGCGCCTCGGCGGCAGCTTTGTCGGAGGAGTCGCCGGCCAGTTCTAGCATTTTCGCGACGTGCTGCACGTATTGATCGCGAAGCTGCTTGGACTTCTCGTCGTCTTTCGTGTAATAGTCGCGATCGGGCAAACCCAATCCGCCCTGGCGGGCCCCTCCGATCATCTGCTGGCTGTTTTTGTCGTCCTGCTCGGAACCGAAGGAGAAAAGCACGCGCGTGCCCTGGCTCTGCAAGCGGGCCGCTTCGTCCTGCAGCTGCGCGAGATTGCTGATCGCGGCGATGCGATCGAGCTCCGGCTCGATGGGCTTGATGCCGGCGGCTTCGATTGCTTCGGTATTCATGCATGCGGAGTAGAAATCGCCGATTTTCTGTTCGACGGAGCCGGCCGCGCTTTTGCTCACCGCGGCCGCTTCCAGGATTTGGCGGAGGACGTCCTGATTGTGGTTTTGCAGGGCATTGAAGCGGCCCCAGCTGGCGTACTCGGGCTGAATGGGATTGCGCTTGATCCAGCCGCCGGTAGCGTACCGGAAGAAATCCTCGCAAGGCTTGCAGGTCGTGTCCAGATCGGCGAGATCGAAGCCGTGGCCCTCGGCCGCGGAAACGGTTTGCGGAAGCCGTGCCGCACTGCCCGGCGGGAAGATGCCGGGGAAGAGGATGAGTCCCGCAGCCAGAATGATCAGGCCAAAAAGAATGAGCAAAGCTGCTGTTCTCCGCATGGCGGCCTCCGGAAAAGTTCCTGGTCGTCCGAGATGCCCGGTCGTTCCAGAATAGTTGCCTGCCCGCCCCGAGTCAAACCGTTGCCGCTCTGCTCGGCAGCGGCGTACTTTCGCGCCGCAGCTCCCATCATTCTGGTCGAACTGGCCTCTGACAGACGGCCACATCCCTCTGGTAGGAAAAGACTGGAAAATCGGCAAAGTGTTATGATCAGCGTGGGCAAATTAGGCTAACGGAATCTAGTCGAGGAGGATGAGCATGCGAGCGCATTTCCTGATGGCGGCGGGTTTGCTGGCGGCTTCCTGGATGGCGGTGGCGCCGGCGCGGGCCCAGGAAGTCACCAAGGACAACCTTGACGGCATCACCAATTTCCATCGGATCCAGAGCGTCGTGGCATGCACCGGGGCCATCAAGCCGGAAGTGGTGCCGCAGATCAAGCAGATGGGTTTCGTCTCCATCATCAATCTGCGCGAGCCGACTGAGGAGGGCGCAAACATTGAAGGCGAGGGCGTGGCGGCGAAAGCCGTGGGCCTGCGCTACTACAGTATTCCTTTCAACGCCATGAACCCTGATCCTGCCGCGGCGGACAAGTTCCTCGACACGATCATCACGAAGGGCACCGAACCGGCGTTCATTCACTGCGCAGGCGGCGGGCGCGCGGCCACCATGTGGTTCATCAAGCGCATGGTCGTGGATCATTGGGACGTCGATCGCGCCGCCAAGGAAGCCACCGACCTGGGCATGAATAGTCCGAAGCTGAGGCAATTCGCCATCGACTACGCGATGGCCCATAAGCGGTAAGCCTGGCTGGCTCTCTCCGGCTGTCATGCCGAGGGCTGGCTTTGCCCGAGGGATCTGCTTTTAAGAAAGCCAAAACGGCAGGTTCCTCGTCGTCCGCCGCGCAACAGCTTTCCGGACGCAACCAACTGATCCTGGCGGACTCCTCGGAATGAGAGGTTTTTGTGCGTGTGCCGCCCTGAATAGCGGCGCTATAAACTGTCGCGGCTAAGGCCGCGCCCCAGTCCAGCTGCCGGTTGCTGCTGGGTCATGCAGTGCAAGGTGCCCAGGCCGAGGACCAGATCGCGCGCCGCAATGCCGATCACTTCGCGATCGGGAAATAGCGCAGCCAGAGTATTGACCGCGGCGCGATCGTTTGCGTCGCTGAACGCGGGAACCAGCACGACTTTGTTGGCGATGTAGAAGTTCGCGTAGCTTGCGGGAAGCCGCTGTCCATCGAACCATACCGGCTGCGGCATGGGCAGGGTTTCGATGCGCAGCGGGCGGCCGTCCTGATCTTTCATCTCGCGCAGGCGCGCGAGATTTTCCTGCAACGGCTCGTAGTTGGCCTCGGAGCGATCCGGCTCAATGACCGTCACCACGGTCGTGGGATTGACAAAGCGCGCCAGATCGTCGACGTGGCCGTGCGTATCGTCACCGGCGATGCCGCGGGCAAGCCAGAGAATATTCGTCGCGCCCAGATAATCGCGGAAAATGGCCTCCCAATCGCGGCGCTCGAAGCCGGGATTTCGCGCCTGCTCGGCGCTGAGCAGGCATTCTTCGGTGGTGAGCAGCGATCCGACGCCGTTGACTTCGATGCTGCCGCCTTCGAGCACAACCGGTCGGCCCTGATACCGCGGCTCCCAGACGGGCATTTTCAGCTTGGGCAGAATGCGCTTCATGGCGGCGTTGTCTTTCTGCCAGTCGTCGTACTTGGCCCAGGCGTTGAAGCGCCACTTCGTGGCGGCGACGCCGGTAGAACCTGGAGTGCCGCCAGCGGCGGCGCATTTTTTAACAAAAATTGTTCCGAAATCGCGCGTCCACCCGCGATTGGTCGGCGCGATGAAAAAATCCACGGCGGCGAGATCCGCGCCGCTCTTTTGCAAAACGCGGCGCGCGACGCGCTCTTCGGCGCGATCCTGCACCAGAATGCGCACGCGTTCCACGCGCGCCAGATGCCGCACGATATCGGCATAGACCCAGGGAATCGGCGCGAATTTGCCGGGCCAGTCGGTGCGTTCGTGGGGCCACGCGAGCCAGGTGGCTTCGTGCGGCTCCCACTCGGCGGGCATGCGGTAACCGAGCGCTGTGGGCGCAGGCTCGCCACGAGCGGGCGTGCGCCGCACGGGCTCGCGGGGCGCGCGTTCGTGCGGGGCGCGCTCGCGGAGCTGCGGTCCGCGAGGCGCAGAAGCTTTCGTGCTCCGCGATTTCAACCGAGCCACCGCTCGAGCAGCGGCGCGTAAGCGTCGGTGCGGCGATCGCGCAGGAAGGGCCAGTTACGGCGCACTTCCTCCATGCGGCGCAGGTCGCATTCCACGACCAGCGTCTCCTCTTTGTCGGTGGAGGCTTCGGCGATGATCTGCCCGAAAGGATCGGCCACAAACGAAGACCCCCAGAATTCCAAGCCGCTCTCCGGCGGCCCCTCGAAGCCCACGCGGTTCACTGCGGCGACAAAAATCCCGTTGGCGATGGCGTGGGAACGCTGGATCGTGCGCCAGGCGTCGAGCTGCGCCGCGCCGAACTGCGCCTTTTCCGCAGGATGCCAGCCGATGGCCGTGGGATAAAAAAGAATGTTCGCGCCGCGCAGGCTCGAGAGCCGCGCGCCTTCGGGATACCACTGGTCCCAGCAGACCAGCACGCCAATCCTGCCGTAGCGCGTGTCGAAGTTGGGGAAGCCGAGGTCGCCCGGCGTGAAATAGAACTTCTCGTAGTAGAGCGGATCGTCGGGGATGTGCATCTTGCGGTAGAGCCCGAGCAGCGCGCCATCGGCATCGAGCACGGCGGCGGTGTTGTGATAGAGCCCGGCGGCGCGGCGCTCGAAAATCGACGCGATGATAACCACATTCAGCTCGCGCGCGAGCTTGCTGAGCGCCTCGGTAGTTGGCCCGGGAATCGGTTCGGCCAAATCGAAGCGCTCGGCATTTTCTTCGCGACAAAAATATTGAGAACGAAACAGCTCCTCGAGGCAAATGATCTGGCCTCCGCGTTTGGCCGCTTCGCGAACGGCATCGACTGTGCGCGCAAAATTTGCGCCCGGATCGGTGGAACATTTCCGCTGCAGCAGTCCTACCGTCAGCTTCTCGCTCATGAGGGGAATACTACCAGATCAACGGCGCGGATTTTTTGTTTCCCTTGCGACGATGCGGCGGATACGGCGCAGCACGCCATCGAACATCGCCGGCGTGAGCCGGCCGGTCTGCGTATTTTGCTGGCTGGGGTGATAGCTGGCGAAAAGATGCGGCAGATCGCCGGGCAGCTTGAACTCGGCGCCGTGAGAGAAAATATAAGTGACGCGGGAGGCGAGCAGCCCTTGCTTCACCAGCAGGCGCAGGTAGGTATAAAAAGCGATAGCGCCCAGCGCGAGCACGGCGCGAGGGTGCAGGATCGCCAACTCCTCTTCCAGGTAGCCGGAGCAGTTGCGCAACTCCTCGGGCAGCGGCCGATTATCGGGCGGCGCGCAACGCGCGGCAGCCGAGATATAGGCATCGCGGAGCTTGAGGCCGTCGGTTACATTCGTGGAAGTCGGCTGATTGGCAAATCCGGCGTCGTAGAGCCGGGCATAGAGAAAATCGCCGGAGCGATCGCCGGTGAACATGCGCCCAGTGCGATTGGCGCCGTGCGCGGCGGGCGCGAGGCCGATGATCAGCAGCTTGGCGTGCGCGTCGCCGAAGCCGGGCACCGGCCGTCCCCAGTAGGTCCACTCGCGAAAGGCGCGGCGCTTGGCGCGGGCCACTTCTTCGCGATACTGCACCAGGCGCGGGCATCTGCGGCAGGCCACAACCACTTCGCGCAGATGCGCGAGACGCTGCTCCTGCGATTGGCCGAGGGGGGGTGCGCTCATCCGCAGGCCTTCTCGTGCGCTCGTCTGCGCTCGCTCTTGTCCGCTCGTCTCCGTTCGCTTCTGCGCGGGCGCTTCGCGAGAAAATCGCGCAACACGACGGCCTGATTGCGCTCCTCATCGCGAGCAGAGAAGACGAGCGTGACCACGCCATGTTCGTTTTCCAGTTGCTTGATGCGGGCGGCCACCTCCGACTTATCGCGCAGCTCCTGCCGGTAGCGCTTTTGGAATTCGGGCCAGTGTTTGGGGTGGTGGCCATCGGAAGGCTGTGGGGCTTCGTAAATGCGCTTGATCTGCAACACGGCGAGGAAATTGTAGCGCGCGGGAAAATATCGGCGGCAAAAAAGATGCCCGCAAAAAGAGACCGCCTCCGCAGGAGATCGAGTGGGAAGAAGGGTCTTGCCCGCGGAGGCGGTTCCAGTGGTCTTTGGCTGCACGCACATTACCTCACGAGATATGTCGTGTCAAGATATAGTGTTTGGCTGATACCGCGGTCCCCGGCACACGCCGATTTTGCGTGTGCTGGGGTGGTAAGAGTGGCTGTGCCACCAAAGCAGCCAAACTAGGCCTGCCGCGCGCTGCGGCCCCAAATTGACATCGGCAAGGGCGCAGCATAGCATTCATGGTTTACCCGCTATGCGCTGAAAGCGCCGGAGCGGAGCTGCGTGTCTATCTCCGAGATCAAAACGGGAACGATCCTCAGCCGGATCATCGAGAGCCGCCGGGCCGAAGTGGCGCGGCGGCGGCGGATCATGCCGGAGACGGTGCTGCGCATAGCCGCCGGAAAGGCCGATGCGCCGCGCGATTTTGCGGGCGCGCTCGTGCGGGACGAAGTCAACGTGATCGCGGAAATCAAAAAAGCGTCGCCTTCGGCGGGAGTGCTGCGCCGTGAATTCGAGCCGGTGTCGCTCGCTCGAGCTTTTGAGCAATCGGGTGCGGCGGCACTTTCGGTGCTCACCGAAGAGGAGAATTTCCAGGGTGCGCTGGCGCATTTGCGTGATGCGCGTGCGGCGGTGTCGCTTCCGGTTCTCCGGAAGGATTTCATCGTGGATCCGTGGCAGGTGTGGGAGGCGCGAGCCGCCAACGCGGACTCGTTTTTGCTGATCGCGGCCGCATTGGATGACGCCGCGCTCGCGGGGCTGCTCAATCTGGGACGAGAACTGGGAATGGAAGCGCTGGTCGAGGTGCACACGGCCGAGGAACTCGAGCGCGTTCTGGCCGCGGGCGCCCGCATCCTCGGCGTGAATAACCGAAATTTGCACACACTCGAAGTGCGCGTGGAGACGTCGCTGGAGCTCGCCGGAATGATTCCGGAAGACTGCGTCGCCGTAAGCGAATCGGGACTGCGCTCGGCGGAAGATTTGCGAAAATTGAGCGCCGCCGGCTTCGACGCTTTTTTGATTGGCGAGAGTCTGATGCGCGAGCCTGACCCGGGCGCGGCGCTGAAGCGTCTGATCGCCACCGCCGTACCCGAGCGAAGCGGCGATTCGGGCGCGGGGAGTTCCGATCGTTCACGTTAAGATTTGCGGCGTCACGAATTGGCCCGATGCCAGGCTGGCGGTGGATTTGGGGGCGCACGCGCTGGGCTTTAACTTCTATCCTCCCAGCCCGCGCTCGATCAGCCCGGCAGCCGCCTGGGAGATCGCGCGGAAGCTGCCACCGCTGGTGGCGACGGTCGGCGTATTTGTGAACTGGCCCGCGGAGGTCGTTGCCGCGCTGGCCGGCGCGTTGCGTCTGGATGGCGTGCAGCTCCATGGCGACGAGCAGCCCGGCGAAGTCAGGGATTTGGCCGCGCGTTTTCGCGTGATCAAGGCGTTTGCGGCGGGGACGCGATTCAAACTGGAAACGCTGGCGAGATACAAAGCTGCTTCCGCCTTTCTGCTCGACGGCTATCGCAGCGGCCTTTACGGCGGCACGGGATATACAGGCGATTGGCGGCTGGCGCGCGAAGCCCGGCGCTATGGCCGTGTGATCGTGGCGGGTGGCTTGCGGCCGGACAATGTCGCGCAGGCCATTGCCGAGGCGCAGCCTTTCGGGATCGATGTGGCTAGCGGCGTGGAGTCGCGGCCGGGGAAAAAAGATCCTGACGCGCTGCGGGAGTTGATGCGCGAAGTGGAGGCCGCGAATCGTGCCGCAAACAGCGGGCCGATCCGCGCTTTTCGGGAGAGGATTCGGGAAAAGAAATGACCACGGCCGTAAAAACTTGGCCGGACGTGCACGGCCGCTTCGGCCCTTACGGAGGGCGTTACGTTCCGGAGACCCTGGTCGCGCCGCTCGAGGAACTGGAGCAGGCCTATGCCGCGGCGCGCGGGGATGCGAGCTTCCAGCGGGAGCTCGATGAATTATTGCGAAATTTTGCCGGGCGCCCGACGCCGCTGCAATTCGCATCGCGGCTGACCGAACATCTCGGCGGCCCGCGTATTTACATCAAGCGCGAAGATCTGCTGCATACCGGCGCGCACAAGATCAACAACTGCCTGGGCCAGGCGCTGCTGGCGAAAAGAATGGGCAAGCGCCGGATTATCGCGGAAACGGGCGCGGGACAGCACGGCGTGGCCACGGCGGCAGTGGCGGCGCGCTTTGGCATGGAATGCGTCGTTTACATGGGCACGGAGGACATGGAGCGGCAGCGGCTCAACGTCTCGCGCATGAAGCTGATGGGCGCGGAGGTCGTCGGGGTGAATGCGGGCAGCCGCACGCTGAAAGACGCAATCAACGAAGCCATGCGCGATTGGGTCACGAACGTGCGCACCACGCACTATTTGCTCGGATCGGTTTTAGGCGCTCATCCCTATCCTCAGATGGTGCGCGATTTTCACAAAGTGATTGGCGAAGAGGCGCGGCGGCAGATTCTGCAGGCCGAAGGGCGCCTGCCGGATTTGCTTGTGGCGTGCGTCGGCGGCGGCTCCAATGCCATCGGGCTCTTTCACGCGTTCCTGGAAGATACGGGCGTGAAGATGCTCGGCGTGGAAGCGGGCGGGCGCGGGCACAACCTTGGCGATCACGCGGCGCGGCTCGCCGAAGCCATGGGTTTCACCGGCGCGCGGCCCGGCGTCCTGCAGGGAACCTACACCTACGTTTTGCAAACGGCGGACGGGCAAATCGCTACGACGCATTCCGTTTCCGCCGGCTTGGATTATCCCGCCGTCGGCCCCGAGCACGCCCTGCTCGCCGAGCAGCATCGCGCCGAATATTCCGCCGCGAGCGACGCCGCGGCCATCGACGCCGCGCGCACGCTGGCGCGCCTGGAGGGCATCATCCCCGCGCTCGAAAGCGCCCACGCGCTGGCCGCGCTGATCGCGCGGGCGCCGCGAATGCGCCGCGATGAAATCGTCATCTTCAATCTTTCCGGCCGCGGCGATAAAGATATGGAAATCATCGCGCGCTATCTGTAATGGCCACGAACTCCACGGCTCTGCCGAAAACCCCCGCGACGACGCGTATCCAGCGCCGCTTTGAAGCGCTGGGCCGCCGCGGCGAGATGGGTTTGGTCGCTTTTATCACCGCGGGCGATCCGTCGCTCGAGGCGACGGAATCGTTTGTACTCGCCCTCGATGTGGCGGGCGCGGATATCGTTGAACTGGGCGTGCCGTTCAGCGATCCCGTCGCGGATGGCCCTGCGATCCAGCGATCGAGTGAACGCGCCTTGCGCGCGGGCACCACGCTTTCGGGCGTGCTCGATCTCGTCGCATCGCTCCGGCGCAAGAGCGACGTGCCCCTGGTCCTTTTCAGCTACTACAATCCGGTGCTGCAAATGGGCCTC
>WNGN01004928.1_pt1 | contig 18028 bp, 15 predicted proteins | sample 5400561 | NCBI WGS metagenome assembly WNGN01 (sample SAMN13153379, study PRJNA577476) | soil metagenome | isolation source: 115 cm soil or saprolite under Garry oak tree replicate 2 | place: USA:California | collected 2016-06-15
TCCTTGCTGACTCCTTCACACACAATGTCTACACAGTATGGGCGAGCGGCGTCTCAGGCCTGCAGAAGGGAACCACCGCGAACTTCAACAACATCTACGTCACTGCCAGCTCCGACATGGGCAAAACTTGGACTCCACACCTAGTCTTCTCCGGACCTGTCAACCTAGCATTGAACAATGTCTTCCCAGCTCTGGCCGTAGACCCGCTTAGCGGGACCCTATACGCCGGCTGGTCTGACGCACATCATGTATTCATCTCGAAATCAACGGACCAGGGTCAGACCTGGACCAGTCCGCTATCGGTAAACACATCCCCCGCTAACACTGCAGTCTTCCCATGGATCGCGGCCCGCGGTAGCACAGTCGACTACGTCTACTACGGGACGAACGCTTCGAGCAAAGATGACCCGACAGCCATCTGGAACGTGTACATGGCACAAAGCACCGACAGCGGCTCCCATTTCTCACAGAGCACAGTCACAGCCCATCCAAACCACGTAGGCGTCATATGCACAAACGGCACCGGTTGCGCACGCGGCACCCGGAACCTACTCGACCTCTTCCAAGACGCGATCGACCCACTCAACGGGCTGGCCGCGATAATCTACACCGATGATACCTTGACAACCCAGGCTGACGGTTCCCCACTACCTCAGGTCTCAGTTGCATTCCAAACGGCCTAGACTCGAACAAACCCTCTCACATCAAACTTCCCTAGTTTTTTTCTGTACCTAGATTTCTAGCCTCGGCTTAGCCCTTCGCGAAATTCTATGGTGGGGCTGGCAGGATTTGAACCTGCGATTTCGTGGGTTCCTGGCACGGCGATTCGCTCCCAAGCCACGCGGATTGTCCGGACGCATCGAGGATATTATCGTCCTCTAGACCTGGCTATCCGACAGCCCCTCATTCGCCTCCAAAGTGCGATGTTGCTTTAGCTCTTACCTTTCCCAGTCCATCTCCTCGACTCTTTTGTTTCTAACAAAAAGGTGAACGCGTGCTATCTATGCGACGATGATTTTTGCGTAATACGAGGCAGGGTCAATCGATCGTCCGTGCCGGTTATGGGCCGTGGGAGGCATGCCAGTTTTATACTGGTACCTCTCTACCTAATATCTAACAAGCGAAGGGATTCGGTACAAAATAGACACACGGTTACGAAACATGGCCGTCGACAAAAAAGTCCTAAAGACATGCGTCGTCTGCAAACGCAAATTCCTAGGCTGGTTCTCAGAAAAATACTGCAGCGACGATTGCCGAATAGAAGGTACACGATTAAAGAATAGAAACCGCCAACGGAAAGGCAGGAAAGTCCTCGACCTCCGCGAAGGAGCCATCAGCCAACAACTAGGAGAACTCGGCCTTGGCGACACGCAGTACCCGATGTACAACCACGAACTCGTCACTACTATGTACGCGAATCTGAGCCTTTACCACGGTCGTGACGGAAAGCGGCACGTCAGATCCTACTACGACCTCCTGCGAGAGATCGCCAAACTGAACGGTGGAGACACGAGCAAGGTACTCTCCAGACTCGCACCGCGCGAACAAAACTAACGGCTCAGACCTTCACTGCGCAAGACGTCGAAGGTCCTTAACCTTACCGAGAAACGTTCCATCAAAGAGATAAGCTTCCCCGTTTTCGAAATCCACTGCCCCCGAGCGCAAGACTGGTCCCATGTATTCCTTGTAGAGCTCAGTCCATCCTTCCTGGTAACTCTTGTTGATAGGCTGTCCCCCCAAGTAGTCGTTGAATGACGGCATGATGATACAGTCAGCATCTGCAACAGAGACCCCGAATTTTTTCTTCACCTCTTCAGTGGCGTTGCCCTCAAACTTCGCATCCTCACGTTTCAACACTCCTTCCGCAAGTTTGTTCCCTTCACTCTTGGCCCTAACCCATGCTTGCCTTGTGATACGGAACCCTAACGGGTCCTTGAAGACCACGACAGGATGCAAGTGACCCATAACTAGGAATTTACAGCCGAGGAGAGGTGGCGCTGGCCAGGCATGACCATGGAATAATCCAACAGAATCCCAGAGAACCATCCCATTGGACCTGTGGATCTTGACAGAAGGCGGTGTCAACGGCTCTAGGTTACCATCGTGGTTTCCAGGCACCACCTCAACATCGGGAATGATCTCGACTAGACGATCGAAGAATTCTGGGACATACTTCCATTCTTCCAGCTCAACTTTCGAAACCGCATGCTTCACATCACCCAGTAACACCAAGAGCTTGGGATGGGTCTCTGCCAAGATCTTTCGCAGCTTTTCGAGCAGCCGCGGCACCTGAGAAGGCACGTGTATTCCCTGGTGCGCCAAGGTCACCTCCCAGCCAAGATGGAGGTCGGCAATGACTAGGACCCTCTCCCCGTTGTGTTCTAGGAGGAGAGCTGGCTGGTCGGCCACTGGTTTGACGGTAACCTCGTCCGCCACTGATATGCCCGCTAGTTCGAAATCGCTCGCCTCCAATGAAAAGGTATTCTTAGCCCAAGACCCCTATACGAGCAGGGAACCGGTTCGCCACCAACCGTAAACGAAAACAGGATACTCAAAGACGCCTGTCAGGAGATAGGTCAGGCCAAGATCTTCTCCGAGGACCAGAAGCAGAATCTGACGACTGTATTTCAGAAAAGATTCCAGCAAGCCCTCGTCCTAGTTGAAGGAGGAAAAGTTCGAAAGTACCAGTTCTCACCGAGCGGCCGAACAGTCTGGGTGGTGACCGGTCGCGGTCGAGACTATCAAGTACTCCCTGACAGCTTGTTCTGCACATGCGACGACTACTACTTCCGGGTGATGGAGCGCAAGAAACAACTATGCTACCACATCATCGCTCAGCAGCTCTCTGTCGCCATGAGCAAGCACAACGCGATCGAGATGACTGACTCTCGCTACCCAGAGATTACCTCCAAACTTACCACGATCTCTTCACGCGAGTAATCTCAAGGTTTTAGTAGCCGTTTCCGAGTTCGTGCGAGAACGTATTGCGTGAGCCGAAATGTCCTACAGTCTTCCACCGGACCAGGAGTTTGCGCTACTCCAGCTCTTGCTGTACATCTTCAGCTTTGCCACCCTCGTTCTGATCTTCCTGTACATCGCAGCCGAACGTCCAGGGGAAGGAAAGAAGAAGGCCGAAGAGGAAGAAGAATAAATCGTCCCATAGATGACTACTAGTGCAGTAGATGCATAGCTCGGCATTCTCAACCCTCAAACCCTCAGTCCTACAGAGGCTCGAGAAAGAAGGCTTCCTAGAAGCCAGCCCGATCCAAGAACTAGCCATCCCCACAATTTTAAGCGGCGAAAACGTTCTACTGATCGCTCCAACAGGAACCGGCAAGACGCTCGCCGCCATCCTCCCCGTACTTGACAGGCTCATCGAAGCCAGAGCGGAAGGAAAGCCACGGGGAATCTCAGTTCTATACGTAACCCCACTCCGGGCCCTCAACAGAGACCTCCTACGCCGACTCGAAGAGATGGGGAAGGATCTTGACATCAAAATCCAGGTCCGACACGGAGACACCCCGATAAGCGCGAGATCTCGACAAGCAAAGAGCCCTCCGGACGTTATGATCACAACGCCTGAGACTCTCCAAGCCATTCTGATCGGGAAGAGGATGAAAGAACATCTTCGCTCTGTCCGGTGGGTCGTCGTAGACGAAGTCCATGAACTAGCAACAGACGAGAGGGGCGTCCAGCTATCTTTCGCCCTAGAACGACTCCTAGAACTAACCGGCGTCGAATTTCAGCGAATCGGCCTATCCGCCACGATCGGCGAGCCCGAACGCATAGGCCAATTCCTGGTCGGATCGGGACGAAGCGTCGAAGTACTTCGCTCCGATGAGACGAGGGGTCTTCAGATCAGTGTCCGATCCGTTCATCCCAGCTCAGGGGACCAGAAAGAATCCGTCAACCTAGGCCTACCAGCGTCGACAGTCTCTAGGGCGCGCATGATACTAGGGATAATTCAATCCCACAAATCAACCCTGGTGTTCACCAACACACGGGAACATGCAGAGGCGCTAGCCGCCCAGATTCAAGCAATAGGAGCTGGGGTCGCTGTCCGAGTACACCACGGGTCCCTATCGAGAGAGTTGCGAGAAGAAGCGGAGAAGGAATTTCAAGAGGGCAAACTGAGAGCCCTGATCTGTACGAGCTCTCTTGAGCTAGGAATCGACATCGGCAGCGTTGACTTCATCATCCAATACACCTCTCCACGAGAGACGACCCGGCTGGTCCAGCGAGTCGGCCGCAGCGGACATACTTTAGGCGGGACTTCTCGCGGAGTCATTCTGACCATCAACACCGATGACATACTGGAATCTGCTGTTCTGATTCAACGAGCCAGAGAAGGAAGGCTGGAACGGCCGATAATCCACGAGAAAGCCTACGATGTACTCGCCCATCAGATAATCGGTCTCTTACTCCAGAAAGGTCGAATGACGGTGGAGGAAATCGGCGAGGTCGTTCATCGCTCTTACCCATTCCGCGAGCTGGATGCAACGGAGCTCGGCCGTGTTATCGCGCAGCTCGATGAGCTGCGACTGTTGAGAAAGTTCGATCAGTTTCTGACCGCTCGTAATCCTAGAGCGATTCAATATTATTTCACGAACCTCTCAGTTATACCGGACGTTCAGAAGTATACTGTATTCGACTTCTTTCGAAAGAGGCGTATCGGCAGTCTTGATCAGGATTTTGTCGCACGGAGGTGCGCTAGCGGGACAGAGTTCATTCTGCATGGTCAGACCTGGCGAGTGCTCTCCGTTGACGAGGAACAGTATCACGTCGAGGTGGAGGCGGCCCCTCCAAGCCTGACCGCAATTCCAGGATGGGAGGGAGACATGATTCCTGTCCAGATCGACGTTGCGGAAGAAGTTGGACGTGCCCGTAGAGTCCTGTCTGACGGAATCGTACCTGATGGTTTTCTTGAGAAGGGCGAGATTGACCGAGTTGAATCTACTCTTTCCGCTCAGAAGGGTCAGGCTCCGATTCCAACTGATCATCTTGTTCTGGTCGAAAGTTTCGAGAACAGCGTAGTAATCCATTCCTGCTTCGGAAACCTGGTTAATGAGACCTTAGCGACAGCGATGGCCGCCCTATTCGGGTCCCGCCTAGGCTCAAACATCGGGACACAGGTTGACCAGTATCGCTTTGCCCTAATCTTTCCTCGTCCTGTCAGCGCCTTGTTAGTTGCGGAAGAGTTCAGGAAGCTTTCACCTGACGACATGGAGAAGATTGTCCGAGACACCATCGATGCTTCAGATCTTTTCGCCTGGAGGCACTGGCACGTTCTACGCCGGCTCGGTGCGGTGAGCCGAGAAGCAGAGTACAAAGCTCGCCAAGCGAGACTTTTGGTTGATATCTTCAAGACATCAATAGCCAATGATGAGGCGCGGAGAGAACTCTTCACAGAGAAGCTGGATGTAAAAGGCGCCAGAGGGGTTCTTGAAAGGACTGGATCGGGCGAGATTACGATCGAAACTGTACAGGATGTTGGTCAGTGCACTCCGTTTGCTCTTCCCATTCTCGACAGGATCGTCCCGCATGGTCTACTCAGACCGGCTGTCGAGGAAGCTTCTATCATCGAAATTGTGAAGAGCAGATTGTTGTCCACCAACCTCCGACTTCTCTGTATGAACTGCGGAGACTGGGACAGTATCCGGGGAGTTGATACGCTCAGGGAAGTAGTAAGGTGTCCAAAGTGCAGGTCGTCGTTGATCGCCGCGACATACCGGAGCAATGATGCACTAGGCCCGATTATCAACAAGAAAAAGAGAGGAAGCAAGTTAAGTCCTGAAGAAGAAAAGGAGTGGATGACAGCTTGGCGGTCCGCGGGGCTGATTCAGAATTATGGAAAGAGGGCGGGCATAGTTTTGGCAGCTAGAGGCGTCGGACCCACTACTGCGACTCGAATTCTGAGAAACCGGTTGGCAAGAGAAGATGACTTATACCTGAGCGTTCTAAGGGCAGAGCGAGAGTTCGAGCGTACCCGAATGTTCTGGGACTAGAAACCTGCATGACAGAGTCTTCGGACAATCTCCTGAATCACATACTATCAAAAAACCCCGGTATGCCCAGAGAAGAACTCCTCTCGCTTATCGAGCGCAAGAAACAGGAATCGCATGGCCTCTTGTCCAACGAGGGGGCAGTACGGCTCCTCGCACAGCAACTTGCGGGTCTATCGGGAGAGGCAGTCAACATTTCAGATCAACGGATTTCAAGCGTCCAAGCAGGACTATCAGACACGACCATCTCAGGAGAGATTCTCTCGATTAGCCAGTTGCGCGAGTTTCAGCGGTCCGACGGGTCTGTCGGCAAACTAGTAAGGGTTAAACTGAAAGATGGTTCCGGACAGATCACCTGCGTCCTCTGGGACTCCACAGCGGAAATCGTAGAGAAAGAACAACTCGGAGATGGGTCCAGGCTCCGTCTCGCGCATGGCTACACTAGGTTGGGACTCGCAGGGGAGGTCGAGTTTCACCTCGGGTCTCGAAGCAACATCGAAGTCCTGAGCAGAACACCTTCTGCAGGACTCGCGCTTAGCTCCGCCGGGTCCCAAGAGAGGGTACCAGCAAGCATGTCTCCCGAAATCGTGCGAGTTCGTATCAGAAAGCTGCAGAAGAGCAGAGGAGAGAATGGGCCGGCATGGGCCTTGTGCGAGAACGGAGAAGGTCTCATGATGGCGAAGTTTTGGGATGATAATATGGAGACCGTTCTTTCCATCGGTGAAGGAAGCGTAATCACGATCAAGAATCCGTTGATCACGGAGAGGAACGGGATGGTATACTTGAACGCAGGATCCAGGTCCTCTATTACAAAAGAGACTCTTGTCGACATCGAGTCTCCTCCTCCCGTCACGATTGCATCAATCAAACCAGGTCCCAAACTGTACACTACCCGCGGAGTGGTCGTCGAGCGAACTGATCCCCGGGAGATCGAGACAAGGGAGGGTCGGAGAACAAGGGTCTCAAATATTAGGGTGGAAGATGGCACCGGTAAGATCAGGGTCGCCCTCTGGGATAATCATGCCCAAATTGTGGAAAGTCTAAGGATGGGAGACGCGATAAGATTGACGGGGATCAAAGCACGGAAATCATCGAACGGGGAATTGGAAGCGTCCACCGTGTTTCTAACCCAGATCGAGAAATCATAGAGATTTTGCTGAAAGCCCATGATGGCGCTAAGAGTAGGAAAGGACCCTTTCGACTACATCAACGAGGTCAAGGTGGAGAAGTCTCGCCAGTCTATGAAACGCCGACTCCAAGAGTACCATCCCAACGCTAGCTCAATTGACACTCTTGAAAGGGTCGACGAGAAATATCACTTGATAGTTTTCTCAGCAGACTGGTGCTCTGACTGCATCGCGTATATTCCCGGCCTCGCAAAGTCTTTGATAATGGCGAAGAACAATATGCTGCAAGCGCGGGTGGTGGACTATGACGCCTACCGGGACATGGCTGAAGAGTTCAAGATCAGAGCGATTCCCACAATAATTGTTTACGACAAGAACTGGAAGGAAATTGGGAGATTCGTGGAGACCCCGAAAAAATTCGGTACCGTAGAAGAAGAGCTCTGCGCTATCCTCGGTTCAAAAGGCGCAGGCAAGATCTAGCAATCCGACGTGATCGCAGGGGGAGACCCCCAAGTTACACTGTTAAATGAGCATCAAGAAATCTAGGCACGGTTATCGTGAGGTCTCGACGACGTTATCTTGCGGTCCCGATCTTCTTGATGGTGGTCGCTGCGATCCTAATCGTCCGGTTTAACGTGACAAGCCCGTCTGCTCCTCAGCGAGTAGCCTCGCCCCCATCGCCCCAATGTCGGAAAGGTAATCCTCTGGAAGGAGTATCCAATCCTGAACGCTTGCGGGTCATCTCATACTGCCAGGTGGGGAATGGGATAGTGAAATCTCTCAGTCTCCAAAACGACGGCGATTGGCGAATCGATGTTGGTCTTGGTTCTCAGTACGGGAACCTGCTCGATGTTGGAAATGTCGACCACCACAGCGGTTGGCTAGTGTTGGAGCTGATTCCCCGAGACCAAGCCACGGTCTCGATTCCTTCCGTCGGCGAGCAGATCGCATTCGTAGGGCCGTTGGTCTATGACTCCCAGAACTATTGGAACGCTATTTACCCAGTCTGGTCGATTCAAGCTGATTAGATGACTCAGTCCTCTTCTCGGGGGACTTCATTCTATACGAGTCGTGATATCAGGAGTATCAGTCCGATCGAGTATGCTGCTGTTCTGTGAATCTTCAACAGCAACCGGGCATTCTTCGTCAGTTCCGTGCTGTAGTCTTTCTCGTTTGTCAGCACGGCCATGTGGTGCATTTCGACCACTGTTATTCCGAGGAAGACCGCCAAGCCCACGCCCAACAGGTCGATTCGCGTTCCTTGAATGTAGTAGCTCGCTAAGACGGGCATGAAACCCCAGGCTATACCAAAGCCAGGATAAGTGTGGAGCCACTTGGGCTTCTCGATAGGATAGAAGAGGGCGAACAATCCTCCCAGGATCACGAACACCAGGAACCAGAGGGAGTAGAGGAGTGACATGTAGACTCCCACGGCCATACCAGCCAGGACGGCGAGAACACCGACAGTCCTAATCGCTCCCCGGTTCATCTTTGGGAAGTAGGGAAGGTACTTGTCTTTGCTCGCGGTTATGTCGATATAGTGGGCTCCGATGACGAGGCCGAAGAATCCTGCCAGCATCGTCAATAGATAACGGTCGATGTGAAACTCGGGAGCCAGCGTCGAGGCGACCGTAACCCAGGAGAAGAGGACCATGCTGAATGGCCAGCGGAAACCGAACCACCAAACATTTTTCCTCCAAACTCCGACAAGATCAGGTTCCACCAGTGGAAGAACGGTTTCGCCCATATTCCATGCCCTTTCTCGCGACATATTTAGGAGGTTTATCATTCCTATCTGTGTTCCCGTGCGCTGACTCAAAAGGGAGAGCGTCCATCTCATTAAGCAAGAACATAACGATAGAACCCTAGCAGATCGAGTCTCACACGAACCTTGGAAGAAGAGGCAGTCCCACGGCGTAGGGAATTCTCGCGCCGATCACCAAATTCGCCCATTATCAGCCCTGATCTTGAAAATGAGAGGGGGTCCCTAGACTTCCCTCCAAACGTTCGGGATCCCCCCGACGAAATCCCTTCATCCATTATCCGACCCAAGCCCGGAACGCGCCCTGAATCCCGAGACTCGCCCATAATACGTGCCAGACAGCAAACGACCTCAGGGGAGGGGGGGTCTTAGCGACTCGGCCTCGCGACGCAAGAGCGTCGGGGTCTAGGCAAGCTGCATCGGGAGAACACGGACTAGTCGGATCACGCACCAAGCTGAATCGAGATTATCGGACAATCCTATCCGGGAATCAGCTCTACAGGACACGCACTCTGTTGGTCGCAACGAGGGCGAAAGCATTTCTTTAACGTGTATGCGGACGAGCCGAATGATTCCCGCTTGAGTAGGCCCCAAACTAGGCTAGTTGACGAGTTATTCGCCCTAGATTCCCGCATCCGGTACGTCGCCCTGTTGGACCGGAACAGCAAACTCCTAGAATCTAGGATGAGGTCAAACGTGATGAGCCTAACCCCTGAAACCTACGATCGGAAGTTCATGGCAAGCGTCCCGCCGATGATCCTTGACACGCTGTCCCAGCTGGAAAGCCAGTGCGGACCTCTCGCACACATCTCAATTCAATACCAGAAAGTCGACCTAGTCATATTCCCACACAACAACCAGATCGTCGCAATCAGCCTAGAACCCGGCCCGCTCGAGCCGATACTGCGCAAGCTCAGGGACAGCCTCAACCTACACATCCACCTCTAAGAAGCACCTTAGACCCTGAACGTCATCGCAAGATTTGCGAAATACGTTGATCTGAACCCTCAATAGTGGAGCCTGTTCAGAAAACAGACAAAATTCTGAAGACAAAGTCCACCACGCCGAGACCCTAGCCCAAGACGACCTGACTAAATCCGAACAATTATCCGGCCATTCAAAGATAGAGCCAGAAGAGCCCGTGAAACGTTAAACAAGAACACAGCACCCCACATCCGCCATGGCAATGCAACCGAGAGAATCCTACCAGCGGGTCTTCGAGCTCCTACAAGCCCACCACGAATGGTTTTCCGGAGCCCTTCCACTAATAGCCAGCGAGAACATCCCTAGCCCTGCAGTCAAAGAAGCCATCCTCTCCGACTTCGGAAACCGATACGCAGAAGGCTGGACAGGTGAGAGAGTCTACGCCGGCTGCCGATACATAGACCAAGTAGAACAAATCTGCATAGATCTCGCCAAGCAATTATTCCAGGTCGATTTCGCCGACGTTAGACCAATTTCTGGAGTCTGCGCCAACCTTGTGGCCTACACGACCTTCACAACCCCAGGAGACACTATGATGGCACTAGCAATCCCAGCAGGCGGCCACATCAGCATGGGAAAGAAAGAGTTCGGAGGAACAGCAGGCTCAGTACGAGGCCTGAACGTCGAATACTTCCCCTTCGACACAGAAGAGATGAACATCGACATCGACGCCACAGAGAAGAAGATCAAGAAACTAGCAGCCGAAGGAAAGAAACCCACACTTGCCATGTTCGGCGGCTCCGTTCTACCCTTCCCTCATCCCATCAAGGACCTTGCTCCCATCCTTCGAGAGCATGGAGCAAAAAGCTGCTACGACGCAGCCCACGTAGCAGGCCTAGTCGCAGGACACCAGTTCCAGGACCCAATGCACGAAGGCGTCGACGCCATGACCTGCAGCACCCACAAAACACTTCCCGGACCCCAAGGCGGACTTATACTCTCACATCCAGAAAACGCTGAGAAGATCAAGAAGGCAACTTTCCCAGGCAACGTCAGCAACCACCACCTCCACCATCTCGCCGGGAAGGCAATAATGTTCGCCGAGATGCTCGCCTACGGAGGAGAATACGCGGCCCAGATCGTCAAGAACAGCAAAGCCCTCGCTCAAGCCCTCCACGAGCTCGGATTCAAAGTCCTCGGCGAGAAGAAAGGCTTCACAAAATCTCATCTTCTGGTCGCGGACATAACGAAGTATGGCGATGGAAAAACGATCGAGAAAAAACTGGAAGACGCCAATATCATCCTCAACCGCAACCTCCTACCCTATGACATCAAAGAAGGAAGACACTTTGAAGCTCCAGGAGGAATAAGATGCGGTGTATCAGAGGTCACGAGGCTTGGAATGAAAGAGTCAGAGATGAAGGAGATAGCCCAGCTAATGCACCGGGTCGTCGTCAGAGGCGAGGACCCAGCAAAGATTGGCAAAACCGTAAATGAATTCAGAAAAGAGTTCACGAGAGTACACTACGCTTTTGAGTCCACCAGAGACGCTTACGAATACATCCAACTGCGATAACCACGCCACCCTTATTACACACCATTAACTCCGCGCAGAACGAGGGAGACGTCAGTTGAGCAAGCGGGAGAAGAGACGCCGAGACGAGGCACCCATGCCGGCTGCGAGCGCCGGACTCTTGCGCTTTTTCGAAGAAGACACCCCAGGAATAAAACTTAGTCCCCAACTCGTCGTCATATCCGGCGTAGGACTAGTAGCCCTCGCCCTCATCGCATATTTCCTCCTACCTGTAACCTGACCAACGATTCCGACTAGAGCGCTAGTAGTCCTCAAACAATTTTCTCTGATTGATCATAGGAACGGCCCTCGCGTCAAGCCCAAGCTCAGACTTGACCGTTCGCCTCAATTCCTCGGCGAACCTGGTAAAAATGTACACTTCCTCAGGTTGACACGCTTTGATAAACGATACCAGCTGATCGAAATCGGCGTGACTGCTCAACGGAAAGGCCGCGTTGCGCCCTGTCATTGAAAGAGCCCAGCCCGTGGCAAAGGCCCTCGCCGCTTTCCTACCGATACTCCTCCGATCCCCTGGAGTTGTAATGTAGACGCATGGATCTCTCTCCAAGATCTTACTGCCATCATCAGAGTTTGAGGCAAGCCAGTTAAGAGAGTGCCCACCTTTCCGGTAAGCTTCATTCACGCCGTCAAGACGCGGATTGACGACGACAGGTAGGTGCGTGTAGACGTTGAAGAGGCGAATCATCTCTTGCGCCTTGCCGGCAGCATAGACGTGGAGGCAGGGAACGCAACCTTGCTTTATCATCTCCACTGCCCACTCAACGACCCCGGCATAGATCGTCTCTCGAGACGGAAAACGGTAGACCGGCGATCCATACGTCGCCTCTATTACGAGAACATCGCACCGGTGAGGCTCGGCCGCTTTTGTCGTCAAAGTATCAACGCAGTTAATGTCACCCGTGTACAAGATGGAGCTCATCGGTGTATGAACAAGAAACTGGGCAGACCCCAACATGTGTCCCGCGTTTAGCGCTCTAATTTCGACACCATCAACTGAGACCTTGCGATTCAAATCGATCGCAACGAAATTGGAAATCGCGTGCTTATTCAGAGCACTGTGAATATTTTTCGTCTCAACGGTTGACTGTTTCAGTCCCTTATGTCCAAACCCACGAGTGTGATCGCTGTGGGCATGAGAAACGAAAACCCTAGCATTCTCCGGGATCTTCCGAAGCTTGACCGGGTCCATCACGATAGTAACGCCGGAGGCAGCGACCAATAGCCCGTCGAGCCAAGCTACCCTATCGCCGCGCGCCTGGCTTTCCCTCCGAAATCGACTCCAGCCTTTGAATCGCGTCTAGGTGCAAGAAAGTATCGCCCTTCGGTTCCCGGTTCACGATCTGAGGAATAGGACTAACAACTGTAGAACGGAGAATGACCGCTTCAGACTCAGTTAACCAAACTCCCGGGGGCTCGTGAGAGACAACGGCAAGTAGTCCCTCATAGCCAAAATCGCGGTTAATCACTGCTAGCACCCTCTTCCCCACCAGCCTCTCCAACATGTGAAAAATTGTTGGATTTACTGAGGACATGTGAAGCGGGTCGCGACTCCGAAGAGACGCTGACTTCCACATTCAGTCTCTTAAAAGCAGGGCGGACTACTGATAGAAACTAGAACGAACGCGCCACGAGGGAGTCCTTTCGTCAAAGCCCCTCGGTTTGGCAAGGTTAATCTTGCAGGAACGAACCCATTACAAACAATTGACACTGAGGTCACCATGTCAAAGACACTTCCCGAGACTGAAGTCGACGATGGTTTCGAAGATGAAGAGCCAGCTCCGAATATTGTGCGGATTGGCAAGAAACCAACGATGAATTACGTAGTTGCCTGCGTGACCTTGTTCAATACGGGAGTCCCAGAAGTCATGGTGAGAGCTCGTGGCCAGTCTATTAACAAGGCTGTTGAGACGGTTGAGATGCTCAAGAGAGCTTTTTTCAAAAACGTCCAGATCCAATTGGTGGATATTGGGACCGAAGAGGTTGAGCGGGAGGACGGTTCGATTGCAAGTCTCTCAACGATCGAGATAACTCTAGGAAACTGACGCGCGCGTCACGCCGGATTCTCTGCGCAATCTTATTAGTGGAAGAGACGTGAGCACGTCGCCACTAATGCCAGCTGCGAAATATCCGAGGATCGTTGTAACTCCTCCGGGTCCGAAAGCCCGGGCCTTGATCAAAGAGGACGAGTCCTTGATCTCGCCCTCTCTTGTTAGGTTCTACCCGCTCGCGGCCGAATCGGGCCAGGGCTGTATTGTGAAGGATGTTGATGGAAACGAGTTTATTGATTTCAACTCTGGATTGGTCTGTCTTGCAGTGGGGCATTCCCACCCGAAGGTTGTTGGTGCGATCAAGTCTCAAGCGGAGAGACTGATTCACTATTCGTGGACAGATTTCTATTACGAAAAAGTCGTTCAGGTTTCGGAGGAATTGGTCAAGATAACTCCGGGGAACTTTCGGAAGAAAGTGTTTCTGAGCAACAGCGGTACAGAGGCAATTGAGGCTGCGATGAAACTTGCCAAGTGGCATTCGCGAAAACACAGTTTTCTCAGCTTCACAGGTGCGTTCCACGGGAGGACGTTGGGAGCGCTGAGTCTGACCGCGAGCAAGCCTGTGCAGCGGAGACACTTCTTCCCGATGGTTCCCGGTGACACTCACGTTCCCTTCGCGTACTGTTACAGGTGCCCGTTTAAGATGACTTACCCGGAGTGTGACATGTACTGTGTCGACTTCATACAGGAACAGGTTCTGGACAAGTATCTGCCGCCGGAGGATGTTGCCGCGTTCTTTATCGAACCTATCCAGGGTGAGGGCGGATACGTTGTTCCTCCTCCTGAATACTTCAAGCGGCTGAGAAAGCTCTTGGATAAGAATGGTATTCTTATGGTTGATGATGAGGTGCAGGCTGGGATGGGTAGGACTGGACGCTGGTTCGGAATCGAGCACTGGGGAGTGGAACCGGATGTTCTCTGTACGTCGAAGGCGTTGGCGTCGGGTATGCCGATCGGTGCGACTGTTGCAAATTCTGATCTGATGGATTGGGAGGGTGGTTCGCATGCGAACACGTTCGGTGGGAACCCGGTGTCGTGTGCTGCGGCCATAGAGGTCATCAACGCGATTAGAGATGAGCACCTCTTGGAGAACGCGACGAGACAGGGGGACTACATGGTTAAGCGGTTGAAGGAGATGCAGGAGAAGTACGATATCATCGGCGATGTTCGAGGAAAAGGGTTGATGATCGGCGCTGAGATCGTGAAAGATCCCAAGACGAAAGAGTCAGGTGATAATGAAGCGCACGAGATCATGATGAAGTCGTTCCGGCGCGGTCTTGCGCTGATCACGGCGGGTCACTCGACTCTCCGCATCGCTCCTCCACTGATAATAACTAGGGATCTTGTGGACTCTGGACTTGAGATTCTAGAGGGCGCAGTAAAGGAAGTAGCCAAATCTAGCAAGTAAAAGCGTTTTTTCGATCCCGTGAATATCCTGTTCGAGTTCTTCTCCGCGACGGGTATCGGCTCCGAGCCTGTGAAGGAAACAAGAGACCCATTGAGAGTCTCTCCTCGGGAAAGTCACTCTTGCGACGCGAGGGTCGGTCGCTAAGACCCCCTATTTTTCCTGGAACATTTCCTGTCTGGCACTGATTCCGGGCGAGACAGGCAAATCAGGGCACAGTCCAGGCTTAGAAGCCAGCGCAAAAGGACGGAATATTTAGCCGCATTCTCGAATGATTCATGGGCGGTTTCGGGGAGGCTTCCCAGATCCGAGAACAGGGCTTATTTCAAGCGAATTTATCGATCAGAACCTGGGAGATGGCATACAATCCACAGTGCCGGACTGACTCTTCTACGGCGTGCATGGAGATTCTTGATCCTTGTATGTTCCTATCGCCATGCTCCGGTCTAACCGGATCGGGCGTTCTCCGTTTTGAAATTGCATCGCAGGCCAGACGGGAAAAAATCCTTCTAAATATGCTGATAGAGAGCGCGGACTATGCGCGAAACAGCTCTTCCGCTGGTGGAACCAGATCTTGTCGGAGTATGGAGGAAGAACGTCTGGTGGTTCGGTCTCCGCTGGCCATTCAGCATGGTCCTATTCTCCTGGGTCACGGTTGCATCAACACTGGCTCCCGAGTTTCACCTTGACCGTTATCTATTGACAATGCTCGCAGGATTCTTCGGCCTCGTCGTAGGAGCACACTATATCGACATAACCGCGAGCAAAGACAAGTACCTTCCCTACTTCCCAAAAATGAACCGAGGAGCGATCAGAACCGTTGGTTTCCTCGCGGTCCTAGCCGGCATGGCCATGGGAGTCTACATGTCACTCCTCTACTCATTATGGTTCCTGGTGTTTGTGACCCTCGGAGGATTCTTCGCCCTCTTCTATCCAATCGAGAAGCCCAAGTGGCTCCACACCTACCCCGGCTTTGGACTAGCCTGGGGTTTCATGCCAGTCCTAGCCGCTTACTACATTCAGGGGACGCGAATAGATCTGCTGGGCCTAGGCTTGGCGGTTTTCCTCGGAATAACAGTGGTCGAGATGCACCACATGGCCGTGCTGACAAACGAGAAAGAATATGACGTCGACTTGACGAAAAATGCCCGGCTACTGTTAGAGATCCATAGAACAGCAGCATACTCGATCGGACTGATCTTACTAATATCACGACTAGTCTAGAATGAAATCTCGCCAGAAGAGGATTGAAGAAATCATCTAGTCGCCTTGAATCGACCAGACCGGGTAGATAGCGTTCCAATAGTTTTGGGAGTCATAGACTAATGGCCCAACGAAGGTAATCTGGTTGCCAACGAGAGGAACCGAGATCGTGGCTTGGTCTCGGGGAATGAGCTCCAACACCAGCCAACCGTTCTGGCGGTTGACATTTCCAACGTCGAGCAGCCTCCCATACTGTGGACTAAGGCTAACATCGATTCGCCAGTTGCCGTCGTCCTGGAGATTGACGGATTTTACTATTCCACTCCCCGCCTCGCAGTCGGAGATGACTCGCAAGCGGAGAGGATTTGATACTCCTTCCAAAGGATTACCCTTCCGACATTGGGGCGACGGGGGCGACGCTACTTTCTGAGGATCGGACGGGCTTGAGGCATTAAACCGGACGATAAGGAGTGCAGCCACCACCATCAAGAATATCGGGACCGCGAGGTAGCGCCGCCGAAACCGCAACTGACCCCAGGGAAAGCGCATCTGAAAAAATCAGAATTTGGGCGATATAACATTACCTTGCGATATTGGCTTCGACAAGCTATCGAGGTTCCACCTATTCTTTTCCAGAATTAGTAGCCAACATCTTCTCGGCTATAGTCATAGACCAGTCGAGATCACGTCCCGGGGACGATTAGATCTTGGCTGTGTCCTTTGATCCTATGATTTCGCAGAGCTCTTCTTCGACTGTTCCGAATTTTTTCGGCGTCTCAACGAACCTTCCAATTTCCTTCCAGTTCTTGTCGTAAACGATTATTGTGGGGATTGCTCGGATATTGAATTCTTCAGCCATGTCCCGGTAAGCGTCATAGTCCACGACGCGGGCCTGCAGCATGTTGTTCTTTGCCATTATCAGCGACTTTGCAAGTCCAGGGATATACGCGACGCAATCGGAGCACCAGTCTGCTGAGAAAACTATTAGGTGATGTTTCTCGTCGACCCTTTCAAGCGTGTCAATCGAGCTGGCTTTGGGATGGTATTCCTGGAGTCGGCGTTTCATTGACTGGCGGGACTTCTCAACTTTGACCTCGTTGATGTAGTCGAAAGGGTCCTTTCCTACTCTTAGCGCCATCATGGGCTTTCAGCCAGAATCTCTATGATTTCTCGATCTGAGTTAGGAACACGGTCGACGCTTCCAGTTCTCCGTTCGATGATTCTCGGGCCTTGATTCCTGTCAATCTTATCGCATCTCCCATTCTTAGGGTTTCCACAAATTGGGCATGATTATCCCAGAGGGCGATCCTGATCTTACCTGTACCGTCTTCCACCCTAATATTTGAGACCCTTGTTCTCCTACCTTCCCTAGTTTCGATCTCCCGGGGATCTGTTCGCTCAACGACAACTCCACGCGTAGTGTAGAGTTTGGGGCCGGGTTTGATCGATGCAATCGTGACGGGAGGAGGAGACTCGACGTTGACAAGTGTCTCTTTTGTTATGGAGGATCTTGATCCTGCGTTCAGGTAGACCATTCCGTTCCTCTCCGTGATCCACGGATTCTTGATCGTGATTACGCTCCCTTCACCCATAGAAAGAATTGTCTCCATGTTATCATCCCAGAACTTCGCCATAGTGAGACCCTGTTCGTTCTCGCACAGGGCCCACGCAGGCCCCTTCTCCCCTCTGCTCTTCTGCAGTTTTCTAATGCGAACCCGCACAGTCTCAGGAGATACGCTTGCTACCGCGTTCTCTCGGGACCCGACGGAGCTAAGAGCGGGTCCTGTAGGAGAGGTTCTGCTCAAGACTTCGACGTTGCTTCGAGATCCAAGGTGAAACTCGACTTCCCCCGCAAGTCCCAGCCTGGTGTAGCCATGTGCAAGACGGAGCTTGGACCCGTTTCCGAGCTGTTCCTTCTCTACGATCTCCGCCGTGGAGTCCCAGAGGACGCAGGTAATCTGTC
>WNGN01004451.1_pt1 | contig 18022 bp, 17 predicted proteins | sample 5400561 | NCBI WGS metagenome assembly WNGN01 (sample SAMN13153379, study PRJNA577476) | soil metagenome | isolation source: 115 cm soil or saprolite under Garry oak tree replicate 2 | place: USA:California | collected 2016-06-15
AAAAAGAGCTGGAATATCTGGGCCGGGTTATCAGCGATCCGGAGCATCCGTTCGTAGCCATACTCGGCGGCGCGAAAGTATCCGACAAACTTCCCGTTATCCAGGCGCTCATCGATCGCAAGGTCGACCGGCTGCTTATTGGCGGGGCCATGGCTTACACTTTTTTGAAGGCCGAAGGGTTCACCGTGGGGAAGTCTCTAGTTGAAAACGATCAGCTCGAAACCGCCTCGCAAATCAAGCAGCGTTGCGAACAGTTGAACGTGCAGTTGTTGTTGCCGACAGATCATCAAATCGTTGACAGTTATGAACCCGTTAAGAGTGGCAAGGTTCTGGCCAAAACAATTCCGATTGAATTCACAAACGCCGGACACGCCGGCATGGACATAGGCGTGGAAACGGTTGGTCACTTTGCAAACGCGCTGAGCGACGCCAGGACCATCATTTGGAATGGACCGATGGGCGTCTTTGAAGAGCCGCCATTCGATCAAGGAACGATCGGCATCGCTCACGCAGTTGCGGACGCCGCTGATCGCGGCGCTACGGTAATCGTCGGCGGCGGTGATTCCGTCGCAGCAATTACCAGGGCCGGCGTTGCCGATCGGATTACGCACATTTCAACCGGCGGTGGAGCGACATTGGAATTCCTTGCCGGTGAAGAACTACCGGGCGTGGAAGCGCTAACCAATAAGTGAACTTGGTGCTTTGTACATTCTTATGAGAAAACCTGTCATCGCTGGAAATTGGAAAATGTATAAGACGGTGGGCGATTCCGTCGCTACGGCGGTAGCATTGAAACCGCTCGTGGCCAATGCTAATCACTGTGAAGTTGTAATTGCCCCCGTCTTTACGGCCCTGAAAGCTGTGGCGGATCGAGTCGAAGGATCAAATGTCATGGTAGCGGCGCAAGACTGCGCCACTGAGAGGACTGAAGGCGCGTTCACCGGTGAAGTCGCGGCGTTCATGTTGCGCGATGCCGGCTGTTCGCACGTGATCATCGGCCACTCTGAGCGGAGGCAATACTTTCTTGAAACCGATCAGATTGTCAGCCTCAAGACCCAAGCCACGCTGGCTGCGGGTTTGAAAGCGATTGTTTGCGTTGGTGAAACTCTCGAGCAGCGTGATCAGGGAAAGGCGCGGGACGTAGTCAGCGAACAAATAGTCGGCGGATTGAGCGGGTTGACAGCCTCGGAGCTCGACCGTATCATCGTGGCTTACGAACCTGTCTGGGCCATCGGGACCGGACGCACCGCGACGCCGGAGCAAGCGCAGGAAATGCACGCGTTTATCCGGCGCGTTTTCGCGGAAAGGCACTCGCCGGACTCTGCGGAAGCGCTGCGAATCTTATACGGAGGCTCTGTGAAGCCCGACAACATTGCGGGTTTGATGAAACAAGCAGACATCGATGGCGCACTCGTCGGTGGGGCAAGCCTGGATCCGGACAGCTTTGCTAAGATTGTTAACTATAGATAGGCAGTAGTCAGTGGTCAGTAGTCAGGTGGTCAGGGACAACTCGTAATTAGTTGGATATTAGCTACGTCGAAAGGCGGGCAGGTTAACAAGCGAACAACTAACTAACGACTAACAACTAACCACTTACAACTGACTACTGCCAACTAACGGAGTTCAATTTGATAGCTTATCTTTTATACGGACTATTTATTCTCGCGTGCATCATCCTGGTTGTGACTATTCTCTTACAGCCCGGTAAGGCTGACGCGGGCGCGCTATTTTCCAGTTCGGTTTCCAGCACCGCGTTTGGACCGCGCGGCACGCAGACTTTGCTGGCAAAGGTCACCATCGGGGCGGCAGCTGCGTTCATGTTGATTGCCTTGATGTTGCGGCCGCGGCGACGACTCAAAAGTCGCCGGCAAAGAAATGAACGATTGTTTGTCCGACAAGCTTCAGCTTGTCGATGCCGGACGAAAGATTTAAGTTTTGTCGGTGACGGATTTAGCACGCCGCGTCAGAAGCCCGACGGTCACGAGGACAAGGGAATCCGGACGCGACAACGAGACGGCAAGATTCTTCCCGCCGTCGAATCTTTGACATCCTTCCCAAACTGCCGAAGTGGCGGAACTGGTAGACGCGCACGTTTGAGGGGCGTGTGAGGTAACTCGTGGGGGTTCGAGTCCCCCCTTCGGCACCATACCTTTTTAGTTTTCCTCAGCAAATCTGCTTACTTTTCAATTTAGTGTCCACTTAGTGCCCACGTGTATGGACTACGGAGTGCACATAATGCAAATAACGCAGTGCACAAGGCATCCGAATCGATTTTACTTCCACCAAAGGAACAACACGTCAGGAAAGTCTAGGTCGGAAAGCGGATACTGATACGGAGCTTGAACGCATTCAATTGATCCAGATTCAGAGGCTCGATTAGGCAGACTCTCAATTCCACGAGCAACATCCTGTGTAGTGACGGCGCGATACACGCAGGACGTTTCGGCGAATGACTTGTTCCACGGAATCAAGTCGCTAGCACGACAAGCCGCTGATGAGTGTAAACTCTGACGTCGATATTTCCGGTTAGGTATTTCAGCAACTAAATCGCTCGAAGTGAACAATAGCTTCTGCTTTTCATCTTGGAGTTGTCGCTCCTCACTCTTGCGAAAGCGGTACTTCAGTCTGCCTGCCACCGCCAAGCCTTGATGAGTCGTAGCGAGTCGGTAAACAGTCGCTTCGTACGAACTACCAAACCGTTCTGCCAAACGCGGGACATCGCTCAATCCAAACGCGGTCCCGCGTTCTTCCAAGAACTCGTCCTCTGGCATCAAAAGTTCTGAGGCTCCTAAATGGCAGAGACGTTCTAGTTCGGTCGCTTCACGCGAATCATCGAGGTGAAGGCTTCGAAACCGCGCGCCATGAAGACTGTTGGGAAAGAAAGTGTGGACAATTTCATGTGCGATCGAGAAATTTGTGCGGCCTTCTGATAACGTCGGATCGTAAAATGCGTGTGTGTTACCGCCGGCATTACGGAATAATAAGGCTTCCCGATTCTGAGCCGGAGCAGGTGAGTTTGACATCGGAAGCACTTTGACCCAGCTAACGACGCGAGGATTTCGATTCTCTTTCGCGGGTCACTTATCGGCGGAAATAAACGAAGCCGTTCATTGAGGTCTCGGGCGCGCTGAATCACTTCAACACGTGGATCGAGAGGTTCGCTTCCGCTATAAATGAGCGAGAGTACGTCTGGATCCGAGTAACGATGTCCGCCAAGGCTTACTGCCACGACTAATGTTTATCTCTATGATGTTGTCCCAACATATTCAAAGTTTTAATAAGATAACGCCAGCCTTCTTTGTCTCTTGGTCGCTTACCGCGAAAATGGATTGTTGCGAGCCGTTCAACATCCGAATCCGTGAGATTCAGTTCGTCCTTTAGCTCTGACAAACCAGGAGGAAGATCGATGTCAACGGTCGCATTCGAACGTTTTTCGACGTCTACAGTAACGGTTCCATTCAGCAATAGATCGAGCGTCGTATCGAGAGCGCAAGCAATCGAGTAGATGTACTGAATATTTGGCTTGCCGGCCGAGCCGTTTTCCAAATCAGAAATATAAGCCTTGGATATTCCCGATTCTCGCGCGAGATCGGACAACGTCCATTCCTTCCCCATCCGCAAGAACCGGATATTCTCGCCCAATTTTTTTAGATCAATCGTCGCTGCGTTCGCCATTCCCAACCTGTTGTGAAAAAGTTGTTTTTAGCGGCTGCGTTATAAGAATGGCGAGGAGAAGGAGAGTTGAAATGGCCAACTATCACGTTACCAATCCGAAGGCATCTGATGAATGGCGCGTAGTGAGGGAAAACTCTGAACGTGCTTCGGCGACAGCAGCGACCCAACAGCAAGCTGAACGTATAGCGAAAGAACTTGCAGCAAGCAGCGGCGGCGGTGAAGTTAGAATTCACCGACCCAACGCCGGTCCAATTCGCGATAGCGACACTGTGGCGCCCGGTAACGATCCGCATCCGCCTATCGACAAGAAGCACTGAATTGAAAACCTGCGGTGCTTAGTAAATAAAAGTATCCGAATTACGGGAGGGAAAGATGTCTAACAAAGAAGGTCCTAAGAAGTTTACGATATTTATCAATGATGTTCAGCAGCAGCTTGAAAAGCCGACAGGGACGGGAGCAGAGTTGAAACAACTCGGTGGCATCCCAGCCGGCAATCGTTTGTTCTTGGAGGAGCCAGGTCCAAAGCCCGATCAGCCTATTGGCGATGCAGAGGCAGTCAATCTCAAGCCCGGCATGAAGTTTTACGATCTACCACCGGGAGTCGTAGGGTAAATATGCTGAAGTCAGTCGAAGAACAATTAGAGCAGTTACGGCAGCACTTTCCGAATTCTCAAATAACGCGCGGCCCCGATGGAACTGTTTTCGTTGAAGTTACGGGGCTCGAATTGCCAGCCGGATGGAACAAGCCGTCCACAAATCTCCTGCTCTTGGTTCCGCCGGGTTATCCTACGAATCGCCCAAATGGATTCGAGGCAGATCCTGACTTGCGGTTGGCGAACAACAACAATATGCCGGCTGGCACGGGTCAGAGTAGCCATCTCGGACGGTCTTGGCTTCATTTCTGCTGGCAGCCCGGACAGCCATGGGACAACAATAAAGACGCTCTCTGGAAACACGTCGCTTTCGCCATCCGACGCTTTGTCGATGCGGTGCAATGATGGAATGGGACTTACGTATTTTAGACCGTGATTGGGAATCGCTTCGCCAGCATTTGTTGCGCGGCACGTCCGCAGACGAAGAGGCGGCGTTCATTTTGTGTGGCGTATCTGTTACTTCGAAGCGAGGCATTCTGTTGGCACGCGAAATATTGCCCCTTCCAGATTCCGCAATGATAGCGAAAGGCGGCGCGGGAATTACCATACACCCCGATTTTATTGCCCCGATTGTTAAACGTTGCCGGATCGAGGGTTTAGCTCTTCTTCAGACTCACAGTCATCCATTTAGCCAAGACTGGACGGGTTTCTCTGGAATCGACGATGCAGGTGAGGCTCGTCTTTTCCCGCCCATACAAAGACGTGCGCCGAAGTCAGTTTTGGGTGCCCTTGTTTTTGGACAGCGGAGTTTCGATGGTCGTGTGTGGCCCGTCGAATCCTCACTTAGCGTTCCCCTTACCACGGCGGTAGTAATAGGCGATGCGATCCAAGACGTTCGGCCGTCCAGCTACACTCATAACGTGGCAGCCAACCGCCACGAAACGTACGATCGACAATTACGGCTGATCGGAGCGGAAGCACAGAAAAAAATTAACAATATATCCGTCGGCATTGTTGGCCTGGGCGGGACGGGCTCGCATGTTGTGCAACAGCTGTCATATCTGGGCGTAAGAAACTTCGTAATCGTTGATCCAGACACAGTAGAAGAGAGCAATCTTTCACGCTTGATCGGAGCAAATGCCGAAGACGTCGGCCAGCCAAAAGTGTCAATTATGACACGCGTCCTTCACTCGCAAACAACATCGCGTGTCAAGGCCATAAACGGTGACGTCTATCACCGGTCAGTTGCGAACAACCTGCGGGATTGTGATCTCCTGTTCTGCTGCACTGACACCTTGACTAGTAGGATGGTTCTGAGTCGCATGGCTTCTCAGTACCTTCTGCCACTGATCGACATGGGGATCAATATTCAACTCGCTTCCGACGGAACGGTTAGTCGTATCGGCGGCCGCGTCATGACGCAGCTTCCCGGCGATCCATGCCTGGATTGTTTGGGTATTCTTCAACCTGACGTCTTGAATCGCGAGTTGATGTCTGCGGAAGAGCGTGGATCGAATCCATATGTACAAGGCGCAGAGGATGAGCATGCACCAGCCGTCGTTTCGCTGAATGGTGTCGTGGCGTCACTTGCAGTAACTGAATTTCTACATCTTGTCAGCGGCCGAGTTGGAGATAGGCGTTCTCGGACCTTTCAGATGTACGACGGTGTGAAGGGAACGGTGAGACTGATTTCGCTAAAGCCTGAAAGGGACTGTGGCGTTTGTGACGAAGTCCGTGCAATGGGGGATTTAATTCCGTTGCCCTGCCTGCAGGATCGTTGAGCTAAACATGTGGCGTTCTGACCTAATCAAGTATCTGCGGATGAAAAAGGGCGTCATCGTCACTTTAATTCTGGGGATAGCGACGGCTGCTGACGTAATGTCGTTTTTTGCGTTTCCGCCGTGGTTATTGCTATTGATCCGCTATGCTGGATGGCTGGGAGTCGTTGCTACGCTGACCTACTTGGTCTATGGTTTAGGAGCTTTCCATCAGTTACTTCTCTCAAACGAAGCGGCCGCCGCGATTACGAGGTGTTGCCGTTATTTGAGGTTTGAACCTCACGCACGTCTTGAATACGACAAAGATTTGGTCAATCGTCTCGCTCGCTCGCAGTGGTTGCGAAACAATCATTCACAATGGGCGGTAGCACGCGTCGATGCTGACAATGGCCATCTTTTTCTGGGTGAAGGATCCGCCCTGATACTTCCAGGACTCGTGTTTTCTATAACGCGAGTTAGCACCGGCACTTCCTGTCGCTATCAAATTAAGCCGGACGACATTGCTCATGACGAAACCCGCCTTACACCCACCGGATTTCAAATCCGAGCAGCCGACAATCCTAAAGATTTTTCAATCGATGTGCCTGACCCAACTCAGGAAGAGGTTGGCCGCGAGTTTGAACTGGAACGATTCATCGCGGGGATTTTTGGCGCGCTGAACGAGAAATGACGTAAACGGGTGAGGTCAGTACACCGCAAAACAACGCGAACTGCCTTCGCTGGCATCAGCTCGCGAAGTTCAGGCGGTTCTTCGCCGAGCCCTCCGGGTTATCGGCGGTACTATAAAAACTGATAACGTCTTGAAGAGCTCGAACCGGCCCTTCGCCCTAGCACGGCGAGTTTTCTGGAGCAAGGTACCGCGCCCGTCATCGCTGAGCAGATGAAACGATTCTGCCGCCGCGAGGGCCTGGTCGAGAATCTCCCTGTTCTCAATCCCGGTAATTACGATCGACGTCGGCAGGTTTCAGAGCGTAGTCTGGGCACTCGTCAACCGAATAAAACGCCCCGAGTGGATTGCGGAAGAATATTCTTGGCTGCGCGATTCATCGGTCAGCCGTTCTTTCAAGCCGTCTTCCTACCGGCAAGCCTCTCCAGTGATTGCCCGGCTTCTTCCCTCGATCGCTTCGTGGCGTGTGAGTAGTAGAGAACGAACGCCTTGTCTGACCAACCCATCCACTCCTGAACCGTTTTCGGGCTAACGTTGCTTTCCAGTAGATGGGTGGTGGCTGTATGTCTGGCATCGTGAAGGACTAAGCCATCGCGCGTTCCACGACCGTATGGAACTCCCGCGCTTTCACAAGCCTCTCGAAGAATCCGGTAAAACTTTGGTGCGATATTGCCGCTACGGGAGAACACGAGGTCTGTTTTCGACGCGTCATAAAACTCGCGAAGAATTTCCATCGAAGTCGGTCCGAGCGGACCGATAACTTTGTAGTTGCCCGTCTTGCCTTGTCTGATTCGCACTTGGCGAGCTTCCCAATTAATGCCTGTTTTCGGTATGAGATTCATTTCACTATGGCGCACTCCATTTAAGAGACAGAATTGAACCTTACGGCCAACCTTATAGCGAGCAATCGCTGACTGAACCTGCTCATCGTCGCGCTTCGGTGCGAAGAGTTCGCCCAGGACCACTTTGATTTCATGCTCGCTCCAGGTTCTCTCTCTCCGACCATCGATGATCTTTGGCCTGGGTACTCGTGGCGGTCGCCATTGATCCAGGGCAGGGAAGTAGTTCTCCGCTTGATTGAACATGGCAACAATAATGTTTAGTTCACGATCGATTGATTGCGGCTTCAGTTCATCCCGCATTCGCTTGTCGATGTATCTCTTGCAATCAGCTTTCGTAATCTCATCAACGCAGAGACCAGGCGTGAGCAGGTTACAGAAATCCGCCAGAACCCGCCTCGCCCTCGTTTGCTCGCGTGAATTCTGGATGTCGTCGGCGTATCGCTTTGCCAACTCGGACAGCATCGGGCGGTCTAATGTTACGGACAGTCCGAAGCGCCGCGTTGTCGCGTCGTGTTTGATCTTGTAGGCAACGGCCTCCGCGTCGGAACGCTTGAGAAAGAACCTGCGAAACCTGATCCCGTTAGTCAGCCGTGTATCAAGTCGGTAGACGTTTTTCTTGAGGCGACGTGAATAGACTTGTTTGATCATGGTAGCTGCTCCTGGGACTAGCTCGCCAGACGAAGCATTTTCCTGCGATCTCTCTCCGCCGCGTGCGCTTGGGCAATCTTCAACTCAACCAGGGCGTTAACTTCTTCCCGAAGCAGCATCACCCGCCGCCCGAAACCTGTAACGTGTGTAAGGTTCTCCGTGCCGGCCTTTCGCTGGCGCAGAGTGTTTGGGTGTAGCCCTCCGAGCAACCCGCCGGCCTCTTCAAAGCTAATAAGAAGCGATTCATTCATCTGTTTGTCCTCACCTCGCTGGCTAATTTTTGAAAGTCGGATTTAGCCATCCGCCCCTTTTTTCTTGGCTGTTGGAGGAGTCCAGCACTTGAGAAGCGGACCTTTTGGTTTATCGGAAGGGTCGCTCGACCTTTGCAGCCACCAAGACAAATTGTCTCGGTCTACGAAGTAGGCTGATTGGCAGTCAGGGTGAAATAACCCTAGGGAACTTCCTTTTTCGAGCATTGTTTAAGGTCACCCTCAGTTTTTCCGGCGAATCGGCATCTTCTCTCGACCGTCAGTTTGGATCTGATGAAGTGGCACAGAATGTGCTGACTCATCCCCGCCGGTTAAGCCGGCGCTCTTGAGAGTTCGATTCGAACGGGAGAAACAAACAAATGCGTTGTGATGCGGCAACAAAAACGAAGACTGTTTCTGGCGTGCAGATAAGGTTCAGTTCGTCAACGAGCAAGTGGGCCGGGATGGATAAATATTCAACCTGTATTGAAGTCGCTGTTACCTGCATCGACAAGAAAGGAAACGAGAGAGTCATAGGAAAGGTACAGCTTTTCTATTTGGATCTAGACGCCGTATTCGACACAAACGACAGTCTTCATGATCTCTTTGATATTCGATCAGAAACTGCACCTTTCTATTCAGCACTCATCGATTATGAAACTGGGGATTTCAAACCAAACTTGGAAAAAGTCCTGGGCGAGTACATCTGCGACTCGAATGTATTGATCGTTGACCGCCTTGAAATTCTTCCAGAGTTTAGAGGGAAGAAGATTGGACTGGCGTCCCTGGTATGGTGTTTACGACAATATGCTCGTCAGTGTGGCGTCGTGGCCCTAAAATGCTTTCCGTTACAATTTGAGTGTGCGGAAATGGGAGAGCCTGCTTGGCGCAGAGAGATGCAGTTCGGCAAGCTCAGCAGGGATCGTAAGAGGAGTTTAGCGAAGCTGAAAAAGCACTATGGCTCGCTCGGATTTAAGGTCTTACCAGCAGGCGACATCATGGTGGCCTAAGCTGGATAGTGTTAACGGTTGATCGCGCCCTGTCGATTCCTGGTGGTGGGTGAATTTCACCCAGTGCCAATTCAGCCAGTGCTTGAAATTAACTCACCTGATTAATTCCTTCAAGTTTTGTTAATGAAGAGGCGAATACTTCACTAGGTCCCAGGCTGCCCAGACTTCCTTGAGCAGTGTTCCTTCGAGCGTTGAAATCCATTCGAGAATGGTCATTGTCTCGAGTGGGGCGTTTGCGAGAACGGCGTCGTCTATCCCTTTGTATCTTCGCCAGCAGACGATTCTCGTACTGGTTGAGAGCTGGTGGGCGGCGATGTCTTGTTCCCTGGCTGCAATGAGTCGGGCGAGTTGCCGAGCGACGGCCGGATTGGTTTTATAGTCAGCATCGAAGGCGATTAGGGCGTTGTATGAGCGAGCGGCGTCGATGATTTCTGCGTGGGAGCAGCTAACTCCGCTGGCGGCGATAACGCGCGCTTTCGGTCTGAGACTTACAAGAGCCTGAGCTTTAAGGGCGCCTTCGGTGATGATGACATTTTGTCCTGGCGGGAGATTCGCCGGCTTGAATGTAAAGTGGATCGGCGTGCCCGAGCTGGTGCCCCGGTATTCAAGTGGGCATGCGAGCCATCGGTATTTCTTTTCGCCGGGGAAAATATCGTTCGTGTGAAGCCGGAGTTGGCAGGCTTGGATTCGGCCCTGGTCGTCCCGGTAGGGGATGACGAGCAAGGGCATGTTGTAGTCACGAGGTTTCCATAATTGAACGATGGCTGACTCATCTTGCCAGAACCCAGGAACGCCGATTACGCCAGCACGACTATTCCGGAGCGCGTACTCAGAAAACCTGACCCTAATAAACTTATTCAATGTGCGAGCCAGACTGGCACGTTCCTTCTGCGTGCGAGGAAGAGCGCCGTAGTTCTGTGCTTCTGGTTCACACATTCCTCTTGATAAGAGTCCGTTAGGTCCATCTATCAGTTGGGAATAATATTTGAGAGCAGACGACCTTCGAATCAATTCCTGGTAGACGGCGTTGCGAATCTCGATCGGAGCGGTTTCGATCGGAGGTGGCGCTGGGTTTCTGTTGAGCCGGGCGCGGCCAGCCAGGAGGAGGTCCCCATGGTGGTAGATATAGCCCCCATTGCGCGAAGTACCTTTGGAGCCATTGCTGACGCGCATGCAAATGGAGGTCTGTTCGTCGGTGGAGTAACCGCACCAGTCCGGTTTCCCGCAAACGCGGCATCGTCGGTATTTGGTAACTCGACAAAAACCGCTGGTACTGATTCGTTGTCGCTGTGGGAAGTTGATGATCCTACATTGTTTGGTATAGGGAATATGGACTGACATTGGTCCTCGATGATGAGTTTTCAGGTGAGCACTGTCCGTGATTGTTTCAAACTCTTGCTTTTGGAAGACGGATTTCCCACTGACCTCTCGATTGTTCGAAAGTGTCTATTGCCTTGGCTTCCGCTTAATTTTTGATTGTTAGAGTAGTAATAGATGGCAGCGACGGCGTTAGCGAAGTTAGCCCTGCGAGGCGCGCCGAGCGGGCGAGCGCAGCGGAGGAGCAAGGGGAAGAATCGAAAAGACCCGACGTCTCGATAATCCGCATACGATGATCTTATCCTCATGTCGTATGCGGCAATAGATAGACCCGCCCTCAAACAAAATTTATCCGCACAGCTCTTGACACTAACGTCCCGGAGCTGTAAAGTACCGCGTCATACAGCTCTACTCTAGAAATAGTGGAGCTGTAAAGCGGCAGCAAAGGAGGATCAGCAATGAAGGTATCGTTTCCAGCGATGAAGGGCGTTATCGGCAAACGCCAATACTACGCGACGATAGTCGCGCTTTCGGAAATACCTCATCTTTTCAAGTTTAACGACTGGGACCAGTTCTCCCCGGAGCATCGTGCCCAACGGGTGTTACAGAAGTCGCGCATCCCAGAAATTGCAAAGTACATTACTGACAACGAGGAGGGCTATATCTTCTCCTCGATTACAGCTTCTTACAATTCAACTCCCACGTTCAATCCAATCACCCCTGAGGCCGACATCGGCCAGCTCGAGATTGAGCTGGAAACCGCTTCATTCATTATCAACGACGGTCAACATCGGTGCGCCGCAATCGCCCAAGCGCTTAAGGACAACCCTGCTTTAGGGAAAGAAAGAATTAGCGTCCTTCTGTTCCCGCAAGAGAACCTGGAGCGGTTGCAACAAATGTTTTCCGATCTCAATCGCTTTGTTCAGCGGACCTCTAAGTCCTTGAATGTGCTGTACGACCGTCGCGACGATCTGTCAGTCCTAACTATGGAGATCTCCGAGGCGGTTCCTGTTTTCAAAGGGATGATTGATAAGGAAAAGCTCTCAATCCCGCTTCGTTCTCCGAAGCTCTTTACACTCTCAACGTTATACGATGCCAATCTAGAATTGCTCGGCAAGAAAATCGAGAAGCAGGGATCGAAGGAGTATAAGCAGAAAATAGACACTGCTGTCGAGTATTGGAATGCTGTAGCTAACGTCATTCCAGACTGGAAACAGGCGAAGAGTGGTGATGTGAAACCCGCTGCACTGAGGCAGGAGAAAATAAATACTCACGCTGTCGTCCTGCGCGCACTCGGAGGCCTCGGCAAGGTACTTATTGAAGCCTACCCCGATGGCTGGAAGAACAAACTACAGGCTCTCACGAATATTGACTGGCGAAAGGCGGAAGGGACCAAAGTTAATCCCCTCTGGGATAACGTCTGTATCACGGCTGGCTCGGTCGTGTCGAATCGTCAGGCGCGAGTTGCCACGCTTGAGCTACTCAAACAACGCGCTGGTGTCAGCCATGCAGGGTCCGCACACGCTTAAATCGAATAAGGAGAATCTAGTAATGGATCCACAATCCCTTTTTGAACGACTCCTCAAGGCTGAGGACGAAACCGACGTTGACGCTATTATCGCGGAGGCCGGTTACTTCAACGATGACCGAAATACTTGGCAGCCCTTTGGTGATTACGAGAATAATTTCAATCTGATTGGTAATCAGCAAGCTGATCCAACTGCAGCTGAAGTGGAAAAAATCATCAATGCGATAGACGCGGTTCTGATGGCAGAATGCTTCAAACGCAACATTGATCCTCAGGGGCCAGAAGCGCCACAGTCAATGACGAAGGCTGTCGAGAGCTTTTTTGACGTCAAATACGGACGCCTTGAAAACCTCACAGCCAAGCAGCAGACGGACTTGGCCGACAAGATCCATGTTGTGGCCGTGGGAACCAAGAAGAGTCCTTCGTATCTCATTATTGATCGGGGCGAGGGCCAAACGCCTGCGACTTTTCCGAACACTTTCCTGTCGTTGAATCGTTCTAATAAGATGCGCATTCCCTTCGTCCAGGGAAAATTTAATTCTGGCGGAACAGGAATTCTTCAATTCTGCGGGACGCGCAACTATCAACTGTTTGCTTCGAAGCGGCATCCTAACGCTCCGTTCGATCCAGCCGACAAAACCGCAACCTCCTGGGGCTTTACACTTGTGCGGAGGTTACTTCCTGCGGAGGGCAGAAAGGCATCGTCGTACGTCTACCTGGCTCCCGATGGGGTAGTCCCATCGTTTGAGGCGGATGCAATCAGTGTTTTGCCAGGAGGCACGAGCCCAAATAAACCACCACGGCCATACTCTGTTGGTTTGACCTATGGCACTTGTGTCAAGCTCTACAACTATCGTTGGAAGGCGAAATCCATTGCCACGACCGAGGCGCGGTATGAGCTGGAACGATATCTCCACACGCCTTGCCTGCCATTCCGGATCACGGAGACTCGGGATTACAAAGCTAACTATTACAGCACAACTCTGTCAGGTGTGTGGGCTGGTGTGAATGCAGAAGCTGGTGAAGATAACAACAAGGTCGAGAAGGGGTTTCCCGCCGATGCAGAATTGAATCTTCCGAACATCGGTCCTCTTCCTTATCAAATTGTACTTTTTCGCGAAGAGTGTGACCCTCGCCACTTTCCCCATGGCGTGTTTTTTACCGTGAACGGTCAAGTTCACGGGCAGCTCGCGCCGAATTTTGTATCGACCAGTTTAAGATTTGACTACCTCAGCCAGCACCTGCTCGTGTCGATAGACTGCACCGCAATGAATGACCAGGTGCGCGAGGATTTCTTTATGGCTTCGCGCGATAGATTAAGACGAAATGAGGCGTACGACGAGATCCAGCAACATCTGAAAGAGGACTTGAGAAGCCATCCTGGCCTACGAACCCACAATGCGCTCAGAAAGCAGCAGGATATTGAAAAGGCACTCTCTGACGACAAACAGACAGTTGACTTCTTCCAGGATTTGATTAAGAAGGACCCTGCCCTCTCGAATTTGCTCGGTGCCGGGGCTAGATTGGTAACAACGACCGGCCCCACAGAGAACCCTACATTTGACGGGAGAAAGTTCCCAACGTTTTTCCGATTGATCAAAGAACCAAAAGAGGGTTTGATCAAGAACTGTCCGTTAAATAAAACTGTCCGCGTAGAATTTGAAACGGATGCGGAGAACAACTATTTCGAACGCGCAGACTCACGAGGGGAAATCACCTTTGATCCACCTAACCTCTGTGTAAGCAGTAGCCTCTGGAATGGTAAGTACTCCACCCGGTTCCAACTGCCGTGGGATGCTAACGTTGATGATGTCTTGGGAGTCACTGTTACTGTCTCAGACGTTGAGCGAGAGTCTAAGGGTGGTCCTTTCATCTCCACGTTCACGTTAAACGGTTCTCCCGAGGCTGAGACAGTGCCATCGCCAGGCGGGCGATCAAGCAATGGATCGAAGTCGACGACCAATGGAAAAACTACAGCTCCGGCGTTAGCACTCCCAAAGATCCGCGAGGTGCGCAGAGATGAGTGGAACAGGCCACTCCTGAAATTCAATGAGTTCAGTGCGATAAAGATCACCCACGACGATGATGAGGGTTACATCTTTCACCTCAATGTGGATAATGCGTATCTTTTGACTGAGCTCACCAGAGCCAGAGATGAGGAAAAGCCTCTTATCAAATTCTGGTTTATTTGGGGTCTCGCTTTGTGTGCTCTGGGCATGTTGCAGGATGAGAAGAGGCGTTCTAAAGAACATGACGCTTCACACGCGTCCGAGAGCCAAACCGAAGACGCGGATTTCGAAGATCTGGACCGTGTTGGTCGCTATTGCACCGGCCTGGCTAGAGTCATCGTGCCCATAGTCCGCCAGTTGTACCGAGGCCCGCAATTGGCAGTGGCCGCTGCGTCATAGTCTGGGTCTATGAAGGAGGAGTACCTCTTTGATTGAGTCGTGCTCCTCTCTTCTCATAGTGGAGTACCACTTACGATTAGGTACTTCGCGCCACACTCTCTGCTCACCATTGCCGGCCAAAATCTTAACCTCTTGATAACCCGCCGCCTTCATGGTGTTCAGATAAATCGGCAGTTGTTCGGTGGCATGCTCAAATGCTACAAGCTGCACAACCATTGCCTTAGGATCAAGTACTTCTCTCAATGACTTGAAGGATTTCAACAACGTCTCGAAGTACCTCACAAATCCCAGCTGCGTGCGGCGACTTCCAAAGGTGTAGTACGAAAGTCCGTTTCCATCATTCAGATTAGCAATCCAATATGGTGCCGTGGTCTCTTTTCGTCCTTTAACCTGCCATCGATGATAGATCACATGTACACCATAGTAGGGCGGCGACGTAACAACCAGGCGCGGCCTACTCTCTCCATTTGTCCAAAATGCTTCGCTTTCAATGCCCGCCGCCGATCGACAAATTAACGTGCGCATGCCGGTAATTCTGTTTTTTGCTATCCCGTTCGTTCCACACGTACCGACCAGTTCGTTGAGCCCGCGAAACATCAAAGCGATGTTGTTACGCAGGGTTATTCTGATCTCCCTGTAAGAAGGAATTGCAGTCTTGCAGTCAATAGCCCATTGACCGGTTTTCAACAGCGCGCATCGAACGAAATTACGTTGTCGTGATAAAGGAAGAGCATCTGTCCTCGATAACCACCTACCAAATAACCGCTGTAGGTGTGGTGGCAGATTTACAACTCTATCTTCCAGTGGATCGATTGCTCCTGTTTCGAACTCGTCAGCCGCATCCAACCACCTTGAAATTATTTCCTCATCGTTCTCACTTAGCGGTGTCGTCTTAACTGTCGTTACGAAATGTGCCAGCTCATTTAAGTCAACTCCAACAGCAGAGCGCCCGCTGGCTAGAGCCTCGACAATGGCCGTCCCACCACCCATGAAAGGATCTATGATCCGCTCGCCTTGCTTAGAAAAGGTGGTGATTACCTCTTTCGCAAATTGATCCGAGAATCGCGCCGGATATCGGTAGAAGTTGTGCGTGTAGCCCTTAACAGTGGCGGGCGACGCTGTAGCCTGAATTAACTTCTGATATTGATTATTCATCTCGTATCCCACTTTCTCAGGCAGTCCCTAAGCCCAATTTTACGAATCCAGCCTGCTCGAAATGATGGTCCGACTAAAGACCTGCCCGACCTGTTCCTGGAATTCCCTTTCGGGAATTCACTTAGAAAACATGGCTAAGATGCTCAGGCGAAAGATCGGTCAACAGATTCCAATGCTTAGCCTCATCAGATCGATTTGACTGAAGCCAACGTCTTTCCGACTGAGTTAGAGAATCGTGACATAGGGTCTCTTCACGAACCAAGCGCGATCTCTCCAGAGCCAATTCCTGTTCGCGCAGCAATGATGCCGTCTCATGCTTGCCCAGATTTTCAGCGAGTCGGCGTGCAACGTTGGTTACAAACCCGAGTTTGTTCTGAAGATCATTTACCTTGGCCGCGCGGACCAACCACTCCCAATCCAGATCGGGATGCTTCAACAACACCCAAGGCAGAGCCTCAGCCAAGCGGGTGTCCAAGTCTTCGGCCATCACTGCTGAGAGTATCACCTCAGCCGGATTCCTCTTCCGTCGGGACTTTAGATATGAGAGTCCCGGATATCCAAGACCGGCGAGATCAGACGCAAGAGCCTCCCCATCCTTAGCCTGAACGCTGAGCCAGCTTGTTTCCACCGGCAACTTGGTCGCGGACAAGCCGTATAGCGTCGCGGCCTTCCGCGACAGTTTTTCTGGTACGCGGCGCATCCCTTTCTCCAGCAACGACAGATAAGGCTGAGACACCCCGAGCTTGAGGGCTGCCTGCTCTTGCGTCCAGCTTTTCTGTTGTCTTCCTGATCGTAAATCTGTCCCGGTCATCCCGGACCAAAGGATATTACACTACCTGTAATATTTCAAGAATCGGATGAATCTGTGAATGAAGGTCGTACTCAAGCTTCCGAAAGGCTTTAGTGAGCGTTTACCTCCGGGGGCCTAGGGGAACAAGTACTTGAAAACGCGCTTCCATTGATGGTATAGTTCTAGTGGATTTTTGCTCTATAAGGAGATATATCATGAAATCTGTTTTAGCCAAGCACTCTTCACGTACCAGGATCGTCCTTGCGGAAGATGACGGGGCTACGTGTCGACGCCTAGCTCAACTGCTAAGAGGCAGCGGATACGATGTGACATCTACACGGAATGCGCGAGAAGCGCTAGCGGCAATCAAGAAAGCCCAACCTGATCTAGTGATTCTCGACCTCCAAATGCCGGAGGTCAACGGGTTCGAGGTGCTCAAACGACTACGCGAAGATGAAGGTAACGACACGTTGGGTGTAATGGTTCTGACCGGACGAGAGCGAACCGAAGACATCCCGAAAGCTCTCAAGTTAGGGGCCACCGAATACGCGGTCAAGCCGATCGATAGGGTCGACTTTAGAGAGCGTGTAAGCCGCGCTATCGCAGCTAGCCCGCGTCGGCTAGAGCGCGCCACGGCACCCGTTAGGGTGACCCTCCAAGAGCTCCATGACGCTGAAACCGGGCGAATCGCAGCAGACAAGGTTGCAGAGTATTTGGCGGTTCCGCTGAAGCAACTGGCTGAAGCCATCGGAGCTAAGTACACTACTGTTCATAAGACGCCTGCTTCCGAATCCTTACAGGGTGATCTCCTACCGATCAAGCGCAGTTTGGAGATTCTCCATGAGCTGATCCGAGATCCAGTTGCTGTAAAGGCTTGGCTAAACAGCCCGCACCCTGATCTCGGGATGCGCTCACCGTTGCGGGTGATTCTTGACGGAAACGCTGAAGCTCTGCGCAATATTCTTGAGAACGCGTTGGAGGGAATTCCTTCCTAATGTTCTCTCCTCGACGTCTCCAGGCCGCTCTGCCAACCCTTCCACGGGTAACGGTTCACGGACTCTGGACGCGAGTTGTAGCGCTACAACACATCGCGATACCACCTGGTACGCCTTCCGGAGCTTTACCCGATCCTCTCTGGCCAGGCGGCGCACCCATTGGAGGTGCTCGATTCACTCCCAAGGGAACCTTTGGCAGTATCTATTTGGCGTCTGATCCTGTCACGGCATTGATGGAGGTAACTTCGGTGTTCCAACATCGCTACGCGCCAGCCTTCACGATAGCAACGCCACCATGGGTGTTGTTCGGCGTAGATGGAGTTGTCACGGAGATCCTAGACCTCTGCGATTCACGGGTCTGGCCCCTG
>WNGN01004716.1_pt1 | contig 18021 bp, 14 predicted proteins | sample 5400561 | NCBI WGS metagenome assembly WNGN01 (sample SAMN13153379, study PRJNA577476) | soil metagenome | isolation source: 115 cm soil or saprolite under Garry oak tree replicate 2 | place: USA:California | collected 2016-06-15
TGAGGATTTCGGGGCGCAACCGCACGCGGCCATCAGCCGGTCGGGGAAGTATATCGCGTTCACCAGCAACATGGCGTACGCGCACAGTGGATGCCCGGCCAATTTCCAGATGGCCACCAACTGCACCGACGTCTTCGTCGTCAAAGTGCACTAGGCGTCGCCCAGAAAACCCAGTAAGAACGCGGGGGCGATGTGACGGAGAATTTTCCATTCGCCCCCCTACTATTTTGTAGGGCATTTACCGGATTGAAAAGGCGCCTCGCAGCAGTTCTCATAAAGCGCGGGAAAGCAACGAGACGCGCTGAGGCATGGGATGGCGAGAAAAGCGGTCTTCCTTTTCTTTATCCACACAACATTCTTCTCGGTCTTTGCTTTGAATCTTGCTGCGAGACACTGGAAAATCCATAGGTGCTCGGGTGCAACGTATCAAGCGCTGGGTTTGGATGTGGCTGGGGCTGCTCAATTGCCACTGTGCGGGAAGCCAGACGACGGAAAGGTTTACGTCCCGCCCGACTGGACAACCTTCACACCTACCCAGTCAGGCCAAAGCTACGTTGACACGGTTTTCGGCTGCACCGTCAAGCGGTTGACCAACGGCATCCTGGAGCAATTGCCGCCGGATGGAAGGCACCCGAGTCTCATGCACGACTATTCCACGTTCTCTCCTATGAATACGACGGATTCGATGCTCTTCATCGGATCGAACAACGGAGGCAGGAGAGTCGAGGACACCGAAGGAAGAGTCGTCGTTTCTTGGGACAAAATGCCCGCAATGAACAACGGCCATCCGGTTTGGGATGCCTCGGATAGTTCCAGTTTCTATTACGCGCTTGGAAACAGCCTGAACAAGGGAACCGTCATCGGACACGGTGTTAAGAGTACGAAGGTGCACACGTTCCGGGAGTACAATGGCATTGTGTCGCCAGATGCGGCGGATCTGTCACAAGACGGCGACCATATTGCGCTGGTTGGACAAAACGCAAACAACACCATGGACATTTTTGTGTGGTCGCTCAGCAAGCAAGAAAAGACTTCGACTTACAGCACGAAGTGCAAAATCAATGGCAAGGTAACGGAGACCTCCCAGCCCGGCTGCCTCCACAAGTTACAGCTCACTGCTAACAACTTGCTTGTCATGACCTTCACTAGCAATGGGGAGGGCCCGGAGGAAGGCGCCCGACTGTGGCGTGGGGAAAAGCTCGAGCACTTGCAGGATGGCACAAATCACCTCGACACTGGATACGACTTGAAAGGAAATCCCATTTTTATCGAAGTGGGGAGGCCGTCCACTCTTGCAGGCGAGACGAATCCCTGCCCAAGTGGATGGGGACTCGACGTCAGGCAAATAAATGATGTGTCGTCAGCAGCTTGCCTGCTCGACAAGCAACCAAGCTGGCACGTGAGCTACCGGGGCAGCGCCTCGCAGCCTTGGGCTGCGATTTCTTTCTTCGACGACCGGAAACCCGGGCCTGAACTCTTCAACAACAACAAGAGATTCGAGCCTCCGTCTTCAAAAAATTGGCTGCTGTACGAGGACGAGATCGTTCTTGCGCGAGTGGATGGCGGCGCTATTTACCGTTTGGCTCATGCACGTTCGCGGAGCGCGGAGGCCTATTGGGGACAACCACACGCGGCCATCAGCCGCGATGGGAAATACGTCGTCTTCACAAGCAACATGGCCCACCCCAATGGCTGCCCCGCGAATATGCACGTTCCGGACGAGTGCACTGACGTCTATATAATCAAGGTGCGCTAGCTGCGCGTATTGCCGGCTGTCCCTTCTTGAGGCTCAATGAGTGTTCTTTTCATCGGTCCAACTTGCTTTGCTGAAGCCTGCATGCTCTTCGCCATTGAAAGAGGGATACGAAATGGAGTACACGCGGTACATTTGACCCTGAAAGAGACATTTGAATTCGACGCCTCGCACCTGGGCTGAATTTGTGCAGTTCGAGGGTAGCGGCAGATAAGGCTTAAGCGTCCCGGCATCGGAAAACACCACGTATTTCGGTCTCTGTGCCTGGATATAATTCCAGACTTGGCCGGGACTGGTCTGGGAAGCTTGGAACGCTAGGTCACCTGGCAGCAAAGGCAGCCCGATTGCAGCCGCTATTATATTTGATCCATCGTTGTAGTTATCTATGACAATTCTATCCTTCGGGTGCAAGCGACGGCCCAGGAATTGACCGACCTCCTCAATTTGGCGTGGGTATGGAAGCAGAGGAGAAACGGAGCGAAATTTGTCTGTATAGCGGTTTTCCGTCGCGCTCAGAGGAACAATCGCCCCCAAATCCAGCACCATAATTGCGGCCGTCAGGGCAAATACTTGCTTGAAGGACCCGACATGAACCGCTTGTGCCATCCGGTCCAAACCGTATCCGGCCAGTAATGCCAGGAGTATCCCAGCGGTTAGGGTATAGCGTGCAGTTGCCAGAGCCTCTCCCGTAGCTATGGCGCGAAATTGAATCAGGCCGAATCCGAAGACTATAAACGCAAACTCTCTTGCACGGGGCTCCCTGATTGTCAGAAACAAAGCGTAAATTCCCGCGAATACCGCAAGAGGTGTGAGAGTCAGCAAAATAACTCCGGGCGGAAGAAGAAGTTGATAAAGGCCCGCATGCCCCGGAGTCACAGCCAATTGGTCTGCCACGGCTGCGGAGTTGTGATTGAGGCCGAAAAGAGGATCGCCGTACGCCCTCCACTGATGGGCCATCCAGAAGGCTGGCCAGATCCAAGCCGAGAACCCAAATACAAGCAAACTACGAAGATGATTCCAGCTCCAAAAGGGATCATTTCCGGAGTTGAAAACGATGAGCAGGGTCATCAAGAAGATGAGGATCCAAGCTTCGTAACGAATCCCAGCGTCCATCGTTAGAAGGACGCCCGCCAGTGCAAGCATCCATAAACTCCGATTTCGTCTATAAGCGACAAAACACAACAGAGCGGCTAGAAGGAGTGCCAGATACGTGGCCTCGGAAGAAGACGTGGTGCTGTAGGCTATGTGAAGGCTATAGAACACGACGAACATCAGAGACAAAACGGCGGCACGCACTCCATACAGTTCTCGCGCCAATCGCCCAACTAACCAAAGAGTAAGGATGCCAAACACAAGACTCAGAAGCCGAGATCCTAGCGTTACATCTCTCACCATGAGCGACAGCCCAGCCATCATCCAAAAATGCACGGGAGGCCAATGTGGTCCGGCAAAATCAAGGTTAAGGCTTGGGTGCTGAAGCCATTGGGCTGTCGTTCCCGCACGGGCTAGGGCATCTCCTCCATTGTTATGGGCTAGAAAGAAAAAGCCAATTCGGATGAGAGCCCCTACAAAGAACAGAATGGTGCCCCACTTTTTTATAAGCAGTTCTTCAGTGTTGCAGGAATCCTCGAATTGATGGGGCATGTTTCCTTTCTCCGTGGTTGTTACCTCATTTTGTTGCGTTAGGTACTGGAATTCTTCGTTGCGCAGAGGACTACGGAGAGGTTGGCGCCTGACCTTCGATTTAGACCAATTAGCCTTTCAAGCTCGGCAAGCAGTTCTCGTCGAGCCGTTCTTCCCTCATTGTCTGTCAGACATCCCTCTTTCCAGTTGCTGGATCTGCAAATCCAATTCTTGAAACCGCCTCGCCACGGTATGCAAGAGAAGCCCAACCATTCCAACCACGAGTCCCGAGAGCACCAAACCTACCGCTAGGACGGCAGAAGGCAAGCGCGGCACCAAACCTGTGCGCAGGAATTCCGAGATTACGATGGTTCCGGGGATGAACCCGGAGAGGATGAGGATCAGGCCGACAGTTGCGAAGACCGTGAGCGGTTTGTAGTCGCGCGCCAGGGAAAAGATCATGCGCATAATGATCAGGCCGTCACGGAGGTGCTGAATTTTGGAGTGACTCCCTTCAGGCCGGCTTCCCAGATCCACAGGAATTTCGATAACACGGTAGCCTCGTTCGAGAGCCTTGATTGTCAGCTCCGTTTCTATTTCAAATCCGCGCGAGAGAAGCGGAAGCTGTTTGACGATGCTTCGATTGAATACGCGATATCCGGAAAGCATGTCTTCGATGTGCGCATGAAAAATCGTCCGCGTCAGCCACAGGAACATATAGTTTCCTAATCGATTCATCCACCGAAACTGACTCTTGCTCTCGGGATTTAGACGCGAACCTACAACCATATCGGCTTCATGATTCAACACCGGCTCCAGGAGCACTTGCACGCTCGACGCTGGGTAAGTTCCGTCTCCATCGACCATCACATAAATGTCGGCGTTGATCTCACGAAACATGCTCTGTACAACGTAACCCTTGCCCTGCCTGCGTTCGCGGAGAAGCAACGCTCCTTTCTCGCGCGCCCGCTCCACGGTGCGGTCGGTTGAATTGTTGTCAAAAACATAGATCTTCGCTTGCGGGAGCTCCTTTCGAAATTGGTCGATTACGTTCCCAATCGTGAGCTCTTCGTTAAAGCAAGGAATTAAAATCGCGATTTGTGGCACGGCGCCGGCCACTCCGTGTTTTCCGGAGGATTCTCGATGGTTGATCAGGCTCGCCAAAGTCGTCATACACTGCCCCTCGCACCCCCATCACCGCTCCTTCTAGTAGCAGGAATCTCGTATGGTTCTCAATCGGGTGATTGCTGGAATCCCTTCTAGGGTGTACTTTTTCGGCTTTTGTCGCCGCGAATCAGGATTTGGACTACAACGGCTTCCAAACACCCAGGAATGGGGCTAAAAAGTGAAAAATCGGGCCTCAGGCTTCGTCCACATCGAACTTAAGCAAAACACCTGATTGTGCGCGCTGGCTCCTAGCCCTACTGTTACGCACGGTGTCACCGCTCGAAGCTTCGCGATGTCTTCGAGAAAGGCTTTAGGCGAAGTTACGAAGTTAGAAGCCCGCATCCGGGCAGCGAATTCTGAAATCAGCCCCACCACACGAGCCAGCCCCCGGCGTGGATTGAAAAAAAACAAGGGAGGGGTGTCCCATGATCCGGGGAATGACCGTGTTGTGGCAAGTGATTTGGCGGATTGGAATAATCAGCGCAGGTCTGGTTGTGGCTGCAATCACAGCGCATGCACAAGCGACATTTTCTCCGCCGGTGAACGTTTCAAACAATGCTGGCAACTCCCAAATTCCTCAGATCGCTGTAGATTCCAGCGGACACATCAACATGATCTGGCTCGACAACACTCCCGGAAATTTTTCTGTGTTTTTCAGCCGCTCCTCTGACGGCGGCGGCACATTCTCATCTCCTCTCAACCTTTCGAACAACCCTGGCGGGTCTGCAAACGGCGCGCAGGTTGGGGTCGATTCCACCGGTAATATCTACGTTGCCTGGTTCGATGGCAGCTCAGGAACTCCGGGCATTTTCTTTCGGCGCTCCACGGATGGCGGAGCTACGTTCTCTTCAGCGATGAGTCAGCCCGCAACGCAGGGAGCTCTCATGGCTGTGGATCCCGCTGGCAAAATCTATCTTGCGTGGACCGCCAACGACAGCTCAGGCATCGCGCGACTCGTCTTTAGCCGATCGCTCGACGGCGGCGCCACCTTTAGCAACCCTTTAACCATTTCCAATCCTTCTGTTACTGCAATTCCCGGAGCCACTGCTCTGGACGCGAGCGGAAACATCAACGTCGCCTGGACCGAGGCTGCACCTCCGCAAGGTCCAGACACTATTTATTTCAGCCGCTCCACGGATGGCGGCACGACTTTCTCCTCGCCAAGCCAGGTGACCAATTCCAGCGGGCCCATGTTTCGCGTTGCTGGACTTGCCGTTGACGCTTCCGGGAGCATTCACGTCTTGTGGACGGATGTTTTGGGCGGCCAAACGGACACCTTTCTGAATTTGTCCAGCAACGGCGGAGCAACGTTTGCCGCGGAGAATTTCCAAGCCGGCGTCAGTGATTTCGCGCAATCTGCACAGTTGGCACTGGATGCGCGAGGCGGCATCAACGTCGTTTGGCACACGGGCGACGGCAATCCTGTCGTCAACTTTGCCCGCTCCGCGGACGAAGGCGCCTCGTTCGCAACGCAGAACATTGCGGGGAATGACTTCTCCGACCCCAGCCCCGCGGCAATGGCCACAGACTCCAGCGGCAACATCAATATTGTATGGACGCAAGCAGGCGTCCCGAGCGCGCCCGGTGGGCTGCTCTTTACGCGCTCCACCGATTCAGGCCAGACGTTCTCCACGCATCAGCAAATCGCCGGCACCGGAGGGCAGAATGTAACCGCGGTCGTGGATTCTGCCGGCAACATTTATACTGCGTGGTCGCAGCTGGTTGCCACTGGCAATGGTGATATTTTTTTCAGCCGGAGTACGGCTCCTCCCGTGCCTGCCCCTTCGTTGTCCTCGGTTAGTCTGAGCCCCTCGAGTGTCACCGGAGGAAATGTCGCAGCCAGCACGGTGTCGCTGAGTGGGCCGGCGGCCGCAGGCGGAACAGCGGTCTTGCTGTCGAGCAGCAATCTCGCCGTAGCCAGCGTGCCAGCGTCCGTAACCGTCCCGGCGGGAACATCGAGCGCCGAGTTTTCGGTGACCACTTCCGCAGTTGCTACCGCGACTTCGATCAGCATCTCGGCTTCCTTCAACGGAGTGACCCAGACCAGCACGCTGACCGTCGTGCCTACAGCGCTTGCTTCTCTGACGCTGAATCCCACGAGCGTAACCAGCGGGAGTTCGTCCACTGGGACGGTCACGTTGACCGGACCTGCTCCCAACGGCGGAATCGTCGTTGCGCTTTCCAGCAGCAACGGTAAGGTTGCAGTTCCTGCGAACGTGACCGTACCGGCCGGGTCCTCCAGCGCGACGTTCGAGGTGAGCACGAACATGGTCCGTTGCCCGAGTCGAGCCACGATTTCAGGCCTGTCGAGCGGCCTGCGGCTGACGGCCAGTCTCAGGATTTCTCCGCCGTTTGCCTTGCCGCCGCAAGCCTGCAGCGGCTTCCGCGGTCCCATCCACCAGCCCCCCAACCGCCTTCGTTGAACTTCTGTTTGCTGAGGAGCCAACACATTCTAAAAGGGGTTAGGCTCTTCCCTAAGTGATTTAGAATGAACACTTGCATGAGGATCTGTTAGCCCGACTTTGACCTCAAAGTCGGGTTCGTGGCCTGGAAAGAGCGTAGAGTAGTCATGACCCATGCCCAGGTAACAGGTTGTTCCATGACGCCTCGCCAAGGTGTAGCCAAAGGTTGAGTCCGTGTAGCTATCACCTTCGGCTGGAGGGGTGAACGCGGCCCAATCCGTAGGCATGTGCCCTGTTGCGTCACCGTGGATGCCACAGGTAGCAGCACCAGACAGTTGCAGCTTTGAAAGTTGCGATCTGCGCTTGCCAAGTCCATGCCGCGGTATCCGAAAATGTTGCGTGTAGGTTCGGGTTGATGTGACACTTCTGTCTTCCACGGCCAACTGCGTGCCTTGCCAAGTATTGTACTGCTCCATAGTGTAGTTCGGATCCGAGGTAAGCGTGCCGCCGGAATTGCCATAGCCCGTTGCAAAAATCAATTCGTTGGCTTGTGTCGTCGTCACGAAAGTTTAGGTAAGAAGAGGACAAAATCTACGCCAAATAAACGATGGGGGATGGGAACTCCATCCCCCACCGCACAGTTGAGTTTCGTGTGCGTTGTCTACTGGACCTTAATGAGGTACACGTCGGAGCACTTGGTGGCAACGTGCATATTCGCTGGACAGCCGTTGGGAAAGGCCATGTTGCTGGTGAGGATGACGTATTTTCTGTCCCGGCTGATGGCCGAGCGAGGCGTGGCCCAGAAGCTTTCGTAGAGCTGGACGTCCCGGCAGGCCAAGCGTTGGCGCAGGCTGGGTCTGAACCAACCGTGCCCGTGGTGCCCGCCCCGACAAAAACCGAAGAGAGACGGCAGCCAAAAACGCAGAGAAGTGAACCGAGATTTCTCAGTGCGCTGCGCTTCGTTCGAAATGAGCTATGAGGTGTGGCGAGGGACTGATCTGTTGTGCTGGGGCCGTTGGCACCTGCAAGCAGGACGACAAAGGAGGTTCCGCGCAAAGCGCAAGAAATATAGCCAGGTTGCAGAGCGCTAGTTGGATTCGGGGGCGAGCCAGATTTTGCGGCTGATGACATGAAGAATATCGAGCCGCAAAGCGCTAAAGGCGGGGTTTGAGTCGTTGCGGGATACGAGCAAGAGAGTGAGAGCGTAAACGAAACTGCCGGCGAGGGCGGCGGCGAGGAGGTCGGGCCAACTGGCGATTTTGAAGGAGTATCTCAGGCATATGAGGGTAGCGGCTGCGGGAAGAACCAGCAAGCACGGCTTGAAGCAGCCCTGAAGCAAATATCGGCGTAGGGGAAGATCCAATATCTTGCACAAGTGACGCGGAACAAGGACCAAGCTGGTTGTGAGCAACGTCGCCGCCATGACCATGGCCAGACCCAGAAGGCCTGCAAGGTGCAATGCTGCCGCACCGAAGACTGTAATCGAAAGTCCTTCGCCGAGCCGGAACCAGAACAGCTGCTTATGGCGTTCGATGCCGAACAGCATGGATTGGACGCAGCACTGTGTGGCCGCGACGCCGACGCCCAGGGTGAGAAAAACGAGCAGGTGATAGGCAATCGCGTATTGCGGGCCGACCCAAAGGGTGAACAATTCGCGGCCAAAGACGAACAAGAAAGCGGCGAGAAGGGCGAGCACGAGAAACGCGCTCTGAACACTCAGCTGAATGAGTTCGCGAAGCTTGGCAAAATCATTGCGGGCTTCGAGTTGGCTGGAAAGCGGATTCATGATTTCGGTCATGGTCCCAATACCGTCTGTGGGGAAGGACAGAATCTTCATGGGCAGGGCAAAAATGGTGACGGCCACGGGCGAGAGAATCCGCGCGATCAGGATGGGATAAATGTAGGTGCGCATTCTTTCGGCAATGCCCACGCCCACGCTGATGGAACCGTAGCGAAGCATGTTGCGCAAGACAGCCACGCGAATCCATTTGGGATGCAGAGTAAAGCCCGGGTGCGCGCGCAAAGCGAGCGGCACTTGGACGCAGTAGGCGAGCAACTGCGACCGAGAGGTGCGTGGCGAGGATGACCAGGAGGCAGGCGCCGAGGTAATAGTAAAAAGCCGTTGCAACAACCTCGTTGACGGTCTTCTGTTCGTTGAGCTCCTTGTACTTGGAGACATAGCGCAGGATGGCGGAGCGAACGCCGGCATCAAGGATGCCGTAATAGCCGACGAGGTTGGTGGTGAGGACCCAGACGCCGAAGGCTTCGTCGCCCAGCCGATGCAAGACGTAGGGAGTAAGAAAGATTCCGACCGAGGCATTCGCGAGGACGGCAACCCAACTGGTTGTAACAGCTCTTAAGATGAGAGAGACGCGCATGGACCCTCAGAAGATTCGCTGTGTCATACGTCAGCGTAGTTTTTCAAAGGAACCGTGGAAGCTGGGCTGAGATTTTATTTCGGTCGACCTTCATTACCGGCGCCGATGGGAACTGCGACTTCCGTACAAGCGGGCAACTGGCCGCCCCTCTCCGAGGAGCGACGAGCGACCAGGATGTCTTCGAGGAAAAGAAACTCGATGCCGGTGTTTAGAAAAGTTTCGATGGCCTCTCGCGGAGTGTTGACGATGGGTTGACCCTTGACGTTGAAACTGGTGTTCAAGACCATCTCGCGCCCGGTAGTTTTCCCAACGGCCTCGAGAAGGGCGTGGAACTCGCGGTTGTCGGAGGTAGAAACGGTTTGCACGCGCGCGGAACCATCAACATGGGTGATGGCCGTGAGGCGGCTGCGATGTTCCTGGCGGACATTCACTGTGCTAATCATGTAGGGAAACTCGGCGAGCGCGGGAACGTCAAACCATTTACCCACTTCACGCACCGTGACCGCGGGCGCGAAGGGACGGAAGGCTTCGCGCATCTTCACCATGGCATTGATGCGATCGCGCATTTCGGGATGACCCGGATCAGCCAGGATGCTGCGGTGGCCGAGAGCGCGCGGCCCAAATTCCATGCGGCCGCGGTACCAGCCGATAACGCGGCCATCCGCAATCAGGTGGGCGACGTGCGCGCAAGTCTCGGTGAGATCTTCAAAAGAGCGGACTTCAATGTGGCTGTCGAATTCTTTGAGTGCTTGTTCGATTTGAGAGAGGGAGTAGTCCGGACCGTAGAAGGGAACCGGCATGCGAACGTTGCGAATGCTGCCATTCTGCGCAGCTCGGAAGGCGGCAGCTCCGAGAGCAGAGCCGTCATCGCCCGACGCCGGCTGTACAAAGATTTCGTCAAACGTTCCCGACCGCAACAGCTTTCCATTTGCCGTGCAATTGAGCGCCACGCCGCCAGCAAGAGCAAGACGACGCAGACCGGTACTTTTTCCAAAGTGTTTGCAGACGTGCAGCATGACGCGGTCAAGGCACTCCTGGAGCGCTGCCGCGACATCGCGATGTTCGTCGGTTATTTCGTCATTCGGATTTCGCGGCTTGACCAAATGTTCCGCAAGGTATCGCCGCGTTGCGAGATGGTTTTCGCATTCGTCGCGAGTCCGGTTCAAGCGAAGCAGAGGGATATGGATGGTTCCGTCTTCGCGTAATTCGACCGTTTTCTCGAAAAAGGGCCGGAAGCGCGCCGGGTTGCCGTAGGGCGCAAGGCCCATGATTTTGTACTCATCGGCGTTGAAGTCGAATCCGAGATGCAAAGTGACAACGGAATAGAGAATCCCGATGGAGTCTCGAGCGGAGACTTCCCGGAGCTTTTCGAGCTTGCCGTCATGGGCATGATAAACCGAGGCGCTTTGCACTTCCCCCATGCCGTCGACGACCACAACCAAGCACTCGTCCCACCCGGAGCAAAAATAGGCGCTTGCTGCGTGAGCCAAATGGTGGTCAACATGGCCAACACGGTCTATAGGGTAACCGTCCAATCGGCGAGTGACCTGGGCGAGAACAGCCTCACGTGAATAGACATCCCGGTAGAGCGCGGCAGTGACTGGGTCGAAACTGTAGACGGCGCGATGCGGCGCGAAATCGAAAGAGTGCACGATCTCGTCTACATCGCCAAGTGTGACACCACCTTCGGCAAGGCAATAAGAGATGGCGCCGATGGGAAAGTCACCGGTATGTTTTTTTCGGCTGAACCGCTCTTCGGCAGCGGCGGCAATCAGTTCACCGTCAATGAACAATGCCGCAGCGGAGTCGTGTCCCTGCGAGATGCGATATTCGCGGTCATCGAGGTTCGGCCAATGCAACTTCTTAAAAGGAATGGATTTTTCGAAGCCACTGATTCCGAGAACGATCATTGGGTAATGCTCTTATTCGGAGGATTCGAATTTGCAATACGCTGGCTCTCATCGGTCCGCCGCAGCTAACGCGAAACCTGTGCAAAGTTCCGGTTTTTGATCGAGCGAACCGCGGCGGGTTAGCCGCCTTGCAAGCGCATCCACCATTCACCTTCCAAACGGGTAAGAAACGCGTCGCCCCGTTGAACGGCTTCGCGCAGATTCGCCCGTTTGGAGTGCACGAGCAAACGAGGGCCATGGAAGTTGAACAGACAGTGTTCCTGGGATAAATCTGTGACGAATTCCGGATCCACACGCCCGGAAACCGCTGCCGATCCCAGCCTCCACGCATGGAAGAAAAGCTGGCGCAGAACGAGGCGCAGGGTGTCTTTTGTGGCCACCAGCTGCAAAACCTGGCTGGTGCCTTTTGGGTTGAGGTAATACATATACCAGCCGACAATTTGTCCATCGCTGTTTCGTACCAAAGACTTCCGCAATTTTCCGTGAGATTTTTTTTCGGCGGCCCGTTCCAAAAGCCACCGGATGGACTGCTCGTCGTAATCGGGACAGAGTGACTTCGAGACCGTGAATCTTGGCAAATGCTCGAAGAGCGTTTTCCAATCGAAGTCCTCCTCGGGGGGCTGCTCTGTTTGCCAGAACGGGCTTCGGCGATGGCGAGCCGCCAGAAAGTCGACGGCAGCGGACATCGGTCGCATTGCCAATTGCAACGGAGCAAAAAGCCTGTACTGTTTCGAGCGTTGGAGGAAATACCGGGCGGGTCTCAAGAGGCGTGTCCAGTGGACGCTGTAGGGAAAGGCCGTCAGACCTCCCAATCCTTCCCAGACTTTGCGACTCGCTTCGTTCGCTCCGTCGGTGAACGACAAATCCTGCGGGCCGGCAAAGAAAGCGCTCTGGAGCTCAACCGCTGCCAGACGATTCCGCACGGAGGGATCCACGATGAACTGGCTGGAGACGGCCACCCGGATCGGGCGTCCTTCGATGCGCATCGGTCGAGGCAGCACACCATAGAACCCGAGGATCTTGCCCCCGTTTTCCCGGTAAACGAGTGAAGGAAGATCGGCGTCGTACCACGGATTCTCGAAGAAAAGCAGTTGGAAGTAGGTTCGGAGTTCCGCATCGGGAAAAGGGTTGTTTGGAAAAACTCTCTTGTGCAGTGCCGCGACTTGCGAAATGTCTTCGGGGACAAACGGCCGAATCCTCTTCGTCTGATGGCGTGCAAGGTGCGGGCCATCGGCCTCGGGAGGCATGCTTGCATCCTTTTGAGCATTGGTGGCCGATGAAACGAACCCACTCGATGCCAAGGTGCCGGTCGCGCTACGGCTAATGTCGCTTGTAAATTTCTGCAAGGTTAGACGCCGGTATGGTTCTTGACTGCCTCAAAGAGCTGCCACGGTTGATCCTAGCGGCCATTCTGCAAGGCAAGATGACACAGGCTCTTCACCACGGTGAACTCTTCCGGGGCCACGTCGGTCAAATCGATCTTTTTTCGAGTGCAATTCTCGATGAACAGAACCAGGTCGACAAAGGCAAACGAGTCCAGGAGCCCGCTCTCCAACAGGTTCGTACTCTCGGAGATTTCCGCGTGGTTTGAGCCGTTGAGGCCGTTCTGTTTGACCCAGCCGACCACCAGGTCGATGAGTTCTTTTTCCGCGACGGCATTCACGCGACGGCTCCTTCAAGCAACAGCTTTCGAAGCTTCCCGCGATCAATTTTCTGGTTCGGATTCAAGGGCAATTCGTCGACCAGGTAAATCTTCTTGGGAACCATGTAGTCGGGCAAGAGGTCACCGCAGTTTGCTAAAACACGTGTTTGGTCGAATTCCTTAACACCGGAGACGAACGCGACCACCCCTTCGGCGGTCCCGTTGTTGACGGGCCAGGGAACCGAAACGACTTGCTCCGTGCCGCAAGCACGCCGCAGCACCGCCTCAATCTCCTGTAACTCGACGCGGTAGCCCCGGATTTTAATTTGGTGATCGACTCGCCCCAGGTAGCAAAGGTTGCCGGCCTCATCCCGCTTTACTAAATCGCCGGTTCGATACCATACTTGTTCCCGAGCGCCACGGAGACGCACAAACTGCTGCCGAGTCTTCGCAGGATCGTTCCAGTAGCCACCGGCGACTTGTGATCCGGAAAGGCAAAGCTCGCCAACTTCTCCGATCGCAACGCTCTCTCCCCGCGAATCAGTGATGCGAAATTGCTGGCCTTCGAACATTCGGCCGATGGGTACGATGCCGTTCAAGCACTCGCCAGGCGACTTTTGCGAATTCCACCGATAGTGTGCGATGGCGATAGTTGCTTCGGTCGGTCCGTAGAGGTTGTCGACAATCGAGTTTGGAGCGGCCTCCTGCCAAGACTCGGCATAAGCCGCCGGCAGAGGCTCGCCACAAAACAGGCTGCAACGCAGGGATGGGAAACAGCCCGGCGAGAGGAGCCGCATTTTCTCGAGCAAGCCGGCGACCGAAGGCACGGAAAACCACATCGTCAACTGGCGGTCGCGGATGAATTTCGCGGGTGCCATCAGCGACTTCTCCGGCACACAGCACAGACAGGCCCCGCGTTCCCAACACACAAAGAGGTCATGGGCGCTTAGATCAAAGGTGAGATCAAATTGCTGAGAGAAACGGTCATGTTCATTCACGTCATAGCGGCGGCAGATGTAGTCCACATAGGACCGCACATTCCCCTGGCTGATGGGAACGCCTTTGGGCACCCCCGTGCTTCCCGAGGTAAAAAGAAGATAGGCAGGGGAAGCCGAGGTGGCCTCCGCCCCAGAAAAAAAACGTTCGCCGCTTGGTAATTGCCCGGCAGTTATGAACCGATGTCTTGAAGGACGCTGTAAGAGCTCTCCGAGATTAGATAGTTCCGGCGAAATGAGCGTAAGCGGGCAGTCCGTACTCCGAAGCAAGCCAGCTAACTGGCCAAGGCACTCTTTGCCAACGATAAGGACCGTGCACCCGGAAAGAGCCAGCATGCGGCAGGTGCGTTCCAAGGGGAACTTCGGGTTTAGGGGCACGTAGCCTTTGCCGGTTGCGAGGGAGCCAAGGATACCTGCGTAAGCTGTTTGACTCCGGTGCGCCCAAACGGCGACCAAAGGAGACCGGGTGTGGTCATTTTCCACGATTGCGGATGCAATCCTGCCGGCGAGCCGGCGCAGGTTTGCATAAGTCAGGGACTCGCCGTCAACGACGAGAGCGGTCCGGTCAGGAAAGCGTTCAGCGGATTCGAGAAATCCTCTGATCAGGTTTCGAAAACAGTTTTTTGTGGTCATCAGTGCCGTTCGGCTTAAACCGGCGATGCATTTGCGGCAGGTAGGGCAAATCGCGGGTTGCGCTGCCGTTCAAGCTACAAGGCCGATTTTTTCAGCCGCTCGATCGAATACAGCGGCTGCATGCTCCAGCTCTTCTTCGTTGGGCGGAATGTCTAAAATGAAGGTCCGGTAACCCAAAGAGATGTACCGGGATAGTTCGTTCGAAACCGGTTCGTAGCCCCCCACTAAGTAAGGGCAAAAGGTCTTGTATTGCTCAAAGGGCCTGAGCCAGTATGTGGCGCGCATGGCGCGCGTCTTAGTGGCGGTATCGGAGAGCTGTTTGTGCCACAGGGAATCGGACACCTTCATTGCGAGTTGGTGAGTGAGCGCACCTTTGCGATCTTCCGGGAATCGCTGCTCGGCGATCTCCCACGCTTCCTCTTCGGTCTCTCGCGCGATGATTCCCACGCGAATACCTGACTTGCCTCCATCGATGGCGGGTTCGGCGGCGCACTCCGTTGCCGGGCGTGGATACTTCACTGCAGTTGCGCCGAGCTGTTTCGCTGCATCCAGCCCAGCGTCAGACGATCCAGAAACAAAGATCTCCGGAAGAAGCTCTCCGGGGAGGGAAGGCATCATCCGCAGTTGGTCGATGTTGTAGAACTCGCCATGAAAGGTGACGGGGGCCGAGCTGGACAAGAGCTGATGGATAATGGTGGTGTACTCGATCAGGCGAGCATAGCGCTTGTCGTGAGGAGTTGGGTCGTGCAAGGCTGCCAGATCGTTTTTGAAGCCTCCGGCAACCATATTCAAACAGAGCCGACGGTGGTAGAGAAATCCAAAGGAAGCCACCATCTTTGCCACTGAGTAAGGGTGCATGTAAACCGGCTGAATTGCTACCAGGGGACTTAGTCTTTTTGTGCTCTCGACAATAATCTCCGAAACCAGCCAAGGGTCCACGAGCGAGTTGTCGGTGTAAACCAGAATGCCCGTGCAGCCACAGCGCTCGCTCCAGCGGGCCACCTTCCTGACTTGGCGGGCATACGATTCCTTATCGCAGCCAAAAGATTGCGGACAGGTGGAGAAGAGCTGAAGTGGCTTCTCAGCATGGCCGCGAGCGGCGAGGTTCGTGCGCGATACTGGTTTACGCGCGTCAAACGGAAGCTCGGATTTCAAACTTGTCTTCGTCGAAAGCATATGCTCGCCTCCCATTGGCTGCGTTTCGTCGAAATGTGTGCCTCGGGACCTCTCAATTACAGGGATTCTTATAGATTCCGGTCGACGCGGGCACGAGGCCCCGACCGTAGGAAATGACGAGGGCTGAGGTGAGACGACCAGGGGCTGGTCTGGGGGCTTTGAAGAATTGGAGGCTGAGGGTGGAACCACGCTTTGATGTCGTCGACAAGGTCGAACACCGACTGCAATTCCAATTCGAGTTCCCATTGACTTCTATAGAACTTCTTTCGAAACAGGTGGGTTTGCGACTGGCCTGCTTTTGCGAGAGACTCCCCTCCCAAGAATGAAACGTAATGCCTATAGGCGGAAGCCGCCAAGCGCTTCGCTTCAGAACACATATTCTTGTGCTTACCATACGGGAACGCGAAAAACTCCACCGCTTTCTTCAGGTGAGCCTCCAGGTCGATCCTGGAACCAAGAATTTCCGACTGCAAATTCTCCAAATGAACGGAGCCGCAATCGAAATGCGTGCGAGTATGACTGCCGAACTCAACTCCACGCGTGTTCCAATACTGTATTTGGTCCCATGTCAAAGGAAGGAATCCAGTGGTGCCGGTTGCCAGGTCGTGGTCAAACTCGCGGTGAGCTTCAACGGGATCCGTCGTAACAAATAAGGTAGGGCGAATTCCCATTTCACCCGTCACCGCCCGAAGATTCAGGAAATTATCTGCATAACCGTCGTCAAAGGTGAGCACGACCGTTGGAGCAGAAATTTGCCCAGAGCGCAAAAGCTCGACACCTTCCGAAAGGCCGACAATGCGGTAATGTTTCCTCAAAAAGAGAACCTGCCGCAAAAACGTCTCCGTCGATACGCCCATTCTGTGCGGGCGATCGGCCACCAGGTGATGGGCAAGGATTAGCAATGGGTAGCGTGCGGACAGGCGGCGATGCCAATTCCTTACCAGGATCCTCGGAGAGAGAAGCAGCAAAGTGTCGAGGCAAAGCTTCCAGGCAGGGCGACAATGCTTTTCGCCGCGACCGTCACGGCAAGGGCGGTGGCCCATGCCGTCCAGTTGCGAAAGCAACGGTGTTAGGACTCGATTCGCCCATTGCGATACGACAGTTGACGCGCTTGCGGCATCGCCGCCCAACAGGCTTTCGGCTGTCTCGAGGAGCAAATCGTCTGCGATCAGATCAGCTTTCAATGTAAACCCCAGGGGACCATCGAACGGCTGCCAGGGAAGAATCAAAGAAGCAATCTTGAATGGGGTTCGTGCGCCTTGCGTCAAATGCTCGACAGAAATCAGGGCATCCCCGCCTTCCGGACTCTGGCTTGGCCGGTGATCCGAGGCCCAAATGCAGCCGATCGATGCACAGGCTGAAAATTCAGGGATTGACGAAAACTGTCCGAGCAAAATAACAAGATCGACCTTTGCGGGACAGGGCAAAGTTGCGACGCTCGACTCACAGTCTTCTGCGATGGCAGCAAACGGCCATCCTGCCTTGGAGCATTCCTCAGTCAGTCTTTCAATGGTGAAGTTCGAATTGTTTCGAAGCGTGGGGCAGCCGTGCACGAACCAGAAAAACCAGTCCGCTATTTTGTCTGTCACGGAGCGAACCAAAAGTTTCGCTTTCGACCACCATCCCGGAGTGGCGGAGGCTCCTCGTACTCTGCCCGTCGCAAGCATCTGTTGGATCCAGGGAATTGACCGCATAGGCCGCTGGACGATGCCACAAATTTCCGCACCAGGAACTTCACGCAGCATTCGGTTAGCGAACGTCCACGCACGCGAGGGTCGAACATCAGAGAGAATCAAAACGCGAACTTTCTTCATTTGGGGCCGCGCCTCTCGGCCAAAACAGCAATCGATAACCGGTGAAAGCGAAGCGAATGGGGGATCAATAATTCTAGTAGGCGTTTCTGTTGCGATACTTTGGAAAAATCGTAAGGAAAATGATTCTTAGATCGAAAGCAAAGCTCCAGTTTTGCAGGTAGAACAAATCGTGCTCCACACGCTTCCGGATGGAGGTGTCGCCGCGCCAGCCGTTGACCTGGGCCCAACCCGTGATACCCACCCTCAGGCGATGACGACTGTTGTACCTCGCCACTTCGTTGAGGAATTTTGCGACAAAGCGCGGGCGCTCGGGCCTTGGCCCGACAACACTCATATCACCCTTCAAAACGTTAAAAAACTGGGGCAATTCGTCCAGGCTAGTCCTGCGCAGAAAGGCTCCGAGCGGAGTGCGTCGAGGGTCGCCGGGGGTCGTCCAGCGCGAGTCACTCTCAGAAGAGTCACTCACCCTCATGGTCCGGAACTTATACATGCGAAATAACTTCCCGTTCAGCCCGACGCGATCCTGAA
>WNGN01001026.1_pt1 | contig 17996 bp, 9 predicted proteins | sample 5400561 | NCBI WGS metagenome assembly WNGN01 (sample SAMN13153379, study PRJNA577476) | soil metagenome | isolation source: 115 cm soil or saprolite under Garry oak tree replicate 2 | place: USA:California | collected 2016-06-15
CGTCGGCGTTGGACGACTACGCCATAGCAGTAGGGCAAGACTTCTCCAGATACCTGGTCGCACGGCAGGCTTTCTATTCCGGAGAACAACGATGGCCCAGCTCAACCTTCTGGCGGCGAAGAATCAGGGACGAAACTGCAGACTGTACAGCGTGAGCGTGATTTCTCTGGCCGCTCAAGCTAATGTTTACGGCCTCAGGAACGATTACGCGTTTTACGAGGTGACTAGTGACGGCGTTGACACGGTAGGGGTCTGGGGTTCAAATCCCCACGCGTCTACCATTTTTATGTCAAAGCCTCTCCTTCCCGACCCCCGCTCCACCTGTGCCTTCGTTTCAATCTCGCTTGATTTTCGGCGACGTGCAGCAAGCGCTTCATCAATTAGGTCCCGAATGATTGGCACCTCTGATTTCTGGCCGAGAGTGTCCATCAAGTCATTGATAGCGGTCACTGATCCATCCAGGGGTTAAAGCCATCGACTTTGGTGGTCAAAAGAGTTCGCTTTTGGTTCTCATTTTGGGTCGCAGATGCCTCCTAGCCTCCTTAAGCAATGCTGTCGTGCAAAGTCGCTTTCTCAAGACGTAAGTGATAGTCCGAGCGAGCGTTTCAGCAATTCCGCTCAGCCCTGGCCCTCAAGGATCCAGGTCCATCGGGCTGATGTCCGCTCTGAATCCTAGCAACTCAAATCACACTGCGGACATCGTAACCGTTCACCTCTTCACGGTGTCTATCCCAATATGGAAATCTCCTCACGACGCTCCCGCAATACTATTTCTCGGTTCTCAACCGCGGCCGTTTTGCTTGGGATTGCTGTAGTTTGGTCGTTGTCCGCGGCTCCGATAATGGCCCAGGAAAAGCGTGCCCCCGGGGCGCCGGTCCAGCCAAACGCTGCTACTCCGACTATGGCAAACCGAGTGACCACGCCAGTTCAGACAAATACCGTTGCGTTGCCTGTTAATCAAGTCGGTACCCCGGAACAGCAGAAACCAGCAAGCAGCGCGACTAATACCAGTTCGGTCTCAGCCTCTAAACAGACCGGCGACACTGCGAACTCCGCGAGCGATTACAAGGGCAGTCTTACCGCGCTTTCGACGCTCTACGAAAATGAAGTTCAGCGGCTTGAGCAAAGGAATAGTCAATCGAAGGAACTCTACAACCAGGGACTAATCTCGCGCGTGGACATGGAAGCCAGTGATAAGGCCCTGGCTGACGCGCGCGGCAAAGTCGCGGACATTCACAATCAGATCACCGCCGCTAACAGGCCGGTCGCGCCGGTTATCTCCGGGCTGTCGACGGGCTCTAATTCCGACCTCGCCTGGAGCACGGGTAATAACAAGATCGACTCCCTAATCCGTTTCAATGGCAATAAGTACGGTGTCGATTCCTATTTGATCTATTGCCTGATGTCGCAGGAGTCTCGCTTCACCACCAGTGCGACCAGCCCCAAAGGCGCACAGGGTCTAATGCAACTGATGCCGGGAACCGCTGCTCGCTACGGAGTGACCAATCCATACGACGTGGCGCAAAGCATAATGGGCGGCACGCGCTACCTGAAAGATTTGCTGCAGATGTTCAATGGCAGAGTCGATCTCGCCTTAGCCGGTTATAACGCCGGAGAAAACGCCGTCATAAAATATGGTTACAAGGTTCCCCCGTACGACGAAACGCGCAATTACGTGCGCCTGATCGTTGCTCGCTACGCGAAGAAGCAAAAACCTTCGGCGCTTTGAACGCACCCTCATTAAACGGCGCTCGCGGCGGTGCACGGTCACTGCAGCTCCCGCACACCGTCTTGAACAACCCATGCTTACTGCGTCACGATCTCTCCCAGCTTGATGGCGGTGAAGCGGCTTGCTCTGGCAAACAGGGTTGCATCGGGGAAGTCGCAGCCGGGATGTATGAATCATTGTCTTTCATTGCCTCTAAATCTCCCTAGATTTCATCCATTGTGACCACCAAATTCTTCTTGGTGGCTTGGTTTTTATTTTCTGCCATCTCGTTGCCGGAATCTGTTTATTCAGATCACGTGACCACCCGTTTAAGTCCAGCGCAAAGCTACCCTCCTGAAATGGCAGCGAATCAATGACGGGTCGGCGATCAGGTTGGGTCCTGCCAATATCCAGGTCAAAGACCAAGCGCATCCTCTTGCCATGATAGGTCAGCGTGACTTCGGTGAGATGCATCGTGCACGTTCCGGCATTAGCAAACTCAAGTGCGGGTTGTTTATTACCCTTGGGCCAATCGACCGACTCCGGCCAATAAAAAGTTTTCCTATCATCCGCGAAGGAAACCTGCCCTACGTCGAGGCTCGCATCACCGATAGCTTTCGGCAGTTGTTCGTAAACAGTTTTTACTTCTGTCTCGGTCAACACCTTTCCTTTTTCATCGCGGAGGATGTAATTAACGACTGCCGGATTGCAGGACTGCGCGTAAGCCGGGGCGCGGATCACATTAATTGACGCTGCGCCGGACGCAGTCCTAATGCTGTTAACGACCATGCAAGGGCTACCGCCGCCCAACAGCACCGTGGTGAGCAGCAATATGAGTCTGCGCGATCGCCGTGGCGAGCCAATATCCATTCTCGATTCGACGGTAGATGATTTCATAACATTACTCCTCCAATCAGGAATCAGTCGCACCATGCAAAGAGCATCCAAGCCGGCAGCAAGCAGACGGCAATGCAGCTAACGGGACTCTCGTCTTTCGGCTGCACAGAGGTAGAACCGGATCCGCTCAGACTATGCTCCGAGCGCGCACCACCTCGCGTCCCAACGCGTGCTCACTGTTAAGATCCCTCCTTAAGAACCACCACAAGTTTCGTGGGCAGAAAATGCGGTCGCATCGGTAAGGCCGGCGAGGCCGATGACTATTCATCTTCGCGGGTCATCTTCGCGGGCGCGAATGCTCAGCGGAGCTCAGCAATCCGCTACGGAATCTTTGCTTGCTGCTTCTGTCTATCTGCTTCCGCCCAGTCTTTGGCAGAAACAAACGACTCCTTGTCATAGATCAGCACAATCGTTCCCACCGGCAGCAGTCTGCTCATCTCGACCGCCGCGGACATGGGAACGCGAATGCAGCCGTGACTCTGAGGTGTTTGAGGGACCGAAGGATTTCCATGAATTGCGAGTCCATCGCTGAAGTAGTTGGGATAATAAAGCAACCCCAGGGGCGATTTCCTCCACCCCGACATCTTGGCATAGATCCTGAAACGACCCCTCGGCGTATAGGCCAAACCGCTCATTCCTTTTTCGTGGTAATGCCGGTTGCTGCCGGTTGAGACCGGCAGAATTCTTTTGACGGCTCCTTCGTCGTCCATAAACAGGAGCACCTGGCGATCGAGATCCACTTCAACATGCCTGTAACCTGAGTCTCTGGGCTGGGGTGCGTTGGCACTCATGATGGCGTCGAAGTCATCGCGGCTAAGACGGCCCGTAACCTTACGGCCTTCCCATTTCTGGAAAGCGATCAGCGTGGCGTTATTGATCGCCCCATCGACTCGGCCAGCCGCGTAGCCCATTTCTGACAAGCGACGTGCTGCCTCCTTCATCTCAACCTGCGTCAGCGGCCGATTGAGGGACCGTGCTTTGTGCTTCTCGCCCTTACTGATCACGGATGACGCGGGAACCAGTAAAAGCAGACTCAATATGACAAAGACTGCGGATGCCAGTCTCTCAAAAGTGCTCATGATAAATTCCCCCTTTCAAAAACGGATCCAGAACGATCGTCAGAGCGAGCCCATACCTCGCCCGCAAGTAGCAAAACGGTCTCTGCGACCGCGTCAGCGCGCAGTCAATCGCGAACTACCAATTCGCTAATTGAAATCCACATTTGCAAATCGGCAATGCCCAATTTCAGTCTGGTCAAGGGGACGGCAGTCGGGCGGGGGTCTTGCTGAAGATTGGTCGGGCGGGGACCTTCTGAAGATTTACCGCGAGCCAGTCTGTAACTAAAACTCTATACAACAATTACGATACGCCGCGCGCTTTGTGAGGTCAACGCCAATGCTGCAGGCACAGATAACGCTCATTGATTCGAAAGCAAACCTTCGGACTTCAAAGTGTTGCGTCGAGCAAGTGAGATGGTGAAATGCTACCGAACCCGGATTAGCGAGTTGTAACCGGTGGGAGTACGGATCATGTTTGGTTTGACCTTACCGCTATTCCTTATCGTAGACCGCGATCGTGTGAATTCTTCTGCCCTTTGAATCCCTGCCGTCGGTAGTAACCGTGCGCGTCCGGCCGTTCGGGGAAACGACAATTCGACCGGTAGTAGTGATCTTGCCGCCTTTCTTGACTGTTAACCCCAGGGTGCGGCTGTTTATCCGGCGGTACGAACGCATGTCTGACGTCGGATCACCGGTGACGGCGTAAAACTTGCCGTCAAATTTTCCAGTCCATTCGCTGTGTATCGCGTTACCACCGCCGTCAACGCCATCCACCGTGACCTTAATCTGGTCGCCGGCGGCCTCGTAAACGACGGTGTTATTCTTCGTCGCTCCCTTGCTGAACTTTGACTTGGCCTCGTTCAGCTTCCAGGTGCCCATCTGCGGGTTGTCAGCCAGGCACACCACGGCGCCGGCAAAAAGTAAGACCACGGCAGGTACGATTAAACGTACTTTCATATCTCCTCCTTCATTGAGTAACAGTGTATGTGACTGTTTGGCGCGGGCATTCTAGTGCGAGCGGCCGCATTAGGCAATCCGGAACGGTCAAACAATGAGTTGTCCAGAATCGAAACAGCGATCAGTTGTTCTGTGACCTAAAGCTGCTCTTTTCTGCCACGCTTTTCACTCAGGCGGAACGCTCGCGGCACCGATTTGCTGCAAAACTAACTCTTCGCCCGAAATTTGCATATTAAAGACGCGCGCATCTTGATGAGAGTCGTGACCTGGGCCTCATCCTGTGTCCTGCGACGGTCTAATTATGAAGAGAAGCACAAGTTATCTTGCGGTGAGTATCGTTCTATGTGCTCTTATCGGTGTCGCCGTGTGGGCAGTGCTTCGCTTCAAAGCGATCAGGCGACAGGCGCTTCATCAGTCGACCGACTATCTTTCGAATTTGGCGGGCCCTGGCAGTGCTGATGCTGATCTGTGGGCGCAGGCTGTGGAAAAAGTTAAAGCCGATCGAGGCGAGGAGCTTGGAGGACAGGCCGTCGAAACTCCGTCAGAGCTGCGCCACTACAGCGACCGACATTGGTTCCTGGCTACGCAGGTCGCCGAGGTTCGGAAATTCAATGTCCGATCTTGTCAGGACTTTGTGGATCTCGCGGCGATGCTTGAGCGCGGTGAAATGGTTTCGGTGACGGCGGTCCCCGATACCTACATCCTTTACGGCGTCGGCGCGACTGCAGACGGGGGGGCATTCAGCCGGTATGAAGACGATCACAGCATCGAACTCCTCAACGAAGGTCAGCTGCGCGATGAGTACAAACGCCTCGACGACGCGCGCTCAAGCCTGCAGACGGAAATTTCGGGTTTCAAAACTCAGTTGGGAGCGCTGAAAAAACGCGACCGCACTAAACAAAGTGAGCTGCAGAAAGAAATCGCTGCGCGGCAGCAACAGCTGACATCTACGGACGAAGCTAAAGCACAACTCGATCGATTCTACGGTCAGCCTGACAGCCGGCAGAGACTACTGAAGGATTACGAGTCTCTGCAGACGCTGGCAAAACATTTCGGCGGACGATCTTTCAATATCGAGGAATCGTCTGACCGTCAGGCGATGAAGGTTGCCATGCTCCGTTCGCTCAGGCCGGAAGCTCTGAAAATCCTGGAAGAAATCGCGAAGAAGTATCACGAAAAGTTTGATCGCCCGTTACCGGTAAGCTCTCTGATCAGACCGGAACAATATCAACATGCATTGAATCGGGTGAACCGCAACGCCGTACTCATCGACACACCGCCACACTCAACCGGCCTGGCATTCGATATCGATTATCGCTATATGGCCGGTGCTGAACAGTCTTTCCTGATGACTGAACTTGCACGCATGAAGGACGAGGGCCGAATCGAAGTGATTCGCGAGCGCAATGCCAATTACCACGTCTTTGCCTTCATCGACGGTAAGCGCCCAGGCGACGAATTGATCGCCGCTTCGCTGGATGAAGCGCAAGCGCCTGTCAGGGAATCAAATCACGCGACGAAGAAACCAGCGAAAGAAAACAGCATTTCGAAAGAGACGAAGCACACAAAGGCGAAGTCAAAAGTCAGAAGCGCCGGCTCGAAGTTGAAAACGCAAAACCGAAAGCGCCGCTAGTTGAAGGCAACGGTTAGTTATAGCTGTGTCGCTGATGTCTTTGTTTGCCCGCTTCCCGGCAAGGGGTAATGCTCCGTTTAGACAGCTTGCGCACACGGATCAGTTTCATTAAAGTGTCCTGCATCAGAAAGTAGTCCCCTACACTAATCAGCAACTCGTACATCGAGAGCAGGGCATTGAAATCGTCGGAACCGCGAGCAAGGCTTCTCCATTACCGCCTGCTAAAAAAGGTCGGCAGCGGTGGCATGGGCGAAGTATACAAGGCTGAGGACACGAAGCTCGGCCGGACGGTCGCGATCAAGGTCCTGCCCGAATCCGCGAATGAAAACCTCGCTGCCAAGCGTCGCTTTCTGAAGGAGGCGCAGTCGGCGTCGGCGCTCAATCATCCGAACATCGTCACGATTCACGCCATTGAAGAGGTCGAGGGCGTGGACTTTATCGTGATGGAATACATCGACGGCCAAACCCTGAAGGCAATGATCGAACGTGAGGGTGCTCTCGCGCTCGCGAATCTTCTCGACGTTGGAACTCAGGTAGCGGACGCGCTGGAAGCCGCTCATGAGATCGGTTTGATTCATCGTGACGTAAAACCGGCAAACATTCTGGTCACGCCGCGCGGGCGGGCCAAGGTCCTCGACTTTGGGTTGGCAAAAATTGTCCGCACGGTCGCCGACAACGTCGATGGCGAAGCGCTCACGCTGATGAACCTGACCGATCAGGGAACGGTGCTCGGCACCGCTGCTTACATGTCGCCAGAGCAAACTCGCGGCGAAGGTCTGGACGCGCGCTCCGACATCTTTTCATTTGGGTGTGTGCTCTACGAAGCGGCAACCCGCTCGCTGCCCTTCACCGGCCCAACCATGCTGGCCATCATGCACGCAATCGCGACAAGCGATCCCACCCCTCCAGGCCGGCTCAGGCCTGAGCTCCCGCGCGAGTTCGATCTAATCATCGAAAAGGCCCTGGCAAAAGAAAAAGAGCGCCGTTATACGTCGGTCGCGGAAATGGCCGAAGCCTTGAGAAGTTTGCGAGCGACGCTCACCGGGCAATGGTTGGGCGCTCCGATTGTTTACGACAAGGATTTGATTGAGACTCGTGTATCCGCATTCGTGGGGCGCGAGCCGGAGCTCAAGAAACTCGAGGCATTTCTGCATCAGGCAATCGAGGGAACCGGACGCGTCGTTTTCATAACTGGCGAACCTGGCATCGGTAAGACTTCGCTCTCTGACGAATTCCTGCGCCGCGCGCGCACGAAATATCCGGCGCTGCTGGTCTCGCGCGGGAGATGTGTCGAGCAATACGGCACTGGCGAAGCCTATCTGCCGTTTCTCGAGGCGATTGGAGCGCTGCTGGATGGGCCAGGTCGGGAACGGTTGGCCGCGACCATGCGAACGTACGCACCGACCTGGTGTACGCAATTACCTGCGGCGTTCGCATCCAGCGGCACGCTGGATAGGTTGCAGCAGGAGACGATTGGCGCAACTAAGGAACGCATGATGCGCGAGATGGGTGACGCACTCGGGATGTTTGCGACAACTTCTCCGATTGTTTTGCTGTTCGAGGACTTGCACTGGGCTGACCCCTCGAGCATCGATTTGCTGCGCCACCTTTGCCAGCGGATCAACAGCCAGCGGCTTTTGATCGCCGGAACGTTTCGACCCGAGGACATCGAGCGCAGCAATCATCCGCTGAAAAGTTTTAAGGCCGAGATGCAGGCGCATCATCTTTGCGAAGAAGTGGCATTAAGCTCGCTGGGCCTCGATCACATCGGCGAATATCTGAACGCGACATTTGCGCCAAATGATTTTCCACCTGAGCTGGCGGCCATGGTTCACGACAAAACTGAGGGACACCCGCTGTTCGCCATCAACTTGCTTCAGTACCTGAGTGAGCGAGGCGATATCGGAAAGAATAATGCGCACTGGACACTCGCGCGCCCACTCTCAGAATTGGATCTGGAAGCTCCCGAGAGTGTGCGCAGCATGATCAGCAGAAAGATCGACGCCCTGGAAGCTGAAGAGCGTCGCACGCTGCAATACGCCAGCGTCGAGGGCGCTGAATTCCTGTCCACCGTTGCTGCCAGACTCCTGGATGTCGACGAAATTGATCTGGAAGAACGCCTCGCTCATCTGGAGAAAACTCACCGGCTTATCGTAACGCTTGGCGAAGAGGAGTTGCCGGACGGCTCACTTGCAACTCGCTATCGCTTCGCCCATGCGCTGTACCAAAACTTTCTGTACAGCGATCTAGTCAACAAGCGGCGCGTCACGCTTCATCGGCAGGCAGGCGAGCAGTTGGAGCGTCATTACGGCAAGCACGTGCCGCAAATTGCTACTCAACTCGCACTGCATTTCGAGCGGGGGCGTGATTTTCCGAAGGCGATCGAATACCTGATTCATGCCGGCGACAATGCGACGAAACTCTATGCGAACGCCGAAGCTGCCGATCACTACACCCGCGCGATCGGTTTGGTTCAGAAACTTCCTGCCGAAGCGCAGACGGAACCGATAGTCACGCTTTATCAAAAACGCGGCGCGGTGAACATGGCATTGAGCCGCTTTGCGCAATCTGTTGACGATTACACGGATATGCTGAACCACCAGAAGCCCCTGGGCTCGCCTGAGAAGCAAGCGGAGGCGTTAAATGCGCTGGCGCTCACATTGTTCTTTTCGCATCGTCTGGAAGAAATGGAAAAGCGCGCCAATGAAGCTCTCGCGGCAGCGAAACTCGCCGGCAGTGAAGCGTTGAGTGTGCAGACGGCGGCGTTAATGGCGCTCAAGTATCTTTGTTATGGAGAACTGGACGTAGCCAAGCCGACGCTTGAGGAGCTCATCAAGACTGCGAGACAAATTGACCACAAGCCGGCACTGGCCGCTGGATTGATCTGGCGCGGGTGCCTCTATTTTTTCCAGACAGAATACGAGCGCGCGATGGAATGCGAAGTTGAAGGCCGTCGTCTCGCTTCTGAGTTGCGCGACGGATTTCTGCTGCTTACTTCAATGTTCTTTATGGGACTGTCGCAGGCAAACCTCGGACGCATGTCCGAAGGGCTTGCGACCCTTGAAGAGGCCATTCGCATGGCGGGTCGCAACGGCGATTTGTTCTGGTATCCGCGCATACCCAATTGCATTGGCTGGATTCATCGCGAATTGCAGGACTTCGCAGGCGCTCTAAAGCACGACGAGCAGGGTTTGGAGATCGGCCATCAACATCATGTGCTCGAAGCTGAAGCTAATTCATTGATCAACCTCGGCATCGATTACACGCACTCCGGCAGAAGAGCAGAAACCATCTCTGCGTTTCACAGGGTGCGTGAGATTTTCGAGCGCGATGCCTGGTTCCGGTGGCGCTATGATATTCGGCTGCATGCGGCGATGGCTGAGTATTCCCTACGGCGCGGCGAAAGGGAAAAGGCGCGTGAAATCGTCACCCGATTACTTGAGACTGCCTGCAAGTATGAAGTTCACAAATATGCCGCAGTGGGTCACAGGCTTCTGGCCGAGATAGCCATTGCCGAAGATGACATAACGACTGCCGAAGCAGAATTTGCATCTGCGCTCGATGAATTGCGACGCTACCCGGCGCCGGTAGTCGAGTGGGCTGTCCACGCAGAGCTGGGTCGCCTGAAAGCGCGCGCCGGTGATCCTGTTGCCGCGCGCGAAGCATTTGCCAAATCCGCCGAGATTATTGAGCGCATTGCCGCAAGCGTCACGGACGCAAGTCTACGAGAGATTTTCTTGAAGTCAGAAATGGTAAGCGAAGTCAGAGACCAGGCAAACGAATTGACGCAAATGCCATAAAAGGGTGAAGCACGTCGTTGTTCGAAGGTCCGAGAGCGCGGCCGAAATGTTATGTACCCGTCGCCCACATTTTCGCGATACGAGCGGACGCCAAAGAACACCATCAAAAACGAGAGCACCATGATCGTGTAGCCGACAAATTCCGCTTTGTCGAAACCGATTCTTTTGGCAAAAGGAATCGAGCCCAACATCAACGCTGAAATGATTCAATTTCGCGCTTTCAGCGTGAAAACAAACAATCTTGATTGGCGATCCCGGGCCTTGTCACCAGGCATTCAATTCATCTCTGCAGCGTGAAGATATCCACCCCTAAAACTTCCAGATTGCTCCTAATCCCGCATCCCACATCCGTTTGTTCAGCGCCGGAATGTCCTTCTCGAGAATCTCATTTGCTCTGACTCTCAACGCTAACCACTGACCATTCAACTCATTCAGGCGATCGAGCGATGGTTGATTCACACGGGGAATGTCGCTCTCCGTCTGGTTGATGAGAAAGAGGTAGTTGGCCGTGAATTTGTTCGGGAAGTTCTCGACGTCGTCGTAGGTCTTTGATTTGCGCTGCACCATGTCTTCATCCCAGGCTTTCATCTTTCGGAGCAAGGACTCGCCGTCTTTCTTAATTGCGCTGAACTTGTCACCCGCGGGCAGCGAGCTGAGCAGCGACTCCAATTGTTTCTGTTTGTTGTAGAGGTCGTTAACCATTCGATGCATGGAAGCCAGTTCGTTTTCCATGCCCCACATCGCCCGATGGTATTCCCTGTAGGTGGCAGCGTCGGTCGGATAAAGCGGGTTGGCAAGTATCTCAGTTTCAGTTGAGATCGTCTGGGCACCCATCTTCAAGGTAATAGAGTATTTTCCCGGCGGTGCTTTGTGCCCCGCAAAGCCGGCCTCCATATCGACATCGGGCACGCCGGGCATCGTCGCATAACGCATATCCCAAACGAATCGGTTTATTCCTTTATTTTTGGACAGTCTCGGATCCTGCTTGGGGGCGCCCTCGTATTTCTTGTACTTCTCGTCAGCCTTTGAAGAAAAAGTGCGCACCAGATTTCCGTCAGCGTCTTTGATCTCCATCATGATTTGGTCATCTTTTTTCAACTCGGGCAGTTGGTAGTAGATGACCGCGCCAGAGGCGGGATTGACGCCGCGCAATGGGTTCGCGCCGGTGAACTCCTCATTGGTTTCGTCCAGTTCGCTTGATCCATTTACGAGATAAGCATTGCCGGGCCGATAGATGCTGAAAGACGGCGCGTCCTTCTGGTACTGACGCAGCACACTCAAGTCGTCGAGAATCCAGAACGCTCGTCCTGAGGTTGCCGCAATCAGGTTTCCCTGATGTATCCGCAGATCAGTTATGGGAGCGATGGGCAAGTTCAACTGGAACGGCGACCAATCCCGGCCACCATTCCAGGACAGAAACAGCCCCGTCTCAGTGCCGGCAAACAAAAGATCCTTGCGCTGGTCGTCTTCACGCACGACGCGCGTAAAGGCGTTGGCAGGCAGGCCGTTGTCAATCTTCGTCCAGGTGGCGCCGTAATCCGTCGTTCTGTAGAGGCCCGGCGCGTGCTCGTTGAACTTGTATCGGGTGGTGGCGATGTAGGCGGTCGCTTTGTCGTGCGGTGATACTTCAATGGCATTGATCAAACACTCTGCCAACCCCGGCGGTGTCACATTCTTCCAGTTGGCGCCGCCATCGCGAGTTAGATACACAAGTCCATCGTCGCTGCCGGTCCAAATCACTCCCTTCTCGTGAGGTGATTCCATGATGTAACTCAGCGTGCCGTAGTTTTCGGCGCCAACTTCTTCGTTCGTGTACGGCCCGCCGGCTCTGCCCTGCTTCTCTTTTTCATTGCGCGTCAGATCAGGTGAAACTTCCTTCCAGGTCTTGCCCCAATCGCTCGTCTTCAAGAGGTATTGAGCGCCATGATAGAAGGTAGCAGGCTCATGTTTGCTCCAGATGATCGGAGCATTCCAGTTGAAACGGTACTTGAGGTCTTTTGCGTCCATCCCGAGGTATTGGATGGGCGCAGCCATGATGTTCGTACCACCCTTCGCCGACACGTTAAGCACCTCAATCGTGCCCTGATAACTGTCACCCAGAACAAGCTTCGGATCGTTTGGATCGAAAGCCAGGAAGGCGCTCTCGCCGCCCGCGGAGGGCCCCCAGCTTGCGTTGGTGATGCCGGAGCTGCCTAACTCACGGCTGGCAATCGAAACAGAGGTGTTGTCCTGCTGTCCACCGTAGATGCGATACGGAAACTGATTGTCGACATTGATGCGATAGAACTGCCCCGTCGGCATGTTCAGTTCCGTGCTCCAGTTCTTGCCGCCGTTGAACGTTATCGCTGAGCCGCCATCGTTCGAGATGATGAAGTTTTTCGGATTGTCAGGGTTGATCCAAAGATCATGAAAGTCGCCGTGCGTGCCTGACAAATTTTCCCAGGTCTTACCGCCGTCGGTCGAACGCAAGGCAGGCGCGCTCATCACATAAATCGTGTTTTCATTTTTTGGATCAATGAACATTTCAATGTAATACCATGCTCTCTGGATCAGGCGGTGGTCATTGGTGATGCGGCTCCACTTTTTGCCCGCGTCGTTCGAAACAAATAAGCCGCCGGCTTCTTTATCCGAATCGCTTTCAATCAGCGCGTAAATTTTTTCGGGATTCGAACGGCTGACCGCGATCGACATCTTCCCCATTTCTTCGGGCAGGCCTTCTTTCATTCTTTCCCACGTGTCGCCGCCGTCGGTGGATTTGTACAAACCGCTGCCCGGCCCGCCGCTGATCACTTTCCAGGGCAGACGGCCGTGCTCCCACATCGCGGCGTAAAGGATGCGCGGATTATTCATGTCCATCGACAATTCCGCAGCTCCGGTTTTGTCATTTACGAAGAGAACATTCTTCCAGGCAGTTCCGCCGTCGACCGATTTGTAAATACCTCTTTGCGGCGAAGGGCTGTACAAGGCGCCTTGTGCCGCTACCAGGACGATGTTCGGATTCTTTGGATCGATGACCACGCGCGAAATGTGCTGAGTTAAATCCAAGCCGACCTTCTTCCAGGTCTTTCCAGCGTCGGTTGATTTGTACACGCCGTCGCCCGGGTGAGTCATCACACCGCGCACCGCGTGCTCGCCCATGCCGACGTAGACGACGTTCGGATCACTTTCAGCGACGGCGACGGCGCCGACCGAACCTGTCTTGAAAAAGCCATCCGAAACATTGCGCCAACTGATGCCCATGTCATCTGTTTTCCACAGGCCGCCCCCGGTCGTCCCCATGTAATAAGTTCGTGCGTCGCCGACGACACCGGCGGCACAATTCGAGCGGCCGCCACGAAACGGGCCAATCGATCGCCACTTGAGTGCTTTGAAAATGGCGTTGTAATCATCCGTCGCCGGCGTTTGTTTGGTTTGCGCGAACAGATTGGTCAGAGAGAAACACAGAAGGACTACAGGGATTAAGCGTCTTATCATCGAACGATCCTCAACGACAAAAATTTGCGCGCGATGATACAACATTTGCGCGCGAGTTTTGTATAAAGGTTGCGCCGGCTATTCAATCTCACGCTTTCAGGGTGAAGACCGCTTGATACCTTCACGCGCCTATACTACTATCCCTCGCCCGCTCAAGTTTCACGTTCCGGAGGAGTTCCATGCTTGGCAGGACCATCTCGCACTATCACATTAAGTCGCAACTCGGAGAGGGCGGCATGGGAGTCGTGTACGAAGCAGAAGATACCAACCTGGGACGGCACGTCGCTTTGAAGTTCCTGACACCGGCCATGGCCGGCGACGAAAGTCTGCTGCAACGCTTCCAGCGAGAGGCGCGGGCGGCGTCATCTCTCAATCATCCGAACATCTGCACGATCCACGGAATCGAGCAATTCGAGTCGGAGCACTTCATCGTCATGGAGTTGCTCGACGGCGAGTCGCTCGCCGACCGCATTCGTCGCGGTTCCCTCGATATCGATACGGTTCTGACGCTGGGTGTCCAGATCGTGGACGCCCTCGAGTCCGCACACTCGAAAGGGATCGTGCATCGCGATTTGAAGCCGGCCAACATATTCGTGACCTCGCGCGGGCAGGCAAAGATTCTCGACTTCGGCCTGGCCAAGATCGATCGTCGGCAGGGAAACGACCTCTCGTCGGAGATGGCCACGTTGCGCGCGGATGGGTTGACCTCAGCCGGGACGACGATGGGCACAATCGGTTACATGTCGCCGGAACAGGCGCGCGGAGAGATCGCCGACGCGCGCACGGACCTTTTTTCCATCGGCGCCGTCCTTTATCAGATGGCGACGGGGGTACTTCCCTTCCAGGGAGAGACATCGGCGGTCGTGTTCGACTCGATCCTCAATCGAGATCCAACGCCGGTGAATCAGGTTAATCCGTCGCTGCCGCTGGAGCTCAGCCGGATCATTGGGCAGGCGCTGGAGAAGGACCGCGACCTGCGGTATCAGAGCGCCACTGATCTGAAAACGGCACTCAAGAGATTGAAGCGCGATCTCGACTCGGGACGCCACCTGGCCGACTCGAGTGGGCTGAGGCGAGCGGCATCGACGGTTCACGAACACTCCATTGCCGTTCTCTACTTCGAGAATCTAAGCGGAATGAAAGAGGACGAGTACCTGCGCGACGGCATCACTGAGGACATCACCACGGAGCTATCGAAGATCAAGGGACTGCAAACCTTCTCCCGGGCGATGGTACTGGTCTATCGCGACAAATCGGTGACTGCCGGACAGGTCGGAAAGGAGCTTGGCGCGTCGTATGTGCTGGTCGGCAGTCTGCGCCGCGCCGGCACACGTCTGCGCATCAACGCTCAGCTCGTCGACGCCGCCACAGATTTCCCGCTTTGGTCGGAACGATACGACCGGGAGATGAAAGACGTGTTTGAGGTGCAGGATGAGATCGCTGAGAAGATCGCCGCCGCATTGCGGATTACGCTCTCGCCCCAGGAGCAGCAGGCTCTGTCCGCGAAACCGACCGAGAACCTGCAGGCCTACGATCTCTATCTGAGAGGGAGAAATTATGCCCGTCGCGTTGGACGGCAGGATTTGCAGTTTGCTCTTCAGATGTACGAGAACGCGGTCGCGCTCGATCCGGATTTTGCGCTCGCTCACGCAGGCTTGGGAAAAGTCTGCGCCGAATACTATTACCACTTCGAGCGCCAGCAGCAGTGGATAGATCGGGCCATCGCCGCGACACAGAAGGCAAGCGCCAGGGGCCACGAGGCGCCGGAGATCGAATGCGCCGAGGCGTGGGTGAATTTTGCCGACGGGCGTTACGGTGAGGCCGTCGATAAGATCCGGACGGCGTTGAGTAGGAATCCTGATCTCGACGGCGGCTACTACGTACTGGGCCGCGCCCTTTTCGCCGCCGGACGATACCAGGAAGTTTTAGACATCATGGAGGAGGCGCTCGCGCACGCCGGCGAGAACTACAACACGACCATTCCGATACACAACGCGCTCGGAGCGCTGGGCAAGAAAGATGCGCTGAACAATTACCTTCATCGCGAGATCGCGATCTACGAGGGACACGTGAAGAAGGTGCCAGAGGACGCGCGCGCACGCGTCTTGTTGGCTAATGATTACGCCATGCAGGGCCGGTTCGAAGAGGCCAAGCGTGAAGCAGATATGGCCATGGTCCTGCGTCCCGACGATACGATGATTCTATACAACGCTGCCTGTGCGTTCTGTGCGATGAACAATGCTGCCGACGCCCTCGTCGCCATCAAGAAGGCATGGGAAGCAGGTTTTCGGGATCCGATATGGACCCGCCAGGATCCCGACCTCGCGCTGCTTCACGGCGACCCGGAGTTCGAGCGACTCTACCCTGCGGCGAAGGCTTCAGCCGCGCTCGCCCCGCCCTCGAAATAAAAACCCGTCGATAATCGGCCGGACGCCCAGGAAACCCTAACGCTCGAATTAACTGAACAGGAGTATTGCGTGAAGCTTCAAGTCTCGCGAGCGAAAGACAAACCTATTTCCGATGGGTCAAAGAGTTGTTATGCCGTGCTCGCTACGAAATACTGAAAATCATCAACGGTTCTCACGCCATTATCGAGTACGGCACGGTAGATCAAATCGCTGGTGATGGTCTCGGTATTCAAGCCGCTCAATTACCAAATTCCTGCCGATTCTTTTCCCACTGAGCCTTTTCATCCGCCATGAACTGGATGAAATCGGGCGTCTGTCTAATCCGATCTAAAAAACGGTCGCGCTCAAAGAGCGGATAGTTAGGGAAGCCTGTCGCGGCAGTTTCCTTCAGCCATTTGACGGCCTCTTCGCTCTTCCCGGCTAGTGCATAGATACAAGCCGCATCATAAGTGGAGTGATGACGACTAAAGTCATTGAGCTGGATTTTAGCAATGATTCCCGGGACCCTGGCCTCAGCCTCGCGAAAATCTCCTTTCAGGGCAAAGAGCAAGGCCTGGCCCATAAAAAAGTCATAGGCATCATCAGGGGCTTTCGGCAACCGCTCGTCAATTGATTTCTGCGCCTCGTCCAAGAGGCCCTTTCGAAAGTAATACCACGGCTCCACATACGCGAATCCGCTTTCGCTCTTTCGGTGTTCGGCAAACCATGCATCGGCATCGCCGCGAAGGTAAGGCAAGATGATCTTCAGGTCTTTAAAACTCTGGCTCGTCGGATCGACCTCGAGCGCGCGCTGTAATTCTCGCGAAGCCTGATCTTCAAGCCCAATGTGTCCATACAAGGCTGCCAATTCACCGTGGCCACTGTTTGGATTGAGTTGTTTTGCCAGGAGCAGCTCACGAATTGCCGCATCGTTTTGGTAGCCTTCGTACGCGCTCCAAAGTAGCATAGCGTTGGAGAGGTGAGTTTCGGCAAGCCGTGGGCCAAGTTCCTGAGATCGCTTGATCTCGCTCCTCGCAAGGTCGGCCCACTTCGGATCTGCGGTTTCAATAAATAAGGCTGTCCAGACATACGCGAATGCTAGTTGAGCGTGGGCTAGCACATAGTTAGGATCTATCTCAATCGCCTTTTTAAGAAAGTCGATTGTAGTCTGCATCTGCGGCATCGCCTCTTTTCCATAGCCACGCTGGTCAAGACTGAAGATGCCTTTTATGTAGGACTCGTAAGCGATCGGGGATGCTGGGTAACTGCGATTCAACGCTGCTTGCTGTGTCGAATCGATGTGAAGCTGTAATCGCGTGGCGACCTGCTGGGCTACTTTGTCCTCAATAATGAAGATGTCATTGGCAGCCATATCAAAATTGTCGGCCCAAAGCGAAGCGCCGTCACTCGTCCGCAAGAGATTTACGCTGACTCGCAGACGATCGCCGGCACGCTGCACGCTTCCCTCGAGAACCGCGTCAGCATTCAGTTGGCGAGCAGCAGTTAAACTATCCGTGTCCTCTTTAAGATATTTAAGGACGGCGCTGGTTGGCCTCACAGTCAACTGGCCCGTTTGACTGATTCTTCGAATGACTGCATCGGCGATTCCCACTCCCGGATAGTTTTCGCCGGCGTCGAGTGATTTGAGCGGCAGGACAGCGAGCGATTTAATTTCCGGTTGGGCCGCCGCGGCCGGATGTTTCAGGCGCCAGCCATAAATAACAGCGCCGGTGGCTATTGCCAACAGCAGTATCCCGAGAATAGCGATCACGCCACGTTTATGGTTCTTGATCTGACTGACGACGTATTCAGCGCTCGAAGCCGGTTGCGTGAGGGGCGTTGCGCCTCTTGGCATCGCACTCGTCGCGTTACTTGATTGCCCACTTGATTTCGGAACTCCGTACTGTTCCGACGATGCGCTGCGTTCGATGCCTGCCTTGAGTTCCAATGACTGCTTGAGCCGCTTCAGATCGATCAGCAGATCCTTGCTCGTCTGGTAGCGCTCATCCCTGTTCTTAGTTATGGCCTTCTCGACAATCTCTTCCAGTCTCTCAGGCACCAGACGTGAGTAACGGGCAAGCG
>WNGN01002605.1_pt1 | contig 17993 bp, 19 predicted proteins | sample 5400561 | NCBI WGS metagenome assembly WNGN01 (sample SAMN13153379, study PRJNA577476) | soil metagenome | isolation source: 115 cm soil or saprolite under Garry oak tree replicate 2 | place: USA:California | collected 2016-06-15
GCGATGCCCACACACAACCGGCGCACGGTCTGCCCGACCTCGACGATCAGGGCCGCCCGCCCGCCAGCCTCCGCGGCCCACGCCGGTGTGCCCGCTCCAGGGGCGGCCGCGAGAATCACCGCCAGCAACACCGCCAGCAACACCGCCAGCAACACCGCCGGCGGCCCCGTCCGGGCGGGCCGCGCCAACCGCCCGGAGCCGCGGGTCATGATGACCGGCGGCGGACGAGCAGCACGCCCAGGCCGGCGGCGAGCACGGCCACGCCGGCCAGGGTCGCCAGCACGACCTGGAGAGTGTGGTTCGGCGCGGCCGGCGAGCTGGCCGCGACCGGCCGCTCGACCGGCAGGCTCCTGCCGGCCAGACCGACCAGCGCCTGGGCGGTGGCGAGCTGGTCGGCGGTCCCTGCCTTGAGCTTGCCAGGGTCGAAGGCGAACCCGCCGGCGGGCGCCTGCAGCCGCAGCAGCGCCTCGCGCGGGGTCACGCCGCCCTTGGCCTTGGCCTGCTGGTCGATGCCGAGGGCGCTGAGCGCCGACAGGACCAGCCCGGTCGAGTTGGCGTCCATCGACTTGATGTCCTTGCTGCGCTTGTCATAGCCCCACCCGGCGGAGTCGAACTGCTGGCCGTCGAGGAAGCCGACGCCGCCGCGGGCGGCGGCGGAGTCGCCACGGCCCGACCTGGCCAGCGCCATCAGCACCACCGCGGTGGTATTGGTGTCCGACGGCTGGCCGACGGCGAACGCCCAGCCGCGGTCTGGCTGCTGCTTGCCGACCAGGCCGTCGAGGATCGCCGCCGGCACGTCCCGGCCGCCGCCGCGCAGCGCCAGCACGGCGAGCGCGACGTCGTAGTCGCCGGCCGCCCCCTTGAAGGTGCCGCCGCTGACCGTCTGCTCGATGGTCGTCAGCAGCCCGCCGGCGTCGCCGCCCGCGCTCTCCAACGCCAGCGCCAGCTTGGCGGCGGCGCCAGGGCCCTTCCTGGCGTAGGCGGCCGCCGCGCTCGAGTCGCGCAGCCACGTCAGGGTGGCCTGCGCCGGGCTCGAACCGGCGGCCAGCTCGCCCATGACCGCGTTGGAGGTGAGGTCCACCGGGTTGAAGACGCCGTCGTCGAACGATCCGTTTGGCTTGCGCTGCTGGTCCAGCCACTGGCGAGCGCGATCGACGCTGGAATCGCCCTGCGCGATGGCCGGCGCGGCCACCAGCAACAGCCCCAGCGCGAGCGCGAGCGCACCGATCAGCCTGATCCGGCCGCCCATGATGGTTTGTCCTCCTCCCGGGCTCTCGTGGACGCCGGACCCTCGGTGAGGGTCACGCCGACGTCGGGCGCCGCCCGGGCTCCCGCCCCTTAGAAACGCGAAGGTCTGCGGAGCAACGCGGGGCGGGCATCCTGGCTCGCCGGCCAGCCGTCTGGCGAGCGGCACGCGCCTGCGCTCCAGGCGCGCCGCCGGCGCACGGCCGACCGACCTACAGTTGCGCGACAGCGCCGGACTCTGACCGGCTTCCCCCTTCGCTGCCTCCCGGCATCCGGGCCGGTGGGAGGCACCCCTGCGTCGATCGGATGCAGTGTTGCGAGAAATTCCACCACGTGCGCAAGCACGGTGCAAAGCTCCCACCTGTCACCTGTCTTGTTGTGCTGGCCCCCCCTCGGGGGTAGGTTGGCGGTTTCCGGCGTCAACCGGAGGGGGTGGTGTCGCACAGTCCGCTTGCCGATCCCCGACGAACGGCCATGAGGAGGTCCCGGACGGGGCCTTCCAACACCAGCGGAGGTGGCAGCCGTGCCGGACGCCAACCGCGGAGTCGTCTACCTCGGGCCGGGCAAGGTCGAGGTACAGGACCTCGAGTACCCGAAATTCGAGCTGGAGGAGCAGGGCCATCGCCCACTCCAGCACGGCGTGATCCTGCGGGTGATCGCCACCAACATCTGTGGTTCCGACCAGCACATGGTGCGCGGCCGCACCACCGCCCCGCCCGGCCAGACGCTGGGCCACGAGATCACCGGCGAGGTCGCCGAGGTGGGCCGCGACGTCGAGTTCATCAAGCAGGGCGACCTCGTCAGCGTGCCGTTCAGGCGGCCAGGCCCGCTACGTGACCGTGCCCTACGCCGACTGGAACCTGCTGAAGTTCCCCGACCGCGACCAGGCAATGGCCAAGATCCGCGACCTGGCGATGCTCTCCGACATCTTCCCGACCGGCTACCACGGCGCCTACACCGCCGGGGTGGGCACCGGCTCGACCGTGTACGTGGCCGGCGCCGGGCCGGTGGGCCTGGCCTGCGCCACCTCCTGCCAGCTCCTGGGAGCCGCGGTGACGATCGTCGGCGACATGAACCCTCAGCGGCTCCAGCAGGCCGCCAGCTTCGGCTGCGAGACCATCGACCTCTCCCAGCACGACAACCTCCCCGAGCAGGTCGAGCAGATCCTGGGCGTCCCCGAGGTGGACGCCGCGGTCGACTGCGTCGGCTTCGAGGCGCGCGGCCACGGCGCCGACGGGTCGCAGCACGAGCAGCCGGCGACGGTGCTCAACTCGCTGATGACCCTGACCCGCTCCGCCGGCAAGCTCGGCATCCCCGGGCTGTACGTGACCGGCGACCCCGGCGCGGCCAGCGAGGACGCCAAGGTCGGGACGCTCGGCATCCGCATCGGGCTCGGCTGGGCGAAGTCGCACTCGTTCACCACCGGCCAGTGCCCGGTGATGCGCTACAACCGCCAGCTGATGATGGCGATCCTGCACGACAAGGTGCAGATCGCCAACAACGTCAACGCCACCGTGATCCCGCTCGACCAGGCGCCCCAGGGATACGAGGATTTCGACAAGGGCGCCGCGAAGAAGTACGTGCTCGACCCCAACCAGATGATCTCGGCCGCCTGAGCGGCTCTATCTCGAGGCCGGGAGGCTGACCGCCTCCCGGCCTCCGCCGCGTGCCGCCGCGGCCGGCGGGTCAGGTCAGCGCCAGCATCCGCTCCAGCGCGAGCAGGGCCCCCGAGCGGGTCTCCGGGGACACGCTGATCTGGTTCGGGACCCGGCCGGCGACCAGCTCCTCCAGCGCCCAGACCAGGTGCGGCAGGTCGATCCGGTTCATGGTGGAACAGAAGCAGACGGTCCGGTCCAGGAACGCGACGGTCTTGTCGGGATGCTCGGCGGCCAGGCGGTGCACCAGGTTGAGCTCGGTGCCCACCGCCCAGCTCGAGCCGGCCGGTGCGGCGTCGAGGACCGCGATGATGCGCTCGGTCGAGCCCACCACGTCGGCCTTGGTCACCACCTCGTGGCGGCACTCCGGATGGACGATCACCTTGACGCCGGGGATGCGCTCGCGCACCAGGTCGACGTGCTCGGGGAGGAAGCGGTTGTGCACCGAGCAGTGCCCGCGCCACAGGATCACCTTGGCGCGCTCGACCGCCGCCGCGTCCAGGCCGCCCTCGTCGCGGTGCGGGTCCCAGACCACGCAGTCGTCCAGGTCGAGGCCGAGCTGGACAGCGGTGTTGCGGCCGAGGTGCTGGTCGGGCAGGAACAGGAGCTTGTCGCGCCGCTCGAACGCCCAGCGCATGGCGGTGGCCGCGTTGGAGGACGTGCAGACCGCGCCACCATTGGTTCCGGTGAACGCCTTGATCGCCGCCGAGGAGTTCATGTACGTCAGCGGGACGACCTGCCCGGGCACCCAGTCCTCGAGGACCTCCCAGGCCTCCTCGACCTGCGCCGCGGTGGCCATGTCGGCCATGGAGCAGCCGGCCGCCAGGTCGGGAAGCACGACCCGCTGCTCCTCGCCGGTGAGGATGTCGGCCGACTCCGCCATGAAGTGCACGCCGCAGAACACGATGAACTCGGCCCGCGGCCGCGCGGCCGCCTGCTGCGCGAGCCGGAAGGAATCGCCGCGAGCGTCGGCGAACTGGATGACCTCGTCGCGCTGGTAGTGGTGGCCCAGGATCACCACCCGCTCGCCCAGGGCGGCGCGAGCGGCGTGCGCCCGCTCGACCAGGTCGGGGTCGGAGGCGGGTGGCAGCTCGCCCGGGCAGGTCGTGCCCTTCTCCGAGGCGCGCTGGGGTCCGAGGGGATCGAGGAAGACGACATCGGGACTGGCGGTCGGCATGGACGGGACTCCCGTGCTCTCGCTGCCAACTTCGTGAACGCACGCACATTCTAGACCGGGGCAAGACCCGCTCTGCCGTGATAGACCAGAAAGCGCGATTTCTGCGTCAGCGCATGGTCAACGAGATGCCGCCCCACAGCAGGGCGAGGATCGCGGTCAACGCCGCCGACCGCAGGTAGCCGCCGTTGACGGTGAAGCCCAGGACCACAAGGACGATCGTCAGCCCAGCGAACACCAGCGCCGCAAGGCGCACCCTCGCCTTGCTGGGCGGCTTGCGCGGGTTGAGCGCGCGCATCGCGCGGCGCTCCTCTGGCTTGCCGGAATCCGCTGCCGGTCGTGCCGGTCGTGCCGGGCGCCCGGCCCCGGCCTTGCCGGAATCCGCCTGCGGTCGTGCCGGGCGCCCGGCCCCGGCTTTGCCGGCGCCGGGACGCTGCCGTCGTCGGCCTCCCATGCCGGCTATCCTACCCGGCATGCGCGTCGTCGTCGCTCCCGACAAGTTCGAGGGCAGCCTCACCGCCGAGCAGGCCGCCAACGCGATCGAGGCGGGCCTGCGGCGTGCCCGCGCGGACGTCCAGGTGGTCCGCCTGCCGGTGGGGGACGGCGGTGCCGGCACCCTGGCCGCGGTGGTCGCCGCCGGGTTCGAGCGCGTCCCGGTCCCCGCCACCGGCCCGACCGGCGAGCCCGTCCAGGCCGCCATCGCGGTGCTCGGCGACCGCGCCTTCGTGGAGATGGCCGAGGCCTCGGGCCTGCACCGCCTGCCGGGCGGGCGGCGCGCGCCCCTGGAGGCCACCACCTATGGCACCGGCGAGCTGCTGCGCGCCGCGCTGGACCTGGGCATCACCGAAGTGGTGCTCGGCATCGGCGGCAGCGCCACCACCGACGGGGGCACCGGCATGGCCAGCGCGCTCGGCGCCCGCTTCCTGGACGAGGCCGGCGAGCCGCTGCCGCCCGGCGGCGCGGCGCTGCTGCGCCTGGCGCGCATCGATACCGCCGGGCTGGACCCGCGCATCGCCAAGGTCCGCGTCACGGTCGCCGCCGACGTGGACAACCCGCTGGTCGGGCCGCACGGCGCCGCCGCCGTCTACGGCCCGCAGAAGGGCGCCAGCCCCGACGACGTGCTGCTGCTGGACAGCGCGCTGCGGCGCTATGCCAGGGTGCTGTCCAGCGACCTCGGCGCCGATCTGGCCGACGCGCCGGGCGCCGGCGCGGCCGGTGGGCTGGGCGCCGGCGCCATCGCCTTCCTCGGTGCCGAGCTGCGCAGCGGCATCGACCTGGTGCTCGACCTGATCGGCTTCCACCAGGCCGTGGAAGGCGCCGACCTGGTGATCACCGGTGAGGGCAAGATCGACTTCCAGAGCCTGCGTGGCAAGGCGCCCTTCGGAGTGGCGCGCGCCGCCGCCGAGCACGGCGTGCCGGTGGTGGCGGTCGGCGGCATCGTCGAGGTCGCCGAGCAGGAGCTTCGCACCGCCGGCTTCGAGGAGGCCAGGGCCCTGGCCGAGCTGGAGGCCGACGTGGAGCGCAGCATCGCCGAGGCCGCGCCGCTGCTGGAGCGCCTGGCCGAGCAGGTGGGCCGCGCCTGGGCGTCACTGCCCTGAGGTTTCCTTCGCTATCCTGACGTTCTTATGGATGCGCTACCCAAGCAGGCGGAGCTCGTGGTCCAGGCGGCCAGGGCGCACGGGCTCGAGCTGGACCTCCACGAGTTCCCGGCGGGCACGCCCACGGCCGCCGACGCCGCCAACGCGGTCGGCTGCGACGTCGAGCAGATCGTCAAGTCGCTGCTGTTCATGGCCGACGACCGGCCGGTCTTGGTGCTCACCAGCGGCAGGAACCGGGTGGATATCGACAAGGTCGGCAAGCAGTTGGGAGCCGGCGAAGTTCGCAAGGCGGACGCCAACCAGGCGCGTGCCGCCACCGGCTACGCGATCGGCGGCACCCCGCCGTTCGGGCACCCCAGCCCGCTCGACGTGCTGATCGACCAGGATCTCGCCGGCTTCGACGAGGTCTGGGCGGCCGCCGGCACGCCCCGGCACGTGTTCCCGATCTCCCCGCCCGACCTGATCCGCGCCAGCGGTGGCAGGGTCTGCGATGTTGCCGAATTACTGGCGGGGACGGGGTAGGGCGCTATCATCGAGGTTGCTGGCACTGCCGATTGAAGACCTCCGCGTTTGGCGGGATGTGAAAGGAGCAAGATGTCCGAGGCCACGCAGACCGTCACACCGGTCCTCAGCCTGACCGAGGGTGCGGCCGTCAAGGTCCGCGACCTGCTCACCCGCGAGGGGCGTGAGGACCTTGCCCTGCGAGTCGCGGTCGAGCCGGGCGGTTGCTCCGGTCTTCGCTACGCCCTGTTCTTCGACGACCGGGCGCTCGACGGCGACGTCGGCGGCGAGTCCTCCGGCGTCAAGGTCGTGACCGACCGGATGAGCGCGCCGTACCTCAGCGGCGCCAAGATCGACTACCTTGACACGCTCGAGAAGTCCGGCTTCACGATCGACAACCCCAACGCCCAGGGCTCCTGCGCCTGCGGCGAGAGCTTCCACTAACCGGTCACCGAGCCCGGCCCCGGGCTCGACGGCGGACGCCAGCGCCTGCTTCCACGGCGCTGGCGTCGCCATCTGAGGATCGCGCGCCGCCCGCCACCGTCGGGCGGCCCGAAGCCGGCGGCCCGCAGCCGCGCGTCGTGCAGGACCTGGCCAGGGTCCGGTTCGATCGGCTCCAGCGCGGCCGCGTCCCCGCGGCGCTTCAGCACGGCCGTCGCCAGCGCGTCGGCAAGCGCCGGGTTGCGTGCCAGCACCGGTCCGTGCAGGTAGGTGGCGACCAGGTTCCCCTTCCGGATGCCCTCGGTGCCGTCGTCGCCGTTGTTGCCGTGGCCACGCAGGACGGTGGCGAGCGGCTCGGCCGTGCCGCCCAGCCGCGTCCGGCCGCCGTGGTTCTCGAAGCCGGTGAGCAGGCTGCCGTCCGGCAGCCTGGCGACCACCTCGCCGACGCAGCGGGCGCCCGTCGCCACCGTCTCCAGGTCGAGCAGGTGCAGGCCGGGCACGCGCCGCCCCGCCGCGTCCAGATAGGTGGTGCCGAGCAGTTGCAGGCTCCCGCAGACGGCCAGCGCCGGCGCGCCACCGGCCAGCGCGACGCGCAGCCCGCGACCCTGCTGGCCCAGCAGCAGCTTGACCGCCGCGGCCTGGTTCAGGTCCTCGCCGCCGCCGAGCATGTAGGCGTCGAGCCCGGCCGGGATGGCACCGGGCGCCGGCAGCTCGACCACCTGGGCGGGGTGCCCGCGGCGGCGCAGGCGCCACGCCAGCACCTCGGCGTTGCCGCGGTCGCCGTAGGTTCCCAGGAGCTGCGGGAACACCAGGCCGATGCGGATCGGCTCAGCCATCGCCGATCAGGCGCCTCGCCGCCTGGAACGAGGTGTAGTCCGCCACGAGGTCGGCGGCCTCGCCCTCCCTCGTGGCCAGCAGCAGCGCCCGCTCCAGCCGCGGCTCGACCACGGGCTCCAAGCCGGCGACCACCATCCGCATGGCCACGTCGTCGGCGCGGGCGCCGCTGGCGACCACCAGCGGGCGGCCGCGCAGCCCCCCCATGTCGGTGTCCCAGATCCAGGACGGGTCGCGGCCATCGGGAATGCCGGAATTGACCGACACCACCGCGGGCCGACTGCTGTCGCCGAGCGTGGCCAGCACGTCGTCCCAACCGGCCGGGTTCTTGGCGAGCAGCAGCCGCACGGTGCGGCCCCGCCAGGCCATCTCGGCGGAGCGCGCCTCCACCACCTCGACGCCGGAGATCGCGCGGATCGCGACCGCGCTGGGCACGCCGAGGCGGACCGCCGCCGCCCAGGCGGCGGCCACATCGGCGGCGTAGCCGGGGCTCGGCAGCGGCACGGGTGCGGCCGCGTAGCGCCCGAGGCCCTCCAGCCGAACGCCCGGGGCGGCCTGCTCGGCCCGGACCTGGCGCGGGGGCGGCCGCCAGCCGCAGGTGGGGCAGCGCGGTGCGGCGCCGCCGAAGTCGAGCAGGTCTCCGCAGGCGGGGCAACCGGCCGCGTCGCGGCCGGGGCGGGCGCCGGCCAGCCCCACGGTGACCGCCTCCGGTGCCGCCTGGGCCACGTGGCAGACCAGCGGGTCGTGGTCGACGGCGACCACCGTCGCGCCGGGTCGCAGGCGGCCGGCGGCCGCGTGCCAGCCCGCGGCGACGCTGTGCACCTCGTGGTACCGGTCGAGCTGGTCGCGGCTCAGGTTGAGCAGCACCAGCATGTCCGGGTCGAGCTCGTCCAGCACGGTCGGCAGGGTGGCCTCGTCGACCTCCAGGACGGCGCAGTCGGCGCCGCCACGGTGGCACAGCGCGGCGGCGATCAGCCCGCGGCGCAGGTTCGAGCCGGTCGGGTTGGTCATCACCCTGTGTCCCGCCGCCCGCAGCGCCGCGCTGATCAGCGCGGTGGTCGTGGTCTTGCCGTTGGTCGCGGAGACCAGCACGATCGGTCGCAGCCCACGGGTGGCGTGACCGAGCACGCCGGGCGCGACCCGCTCCGCCAGCCGGCCGGGGAGCGTGCTGCCGGCGCCGGACCCGGTGGCGCGGATGGTCCAGCGGGCGCAGCGGGCGAGTACCATCGCCAGCCGGTCGCGGGGACTGATCGCGCCGGCCGTGCGGGGCGCGGCGGTGACATCCGAGCTGGTCGGGGATATGGACAACATGGCTGTCCCAATACGTCGACCATCGATATCTCGATTGTGCCAGACCGGACCTTGAGTTTTCCGTGAGTGCCTGGCCATCGCCGCAGGCTGCCTGCTCAGCTGCCTGACGGGGGCTGCCCTCAGCCTCCCGCCGGCGGGCCGAGCGGGCGCCTGGGCTGGTAGTGGACGCGCGAGGCGGGCACGGACACCAGCTCGCGCTCCGGGTAGCGCAGGGCGGTCAGCCTGCCGCCGAACACGCAGCCGGTGTCCACGCAGATCGTGCGGTTCACCCACTCGGGCTCCGGCACCGGGGTGTGCCCGTAGACGACCATGGCGCGGCCCCGGTAGTCGCGCGCCCATTCGGAGCGGACCGGCAGCCCGTACTCGTCGGGCTCGCCGGTGGTCTGGCCGTACAACGCGAAGTCCCGCACCTCGTCCGAGTCGCGGCCCTGGAGGTCCTCGCGGAGCCCGGCGTGCGCGACCACCAGCCGCCCGCGGTCCAGCACGTAGTGGCTGACCAGGCCGTCGAGGAAGGCGGTCACCCGCTCGGAGAAGCCGGGCGGCTGGAGCCCGAGCTGCCGCAGCGACTCGGCCAGGGCGCGGCCGATGCGGGCCTTCTTGCCGCGCAGCGCCCGCAGCAGCTTGCGCTCGTGGTTGCCGGCCACGCAGAGCGCGGCGCCGTCGGCCACCATGTCCATGACCAGCCGCAGCACGCCGGCGGTGTCCGGCCCACGGTCGACCAGGTCGCCGAGGAACATGGCGGTGCGCCCCTCCGGGTGCCGGACCAACCGCCGCGGCGCGGCGCCGGCCGGCCCGCCGGTGGTCGGCTCCAGCTCCGCGGCCCCGGGCCCCTCGGCGCCGGGCTCGTCGGCGACCTCCCAGCCGAGCTTGGCGAGCAGCGCCAGCAGCTCGTCCAGGCAGCCGTGGACGTCGCCGACGACGTCGAAGGGGCCGTGGAGGTCGCGGCGGTCGACGCGTATTCGCTGGCGGGTCACCACGGCCTGGTCGATCGCGTCCGGCGAGCCGAGGACGTGCACCTCCCGGAAGCCCTCGTGCTCGAGCCGCCCGAGCGAGCGCCGGAGCAGCTCGGCGTGGCAATGGATGACCTGGGGCGGAACCGTCCGGCCGCGCTGCCGGTTCCACGCCTGGCAGACCGCTTCGGGCAGGTCGAAGACGATCGCCACCGGCGCGCAGCGGTGGCGGCGGGCCAGCTCGACCAGGGGCTTGCGGTACCGCGCCTGGACGTTGGTGGCGTCGACCACGGTGAGCCGGCCGGCGGCGAGCCGCTTGGCCGCGGCCAGGTGCAGGACCTCGAAGGCGTCCGCCGTGGCCTCCAGGTCGGTGGGGTCGTCGGCGACCATGGCGCGGAAGGCGTCCGATTCGAGCACCTCGGTGGCGCGGAAGTGCCTGGCGGCGAAGGTGGACTTGCCGCAGCCGGCGGGGCCGACGAGCACCACCAGCGACAGCTCCGGGATCTCCAGGTTCACCGCGGGAACGCTCCCATCCGGGCCCACCGGTCAGCGGAGGCGGCGGACGTGGAAGCTCCAGCCGCCCTCGGGGCGGTCGTCGCGGCCGAGGAACTCCTGGTCCTTCAGGCGGCACCAGACGGGGATGTCGACCTTGGCGCCGGGGTCGTCGGCGAGCAGCTCGAGCACCTGGCCGACCTCGGCGTTGCGGACGGCCGCGGCCAGCCGCACCACCGGGATGGGGCAGGCGACCCCCAGGCAGTCGACCACCACGGCGAGCGGCGGGCTCACCGCGGCTCACCCGACCGGCCCGCGCGGTCCAGCGCCTGGCTGTCCAGCTCGGCCATCTCGCGCAGGTCCTCGATCGCGCCGGGCAGGACCCCGAGCAGCCGGTCCACGTCGGCCTCGGTCGCGTCCGCCAGGAACGACGCCCGCACCGACCCATGGGTGATCGCGCCCATCGCCGCCAGCACGTGCGACGGCTCCTGGGTGTCGGCGGTGCAGGAGGACCCCGAGTGCACCGCGATGCCCTCGGCGTCCAGCAGCAGCAGCAGCGCCTCGCCCTCGACGTACAGCACGCTGAAGGCGACCAGGTGCGGCAGGCGCTGGCTCGGGTGGCCGTGGACCACCAGGTCAGGGATGGCGCCGAGCCCCGCCCGCAGCCGCTCGGCGAGCCGCTCGAGCCGCGGGCCCTCGGCCGGGCCCTCGACCGAGCGGGCCTCCAGCGCCGCGGCCATGGCCGCCACCCCTGGAAGGTTCTCCATGCCGGCGCGGCGGCGGCGCTCGCGCTCGTCGCCGAGCAGGATCGGCTTCAGCCGGGTCGAGCCCCGCACCACCAGGCAGCCGACGCCTGGCGGGCCGTAGCACTTGTGGGCGCTGACGGCGACCAGGTCGGCGCCGAGGTCGACGGCGCGGTCCTGCAGGCGCCCAACCGCCTGGCACGCGTCCACCAGCAGCGCCGCGCCGTGGGCGTGGGCGGCCTCGGCCGCCTCGCGCACCGGCTGGACGGTGCCGACCTCGTGGTTGGCCTGCTGGAGGCACACCAGCAGGGTGTCGTCGCGGACGGCCGCCGCCAGCTCGGCCGGGTCCACGCGGCCGTCGTGGTCCACGCCGACCTCGGTGACCTCGAAGCCCTGCGGCTCCAGCAGCCTGGCCGGCGCCAGCACGGCGGTGTGCTCGACGGCCGAGACCACCAGGTGGCGGCGCCGCCTGGCCCCGCGGGCCATGCCGGCGACCGCCAGGTTCGCCGCCTCGGTGCCCCCGGAGGTGAACACCACCTCGTCGGCGCGGGCGCCGAGCGCGGCGGCCACCCGCTCGCGGCTCTGGTCCAGCAGCAGGCGCGCCCGCCGCGCCCTCCCATAGAGGCGCGACGGGTCGCCGTACGCGTCCACCGCCTGCTCCAGCGCCTTGCGGGCGTCGGGGTGCAGCGGGGTGGTGGAGGCGGCGTCGAGGTAGGTCTCGGTGGCTTGCACGATGGTGTGGTCTCCTGCCGCGCTGATGGTCCTGCTTCCAGAGGCTAGCGCAGCCTGGTGGGGCCGCCGGCGGGCGGCCCCACCCATGAGCGGCTAGACCAGGCCCTTGGACTGGGCGAAGTCCTTGGCAACCTTGTCGGGGTCGTCGTTGTCGATGTCGACCTTGGCGTTCAGGCCGGTGATGTCCTGGGTGGTGATGGTCGCGCTGACCTTGTTGACCGTGCTCTGGAAGTCAGAGCCGGCCTTGCTGAGGAAGTCGTTGCGCACCACGGGCACCGCGTGGTCGGGCGGGAACAGGCCCTTGTCGTCCTGGAGGGTCACCAGGTTCTGCTTGGCGATGATCCCGTCGGTGGAGAACGACAGCGCCACCTGGATCTGGTTGGACAGCAGCGCCTGGTACTTCAGCGAGCCCTGCGCCAGCCCCTTGAACGACTTGAAGTTGATCCCGTAGGTCTGCTGCATGCCCTTGTAGCAGGTCTCGCGGTCCTTGCACTCCGGCGGGGCGCCGAAGACGAGCTGCGGCGCCGGCTTGGCCAGCTCGGACAGCGTCTTCACGTTGTACTTGGTCGAGCCCTGCTGGGTCATGGTGATCGCCTGCTGGTCGCTCATGGGCGCCTGGTCGAGGACGGTCACGCCCTTTGGCTGCAGCTTGGCCTTCAGGTCGGTCAGCACCTTCTGGTCGTCGGAGGTTGCCTGGCCGCCGAGGAAGGTGAGGTCGGAGCCCGCGTACTCGATGAGCATGTCGTACTTGCCCGAGAACAGCGCCGGGTCGGCCAGCTCGCGCGTGGCGAACTTCTGGTACTCGACCTTGTAGCCGGCCTTCTGCAGCGCCTGACCGTAGATCTGGCTGAGGATCGCCTGCTCGCTGAAGTCCACCCAGCCGATCCGGACGGTGGGCTTGGAGCCGCCGCCCGACGAGCTTCCGTTGTTGTTCGAGCCGCCGCACGCGGCCAGCGCGAGCGATATGGCGGCCAGGATGGCCAGCAGCGTCCAACGACGCTTCAGGATCATGAGACGAGCTCCTTTTCGGTGATGGTCGGCTCTTGGGCCTGTCCGGTGTCCAGGGCTCCGCGGCCCCGCTCCAGCCGTACCCCCGTCGGTGTGGCGGCGCGCTCCAGCAGGCCGAAGCCAGCGTCCGCGGTGACGGCGAGCAGTGCTACCAGCAGCGCGCCGGTGAGGATGCTGGAGGTGTCGCCGATCGCCAGTCCGTCGGTGATGAAGGTGCCCAGCCCGCCGCTGGCGACCAGGGCGCCCAGCGTGGCCGTGGCGATGATCTGGACCGAGGCGGTGCGGATGCCGGCCATGATCACCGGGGCGGCCAGCGGCAGCTCGACGCCGCGGAGCACCTGGAAGGCTCGCATGCCCATGCCCTCGGCGGCCTCGACGACGTCGGGGTCGACCTGGCGGACGCCCACGTAGCCGTTGGTGAGGATCGGCGGGATGCCGAGCAGCACCAGCGCGAAGATCACGGTCTGGGGGTGCAGGCCGCCCCATGGGAAGGCCAGCGCGATCAGCGCCAGGCTCGGCAGGGCACGCCCGACATTGGAGGCGTTGATCGCCAGGAACGAGCCCCTGCCGGTGTGCGCCAGCCACAGCGCCAGGGGCAGCGCCAGCAGCAGCGCGATCACCAGCGCGATGGCCGAGATCTCCAGGTGCTCGAGCACCCGCTGCACGACCAGGTCGCGGTTGTCGGCGATGAAATTCAGGACGTCGCCCATCAGCGCGCGACCCCCGCGGCGCCGCGCGTCCATGGCGCGATCAGGCGCTGGACGCCGAGCAGGAGCAGGTCGGCGACCACCGCCAGGGCGATGGCCAGCACGGCGCCGAGCAGCACCTCGGTCATGAAGAATTTCCGGAGGCCGTCGGTGATGAAGGTGCCGAGATTGTCGACGCCGATGGTCGCGGCGATCGTGACCAGGCCGATGGTGGTGACGGTGGCGACCCGCAGCCCGGCGACGATCACCGGCAGGGCGAGCGGGAAGTCGACCTTGAAGAGCACCTGTGGCGGCGAGAAGCCCATACCGATGGCGGCCTCGCGCACGTCCCTCGGCACGCTGTCCAGGCCCGCGACGATGTTCCGGATCAGGATCAGCAGCGTGTAGCTGACCAGCGCGATCTCCGCGGTGGTGGTGGTCCCGCCGGTGATCGTGACCAGCACCCCGAACAGCGCGAGGCTCGGAATCGTGTAGAGAATGCCGGCGATCGACGCGACCAGCCCGTACAACCTCCGCCAGCGGACCACCAGCAGTGAGCTCGACGTGCTGCAGCAGTCGGGAAGCGATGTCGTCGGTGTGGTCCCAGATCCACGACCAATCGACCAGGGGGCCCTGGCTGACCTGGGCGACCGCCACGCGCAAGATGATCCTCCTAGAGGAACCAGCTCGGCTGCAGCAACGGCTTGTTCACGGTGACCCTCCATGCCTGGGGATGCGGCTTTCGCGGTACGTTACCCGGTAACCCCGACAGGCACCCCCCGATTTGACGACCGACTGTAGCAGCTCGACCACCTCAGGAGCCGACCGGCTCCTCCTGCCTGAGCACGCTGGAGACGGCCTCGATCGACAGCGAGCCGAGCAGCTGGCCGTGCTCGTCGATCACCAGCCCCTCCTGCACCGCCGAGCCCAGCATCGCCGAGAGCGCGTCCCGCAGGGTGGACTCCCTGTCGAGCAGCGGCTCTGGCGTGCCGGCGCGCTCCGCCCCGATCGGCCCCGGCCGTTCCAGCTCCTTGCGCGACAGCCAGCCCGCCGGGCGGTTGTCGGCATCCAGCAGCAGCACGTAGGGGTTGCGGGCGTCCTCCAGGAGCCGTGCGGCCGCGGCGGCGTCGTCGCCGACCCTGATGGTGGCGGGATGGTCCAGGGCCACGTCGCGCACCCGCGACAGGGAGAGTCGCTTGAGGCCGCGGTCGGCGCCCACGAAACGGGCCACGTAGTCGTCGGCGGGCTGCTCGAGCACGGCCGTGGGGGTGTCGTACTGCGCGAGCAGGCCACCTGGCCGGAAGACCGCGATGCGGTCGCCCATCTTGATGGCCTCGTCGATGTCGTGCGTCACGAACAGGATGGTCGTGCCGAGCTGCTGCTGGAGCCGCAGGAACTCGTTCTGGAGCCGCTCGCGGGTGATCGGGTCGACCGCCCCGAACGGCTCGTCCATCAGCAGCACCGGCGGGTCGGTGGCGATCGCCCGGGCCACGCCGATGCGCTGCCGTTCGCCGCCCGAGCGCTGGGCGGGGTAGCGGTCCCGATACTTGTCCGGGTCGAGCCCCACCAGGTCGATCAGCTCGTCGACCCGCGCGCGGACGCGGTGCGAGTCCCAGCCGAGCAGCCGCGGCACGGTGGCGACATTGGCGCCGACGGTGAGGTGGGGGAACAGGCCCGTCTGCTGGATCACGTAGCCGATGCGCCTGCGCAGCTCCACGGGGTTGCGCCTGCCGATGTCGTCGCCATCCAGCAGCACGTGGCCGCTCGAGGGCTCCACCAGCCGGTTGACCATCTTGAGGGTGGTGGTCTTGCCGCAGCCTGACGGGCCGACCAGCACGCACACCTCGCCGCCGGGCGCGCGCATGGAGAGCTCCTGCACGGCCGCGGCGTCGCCCTTGCCCCCGTAGCGCTTGGTCACGCGGTCAAACTCGACCACCGCGCCGCGGCGCGAATCGGTAACCTTGGCCTCGGTCATCCTGGTCTGCATGGTGTCACATGCCTCCGACCTTCGCCGCAACGCCCGCTCTACGCTGCTGTGACCGGTTCGTGACCGGTTCGAGGCCTTGCCATAGTCCCTGAGCTGGGCGTTTGTCTCGATCCGCCTTTGCGTGCCCATGGGCGCGAGTGACAGACTGACGCCGCAGCCACGAATGGTTGGATTGGCCGCGGCCGGTCGACGGCAAAGGAATGGAGTCAGATGCCTTCCAAGGGACGTGCGGTGCAAGGCGCCCGGGCGCAGGCTGGCCCGGCCAAGAGCGTCCAGAAGACCTTCCCCGGCGGGCGCTCGTGCACACAGTGTGGTGAGCCGCTCTCCCAGTACAACCCTGGCCCCAACTGCTGGAAGCACACCACCGGCTATCCCTGGCGGGGGCCGACGGCCAGGCCGAAGTACTGAGTCGCCGCGCGCGGGTCGCGCGTGCTCCGCGGTGGTGCCCGAACCCCGATGGGACGTGGTGCCCGTCGATGGTGTTCACTGTGAGCGACGCACACTGACCACCGCGGAACAGGAGCATTCGTGATCAAGGTCCTCCTGGTCGCCAGCGACCAGCGCGTTCGCGAGCGCCTCCGGCTGGCCCTCGAACGGCTCGAGGTGACCGGCGAAGAGGTCGACTTCCTCGAGGTCGCCGAAGGCAACTCGGCCGTGGCCGTCGCCGAGGCCCGCCATCCCGACCTGGCGGTCGTCGAGGTCGGAGTCACGCCCTACGGCGCCTTCGGCATCACCCGCGACATCAAGGCCTCCCCGGAGACCACCTGCCCGGTGGTGGTCGTGCTGGAGCGGCCCCAGGACGAGTGGCTGGCCCGCTGGTCCGGCGCCGACGCGCTGGTCAACCGTCCGATCGACCCGTTCGCCCTCGCCGAGGTGGCCCGCCGCCTGGTCGAGGAGCACCGCGGCGTGCCGGCGATGGAGGAGGCGACCTCGTGAGCATCGAGGCCCGCTGTGCCAACTGCCATCGTGAGGTGCTGCTCGAGCAGCTCACCCGCCCGGCCGACGGCTTCCGCTGCCCCTTCTGCGGGTTCGCCTACGCGCCCTCGTACGCCACCGTCGCGCCCGCCATCGCCGAGCGCGTACTGGCCGCGCACGAGGCGCTGGTCAAGAGCCTGGCCGAGATCCAGTCGATGAGCGGCGAGCGGCTGCTGATCGACCGCGAGTCGCTGCTGGAGGAGATCCGCGGGGCGCTCGGTGCCGAGACCCAGCCGGCATAGGCGCTCCAGATCGCGCTGAAGTAGGCTTTGCGCACCAAATCCGCGACGATCCGGAGCGCAGCGGTGGCCGACCCAAACCAGACCCCCTTCACCTGGCCCGGGGTGCTCGGGCGGATCCTCAGGCGTGAGGACCTCACCGAGGCCGAGGCGTCGGCGGCCATGGGCTCGGTGCTGGCCGGCGAGGCGACCTCGGCGCAGATCGCCGCCTTCGCCGTCGGCCTGCGGATCAAGGGCGAGACCGTGACCGAGATGACCGGCCTGGTGCGCGCCATGCTCGACAAGGCGACTCCGATCGACCTCGAGCAGCCGCTGGTCGACGTGGTCGGCACCGGCGGCGACCGCGCCGGCACCTTCAACGTCTCCACCCTGGCCGCGCTGGTGGTGGCCGGCGCGGGCCAGCGCGTCGCCAAGCACGGCAACCGGGCCGCCTCCAGCCTGTGTGGCAGCGCCGACCTGCTCGAGGCGCTGGGTGTGACCGTCGGCCTGCCGCCCGAAGGCGTGGCCGCCTGCGTGGAGGAGGCCGGCATCGGCTTCTGCTTCGCGCCGGTGTTCCACCCGTCGTTCCGCCATGCCGGCGCACCCCGCCGCGAGCTGGGCGTGCCCACCGTGTTCAACTTCCTCGGCCCGCTCACCAACCCGGCGCGCGCCGCCCATGCCGCGGTCGGCGTGGCCGACCCGCGCATGGCGCCGATCATGGCCGAGGTGCTGCGCCGTACCGGGATCCGCCACGCGCTGGTGTTCTACGGGCACGACGGTCTGGACGAGCTGACCGTCACCACCACCTCGACCGTGCTGGAGGTCGGCCCCGACAGCCTGCACGAGCTGGTGGTCGACCCCGAGGCCCTGCCCGACGGCATCGAGGTCGCCGCCCGCTCGATCGACGAGGGCAGGGCGGCCGCCAAGCTGGACGCCTGGGTCGAGGTCTCGCGACGCGTCACCCCCGCCTGAGCAGGCGGCTCCGGGGCACGGTCCTCACCGCGCCCCCGCTGATGGCCGTGACCATTCCGAAGCGATGTAGCGGCCGCTCGGACGCCGCGCCGTGGTCGTCCCGTGACAAGACAAGCACAGACTGGTCACAGCCCGGAGAAGGGTCAAGCAGTTCCATCAGGGGGTCTCCATGCGGGTCCGCTCGATGCTCGCCACCGCCGCCGTCGCCGCCACAGCGCTGGTGGTCGCCGCCGCGCCGGCGTTCGCCGCCGATTCGTCCACCGCCGCCGTCCAGACCAATGCCCAGGCGCCGGTCATCCCGACGCTGGTCGCCGTGCGAACCGCCCACCACCCGGGCTTCGACCGGATCACCTTCGAGTTCAGCGGTCCCCGGCCCGGCCACCGCATCGGCTACGTGGCGCAGCTCGTCGAGGACGCCTCCGGCAAGCCCGTCCAGCTCGCCGGCGGCGCGGCCATCAACGTGATCTTCCA
>WNGN01001344.1_pt1 | contig 17970 bp, 17 predicted proteins | sample 5400561 | NCBI WGS metagenome assembly WNGN01 (sample SAMN13153379, study PRJNA577476) | soil metagenome | isolation source: 115 cm soil or saprolite under Garry oak tree replicate 2 | place: USA:California | collected 2016-06-15
CGCGGCCATGATCCCGGGCGTCGGGGGCAAGATGAAGGACTCCGATATGGAGGACACGCAGGCGCGCCTGCGGCGATTCAAAATCATCATGGACTCGATGACGGACGACGAGATGAAGGACCCGAAGACAGTGAAATCCTCCCGCGTTCAGAGGATTGCTCGTGGGGCCGGCGTGGCACCTCGCGACGTGAAGGAACTCCTCCGCAACTACGAGACCTCCCGCAAGGCGATCAAAGGATTCGCGGGGAACCGGAAGATGCGCAAGCAGCTACTGCAGCAACTCGAGGCGTCCGGCGTGAGCCTCGACGAGGGCGGCTGACGCACCGCACCGATACGACACCTTAATGATGTACTAGGACTAAGGCGTTCAACGGGGAGCGAGGGACCATGGGATTGAAAGCATGGATTATTCCGCAGGAGCGTCAGTTTTTCGACCTGCTCGAGAAGCTCGCCGCGACGGTCGACGAAGGTGCGATCGCCCTGGCGGACTTGCTACACGACTTCCGTGACGTGCCGATGAAGTGCCGAAGGATCAAGGACGTGGAGCACCACGGCGACGAGATTGTCCACAGAGTTTTCGAGGAGCTGAACAAGACGTTCATCACGCCGATCGACCGAGAGGACATCCAGTCCCTTGCGAGCGAGCTCGACAACGTCCTCGACATGATCGAGGCGGCCTCCAGCCGGATCGGCCTCTACGAGATTGATCGTCCGACCGAGGCGATGGTGCAGCTTGGAAATGTGATCAAGGATGGGACCCGGCTCCTGCAGAGCGCGGTCGGTATGATCCGCAACATGAAGCAGGCCGATGGGGTCGAGCGGATCGCCATCGAGGTCCACCGCCTCGAAAACGTCGCCGATGACCTCATGAACACCGCAGTCGCGGCCCTCTTCCGAGAGGAGGATCCCGTGACGATCATCAAGTTCAAGGAGATCACGGAAGTCCTCGAGCAGGCCACGGATCACTGCGAGGACGTCGCCAACGTCCTGAGCGACATCGTAGCGAAGAATCAGTGAAGGCGTCGGAGGTCTCTCGCTGCGAAGCGGAGGGACGCGCGGAGGCACGGACTGGGCATGGCGGATCCCTTCGCGATGATCATAGTCGCGATCCTAATCGTCTTCTCGTTCGACTTCTTCAACGGGTTCCACGATGCGGCGAACGCGATCGCGACAATCGTCGCAACGAAGGTCCTCACGCCGACGAAGGCGGTCGCCATGGCCGCGGTCGGGAACTTCGTCGGGATGGTCTTCATCACGAATGCGATCGCGGAGACGATCGGCAAGGGGATCATCGACACGAATATCCTCGGCATAAATGCCCTGCCGTTGAGCGATGCCTCTCTCTTCCATTCGATGGCCATCATCATGGGGGGCGTCGCCGGCGCGATCGCGTGGGACTTAATCACGTGGCTCTGGGGTCTTCCGACCTCGAGCAGTCATGCGTTGATCGGTGGCCTCGTCGGCGCGACCACCCTCGCTGCAGGGCCGGGGTCGATTCTCCTCCCCAGCGCCACGAACATGCTCCTTTTCGTCTTCGTGACAGGGATGGCGTTCGTCCTCGGCGGCGCGTCTTTCTTTGCGTATGACGTCATCATCCGGAGGCACCGGCCGACGCTCGGGACGCTCATCTTGGCCGGTCTTCTCACGGGACTCCTCCCCGCAGTTATCCTCGGAAAGATCCTCCTGAAGGGGCTCGTCCAAATCGTTGTCTACATGGTCGCCGCGCCGCTCGTCGGGCTCCTCTTCGCGTTCGGCCTCGCGCTTGTGGTCATTCGCCTGTTCCGCCGACACACTCCGACGAAAGTGAACCATGAGTTCAAGCGCCTTCAACTCGTCTCGAGCTTCTTCTACAGCGTGACGCACGGGACGAACGACGCTCAGAAAGGGATGGGGATCATCACACTCATCCTCGTCGTCGCGGCGATCGGACCCCCTTGGGGTCCCCCTTCGGGCGCGTTCCAGATACCGTTTTGGGTCATCGTCGGTGCTCACGCCTCCATCTCGCTCGGGACGTTCTTCGGCGGCTGGCGCATCGTGCGCACGATGTCTCAGCGGGTGACGCACCTCCGACCGTGGCAAGGCTTCTCCGCCGAAACGGGGGGAGGCATCGCGCTAGCGAGCAGCGCGCTGGCGGGAATCCCCGTGAGCACGACCCACGTGATCGCGTCCGCGATCATGGGCGTCGGCGCGACGAGGCGGCTGTCGGCGGTCCGGTGGGGGGTCGCCCGACGGATTTTCTGGGCCTGGATCATCACGATTCCCGCGTCCGCGGGAGTCGGAATGGTCGCGTACGGAGTGCTGCGGCTCGCGTTTGGCGTGTGAAGCCTTAGCAGGCACGGTCGTCGGATGGGTAAGCCGCTATGAGAGAAGCCGCGGCAAGGCACGTATCGAAGGTTTGGAAAAGCCGCTCAAAGATGGGCGCAGGGGTTCGAGGCAGCCCGCCACGCCGAGGCTATCCCTCGCTTTCGATCCTGGGCGCCAGCAAGAATTTGACTTCGCCCTTCCCGCCCGCGATCTTGAACTCGATCTTGACGGGATAGTCGGACCCCAAGTACAGGGTCGCGGTCGGCGCGGAGCTGATCGCTTTCACCATGTTCGAAAAGTAGTCGAGCGGAAAGAGAGACCGGACCGCCTCCTTGGATTGCAGTTCCTCGAGCAAATCCTTTGGGACCATGTGCGACACGTTGTCGGTATCGCCCTCCGACACGATCTCGAAGCCGTCCGGGGACGCCTTCAGGGCGATGTGGTCGCTGATGCTCTCGGACGCACGGATCGCTTGCCGCAGCTCGTCCGTCCGGACGACGAGCTTCGCGGGCAGGTTCAGGCTCGGGACCTTCGGATCGCTCATCCCGGCCGTGTCGACGAGGGCCATCCGGCGCGTCGTATTCCCGACCGTGACGACGAGGCGGTTCTTGTCCTCGTCATGGCTGAACGAGATCGTCTCGCCTCCTTTCGCCAAGCGGAGGATCTCCTTCATCTTGTCCATGTCAATCCCGAGTTCGCCTTCGTCCGCCTTGTAGGCCTCGAACGCGCCGCGGTCGAGGGTGAGGTCCACCATCGCCACGTGGGCGGGGTCGACGGCCTTCACCGTAATGGAATCCTTCCCAACGTTGAACTTCGCCTCATCGACGAGCGTCGACACGACGTCGACGACCTCCTTGAGGACATCCGCTTTGACCTTCCCCTCGAACAATCCTCGCTCCCCCAGAATTCCCTCGGAAATCCGGTCACCTGTTATAAAGGTTCCCGGGGTTTGTCGTCGGACTCAGTATTCCCGCCAGGTGTGTTGACACTTCACGCATCGGTAGATGCGCGTCGTCGGTTCGTCCGCGGCGCGGGTCTGCCGCATCACCCAGAAGGCCTCGTAGTGTCCGCACTTCGGGCATTCGACGCGCGTCTTCGGCAGCGTCTCCGTGATCTCATCGAGGACGAGGGTCTCGGAGGGTTTCTCCTTCCCCGATCGTGCGACCTTCGCCGTCGTCGCGTCCTTCCCGGAGAACGAGCGCTCGTATCCGCACGAATTGCAGTGCAACTTGCCTTGCACCGGAAACATGAGGGAGCTGCACTTCGGACAGAACATGAAGCCCTTGGGGAGACGAAAGGAGCGTGCGATAAAAAGGTTGTGTGGAAATCTCAGAGCTTCGCGTGATCGTAGTTCCGTAGAGCGCGCTCGACGAACCGCTGGATCGCGCGTTCCTCCGCCTGGCTGCGGACCGGGGAATGGCGCGGCGGGGCCTCCGTGCGTTCCTCTTCCTCGTCGTCCTTGGATTCCTCCCGTGCGTGTGCGGACCGACGATGAACGCGGGGGCTCTCCTCTTCCTCGCGGGCGTGGGAGATCCGGTGCGTTCGCGTGGCGACGAACTCCTCGCCTTCGTCGTCTTCGTCGTCGTCCGATTCGCGGCGATGAGCTCGCGCCGAGCGGCGGCCTCGGACCTCGTCGGGTTCGGCGGTGAGCTTGCGATAGGAATCGAAGTGGTCTCCGCGGTCACGACCGCGACGTCGGTGTCCGCTCGCAGCGATGACCGGATGGCCGCGGGATCGGGCGCGGACCGGCCGGCGGGACCGGTGGATCTCCTCGTCCTCCTCGTAGGCCTCTTCCTCGTCATCCACGTAGGGCCGGGCACCGATGACCGGCTGGACCAGGTTCACGCCCACGGAGGATCCGGATCCGGACCGGGAGCCGAGTTCGCGCCGGGTCTGCTCCGCGATCAGCCCTCCGATGTACGCGAAGATGACGACCATCAGATAGCCGTTCGTCCCCATCCCGAACGTCGTCGTCAGGGCCTGCGCGAAGCCTTGCATGTACGCGACCATGAACTCCTTGTACGGGAGCAGGAAGGGCAGGATGCTCGCGGCTGCGTCGCTCACGACCATCGGCAAGGTGGCGACGAAGTCGATCTGGTGCGAGGCGAAGTTGTGCGCGTACGTGATGTTCGCGATGTAGATGGCGAACACGGGCATGAGGGCGGCGATGACGGCCTTGATCGGAGAGCCGGCCCGACGGCCGCCGACGTACCCGGCGATCATGGGACCCGCGGGCTGGATCCACCAGAGCAGGAAGGAGAGGATCAAGATGACCCGCGAGGACGACCAGAAGGAGAACGGGGCACCGTCGCTGTGGAACCGCCCGACCTCGTTGTCGACCTCGATCCGATACACGCCCGGATGGTGCGCCCTGGGCCGGGGTCTACCGCGAGATCGCCTCGACGGCCGATCGTCTTCGTCGTTCTTGGGACGACGCGGCCACAGTAGCCATCGAAGTAATCCCATGCCCATCCCAGCAAGGCCCAGTCGGACCTTTGTCTGACACTCAATCAAGGCCCGAAACCGTATTAATAGATTTGGTCACGCAGCCGATTTGACAAACTCGGACGCGAGACTGGGGATGCGTCCTGCCTCCCTTGGCCTCTTCGCGTTCGGATCCTTCGGACGACCGGAAGCGGGCAAAGGCTAAGTTCCGGCTCGACGTTCCTTCGAACGGAATGGTCCTCTACGCGAAGGACATCGTGGAAAGGGAGTTCCTCTCCTTCCCGCCGAGCACCTTCGTCCGCGACGCCGCGAAGACGATGGCTCGGGAACACCAAGGCTTCGTCATCGTCACCTCGCCCGCGAACGTCCCGAAGGGCATCGTGACGGAGTGGGACCTGCTCGCGAAGGTCGTGGCGGAAGGACGCGACCCTTCAAAGGTCTCCCTCGGCGAGATCATGAGCGCGAAGCTCGTGTCGGTCGATCCGAACGACGGGATTGACCGGGTCGCACAGCTCATGGCGGACGAAGGAACCCGCCGCGTCCTCGTGGTGAAGGACTCACAGGTGTTAGGAGTGATCCGAGTCCGGACGATCCTCGCGCGGATGCGGGAGTACATCGATTCGGTGAGTGCGCAGATCGCCCGCGCGCAGACCATGCTGTTCTGACCTGTCCGGCTTCCGCCTCGTCCACCGGTTCAACGGGGTCCCTGCGCTTTCGGCCGATATCGATTCGGGTCGTCGAAAAAGTCGATCACGCGCACGCCGGCGCGGAGCTTCGCGGCGTGGGGCACGCCCGCGGGGATGAAGTATTCCTCACCCGCATGGTACGTCCGCGTCTTGCCGCCGATCGTCAACTCGAGATCACCTGACACGACAACACCCCACTGTGCTCCATGTGAGTGCTCGGGGACGACCGAGTCGGCGGAAGCCTCGACGAAAATCAAGGAGGCGGTCGAACCTCGAAGGAGCCAGAGCGCGATGTCGCGAAACGGATGGTCTGCTTCGGGCAGGCTGCGGATGATGTTCGGGAATCCGGCCATGACCCCGGGAATCCGACGAGATTCATGAAGATGGCGTACCTGTGTCGCCCGCGAGGGCAGGACTGCTCACCCGCCGTAGTGCCACTTCAGCGCGTCCAAGGGCATGAGTTTCCCGGGACCACTCGCGACGTCCACGACTTCCGCGAGTGCGATGCGATGGTCTCCCTTCTCCGAGATCTCGAGCACATGACAATCGATCCATCCCGCGGCGCCGACAAGGACGGGAAGTCCGGACGGCGTCCGCTCGGTCTTCACCTTCTTGAACGAGCCGTCGACGATGCTCTCGGCGACACCGTTCATCCCGTCGGCGAGAAACGAGACCGCGAACGATTTCGATTCGCGCACGTTCGCCAGAGTGCGACTGTCCTCGGAGAGGGCGAACGCGACCAACGGGGGCTTGAACGATGTCTGCATCAGCCATGTTCCGAACATCAGGTGCTCTTCACCCTCGCTCGTCTTCGTTCCGACCACGTAAGCGCCGTACGGGATCATCTGCAAGACCTTTTTCTTCGCCTTCTTGTCCATCGTCTTACCGGCACGCGGATGCGTCCGCGGCTAATCAAGTTCCACCTGGGCTCCATCGGACGGCGGGAGGAAAGAATCCCGCCTGCCGGATTTGAACCGGCGGCCTGATGATGGCAGCGGGCACCGCGCACGCGGCGTGCACGGGAGCACTCTACAGTCACCCGCTCTGACCAGGCTGAGCTAAGGCGGGACGCGCGTCGAAAAGCTTCGGGCCATAAGATTCTATCGCATCGGCGACTGGAGCGGCGCCGCCTGAGTCCGTCGATGTCGAATCATATATACGTCGTGCGGTTCCAGGAGCAGATGGACCTGCGTCGCGGGCTCCGAGATTGGCTTCTCGCGAAGGACTCGGACCCAAGCGTTCGTCTGCGCGTGTTGCGGGACATCCTCGATCGCCCGACCGACGATCTGGCCGTCGCCCGCGCGCAGAAGGAGGTCGGAAGGCGCGGATGGGCCGCTCAGATCCTCAACGGCCAGCATCCACAGGGGCACTGGGTCACCCCCGGCAATTCCGCCCGCGAGTTGTACCGCCCAAAGTACGTCGCGACGAATTGGCGGCTCCTCGTCCTTTCCGACCTTGGACTGACGAAGAAGAACGCTCGAGTCGCCAGGGCCGTGAACCTGTTCGTCCGCCGGTTCTCGCGCACCGGCGATCTCGGGGGTCCCCGGAGCGAGGTGTGCTTCACCGGGAATGCGGTCCGCATGCTCGCCCGGTTCGGCTACTTGAGGGACCCACATCTGGGGCCTGCTATCGATTGGCTCGTGCGGCACCAGAAGAAGGACGGCGGGTGGCATTGCTTTCGGTCCAGCACCGGAACGCTCGACTGCTGGGAGGCGCTCGCCGCGTTCTCGGCACTTCCGACCGCCTCGCGTACCCCCGAGATCCTTCGGTCGATCGAGCGGGGCGCGGAGTTCTATCTCAAACGACGACTATTCCGCGAGGGTGCCTCGCCGTACCGTCCTTGGTTTCGCCTTCACTACCCGGTCCACTACTACTACGACATTCTCGTCGGCCTCGACGTGCTCACGTCCCTGGGGCACGGGGACGATCCGCGAATCCGTCCGGCCCTCGACCGGCTCATCGAGATGCGCAACCGCGACGGGAGCTGGAACATGGATGCATTGCATCCGGACACGGAGGACCCCGCTTACCAGTTCCGAGGACCGTTCTATCCGCTTGGATTGGAGGTGGCTGGACGCCGAAGCCGATGGATTACGACGACGGCCCTCACCGTCTTGAAGAGAATGGGCGGGGGCTGAGGCGCCGGGACGAAGGGGGAGTCATGCCGCGGGCCGGGCTCGAACCGGCGACTTCGAGATCTTCAGTCTCGCACTCTCCCAAACTGAGTTACCGCGGCTCGCGCGGCCCATGAGACCTCGGGGGAAATAGTTTTTCGTAGACCCCAGCGGCGATTCTCCATCGGCGTCGAAACCGTGGTCTTATCGTGCCCGCGTCCTTCCCGCGGTCGGTGAAGCGACCCGCACCTGCGTCCGTCTACCGAGAGCTCGAATCGCGGTTCCCCGCGGCTCTCGAGTCGGCTCGAACTCTGCTTCGCCAACCGTCCGTGAGTGCGACCGGCGAGGGAGTCGCCGAGTGCGCCGAGATGGTCCGTGAGATGATGGCGGGGATCGGATGCAAGACCCGGACATGGAAGAAGCGCGGGCATCCGCTCGTGATCGGCGAGCTCGATGTGGGGGCGCCGGTGACCCTGATCGAATACGAAATGTACGACGTCCAGCCGGTGGGAGACCTCGACGCATGGAAGGTGCCACCGTTCGCCGCCGACATCCGAGAGGTCCCCGGGATCGGGAAGGCGATCGTCGCCCGGGGCTCGACGAATTCCAAGGGCGCCCTCGCGAACCATCTGTTCACCTGGAGGACGATCCAGGACGTCGACGAGATGCCCGTGAACCTGAAGATCCTCGCGGAGGGGGAGGAGGAAATCAGCAGTGCGAACTTCATCGAATTCATCCGGACACACCGCGGCGAGCTGAAGGCGGACGGAGCAATCGCGAACGACTATTCCGAGGATCTCCGCGGGGTTCCGACGGTCTACCTGGGCGTCAAAGGCTGCCTCTACCTGACGATCTGGTCCCGAGGGAACCGGGTGGCCGGGGGACCGATGGAGAGCGAGATCCACAGTTCGGATGCGGTCTGGATCACGTCGCCGGTGTGGCGGCTCCTGCAGGCCCTAGACACGCTCGTGGACAAGGATCAACGGCCGGTGATCGACGGCATCTGGGACGAGGTCCAGACGCCGACGAAACAGGAGCTGGCGATGGTGCATCGCCTGGCGAAGAAGTTCGATCCGAGCGCCTGGCTTCGCGAGGGACGGGTCGCGAAATTCAAGTACGACCTGCCGAAGACGGAGCTCCTCCTCCGCTACCTGTACGAGCCCACCGTGAACATCTGCGGCATCCACTCCGGGTATGTCGATCACGGAGGGACGAAGACCGTGCTGCCGCACGAGGCGTACGCCAAGGTGGACATCCGCCTGGTCAAGGACATGACGGTCGCGGGAACGCTTCGGAAGCTGCGTGCCCACCTGGAGAAACGGGGCTTCGGCGATCTTCTCATCGAGGTGCACGGGCCGTACGGCCCCGCGAAGACGGACCCCGACTCCGGGATCGCACGGTCGGCGATCGAGGCGGTCCAGGCCCACGGCAAGGAGCCCGAGGTCTGGCCTTCGAGCGGCGGGACCATGCCCGCCTTCGCCTTCGACGAATATCTGCACCTGCCGTGGGTCGCGACCGGGCTCGGCCATGGCGCCCACGCCCACGCGCCGAATGAGTACGCGTCGATCGACGGAATGCGGCGATTCATCGCCGGCGAAGCCTCGTTGGTCTACGCCGCGGCACGTCGGCTACGACCGCGAGCGACGTGAATCCGGGCCTTTTCGCGTCAAAAAATGGGGCCGAAAATCGACGTCGAAACGAGGGGCTCTCACATGGAGAAAAAGACTCATTCTCAAGGGTAGATTTTCAGCGCGACACATATAAATAGCGTCATCCAGGATGGGCAGATGTAAAATGCAGACGGAGGATTTTCTGCAGGTGACGACATGCGTGTCCTGATCCGCGATTTTCGGTCGGATGAACGCGCCGTCGCCTCGACCATTGGGACGGTCATGGCCCTTCTCGTCTTCCTCACGTTCCTCAGCGTCATCGTGAACCAGTACGTCCCGATCTGGATGAAGGATTCCGAGGCGTCCCACATGAACACGGCCCTCGGCCAGTTCGGCGGGGTCAAGGGCGACATCGACCTCCAGATGCTGGCGGCCCAGGCGTCGGCGGACGCGGGGACCTTCCACATCCCGGTGACGACGGCGACCGCGGTCAACCTTGGCGTGGACGGGGTCCCAATCTTCTCCTCTCCGACCCCCGGGACGCTCGAGTTGAGTCCCGATGCGGGCGCGTTCACCGTGGCCTTCGACTACTTGCTGCAGGGGGTCCGCAAGCAGGCGACGGACCAAGCGAGCGGGGCGGTCGTCCTGACGGCGTCGAACCGCTACTACACGCCGCAACGGATCGTCTATGAGAACGGGGCCGTGATCCGGTACCAGACGGACGGTCAGTTCGTCCGGGTCCACCCGACCTTCTCCGTGCTGGTCGCCAACAATTCGCTGGACATCTCCTTCGCCCTCGTGAGCCTCTACGGAAAAGGGATCGTGACGGGCACCACGACCGAGATGGTGAGCACCGAACTGTTCGCCTTCGATCGTCAGGACTACAGCGGCTTTCCGAACAACGCGATCGTCTGGCTGAACCACACGTCCGCCTACGGACTCGCGTGGTACCGGTTCTTCAACCAGACCCTCTCGGACACCCTGAAACTCGGCGGCTCGTACACCAAGAGCGCCTTCGCCGAGACCTTCACCGCGAAAATCGGAGCCACGACGGTCTACCAGATCGGTTGGACCTTGAACCCGACGACGCAGATCTACGTGGTGCGACTCACGGTGAACAACAACCCCGGCGTCATGGGGATCAGCTACTTCCGGCTCCAGCACGCCCAAGTCCAAGTCGGCATCGGAGACGCGACGCAACAGATCCAGTTCTGAGGTGGACGAATCATGCCACGGAAACGAAAGGTGATGATGCCGAGGGGCGCGATCCAGCAGAAGGCTGAATGGTCGGGGAGTCGAGGTTCCTACCTGACCGCGATCCCGAACCTGGCCAAGGATACGATGGAGGAAATGGAGGTCTTCTCGATCCGCGAGCCGTTCACGTACGCGCGCATCCTCTACGACCACGATCGATCCGAGTACATCTACGAGGTGTGGGAGCCCCACCTCGACGCGCGGGAGAAGGAATTCCTCGACATGATCAAGGACTCGCTGAACCGCACGCTCGAGTACGAGTGGGACAAGATGGCGGAGAAGGACAAGAAGGAATACATCTCTGAAGCGGTGGACTCGTTCATCAAGTCCCGTGGCCTCCGTCTCGAGCCCGCTTCGAAGGACAAAATCGTCTACTACATCATCCGCGATTTCGTCGGGTACGGACCCGTAGACGTCCTAATGGCGGACCTCCGCATCGAAGACGTCTCCTGCGACGGAACGAGCATCCCGCTCTTCGTCTTCCACCAGAAGTACGAGTCGATCAAGACGAACGTCATCTTCGACGACGACGATGCGCTGAACTCGTTCGTGGTCTTGCTCGGGCAGCGATGCGCGAAGCAGATCTCCGTCGCGAACCCGATCCTGGACGGGACCTCCTTCGAAGGCCACCGTGTCCAGGCGACGTACAGCCGGGAGGTGACGACCCGCGGGTCGTCCTTCACCATCCGGCGTTACAAGGAGAAGCCCTTCACCCCCGTCGAACTGGTGAAGTTCGGGACCGCGAGCGCGGAGATGGTCGCCTACCTATGGGTCGCCGTCGAGAGCGGCAAGTCCATGATGGTCTGCGGCGGCACCGCCTCCGGGAAGACGGCCACCCTGAACAGCGCCGCACTGTTCATCCGCCCTGGCGCGAAGATTGTCTCCATCGAGGACACCCGCGAGATCAACCTCCCGCACGAGAATTGGATCCCTGGCGTTACCCGCTCCGGAGTGGGCGAGCGCGGGGCTGATGGCAAGGCGGGCGGCGAGATCGACATGTATGACCTTGTACGCGCCGCGCTGCGGCAACGGCCCAACTATATCGTCGTCGGAGAGGTCCGTGGCAAGGAGACCTACACGATGTTCCAGGCCATGGCAACCGGGCACCCAACGATGTCGACCATGCACGCGGACTCCGTCAAGTCGATGGTCAACCGCCTGGAGAACCCCCCGATCAACACGCCGCGTATCCTGCTCACCGCCCTGAACTTCGTGGTCATCCAGACGCACGCCCGGATCGGCGACTCGATCGTGCGCCGCATCAAGCAGGTCGTCGAGCTCGTGGGATTCGAGCCCGAGACGAACGAGCTGATCACGAACACCGTGTACGAGTGGGACGCCGCGACGGACACGTTCGTCTACAAGGGGCACTCGTTCCTGTTCGACGAGATCATGGAAATGAAGAACATGACTCACGAAGAGATGGAGTCGGAGTTCGCGCGCCGAATCGACATTGTCAATTACATGGTCCAGAAAGGGATGACCGACTTCCGAGAGATCGCGAAGATCGTCGTGCAGTACTACCAATATCCCGACGAAACCGCGAAACGGGTCCGCGAGGAGATGGGACTGCCGGAAGCCGGAATCCCGAAGGCCGTCGAAGCCGGAGGTGAGACGGTTGGGTAGCAGCGCATTCGAGAAGCTCGAGACCCGCGGGACGCTCACGAAGACGAAGCGGTTCAGACCCGGAGAACAGACGGAAAAGGCGCACCACATGGTGAAGCTGCCGAAGGGCGCGAAGCCCGTCAGCGTGAGCCTGACGCCGAAGCAGCAAGTCGCGTGGCGCATGTTCGGGAAGTTCGTGCAGGCCCGGAGGAAAGAGGACCCGGACCTCGAGGAGAGCCTCCTGCGGGCGCACATCAAGCTCCGGCCGGAAGAATATCTCGCGGTCGCTTGGATGAACACGACGTTCGCCGCGGTGGGCGCGGTGATCGCCGCCTCCGTCGCCGCCCTCTTCCTGTTCTTCCTGCAGATTCCGATCCTCACCCTGCTCATCATGCTCGGCCTTGTCGCGGCCATTCCGATCTTCTTCTCGTACATGTATTTCTTCGGCCTCCCGGTCGGGTACCATGGGAAACCGGCCTCTATGGCCAAGAAGCGCGGCCACAAGATCGACAAGAAGATCTCGGGCGCGATGTCGTTCATCTCGGCAATGGCCTCGGCCGACGTCCCCGTCGACGTGATCTTCAAGGAACTGTCCAAGCAGACGATCTACGGAGAGGTCGCCCGCGAGGCGGAATGGATCACCCGGGACACCGAACTGCTCGGCCTGGACATCTTGACCGCGATCCGGAAGGCTTCCCAGCGCTCACCGTCCGCCAAGTTCCAAGACTTCTTGCAAGGCGTCGTGACGACGTCGACGAGCGGCGGTCAGCTGAAGCCGTACTTCCTCGTGAAGGCGGAGCAGTTCGAAAAGGAAGACCGCCTCGAGATGCGGAAGAAGATGGAGACGCTCGGCATGCTCGCCGAGTCCTTCGTGACCGTCGTCGTGGCGTTCCCCCTGTTCCTCGTCGTCATCATGGCGATCATGGCCCTGATCAGCAAGGGCTCGTCCGGCACGATCCTCGTGCTCCTGTACGTCGTCGTCGGCCTCATGATTCCCCTGAGCCAGTTCGGCTTCATCTTCGTCATCTGGAACATGGAGCAGGAGGGCTAAGATGACGAACCCGGAATTGGAAAAGGCCCGTGTTCGGCTCTACGAGAAGGCGGACCGCAAGCCGGCGATCATGGCGACCGGAGGGGCCTTGATGGCCCTTTTCGGCTTCATCGCCTTCCTGAACCTGATCGGTTCGGTGAACCTCGCCCTCCGGCCCGGTCAACAGCCGATCGAACGGTTCCTCTTCTGGCTCGTGTTCGCCATCATGGGATTCATCGGTCCCTACGGCTTCTTCTTGGCCAAGAGGCAACGCGAGATCAAGCAGGTCGAGCGACGGCTCCCGGACTTCCTTCGCGACGTCGCGGAGGCGGGGCGTTTCGGCATGACCCTCGCGGACGCGATCGTGGTCTCGAGCAGCGGCCGGTACGGCAAGCTCACGCCCGAGATCAAGAAGATGGCGGCTCAGATCACCTGGGGCGTTCCTGCGACGGAGGCGCTTCGCCTCTTGTCGACCCGCGTGAAGACCCCCATGGTCGAGCGGGTTGTCGCGATCATCGTGAAGTCGTCCGACGCGGGCGGCGACGTGGCCGACGTGCTGACGATGGTCAGCCACGACACGAAGGAGAACCAGCTCACGGAGGACGAGCGGCGCATCACGATGTCCACGTACATCGCGGTCATCTACATCTCGTTCATGGTGTTTTTGGTGACGATCTGGATCCTCAACGTGACCTTCCTCCCGAAGATGCTGGAGGCGAGCGGCGCCTTGGAAACAGGGGCGGGCGGCGCGCTGGCGGGCGCGAGCCCCCTCGCCAACGACTTGCCGACGGTCGTCTACAACGTCAAGATCGCGTTCTTCATCGCCGTCATCGTGCACGGCCTCGGGGATGGCATCCTCGCCGGCGTCCTCGACACGGGGAAGATCGCGAACGGGCTCCGACACAGCTTCATCCTGCTCGTCATCTGCGTGCTCGCGTTCCTGATCATCTGAGGTGTGCGAATGAGCCAGTCCGCGGAGAAGATTGATACCCAGGCGATTGAGAAGTTGAGCCGAAGGAAGGCCGCCACCGCGAGCCGCGTTGCGGACCTCGACCGGGAGCGCGGCGAGGCGAAGCAGATGCTCGACGACCTCGAGAAGAACCGCAAGGCCGCCGTCTTCGGCGCCCTCGACTCGATCAAGAAGCGGTACTTCGGCCGCCTGCTCGGCGACCGGGGCATCAAAGTGAAGGCCCCGAAGGTCAGCGGCGTCGTGGAGACGACCCTCGGGAAGATCACGACGATCCCGAAGATCGTCCAGAAGAACATGAACGAGATTGAAATCCAACCGATCTTGAAGAACTACGCGTACGTCCGGATCCTGTACGACACGATGGCGAACGAGTACTTCTACGAGGCGATCGAGCCGAAGCTGATCGAGGAGGAATCGGAGCTCCTCGACGTCCTCAAGGAGATCCTCGTCGGCAACCTGGAGCTCCTCGAGGACTCGCAGCGGGCCCAGAAGGAGAACTACCTTCGGCGCATGGTGGACGGTGTCCTCCGCGAGCTCGGCGTCGAACTCCACCCCGTCTCGAAGGAACGGATCATGTACTTCGTATTCCGGGACTTCATTCGATACGGGCCCATCGACGTCGTGATGACGGATGTCCAGGTCGAAGACGTCTCCTGCGACGGCGTCCGGGTGCCCCTGTACATCTATCACCGCAAGTACGGATCCATCCCGTCGAACTTGAAGTTCGACTCGGCGGAGGAGCTGGACTCCTTCGTCATCTGGTTGGCCCAACGGTCCGGGAAGCACATCTCCGTCGCCCAACCCATGCTCGACGCCACGATCCCGGACGGTTCGCGTCTCCAGGCCACCCTCGGCATGCACGTGACGAAGCGGGGCTCCTCGTTCACGATCCGGCGGTTCCGGGAGAACCCCTTCACCCCGCTCGACCTGGTCCGATTCAAGACGATGTCCCCGGAGATGATGGCCTACCTGTGGCTCGCCATCGAGAACGGGCAGAGCATGCTCATCTGCGGCGGGACCGCCTCCGGGAAGACGACGACGCTGAACGCGATCCTCCTGTTCATCCCGCCCCAGATGAAGATCGTGTCCATCGAGGACACCCGGGAGCTGAACCTCCCCCACGAGAACTGGGTGCCCCTCCTGACGCGCGCCGGGTTCGGCGGCAAGTCCGCGCACACGGGCAAGGCGGCCGGCGAGATCGACATGTTCGACCTGCTCACCGCGGCCCTCCGGCAGCGACCCCAGTATATGATGATCGGAGAAGTCCGTGGGCCCGAGGCGTTCGTCGTGTTCCAGGCGATGGCGACCGGCAAGTCGGCCTACACGACGTTCCACGCGGACGACGTGCAGGCGATGGTCCACCGCCTCGAGAACGACCCGATCAACCTGCCGCGGGCCTTGGTCGCCGCCCTGGACATCGTCCTGTTGCAGGCGCAGGTGAAGGTCGGGACGGACATGACGCGACGCGTGAAGGCGATGGTCGAGGTTGTCGGGACGGACCCGGAGTCGAACGAGCTGATCACGAACTCCGCGTACACGTGGAACCCTGCCGATGATACGTTCAACTATTCCGGCCATTCGTACGTCTACGAGAAGATTTCCCTCACGCGGAACTGGAACCAGCGGCGGATGGAGCAAGAGGTCAAGCGACGCCTGGACATCTTCGACTACATGAAACGGACCGACATCAAGAACTACCGGGACGTCGCGAAGATCGTCTCGGCCTACTACAGGGACCCGGACGGGATGATCAAAATTGTGCGCGACACCCTGGCGTCGCAGGGCGTCCAGGTCCCCGCGAGCTGAGCGGGACCCGTCGGTTCAGCCCGTCTTGCGTTGGACTCCCAGCGCCGCCGCCCCGGACGCGGCCATGCAGAGCCCGAGGACGAGGAAGAGGACCGCGTCCTGATTCTGCTGCAGCAACCAGCCCGCCAAGACCGCGCCGATCGAACCGATCCCGAACACGCTCAAGAAGGTGAAGCCGAACGCCGAACCCCGGAGGGGGCGGGGAGCCTCCCGCGTGACCAACGTGTTCTGCAGCGGCTCGAGGGAGAACAGCACCAGGCCGAAGGCGATCGCCGCGCCTCCGAACGGCGCTCCGGACAGGCCCGAGGAGACGAAGAGGGCGAGGAGCAGGAGCAGCAGGGCGCCCACCAAGCTCAGCGCAAACCGGTCCGCGAGCCGTCCCGAGGCGACTTGTCCCACGGCACCACACGCGAGCGCGAGGACGAACAGGCCCGGCCCAATGAAATGCGGGAGGAACGCCAGACCGCCTTGGTAGGCGAAACCCGCGAACATGTAGACAAGCAGGATCAAAAGGAATGGGACTGTGAAGAGGGCCCAACGGGAGGGGACCGGGGCAACCCGGTCCCCCGCCGCGTCGTGGTAAGGGGCCGGGCCAGGAGGAGCAGTGCCACCGCGATGGCGGGGAGGATGAGTACGCCGGCGACGAGGCGCCAGGACCAGCCAATCGACAGCGCCGCACCGACGAAGGCGGGCCCTGCGGCGATCCCCAGGCTTCCACCCATCCCGTGCCAGCCCATCGCGCGACCCTGTTCGGCCACCCGCCGGGAGATGACCGCCAGGCCCGTGGGATGATAGATCGCCGAGGAGAAGCCCAAGGCACCGAGGGACACCGCCAGGACGGGGACGGAGGAGCTCAAGGCGATCGCCGCCATCGATCCGCCAATGCCGAGGGCGGAGAGGAGGAGAAGCGGACCCGGCGAGCGACGGTCCGCGAGGAACCCGAACGGCAGGGCGCCGACGCCGTAAAGCCCGAAGCCGATCGCGAACAGGAGTCCGACGGCGAAGGGGTCCACGTGGAACGCGTCGCGCCATGCGAAATTCAGGAACACGGGGATTGCGAGGATGTTCGCGTGCACCACGCCGTGCAGGAACCCAAGGAGGGCGACGACGTTACGATCCTCCCGTCGCATTCGGCGACGACAACGTGAACCCGTGATAAGGATTTCTTCGGAGCTCACGCCCGGACGATCGCGCGGACCACTCCCGGAATCGCGAAGACCAGGCTGACGAGGAACGGCCGAAGCCAGGACGCCGCGCGCCGAAGGTTCACGATACTCGAGGCCCGACGGTGCCCATGGCCTTTGGGAAATCGTTCGGCCCAGGCCGAACCGAGCGGTCGCTGGGCCGCAAAAAGTGAAAAGGAAAGAGGTGAGGAGGCCGGACTCAGAGTTCGTCGTCCGTGGTGTTCTCGCTGCCCGAGCCCGATTGGCCTTCGTCGTCCTGACCTTCGCCCGAGGGCTTCTTGATTACTTTCTTTTGCACGACGGGCTGTGCGGCGATCGGCTTGCGAATCACGCGGCGCGGGATCCCTTCGGTCCCGCTGGGGGCCCCGGACTGTCCGCTCGGACCGTACGGGGACGCCTGGCTCCCGGAGGGGGTCTCCGGGGGCGGGCTTCCGCCGGGGCGTCGAGCCTGGATCACGGGGGCCACGCCGCCGCTCCCGCCGCCGCTCGGCGGCCGGGGCGACTCGCGCATGAGCGAGCCGCACTTGTGGCAGACGGTGGCGGTCACGGAGTTGAGGGTGCCGCAGGTTGGGCACGGCTTGGAGCCCATCTTGCGCATCTCCTCTTCCTCGCGGAGCCAATCCTCGAAGGTCACGAAGGTGGGCTGCTTGCGCCACCACTCTTGGAACTCGCGGTCGGACAGCGCACGGCCGAGTTGCCGGGATGCTTCCTCCTTGAACTTCGTTACGACTTCGTCGTACTGGAGGCGCATCTTCTCCTGGTAGTCGGCCATCTCGACCTTGCCCGTCGCGAACTCGACGCCGCACTCGGGGCACTGTTTCACGTCGACGGGGATCCAGGCCTGGCAGTTCGAGCACTTCGCCATGTCCTTCTCGAACTCGACGCCGCACTTCGGGCACGACGTCGCGTCCTCGGGGATGAAGGCGCCGCACTCGCCGCACTCGACCATCTTGCCGAGGCCG
>WNGN01001816.1_pt1 | contig 17961 bp, 15 predicted proteins | sample 5400561 | NCBI WGS metagenome assembly WNGN01 (sample SAMN13153379, study PRJNA577476) | soil metagenome | isolation source: 115 cm soil or saprolite under Garry oak tree replicate 2 | place: USA:California | collected 2016-06-15
CCATAGGTTGCCTTCTAAGTGACGTACCAAAGGTTCTCGCGCCATGACATTACGTACACGTAATTGTTCAATGGACCAGACAAAACGCGCCTGCGTTTTGATATCCAGGCTCATTAAAAACTCTTGAACAGGACTGGAGTCATCATCCTCTGTGTAAAAAACAATTGTCCACAATGTCTCATCTACCAGCCTCTTTCGTCAATATTATATACGGATTTTAGTATATTTTTGGTGTCTCTGTCAAGCATTTTCAAGCATTGGCGGCTACCCCACCTTCCCCACCTCCACATACGTAATATCCCCCCACCGCTTTCTCGTACCCACCATCGCAAAGTCGAAGCGGTCGACATCCAGCACCAGCGGAATGTCCTCCGCTGGAAAATCGAACTCGCCTTGCTGCCACGTCTCGAAGCGGCCCGCGACGCGCAGCCTGCTTATTCCCTTAGACAGCAGTTCTCGGGCATCCTCTCGGCCTCTTAACAATGCCTCTATATAATCGGCGCATACCTGGTCCTCGCCCGGTTCGCCGTTGTCCAGGCTGCCTTGTGTAGGGTGCAGGGTCACGATGCCTCCCGTCGATTCTGCGAGTACACGGGCGTAGTTGGCGGTGGCGCGGGCATTCACTAATGAAGAGAGTAAGATATGTGCTGCATTGGCAACGGCGAGAGCTCCCTGCGTGCCCGCGCCCGTACGTTGGACGAGTATGCGTTCGCGCACGTCGGAGGATATCATGAGCGCGGGTGAGTTGTTGAGGTCGAAGCCCGGGATCAGGCGCCCGCCAACCTCGCCGATCAATAAGGTTTTTGGTTCCTGCTTTCCTTGCTGGGGAGGGGTACCTGTTAACAACGCTGCTGAATTTCGCTCGCGTAAGGCAAAGGCCTCTTCTACCGTGCGTACTAACCAGAGCGCCTGCGCGCCGCCCGCCAGGGCGTAAGCAGCGACGCTGAAGGCGCGGATGACATCGATGACGATGACGACGCCACGGGCCTCCGACGCTTCGTAGCGACCTACACGGTATATTTCTAGATGCTGCATCACTGGTCTATCTGCGCCTTCTGCAATTTGCCGCTGTAGTCGGTGTAGACCACTTTCCATTCGGTGAAGACATCGAGGCCGGCGATGCCCGCTTCGCGGTGCCCGTTGCCGGTGCCGCGAGTGCCACCGAAGGGGAACTGGATCTCGGCGCCGGTGGTGCCTGAGTTGACGTAGAGGATGCCCGTGGTGATATCGCGCATGGCGCGCTGCACGCGGTTGATATCCTGCGTATAAATAGCGCTGGAAAGGCCATAAGGCGTGTTGTTGTTCACCGCGATGGCTTCATCGAGCGAAGCCACGTCGATGACCGAGAGCGTAGGGCCAAAGATTTCTTCCTGCGCCAGGCGCATCTCCGGGCGCACAGCGGTGAAGAGCGTGGGCCGGTAGAAGTGGCCGCGCGCCAGATCGCCTTCGCGGGCTATCGAGCCGCCTGTGACGAGCGTTGCGCCTTCGGCCTGGCCGATCCCGGTGTAGCTATGTATTTTTTCGAGCTGCGAAGCGTTGATGACGGGGCCAACATCTACGTTTTCATCTAAGCCGTTGCCAAGGCGGAGTTGCTCGATGCGCGGTACAAGTTTGTCGACGAGCTGCTTGCGCACCGCGTTATGTACGATGACGCGGCTGCAGGCGGTACAGCGCTGTCCCGTGGTGCCGTAGGCGCTCCACAGGATGCCCTCGACGGCCAGGTCGAGGTCGGCATCGTCCATCACGATGACGGCGTTCTTGCCGCCCATCTCCAGCGATACACGTTTGAGGGATTTAGCGGCTTCGATGGCGACATGACGGCCAGATGCAGTTGAGCCTGTGAATGAGATGATGGCAACATCGGGATGGTGCAGCAGGGCCTCTCCAACGGTACTGCCCGGACCAAAGACGATGTTGACGACGCCTTCGGGCAGGCCAGCGTCGTAGAGTGTCTCGACGAGGTGCAGCGCGCTCAAAGGAGTATCGCTGGCGGGTTTGATGACAACGGTGTTGCCCGCGATGAGCGCCGGGAACATTTTCCAGGTCGGGATGGCGATGGGAAAGTTCCACGGCGTGATGCAGGCGACGACGCCAACAGGGTCACGCGTGGCAATGCCCGCTTTGTTGGGTAGCTCGACGGGGACGCTGTAGCCGAAGAGACGGCGTCCTTCGCCACCCATGTAGTAGGCCATGTCGATGCCTTCCTGTACGTCGCCGCGCGTCTCTTTGAGTACCTTGCCCATCTCCTGCGTCATGGTGCGCGCAATTTCCTCTTTGCGGCGCAGGAGCAGCTCGCCAACGCGATAGAGTATCTCACCGCGTTTGGGCGCCGGCACGAGTCGCCATTTGTCAAAGGCGGCGCGAGCGGCGGCGACGGCGGCGTTCGCCTCGGCCTCACCGGAGAGGGGAAAGTGTCCCAGGAGTTCGCCGGTGGCCGGGTTGTAGTTGGGAAAGGTCTGGCCGCTCTGAGCGCCCTGCCACTTACCCCCGATGTAATTCTGAAAAACGTTGGCTGTCGTAGTCATGGTCAACTCGCTTCGCTTGTGGCAGGAGAAATCTTTCTCCTAGAGGATGTTTTTGTGCAGCGCTGCCAGGAACTCCACGTTATTGCTGGTCTTGGACATGTTCTGTAGCAGCGCTTCCATGGCCTCAAGGCCACGCTGGTCTGCCAGCGTCGAGAACATGCGGCGCATGACGACAACAGCGCGCAGTGTTTTGTCATCGAGCAGCAGTTCTTCACGGCGGGTGCTGGAGAGAGCGATGTCGATGGCGGGGAAGACGCGGCGTTCGGCGAGTTTGCGGTTGAGGACCAGCTCCATGTTGCCGGTGCCCTTGAATTCTTCGTAGATCACATCATCCATGCGGCTGCCGGTATCAACCAGCGCGGTGGCGATGATAGTCAGGCTGCCGCCTTCTTCGATCTTACGGGCGGCGCCGAAGAAGCGCTTGGGCGGGAAAAGCGCACTTGGATCGAGACCACCTGAGAGTGTGCGCCCGCTGGGCTGCACGGCCAGGTTATAGGCGCGGCTTAAGCGCGTGATGCTGTCCAGCAGGATCACGACGTCGCGACCTCCTTCTACCAGCCGCTTGGCGCGCTCCAGCACCATTTCGGCGACGCGGGTATGGGCCTCGGTCGGCTCGTCGAAAGTAGAGCTGATGACTTCAGCGCGTACCGAGCGTTTCATGTCGGTAACTTCTTCCGGTCGTTCACCGATGAGGGCAATCATCAGGTGAGCGTCATCGTAGTTGGTGGTGATGGAGTTGGCGATGGATTTGAGCAGCATGGTTTTACCGGCTTTGGGCGGGGAGACAATCAGTCCGCGCTGCCCGCGCCCGATCGGCGCTACCAGATTGATAATACGGGCGGAGATGTTCGATGGAACTGTCTCCAGATTAAACATCTCACGTGGGAAAATCGGCGTCAGGATGTCGAAATGGGGACGGCGCTTGGCGACCTCGGGGTCTACACCGTTAATGGCCTCGACGCGCAGCAGGCCGTAGTACTTCTCGTTGTCCTTTGGCGGGCGAACCTGGCCGGAGACCATATCCCCGGTGCGCAGGCCAAAGCGGCGAATCTGCGACTGGGAAACATAGACATCCATGTTGCCTGGTAGAAAACGCTCTTGCCTGAGGAAACCGAAGCCGTCTTCTACAATTTCTAACACTCCGGCGCTGAAGATGTTTCCTTGCTGCTCGGTGTGAGCCTGGAGAAGTCGGAAGACGAGGTCTTGTTTTTTGAGGGTGGTGAAGCCAGAGAGTTCGAGGTCGCGAGCGATGTCGCGTAACTCTGGCATGGTTTTTGTTTCTAACTCAGCGATGTTCAAGTTGTTGCCGGGCGAGAAAATTTCTTTAAGAAGAACACGCCCGTTCTCCTTTCTTCACAGAAGCTAAAGAATGGTGGGAAGTGCAGGGTACATGTGTTACTGGTTGTTTTCCGGAAATGTTCCGAGATAGGTGTGGCACTAATGGACCCATATAGTAAGCGGAAGAGACATTCAACTGCCTGAGATGGTCTACTCTGATGCGTGCATGCACCTCTTGATCAGGGAAATATCACCACATCAAGCACTACAGATCGACGAATGGGATTATGTTTATGCCGGTACGGGCTATACTCGAGCATTCTCGTTATCCCTGGCATATACCACTATTAGGATTGTTCTATCAACTTCGTGGGGGGCTATTTCGCCACACTAGCTGGAACAAGGGATACTCACATGCCGTTTCTGGTAGGGACCTGTGGGACTATTGGTGATGTGGTACAGCCCTCGAAGACCCTATCAATATACCACAGGCACTGGCAGATGTCAAGTGTTTCGCGCGACGAGAGTAGTTTCATACCGTGTAGCCCTGCGGCCAAAGCAGGGAGGTTTGCGGTGCATCTGGTAAAATGCGCACCATTCCCTATCGATCCACTCATCGCAAGAACGCACGTATTCACCCAGTCCGCGTCGTTCGAGTTCGCGATCGACCACGTTGTTGGCGTGCGGGTGCTTGTAGAGGCGCGGCAGTGGTGAGCCGAAACCATGTGCATAGTGTGTCACTTCATGGGCGATGGTCGCAATCAGCACGCATTCCGGCACAGAGCGGTGCTGGAGCAGGGCATTGATGCCAATGAAAGAGAGTTTATTGTCCAACGACAGGCGAATCAATCCCAGGCGTTGTTTCCAGGGATAACCGTAAGCTATCTCCACCTCGTTCACGCGTGGGATGTCCGAGAAGTGCCGCTGCCAGATACAATCGAGATATGTCTTGAGATCGCGCACAGAAATTGTGTTTGGGCCATGCTCAATGGCTGACAACATAAGTTGGACTCCTTAACAAATTATGTTTGTGAGTCCAGTATAAATGCCTACTCCTAAAGACCGGAATCAAATATGTCAGATGACCCATGTACTCGTGCCCGAATTCCGTTATGCTTGAACGTGTAAAGAATAGATGATTAAGGAGGTTGCAGACTATGCATTACACACAGTGCGCTTCAGAGCAATACGCTAACTGCGTTTACGCTGATTTGCCAGCGGCGGAAGACCGGTTTGTAACCGAACCAATCATCGCGGTAGAACCGGCGTACCGGCAGCTTAACGAGGAAGAGCTACATACATTATTCGAGCAGGCGATTAGCGATCGCGTGGTGGCGGTCAGCGCACGGCTGAAACGCATCAGCGGTGCGCTCAACGATTGCCTGCCTGTCTCGTCTGAGACGACGAGTCAGAGGATGCACCAGGCTCCCGTAGAGGTCGTGCCATCAAACTGGCTGCCAGATTCACGGGAGAGGACAAGGTCGTTATCACCGAACAGCCTGTGGCAGCGATCCTTCATTATAGCTAGCCTTGCCGTAATGCTCTTGTTGACCGGCTTTGACCTGATGGGCGTCCTGGTGCTGCATATGCGTTAGGCTGTACCCGTGTGGTATGATGTGTTATATACATCTATCAGGGAAAGGTAGCCTTTGTGCAAGAGAATACGCAGAAGCCGCAAGATCCCGCTCGTCCAGAGAATAGCAACCCAAATGTCACTGCGGCGGTTGGCTTAAGCGAAACCGCAGGACGCTTGCGTGACAGGCGCAGTTCGTTATTTACTCAGACCATCATCTGGGTAACAGGATTGGTATGCCTGGCGCTCTTGCTTGGCTCGCTGGCACAGGCGTGGTCGAATAGTGAGCTTATGCAGCGTGTGCAGGCGGCACAACAGCAGACACAGCGGCTCCAGGCGCACCACGACGACCTTTCACGGCTGGTCAATTATTACAAGGACCCCTTCGTGATTGAAAGCGAGGCGCGCCAGCAGCTTGGCTATGTCCGGCCGGGCGAGAATCCCGTGGTGGTCGTGAGTCCGACCGGGCAGGACCAGCAGACGGCGGCCCATCACAGCAGGCCTTCCGCGCCCCAGGGCTTCTGGCAGCAGTGGTGGGATGTGTTCTTTGGAAATTGACCTGTGGACTGCGTTCAATCAAGGTAGGGGACCTGGATAGAAGGTCCCATGAGCTTGACAGTCTATATTATGATAGATGTATAACACCGATGTAATAACATCGCAGATACATTGTATATGCATGAGGGGAAAACGTGGAACAGAACCGGTGCCCTGCAGTCAGCTTTCTCGTGATTATGCAGCTCCAGTTCCAGCTGGAGCTTCTTGGGTTTGGCAGCAGGGCGACGCGCTTCGTTTCATGAATGGCTCTTTTCTTGCAGCGGAACGCATAAGACAAAGCGTTCCGCTTTTTTTATTACAATGCAATGGACTAATTTTTATTGTAGAGGAGTAGTTGGTATGCGTCCGCTAATCGGCATTCCCTGTCATTCAGGTTTCCGCGAGGGGTCTGGACGACCAATCTATTGTAACAATCGAGTTTATGTGCATGCGGTGGAGCAGGCTGGTGGCGTACCTATTCTCATTCCGGTACTAAACGATCTCAGTGAACTTGATACCTTGCTTCCGCGCCTGGACGGCCTGTTACTTCCCGGCGGTCTAGACATACATCCAGGCCTTTATGGAGAAGAACCATATCCTGTGCTAACTGCGCTCGACCAGCAGGTCGATGAGATGGAGTTCGCGCTGGCACGCTGGGCGTTGGGGGAAGATATGCCAACGCTGGGTGTTTGTCGTGGTATGCAGTTATTGAACGTGGCTCTTGGCGGCAGCCTGTACCAGGATTTGCCCGAGCAGCGCCCAGGCAATGTCCGTCATATGAACATTGATTTGCCGCGTAGTCAGATCGTTCACCGTGTGTATGTTGAGCCGGGCAGTCGCATGGAACAAGTTCTGGGCACGCGTGCGTTCTGGGCGAACAGCTTGCACCACCAGGCGGTGAAGGTAGCGGGCAAGGGAGTGCGCATCAGTGGGCGCACCGAGGATGGTGTGGCAGAACTGCTCGAAGCTCCTGATTATCGTTTTGTGATGGCGATGCAGTGTCATCCAGAAGAAATCTATATGCAAGAACCTGCGTGCGCTCGCTTCTTCGCCGCCTTTGTCAAGGCCTGTGATGCCAACCCGGTGGACCAGGGGGAAGAGGTGGCGACGACCGGGACCTTGTAGGTAGCGTATTGTGCTAAAATACTAGTATGGGAACTCAACCGGACGATCACTCCATCTACCAGGAAACATCCTCGTTATTGAGGAGCAACCGCGACCTGGCGATACTCTATACCATCGCGGGCAACCTGAACCGCAAGGTCGATGTGCACGAGGCGCTGCAGGAAGTGCTGGCGCAGGTTACCAGGCTGCTCGGGTTGCAGACGGGCTGGGTGTGGCTGCTGGACGAACAGGGGTCGCCATACCTGGCGGCGGCGCAGGCTCTTCCCCCGTATCTCGCGGATCACCCGGAGCGCATGACCGGTTTCTGCCTTTGCCTGGATACCTTTCTGCATGGTGATCTTGAAGGGGCAGCCAATATCAACGTGTTGCGTTGCAGCCGTTTGAAGAACGCGGAGCGCGATAGCGACCCATCTTCTCTTGGCTTGCGTTTTCATGCCAGTATCCCCATCTACGCCGGGGAAAAGCCGTTGGGTGTGCTCAATGTTGCCAGCGAAGACTGGCGCGAGCTGCAAGCAGAAGAGCTGCAGTTACTGCATATCATTGGCGATCAAATCGGACTGGCGGTCCAGCGGGCGAGGTTATCGTCTGAGCAGACGCGCTCGGCTGCGCGCCTGGCTACCATCGAGGAGCGAAACCGCCTGGCGCGGGAGATACACGATACACTGGCGCAAGGGCTGGCCGCGATTGCGCTGCAACTGGAAACGGCGGACGCGCTGGTGGAGTCCCGCCCGCAGCGCGCGGAGGAGGCTATCCGGCGCGCCTTGAGCCTGGCGCATAGCAACCTGGAAGAGGCGCGCCGGTCGGTAATGGACTTACGGGCCGCTCCCTTACAGGATCGTACCCTGCCAGAGGCTTTAGCGATCCTGGCCCGGCAGGGGTGCGATGAGAGTTCAGCGACAGTGCAATATAGCTACTCACCGCCCACTGATTTTCCTGCGCTGCCTGCGCGGCTGGAGGCTGGGATGTATCGCATCGCGCAGGAGGCCCTGGCCAATGCTTGCAAACATGCGCACGCGCAGCAAATCCAGTTGAAGCTCACGCTGGATGACCAGTCTCTCAGCCTGCTGGTGCAGGATGACGGCCGTGGCTTCGATCCCGACGAGGTGACCGTGGGCGTACGCGCGGGACACTTTGGGCTGGCCAGTATGAACGAGCGGGTCAAGTTGCTTGGGGGGACGATCTGTATTGAAAGCGAACCTGGCGCGGGTACCTGCATTGTTGTTTGTGTACCATGCGGATAGACAAAGGAGCTTCGCGGATGGTACGCATCTTGCTTGCCGATGATCATCCTATCGTGCGGGAGGGATTACAGGCGCTGCTGGAGACGCAGGCCGACTTTGAGGTGGTCGCGGAGGCTGCGAATGGTGAAGAGGTGCTGCGGCTGGCCCTGGAATTAGAACCGGATGTCATCTTGCTCGACCTTGAAATGCCGGTGATGGACGGAGTTGAGGCGACCCGGCGCCTGCACCTGTTACGACCTTCTTTCCATATCATTGTTTTCACAGCGTTTGATAATGATGAGCGTATTATTCACGCGGTGCGAGCTGGTGCGGTCGGCTACCTGTTGAAGGATGCGCCGCGCAAGGACATCTTCAGTGCCATTCGTATAGCTATGGAAGGCGGCTCGCTGCTCCAGCCTGTGGTGGCATCGAAGCTGCTGCGTCACATGGGGCAGCAGCACATGCTGCCGCACGAGGTACTCACGGAGCGCGAACTCGAGGTGCTCAACCTGCTGGCCCAGGGCATGCCGAATAAAGAGATTGCCGCTCAACTAGTCATCAGCGAACGTACCGCCAAGTTTCACGTCAGTTCTATCATGGGCAAGCTGGGAGCCACGAATCGTACTGAGGCCGTCTCACTGGCAGCACAGAGAGGTTTGATTACGCTGCATTCTTGACAGCATTAGTGCGTGACCTCCTGTCCTGGCTGCCAGCGGAGGTTCGGCTTACGCGCTGCTAGCGCCTGGTCTAGCCTGCCTACCACCGTGTTGTGTGGCGCGGTCTTGACGACCTCAGGGTCTGTGCTCGCCTCCTCTGCGATCTGCTTCATCACACTCACGAAGTAGTCCAGTGTCTCGCGTGTTTCCGTTTCGGTTGGCTCGATCATCAGTGCTTCGTGTACGATCAATGGGAAGTAGATTGTCGGCGCGTACATGCCGAAGTCGAGCAGGCGCTTGGCGACATCGAGCGCTGTGACGCCGCTTTCTTCCTTCTGGCGTTCGGCTGTGGCGACGAACTCGTGCTGGCAGGTCTGCGGATAGGCGATAGTGTAGTCGGATGCCAGCTCGTGCTGCAGGTAGTTGGCGTTGAGAATGGCGCTCTGTGCTACATGCAGCAGGCCGTCCGGGCCATAGGTGCGAATGTAGGTATATGCGCGCACAAGTACACCGAAATTGCCCTTGTTGGCGCGTACCTTGCCGATGGACTGCGGCCCCTGGTCCTGCCAGTAGTAGCCCTGATCGCCTTTTGCGGGGAGAGGGCCGGGGAGGAAGGGCACGAGATGCTCTTTGACGCCGATGGGGCCTGCCCCTGGACCCCCGCCGCCATGGGGGGTGCTGCATGTCTTGTGGAGATTGAAATGTACCACGTCGAAACCCATGTCGCCGGGGCGCGTGATGCCGAGAACGGCGTTGGCGTTCGCTCCATCGTAGTAGAGCTGCCCGCCTGCTTCGTGGACCAGCCTGGCAATCTCCAGCACCTTGCTATCGAAGAGCCCCAGTGTATTGGGGTTGGTCATCATGATAGCAGCGATATTGGCAGCGTTTGACTCCAGCAGGGCTTGGAGATGGCTTATCTCGATGCCGCCTGTAGCGGGATCGGTTTTGACTTCGACAGACTTGTAATCTGCAAGTGTGGCGCTGGCGGGATTGGTGCCGTGAGCGTTGTCGGGGATCAGGACGAGGTTGCGATGTCCCTGGCCCTGGCTTTCGTGATAGGCTTTGATCAGCATCAGGCCTGTAAGCTCGCCATGCGCGCCCGCCGAGGGCTGCAAGGTGATGCGAGCCATACCCGCGATCTCAGCCAGGTAGCGCTCCAGCTCGTAGAACAGCTGGATAGCTCCCTGCACAGTGTTCTCCGGCTGCAAGGGGTGGATGCGAGCGAAGCCCGGCAGTGCAGCCATGTCTTCGTTAAGCTTTGGGTTGTACTTCATAGTACAGGAGCCGAGCGGGTAGAAGCCGGTGTCCACGCCGAAATTGCGCTGTGAGAGGTGTGTGTAGTGCCGCACGACCTCGATCTCGCTCACCTCGGGCAGTGGGGCGGGTTCATTGCGCAGCATCCAGGCCGGGATCATGCTCTCCTCCGGCTCGGTTGGGACATCCATAGCCGCCATAGTGGCGGCACGTCGACCGGGGGCTCCTTTTTCGAAGATAAGTTTCTCAACGCTCATGCTAGACCTCCTTCAACACGCCTACCAGGTAATCGATATCTTGCTTTGTGCGTGTCTCGGTCACGCAGAAGAGCATACAACGCTCCATGCCGGGATAGCTCTCGCCGAGGGGGTAGCCACCGATGATGCCGGCCTGCTCGAAGTGCTGCTGCAGGGCCTGTGTTGAAACAGGGACTTCTATCACGAACTCATCAAAGAATGGGCCGCTGAAGGCGGCTTTGTAGCCGGGGAGCGCCGTGATCTGGCGGAAGGCGTAGTGTGCCTTCTGGAGGCAAAGCTCTCCGAGTTCGCAGAAACCTTGCTTGCCTAGCGCAGCCATGTAGATAGTTGCGCCAACAGCCAGCAGGGACTGGTTGGTGCAGATATTAGAGGTGGCGCGCTCGCGGCGAATGTGCTGTTCGCGAGTCTGCAAGGTCAGCACATAGCCGGTCTGCTTGCTGCCGCTTTCCTCGACGGTCTGGCCGACTAAGCGGCCGGGCATGAGGCGCATGTACTTGCTGCGCACAGACATAAAGCCGAGCGCGGGACCGCCGTAACTCATGGTATTGCCGAAGCTCATGATCTCGCCCACGGCGATGTCGGCTCCATAATCACCTGGGGGAGCGAGGATGCCAAGCGAGGCCGGCTCGGTAATATTAGCAATGAAGACGGCTTTCCCTTTGTGCGCAATCGGCTCGATGGCGTGCATATCCTCGACAGAGCCGAAAAAGTTGGGCTGTTGAATGACGACTGCCGAGGTAGTCGCGCTCACTGCCTGGTTAAGGTCCTCGCTGGAAGTGACGCCATCGCGCGTCGGCACCTCTTTGACGCTGAAGCCGCGAGCGTGAGCGTAGGTGTGCAGGACGCGGCGGTATTGTGGATCAACGCCCTGCGAGATGACGACTTCTCCGCGCCCACCAGGACCAACCGCCAGGAGCACAGCTTCGACGAGCGCGGTAGCGCCATCGTAGAGCGAGGCGTTGGCGATATCGAGTCCTGTAATCTGGCAGATCATGGTTTGAAACTCGTAGATTGCCTGCAACATACCCTGGCTGACTTCCGGCTGGTAGGGCGTGTAGGAGGTGACGAATTCTGAACGCCGCTGCAGGTGCGGCACGACGCTTGGGATTGCATGATCGTAGGTGCCAGCGCCGAGGAAAGAGATGGCAGTGTCAAGGTTCCTATTTTTTGACGCCATGCGATTCAGCAGGCGTTTCAGGTCTGGTTCGGGGAGGGCGGGAGGGAGTTCGAGCGGGCGCCGCAGGCGTACCTCTTCTGGCACAGGCGAAAGCAGCTCTTCAAACGAAGAGAAGTCAATACGCTGTAACATCTCTTGCTGGTCTTCTGGAGTGTTGGGTATGTAGGTCATGGTATTACCGTCCCTGGAGATATGCTTCGTACTCGTCAGCAGTCATGAGGTTGTCAAGCTCAGCAGGATTGGACATCTTCACCGCCAGCATCCAACCATCTTCATAGGGATTCTCGTTGATCAGTTCCGGGCGATCCCTCAATTCCTCATTGACCTTGACAACCTCGCCACTCACAGGAGAGATAAGCTCCGAGGTTGCCTTGACCGATTCGATGTCACCGAACTTGGCCTCGTGTGAAACCTCTTGAGCCGCGTCCCAGGGCAATTCGATATAGACGATATCGCCAAGCTGGTCCTGGGCGTAATCGGTGATGCCGATGGTCGCCTGGTCGCCCTGGACACGCACCCATTCGTCCGTTTTGCTGTATTTGAGATCAGCAGGATGATTGAGGTTAGCCATGATGTGTATCTCCCTTCTTTAGCTCCCAGGGCGGGGATCGTAGAGTGCCGATTTATCGAGCACGTAGTGCGGATTTATCCGGCACGTCCCCGCCCCTACATTTTTTGGCGTTTATAAAATGGAAGCGCAACAATTTGCGCTTCTGTGCGTCGCCCGCGTATGTCGATATACACACTATTGCCGGTAACGGCATGTGCCGCGTCGACGTATCCCAGGCCGATATTTTTATTGACAGTGATGCCTGGCGCCCCGCTGGTAAGCGCGCCGATGGGCTGGTCGTTTTCATAGATGAGGTAGCCGCCCCGGGGCACACCGCGATCAACTAATGAGACGCCTATAAGTTTGCGCCTGGGCCCCTGTTCCTTCACTTGCACCAGCGCAGCTCGGCCGATGAACTCACCTTTTTGTAGTTTAACTGTCCAGGCGAGATTGGCTTCCAGGGGGTTCGTCTGCTCGTCAAGTTCGTGACCATAGAGGCAGTAGGCGGCTTCAAGGCGCAAAGTATCGCGAGCGCCCAGGCCGGCGGGCATCAATCCCTGGTCCTTGCCAGCGCGCAGGAGGTCCTGCCAGAGTCTGGGGGTGTCGAGCGGAGCGCAATAGAGTTCAAAGCCATCCTCACCAGTGTAGCCCGTGCGAGAGATGATGCAGTTCACAGCATCTACTGTACCGGGTTGGCAGTGGTAGTACTGAATAGCACTGAGGTCAACCCCTGTCAGGGGCTGTAGAATGGCCTGCGCGGCAGGTCCCTGCAGGGCGAGCAGCGCGGTTGTATCCGATTGATTGAAAACGTGGACATCTTTGAAGTGCTGCGCTTGCTGCTCTACCCAGGCGAAATCCTTATCGATGTTGGCCGCGTTGACGACAAGCATGTAGTGCATATCTGCCAGGCGGTAAATAAGCAGGTCATCGATAACATTGCCGCTCGGGAGACAGAGGGTCGTGTAAAGAGCCTGGTAGATGGCGAGGCGGGAGACATCGTTGGGCACGAGGTATTGCAGGAAGGCAAGCGCGTCCGGCCCCTCGACCTTGAACTCGCCCATGTGGCTGACGTCGAACAGGCCAGCGTGCGTGCGTACCGCGCGATGCTCATCCACGATACTGCTGTACTGCACGGGCATTTCCCAACCGCCGAACTCTACCATACGCGCTCCCAAAGCGCAGTGTTGTTCGTAGAGGGGAGTGCGTTTCAGCGGCGTTGCTGTAGTGTCGTGTGCTGTCATAGTCGTCACTCCAAATATGAAGAGGTTCACATGTGTTTAAGACACAATATCATATTTTGGCAAGGGCGTCGAGTGCGACTGCGACACGAAAAATGGACGACCGCGCGGGTCGCCCATTTTGCAAGCTCGCTTAGATTAGCCTACATCGTCCCCTGGTTAGCGTATCTCTCAGCATAGTCCCCAACGACTGGAAGCTTGAAGTACTTGCCCTGGAAACCGTTGATCAACAGGACAATCCAGCCGACAAATCCGACGATGCCGATCAAGTAACCAAGCAGTGCAGCTATCCCGGATATGAAGATGATGTCGAATCCTGAAATGACGTTGAGAACGATGTTCAACACGGTTAGGCCGCCAAAGAACAGGATCGACTGCATAGCGTGGAAGCGCACAAAACGGTTCTGCTTCTCCACAAGGAAGAAAACGAGCCCGGTGATCCAGCCGAGTACATAGCTCAAGCCAGCCGCGACATTAGGCTGCATGCCCATGGAGGTGGCACCCGAAGCGCTGGCGGCTGTAGACTGCTGGTATGCACCCTGCTGCTGACCGTAGGGAGGTTGTTGATAGCCAGGTTGCTGGTAGCCAGGCTGCTGCCCGTACTGCTGGCCGCTGTAGGGATCGGTCGGAGGCGGGTTCTGCTGTGGCGCGGCTCCGCCGTAACCGCCGTATTGGCCGGGATTGTTAGGGTCCTGTGGTGGTGGTTGGTAGCTCATGATTGTGTTCCTCTTTCTTTTATGAATATGAGTTCGCGACGGTAAAAGACCCGATTTCCTTTACTTTTTTTAAGTTGAGAGCCTTTGCTTTTCTGCGCAGGTTACCGAGCCGTACTCTCTTTGGTTTTGTATACTACCCTGTTGTCTCCTCAGTTACTATAACGGTCGATTGTTGAAATGATCAAAAAGCGATTTCACGAATCGTCGTCCCGCGCCTGTATTTGTGGGTAGGTATCGCCGGTGATGTGGTCTGGAGGGGGAACGATGTGCGGCGGGAGTTCCTCCATTTCCTCCTGCTCGTCGTCGGGTATGACAGTGCGGCGCGCTGGGTGATCGCGTATGCGTTCATCCAGGCGCAATGGGCGCGAGCCAGCCTGAGTTTGCTCCTTCTGCAGCGGAGCATCGAGCAGGGCCGCCTCAATGACCTGGTCGATTCTATCCACAAGAGTGAAGTGTATACTCTGGCGGATTTTGCCTGGAATCTCGGCGAGGTCCTTCTCGTTCTCTGCCGGGATGATCAATTGTGGGATATGGGCGTAGTGTGCCGCGAGCACCTTCTCGCGGAGTCCGCCGACAGCCAATATGCGCCCGTGCAGTGTAATCTCCCCAGTCATAGCGAGATCACCGCGTACCCGTCGTTTGGTCAGCGCGGAAACAATGCCCGTGGCGATGGTGATACCCGCAGATGGACCATCTTTGGGCAAAGAATTCTCGGGAAGGTGAATATGCAGATCGGTAGCATCCAGGAAACTCGGGTCGACCTGCAATTCATTCGCTCGAGAACGGATATAGGAAAGAGCGGCTACCACCGATTCGCGCATGATCTCGCCCAGCTGGCCAGTCACCAGCAGGTCCCCCTTGCCGGCCATGGTGGCAACCTCCACGGGCAGCAGCATGCCGCCATTTTCGGTTACAGCCAGGCCCATTACCACGCCGACCTGTGTTTTCTGATTATAGATCTCCCTGTTGTAGCGCGGGGGGCCCAGGTACTGTTCCAATTTGTGACCGGTGATGCGCAGGTGTGTATCCGGCTTTTCGAGGATGAGACGCGCTGCTTTACGACAGATGGTAGCCAGTTGTCGCTCGAGGTTGCGGACGCCTGCTTCACGGGTATAGCAGATTACAATGTCTTGCATGATGGGCCGTGGAATTTTCAACTGCTCTGGCGTGAGGCCATGTTCGGTCAGGACCTCTGGCAGCAGGTGACGCATGCCGATGTTGACTTTTTCCTCGAGCGTGTACGTGGAGAACTCGATGATATCCATGCGATCGGCCAGGACGCGCGGAATCTGGTACCTGGCATTCCCGGTGCAGATAAAGAACACTTCCGAGAGATCATAGGGGATCTCAAGGTAGTGATCGGTAAAATTGCTGTTCTGCTCGGGATCGAGTACTTCAAGCAGCGCTGCCCCGGGGTCTCCCCGGTACTCGCTGGAGAGCTTGTCGACCTCGTCAAGCAAGAAGACAGGGTTGCGTACCCCCACGGTCTTCATCGACTGGATGATACGTCCCGGTAAGGCGCCGATGTAGGTGCGGCGATGCCCACGAATTTCTGCCTCGTCGTGTACGCCGCCCAGCGCAATGCGTGCGAACTTGCGTCCCAGCGCGCGGGCAATCGAGCGGCCCAACGATGTCTTGCCAACCCCAGGAGGTCCAATGAAGCACAGGATCTGTCCCTGGCTTTCACTGTTGGAGTGCCCTGCGCGACTGGCAAACCTCTGGCGCAAATGGCGTACCGCGAGGAACTCAATGATGCGTTCTTTGATGTTCTCCAGCCCGTAATGATCCTCCTCAAGCACGCGGCGAGCGGTTTCAATATCGAAGCTATCGCTGGTGCGTTCGTTCCATGGCAGGGCGAGTACCCAGTCTATGTACGAACGTAACACGGCGACCTCGGCCGATTGAGGGGGGGTGCGTTCCAGGCGGTCGATCTCTTTACGCACCTTGCTGGCAGCTTCGGCGGGTATCGCCTTCTCATCGAGCCTCTTGCGTAGTTCATGCGCCTCGGCGGATATCTCGATGCCCAGTTCTTCCTGGATAGCTCGCAGTTGCTCGCGCAGGTAAAACTCTTTCTGCGTGCGGTCTACTTGCGAGCGTACGCGGCTGCGGATAGTCGACTCCAGTTCGAGTATCTCTATCTCGTTGCCCATGATCACGCAAATTTTCTCAAGGCGTTCCAATGGATCGAGCGTTTCCAGCAGGTCCTGCTGCTGGTGGGCATCGGTGACAATGTGTGCTGCCAGCATGTCGGAAAGCCGTGCGGGAGTCTTAATACCGACGATGGAGTTGATATCCTCTACCGAGAAGCGGCGATTGAGCTGGGCGTAGCGCTCAAAGAGGCTGATAGCGTGACGCACCAGCGCATCGGCCTGTGGGCCACGATGCTGCGTCTCCTGTGGCGTGTTGACGCTCACGCGTATGAATGGCTCCAGGTCGAGAAACTCATCGATTTGTACGCGGCGCAGGCCGTTCAGCAGTATTTGCAGGCTACCGTCTTGCTGGTGATGTATCGTAGTTATCTCGACGAGAGTGCCGGTGGGGTAAATATCTTTGGGCTGGGGGTCATCGACCTCGGGGTCGTGTTGCGCAGAGGCGATCAGTCTATGGTCGGGGCCTATCATTGCCTCTTCAACGGCGCGCACGGATTTTTCACGCGCGATGGCTAACGTCATGCGAGTGCGTGGAAACACAACCATATTCTTTAGCGCTACGAGAGGATATGTTTCGTAGCCAGCGCTTTGTGTTTCTTGACGCTCTTGTTCACTCACGGATTCTTGCCTGTTTCTATTGAGCGGGCACGAACAGCGGGTGCCATACCAAAAGGAAGAGTCTGCATCACGCAGACTCATCTTCAGGATATGCAGTTGTTCGTTCACTGCGCGTGATCAGTAACGGTTTATTCCGCTCAGTAATTACATCGCCGTTAATAATGACTCTTCTCACATCGGCGCGCGATGGAATCTCGTACATGACGTCGAGGAGTATATCCTCTATGATGCTGCGCAGGCCGCGCGCCCCTGTGCGCTGCTTGAGCGCGCCCTCGGCAGTGGCGTCGAGCGCGTCGTCAGTGAAGACTAACTCGACTCGATCAAGCTGTAAAAACTTTTGATATTGTTTGATGATAGCATTTTTAGGCTCGGTCAAGATACGGATGAGCGCATCTTTATCGAGACTATCCAGGGAGACAGCGACGGGGAGGCGCCCCACAAATTCAGGGATAAGCCCGAACTTGAGCAGGTCATCGGGGATGAGATGTGTCAGCACCGGCTCTGCCGATTTCGCGGTAGTGACGCCCCTGAATCCCATCAGCTTGTTGCTGCCAAGGCGCTGCTCGACGATTTTATCCAGACCCTCAAAAGCGCCGCCGCAGATGAACAGAATGTTGGTGGTGTTGATCTGGATGAAGTCCTGGTGGGGATGCTTGCGCCCGCCCTGCGGGGGCACGTTGGCAATCGTGCCCTCGATGATCTTGAGCAGCGCCTGCTGGACGCCTTCGCCCGAGACATCGCGGGTGATGGATGGATTATCCGCCTTACGCGCGATTTTATCGATTTCATCGATATAGACGATGCCGCGTTCGGCGCGTGCCACATCGAAGTCGGCCGTTTGTATTAAACGAAGCAGGATATTCTCGACATCTTCACCGACATAACCTGCCTCGGTCAGCGCCGTGGCATCAGCGATGCAGAAGGGAACATCCAGTATCCTGGCCAGCGTCTGCGCCAGTAACTTTTTGCCACAGCCGGTAGGGCCGATCAGGAGGATATTACTCTTGCCCAGTTCTACATCGTCGATCTGCATGCCCACGCCAATGCGCTTGTAATGATTGTATACGGCTACTGCCAGAGATTTCTT
>WNGN01001255.1_pt1 | contig 17957 bp, 17 predicted proteins | sample 5400561 | NCBI WGS metagenome assembly WNGN01 (sample SAMN13153379, study PRJNA577476) | soil metagenome | isolation source: 115 cm soil or saprolite under Garry oak tree replicate 2 | place: USA:California | collected 2016-06-15
CCAGGCAAATTCGGCTTCGCCCCACTAGGTTTTATATAGGACCTGTGGTATGATTAAAGTAAGAGCAGCAGGGGCAGGATTTCATTTTAGCTGGAGAGATTGACACTGGTTCCATAGTCGCGTATGTATGTAACATATGCTCTGTGGTGCATTGGAGGGAGTTAAGATCGTATGATTTGGCAGTTTACTGTACAAGACGCTCTCTTCTTAATTTCCATAATTATCTTCGGCATAATCGGCTATCGGCGTGGCTGGCAGCGTGAGACTGTTTCACTGTTATTCATTTTAGTGGGCCTGGGGTTTTTGAACCTGAATGGCGGCACTTACCTGTCAAAAATCCTCTATCAATTCCTCGAGAATAAGCCTATTTCTGACACGGCTCTGTTGCATAGCCATCACAACGTCCTGGTATTTGTTACCATTGCCAGCCTGATAGTGATTGTTGCTTTAGGGTACATTATTGGCAGCAGGAGTCCTAAAGCGAAAGACGGTCAAGCGCGCACGCTGGGCCTCATTCCTGGCTTCATCACAGGCGCGGTTATTGGCGCCGAGCTGACCTACTTTCTCCTCCCGAGCAGTGGGAAGAGTGTGATCACAACCGGTACGATACAGATGAACCTGAATTTCCTCGGTAATCTCACAGTGTTGCTGATCTTTGTGATCGCGGTGGTGGTGGTGGTCATCGGGCTTATGGCGACAAGGAAAAAGGGTGGTGAAGCGGCTAAGGGTGGGGGAGGGGAGAAGAAGTAGTGGCATGATGTACGAACCGAGGTGACATGATGAGCATCCGAGCCCCCAGACTGAACTTCAGGCTACCCAGAAGAAAGAACACAGCAGCTACCCAGCCGGATGACCCGTGGCGCTCGGGACGTTCGCGCTGGGGGATACAGAACTTTCGCCGTGGACGGGATAAGCGGTGGCATTTTTCGGGTCAACAGCCGGATGAAACGGTCAAGATGGTGGTGCGCAAACACCCGTTGTTCCTGCTGAAGGCAGCGCTGCCAGCACTAGGGTCGATTGCATTCCTCCTGGTCGCCACTGCGTTGTTGGCTGATGCTTCCCTGCGCGCCTTCCACGCTCTCTGGGTAGGCCTGGAGATAGTGGCGGGCATTCTGGTGCTCATTGCTTTTGCCTGGTTTGCCTACAAGGACCTCGTAGTCTGGTGGCTCGAGACCTACATTATTACCAACAAGCGCATTATTGAATCACGTGGATTGCTGCAGCCAACGCGCCAGGAGACGCCCATCGAGAAAGTCATCCAGGTAGGAGTGCACATGGAGCCATTGGGCATTATCCTCTCATTTGGTACTGTGCATGTGTACCTGATAGGTGGAGACTTCTTACTGAGGGATGTGCCGGATCCCAAGAAAGTTAAGGATGCTATTCAGGGTATTAGTGATGAAATCAAGGCGAAGAAGCCACGCGAGGAGGAACCTCCTGTACCGGAGGATCCGAAACTGGCAACGGTGCTTGATACGCTCGCCAAGAAGAAGGATGTGCCAACACTGCCAGATGCAGATGCACACTATCCGCCGCTTCCGCCTGGCGAGATCCGGCGGCCCAGGCGCACCTTTGGTGGAATTTTGCGCATTCCTTGCGAAGTGCATTACACTTCGGGCGAATATACGGTCATGTACCTCCAGAGGTCCCGTTACGTCCTCTATCGCAACCTGGCCCTGCCAGTGCTTCTGCTCTTGATTATACTCATCGCAGGATTCTCCACTCCTGCATTGCTGCCGCTGATGAGTATATTTGCACTGGTGTTGCTCATATTGATCGGGCTGATTTATACCAATTACGCGGACGACGTTTTCATTTTGAGCAACAGACGCATCATCGACATAGAGCGTCGCCTGATCATCTTCTATGAAGCACGCACGGAGACGGAGTACAAGAACGTCCGCGACACCAGGGTCAACGTTGCCAACATAATCCAACGACTGTTGGATATCGGCGACTTAAATATTGAGACGCCGGGAAGCACGCCCAATATTGTTTTCTCCAATATCGATCACCCGTTTGTGATTCAGGACAAGCTGCAGGAAATCATGACGATCAAGGGCAAGGCGGATGAAGTTGAAAAGGAGAATAAATCCAGGAAAGAGCTCAACAAATGGTTCAGCAACGTTGTGACCGCTCTGGAAGAAAAAGTGCAGAGCGTAGGAGTGCCAAACTTGCAGAACCTGGATTTCTGGTCAGCGGTGGACATAGCGAGTGAGTTTGGACTGCGTGTGGTAGTGATAGGTGAGGAAGCGGTGAACTCAGGCCACGCTCCTGGGGTAGTGACCCAGCAGAGTCCCCCGCCAGGCACATTGATGGGTAATGGCGGTGAGGTCCAGGTGTTACTGAGCCGGAGATAAGAAGAGGGCGACCGCGTAGAGTGCCGATTGATCGAGCACGTGGTCGCCCTTACATTTTTTAGCGGGCGCCGATGCGTGTAAGCAGAGCAATACACTCGATATGGTAGGTTTGCGGGGTCATATCGATGGGTTGGGCTGCGACCAGGCGATAGCGGCCACCAGAGCAAAGCGCCGCTACGTCGCGCGCCAGGGTGCTGGGATCGCACGAAACGTAGCAAATGGCGCGCGGACCAAGCGCCTGCAATGCTTGCAGCGCTTTGGGGTGGCAGCCCGCGCGAGGCGGATCAACCAGCGCCAGGTCAATACGTTCACGCCGGTAGTGGAGCTGACCGAGAAGCCGTTCGAGTGTACCTTCCAGCGTTGTGATGTTACTCTGGTTGTTCAGGGTTGCATTAGCACGAGCATCCATCACGGCGCTCGGCTGTGATTCGACAGCGATTACGCGAGCAGCGCGAGCTGCCAGGAAAGCGGAGAACAGCCCTACACCGCTATAGCCATCCAGGACAACATCGGTACGCTGTGGCTCCAGCATGGTCAGAGCACGCTCCACCAGAAGCATGGTCTGCACAATGTTGACCTGGAAAAACGAGTCTGTCGAGACACGAAAACGACGGCCTAATACGACATCTGTCAGGTATTCCTGGCCCGCTACTACACGACCATAGCGCCCCCCAACACGCTCGATCACTATTCCTACAATACCCGGAGCGACGGTAACGAGTTCTTGCGCAAGTTGCTGAGGAGCTTCTATGATCGAGCCAGGACGGGCTTGCAAGGTGATCAGCGCAGGAACGGCTTTTACTGCTTCAGGAGCGATGGCGCCATTGGCGGCGACTGCTCCGATGGCACCACGGATAGTGAAGCCCTGGATCATCTCGCCGATGGAATCGCCGAAGGTTCCGAGCAACTTGCCGCGTACGCGCTGGTACACCATGTCTAGAGCAGGATGAAATAAAGCGAAATCCTCAAGGTCTTCTACATCGTGGCTCTCCGTATGCCTCATACCCACTTCACCGGCAGGGCCGACCGCAAATTGAGCGATATTGCGGTAGTGCCAGGGCGAGGTACCGCCAGGCATCCCGAGGGTGGGATGCACGAGCGCATCGGGTTGTTTGCCAATGCGTACCAGGAGCTGACGAACAATATGCGCCTTCCAGGTAAGCTGCGCCGGGTAAGCAATGTGCTGCCACTGGCAGCCGCAATCGATGAGCAGGGGATAGTGGACTTCAACCCGCTCGGGCGCTGGGCGGAGAATTTCCAGCAGATTAGCGCGCGCATGCCCACGGCGTTCTTCGATGATTTCTACGCGCACCCGCTCTCCCGGAATACCGCCAGGTACAAAGAGTACGCGACCTTCATATCGCCCTACGGCGTCGCCCCCATAGGCGAGATCTGTGAGTTCAACATCAATGCTCATGTTCACCTACGACTAGACCTTTTTAATTAAAGCAAGCTTATAACGTAAGCGGTTGTTTGGGCTGACTATAGAGTCGCGTTCCGAAGCGGCTCAAGAAGACGGCACCCAATCCCAATAAGCCAGCTCCAATACTAATCCAATTCCCAATATAGGGGAGTGACCCTGCCAGCACCAAAACTGTCAGACCTACTACCACCTGAAAGGGGCGCGTGTTACGGTGCGGGGCTATCATGCGCAGTACATGTTCGCCAACCAGCCACCCGATCGCCACTGTTCCAAAGGCCCAGGCTATGATAAGCCCTAATACTACTATAATTGCCACCGGGATAGTAAGAATAAGCGCAATCAGAACAACCACGACCGGCAAGGCGAGCAAGGCGCTCAGCAGCCCTATGAGGAAACTGCGCCTCGGCCTGCTGGCCGCCGTTGTGCGCACGAACATGACATGTTCGGGGAGCAGCCGGGTGAGCAAGAGGCCCAGGACTACCCAGGTCAAGATAGGCCAAAATGGAAAGTGAAAATCGCTGCTACTAAAAAATAACAGTTCTATATGCCTGGTATGATCGATAAGCGCGCCATTGAGCTGCGAGCCGTCGCCCCTGGCCCAGCCTCCAGCATAAAGGTTAAGATCCCCACGCACATCGGAGCCACTCTGTAAAGTAACTGTACCACCATAGATATCGACGTTTCCGTCAACTGTCCCTGCAATAACTACCTCTCCACCGAAGGAAACTACGTCTCCCTGAACTTCGCCGTTAATTGCAACCGTGCCTCCAAACGAGGTCAGATCGCCACACACGACTTCACCAGTATCTACAACGATGGTTCCTCCAAAGGATGGTTGATGATGCCCACCCTTACAATCACCCGAGGTATTCTCCAGGTGTTTGCCGGCAGCCAGGGCAGAGGGCGTGATCCAGGGAAGAGCTTCTCCCCCCATGCCCAGCAGCGCTGGAAGCAGCAAAAGAAAGGTAAACCATCGTATGCGCCCGGTTAACATACTAGAACTCCCCGTCATGGTCACCTGGCCATGACGTAACCTCTACCACTTAACCTAGACCTCTTGCGGATGGCGCATCAAACGAAGCCACATGGCCATCATGACTACTAAGACAAAAGCCAGACCCGACAGGAGCAGGTTATTGCGTGTAACGAGCAATAGCCCCGCCTGAACGTACTGGGCCAGTACGATGAGCATACCGACAGCATCACTTAACCATGTCAGCGTCTTTACCATCAGGTCTGGTTGGAAGATAGCTGCAGCGAGCAGCAATAGCGGCATACCGCCGAGGATCGATATAACAACTACTACTAATAAAGGACCTATGATGCGCAGGCGCGCTTCACGCGAGCGCTGCTGCAAGCGTATGTCCTCAAGTTGTTGCGTGATCCTTTTCTGCTGCTGTATGGCCATCATGATACGCTCAGTAGATATACCAGAGCGCGCATACGAGGGAGATGTGTGAACCAGAGAGTCCAGGTAGCCTTGATGCTGCTCGTATGCGCGGCAGGCTGGACAATGCTTCAGATGCTCCTGAAGCTCCAAGACATCCGACTGTGCCAGATCGCCATCATGCTGAGCAGCCAGGGCAAGTTTAGCGTCTTGGCAGCGCATCGATCTGCTCTTCCTCCTTCTGTGCATTCTCTTTCATGTAACGAGCAAGTAATTCGCGAGCGCGGTGCAAGCGAGCCTTAACCAGAGCGGGGGTAAGGTTGAGCGCGGCTCCAATCTCCTCATAGGAGAAGTCGTGCCAGTAGCGTAGTACGATGACTGCACGATACTTGCTCGGTAGGCGTTGCAGGTAGGTCTGGATTTCGTCCTGTTGCTCACTTTCCAGAGCTGTTTGTTCGGGACCTGCGCCCAGGTCGGCCATCCATTCCAGGAATGGCACGTCTTCGAGCGGCATAGTCAGAAATCGACGTCTCCGCAGTTGATCAATAGCCAGGTGGGATGCGATTGAGAGCAACCAGGTACTGAATTTGTGTACAGGTTTATACGTAACAAGCTGGGTATAAGCTCGCACGAATGTCTCTTGCGTTATATCTTCCGCTTCCGTTGTATTACTCAACATGCGGTACGAAAGATTCTGCACGGCATCCTTATATCGCTCGACGAGCACTGCGAAAGCGTTTTGATCGCCAGCGAGCACTAACTCGACGAGCTCCACATCGCTCATGGACTCCACAACAGCCCCTTGCGGATACACTGCGGATGTACTCTGTTCTCCTACCGCTATATGACGACTACTAGACCGGCTCAGGCCAGAAATACTCCGCGAGACCACTGATCCTCGGGCACCACGGCCACGACGCGTTTTCTGCGCCGGTGCTGACTGTGCCAACGATCCAATGGCTCCCAGCATACCTGAAGCGCCCAGTGTTGATTCCATAATGCATCACCGCTCACTATCTTTTTGTCTGTTCATATGCTAATACCGATTCGATGTTAGTATGATAGCATAAAATGTTTATTTCATTACACTACCATGAAACGGGTTAGTAGTATGTCTCTTCCTAAAAAATACGAGCGGTAACTTAAAAAGTTGTAATCCCTTGCAGGCAGTGTAACATGCCAAAGGGCAAGTCGCAAGTGGGAAGTACCTTGGGGTGCTGGTTAGCAGGGCTGGGGCTGTAGAGTGCGGATTTATCCAGCACATCCTCGCCCCTGCATTTTGGCCGTTATCCGGTCTCAAGCAGGAGGCCTTTCCCATGAAAATCTCTTCACAAATTACTAGGAAATTTCATATTTGTATGATGGCATTTTCATAAACGCACAAGTTTCCCACGTGCTGGCCCGTGGGAATAGCCTGGACCTCTGGTGTGTATACTAGATCAGGGATACTATTTCGCACACACTATCTAATCGGAGGAAGTATGCTTGATTTGACAAAGGAAAGAGATGCTCATATTGACAAGCGCCTGCGTGCGGAACTGATGATGTGGCTGAGCACAGTACGGCCAGATGGACGCCCGCACCTTGTACCAGTGTGGTTCCTCTGGGACGGCGAGACCATTCTGATATTCAGCCAACCCAACCAGCAGAAGTTGCGCAACCTGCAGCATAATCCCAATGTCGTGGTCGCGTTGGACACGGCGGGGCAGGGTGACGATGTCGTGATGATCGAGGGAAAGGCAGAGTTGCTCAATGATCCCGGGATGTCAACAGCGCTGCCCGCATATGCAGAGAAGTACAAGGAGCGACTAGAGCTTTATGGTTGGTCGGGGGAGTCAATGGCTCAGGACTATTCGCAGGCGATTCGCATTACCCCCACAAAATTTTTCGGGTGATAGGAGTGGAGATCAGAAAAATAGGGGATAGGGCGGGTGGGATTCGAACCCACACGGCTTTGGGCCAGAGGATTTTAAGTCCTCAATGTCTACCATTTCATCACCGCCCCACAATAGTAATTCTCTCTTATTGCGGCTGAGACGATATTAGCACGGCGCCTCTCATTCGTCAACCATTTGGGCGGGTTCTGCTTATGTTGACGTGTACATGCGCTTGATGCATAATACTTTTTATGCAGCAATCTCCGTCAAGAGTTTTTGAAGAGTGCTTTTATTTGCTCCTGGCGGATTGGTAAAGAGAGGGAAGAGTTGGGGGCACCCACTATTTAAGGAACCGGCAGGACCATGGCTCAGACGAACAACGAAACAGAAGACAGCGCAATTCCAGCGGAGCAGATTGTGCGGGGGAGGTATGATGTGATTGTCGTGGGGGCGGGGCACGCGGGCTGCGAGGCGGCACTGGCAAGCGCGCGTATGGGGCGCAAGACACTATTGTTGACGATGAATCTTGACAGCGTTGCGTTAATGCCCTGCAATCCTTCGATGGGAGGTCCCGCCAAGGGACATTTGCTCAAGGAAATCGATGCGCTGGGAGGTGAGGCCGGGCGCAATACCGACCGCACGTTTATCCAGATTCGCTTGCTGAACACCAGTAAGGGTCCAGCAGTGCAGGCGCTGCGAGCGCAGTGCGATAAGCAGGCCTATCGACTGGCGATGAAGTTTGCGCTGGAGGGCCAGGCAAACCTGGAGTTGAAGCAGGCCACCATTGCACGGCTGCTGAGCCACGTAGGGGAGGATGGACGGCCTGTGATTACGGGTGCGATGACGTCGAACGGCTGGCAGTACGAGGCGGGAGCAGTGATCCTGACGACGGGCACATTTATCAATGGCCGCCTGGTGGTGGGCGAGAAGACGCAGCCTGGCGGTCGCGCGGGCGAGGCACCGGCGCTAGGTATCTCTGATTCACTGCGGGCACTGGGACTGGAGGTACGGCGCTTTAAGACCGGCACGCCGCCGCGCATCGATGCCCGTACCATCGATTTTAGCAAGACGGAGCCGCAGCCGGGCAGTCGCGTGCCACTGTATTTCTCGCAAGACCAGCATGCACGGGAGGATGTGCAGCTCCCCGGCAGCCGACCCAACCCTATTTACCCGGTGACCGGCGAAGACCTGCACGGGTGGCGGCCGCAACTGCCATGCTATCTCGTACACACGACCGCGCGCACCCACCAGGTCATTCGCGATAACCTGCATCGCTCTCCGCTCTACACGGGTGTCATTAAAGGGATCGGCCCGCGTTATTGTCCTTCAATCGAGGATAAGATCGTGCGTTTCGCCGATAAGAGTTCGCACCAGGTCTTCCTGGAGCCGGAGGGCTGGCGCACAGGTGAGGTGTACGTACAGGGGATGAACACGAGCCTGCCGGAGGATGTACAGCTGGCGATGCTGCGCAGTATCCCTGCTCTGGAGCGTGTCGAGATGATGCGCGTAGGGTATGCCGTGGAGTACGACTACGTGCCGCCAGAGCAGTTGTTTCCAACGATGGAGACGAAGCTGGTCTCGGGCCTCTTCCTGGCTGGACAGATCAATGGTACTTCTGGCTACGAGGAGGCGGCGGCCCAGGGGATTATGGCGGGCATTAACGGGGCCCTGCATGCATATGGAGAGCCCGGATTCGTGCTGAAACGCCACGAAGCCTATATTGGCGTGCTGATCGATGACCTGGTGACGCGGCCGATGAGCGAGCCGTATCGCCTGCATACCTCGCGCGCCGAATACCGCCTCTTGCTGAGGCCGGAGAGTGCTGACTTGCGCTTGAGTGACTATGCCTACCGTTTCGGCTTGATCGATGATGAGCGCTATGCACAGGTGGCGCAGAAACGCGAAGAGATTGAACGCGCCCTCTCACGCATCGACGAGGTTGTGTTTACTTCATCGCGCATAGTAGAGACATATGCACAGGAGATCGGTATACCTGTCCTCGGGCAAATGCTCTCGGCCCGAGAACTCTTGCGACGACCAGCGGTACGCTATCACCAGGTAGCGCAACTGGCGCAACGCGTGGTAGAGCAGTCCGGGCTGCGTTCTCTAGCTAATATTGAAGGCACCGAGGACCAGGTGCTTCCAGCGCTGGCAAGCTCTGCCGCGGAAGAGGTTGAGCTGCAGGTGAAGTACGAAGGGTATGTACGCAAGCAGGAGCAGCTTGTTCACCGCACACAGCGCTTAGAGGAGCAGCGCATTCCCGATACGATTGATTATCAGGCGATACAGCATATGCGCACGCAGGCACGGCAAAAGTTGTCGCAGATCCGTCCTCAAACTGTTGGGCAGGCATCACGCGTGGAAGGGGTTACTCCGGCGGATGTTGCGATCTTGATGGTCTACCTGGAGAAACTGCGCACAGCAAGCGTCCATTGATATTTATTCTTTTGTAGCCCGCCGATTTATCGTGCGGGACTCCTAAAGAATACGTGATTCAGACAAGTCGCCCACAGCGACTCACCAGGGAGCGGCCGCCAGGTCGTCTCTAAAGAGGGGGAAGGAACCATGTACATTCTCGTGGTTGATGATGACCAGCTCACCTGCGCTATGGTGCAGTTTGCCCTCAGCAAGGAAGGCTATAAAGTGGAAACGATGGATAACCCCCGTGGGGCGATGCAGGTGATAAAAAAACAGGAGCCCGACCTGTTGATCCTCGACGTGGGAATGCCCTACCAGAATGGCTTTGAGTTCTCCAAGGAGTTACTCACAGCCGGGTATGAAATCCCTATTATTTTTATGACAGCGCAGAATACGCTGGAGGCGAAGCTCCAGGGCTTTACTATCGGCGCGGATGACTATATTTGCAAACCCTTCGACTATCCGGAGTTGGTGGCACGAGTGCAGGCGGTAATGCGCCGCGTTAAGAAGAATGGCAACCTGAATAACCAGAACATTCGCGTACAGCAGATCGAATTACAGCCAGGGGAATTGAAGGTAGTAATGCCGGACGGCGCGGACGTCCCGCTTACTCCCACCGAGATGCAGGTACTACGAGTGCTCATGACATCACGAGGGCAGGCTGTAAAGCGCGAACAAATACTCTCCGAGGTCTGGAACGATGATGGAACTAATAGCAACATTGTAGATGTCTATATCCGCCGCCTGCGCACGAAACTGGAGGAGCGCGCAAACGATCCGCAGTTTATCGTCTCTGTGCGCGGTATAGGTTACAAGTTTGTCGGCAAATAGGGGGAAGATGTGGAGAAGCGCACCAACAATCGCGAACATTTGGACACAGTTGGAAGGGCCGCCAACACAAAGACATCAGAGCAAACAACCTCCACTCCGGAGGAGAAATCACCTGGCCAGCTCCTGCAAGGGCTGGTCGCTACCACCCCCGATGCGATGATAGTGCTCAACGAGGCTTTTCAGATACTTGATATCAACCAGGCGGTGACGACCGCTCTCGCCTGGAAGCAGGAAGATGCCATTGGGCGGCACTGCACAGAAGTGCTTAAGTGTCGCAATTTGAACAACACTGTGTTGTGTGGAACATCGGGTTGCCCACTAACACGCGTATTAAAGCAAAAGGGACCATTGCCAAACGAAGAGTTGATTATCGGATGGGAGCCAGGTCGCTCCTGCGAGGTTTCTGCCAGTGTCACTCCAGTCGATATTGGCAATGATCCTCGCGTTGTCTTTACGGCGCGCGACCTGACAACACTGAAGATGGTAAACCAGGTACGCACCAATTTTGTATCCATGGTCTCGCATGAATTGCGAACGCCATTGAACTCCGTACACGGGTTTATCGACCTGCTATTACAAGGACACATGGGTGAATTGGCGCCGGAGCAACAGAAATATCTCAGTTATGCCCAGGAAGGGGTTCAGCAATTGATCTCGATTGTTGAAGATATCTTATTCATGACGCGCTCGGACTCGGGACAGTTTGAGATTAAGCAGCAAGAAGTGAATTCGCTGACTCTGGTGAGACAGGTGATCAGCAGTCTGCAGATCCAGGCACGTAAAGCGGAGGTAGCTCTACATTACAAGGTGCCCTCTTCTGTGCCACAACTGTTTGCCGATCCGCAGCGCATGAAGCAAGTACTTAACAACCTGGTAACGAATGGGATCAAATTCACGCCGCCCGGTGGGACGGTGACCATCCAGGTCCATCCATATGATGAGCGTTTTGTGATGTTCTCGGTCTCCGACACGGGCTATGGTATCGTTGCAGAGGACCAGGGGCAAGTCTTTGAACGCTTCTACCAGTCGAATCACAGCCAACAATCAAGGATGGGTGGCTACGGCCTGGGACTACCTATTGCGAAGTTGATCGTTGAGCAGCACGAAGGCAGCATTGATTTTGATAGCACTCCTGGCAAGGGGTCAACATTCTATTTCACTGCGCCAAGGTATAGAGAAGGTTAGCTTTGTTCCCATAAAGTGGGTTGTTGTTGTTGTGGTTCCTGCCAGGCGTTGTCTTTGGAGAGTTTGTCGGCCTGGCGAGTTGGCTCGGGCAGGCGATAACCCTTGCAGCAGGCGAGGACGTAACGCAAACTGGTTTCTAGAGAGATGCGGTGTCCGAGCGAGATGATCATGGGCTTGACATGGGCACGGGTGCGTACTACTGCCCCGATCGTTTCATCATTGTCAACGAGCGGTACCCAGCTACCTGCTTCTTCACCGAGGGCACGATGATGACCTGTGAGGATGGATTTGCCACAGCCGATGGTCGGCAGCTCGAGCCAGAGACCGAGGTGCGAGGCGATGCCGAGGCGACGGGGATGGGCAATGCCCTGTCCATCGACCATTACCAGGTCCGGCTGCTGCTGCAAGCGAGCGAAGGCACCCAGCACGCAGGGAGCTTCACGAAACGAGAGCAGTCCTGGAATGTAGAGCATGCGCACGGGTTCCTCGTAGACATGCCGCTCCTGGATCTCGAGGGCCGGGTAGGAGAGGAGAACGACGGCAGCCCGGGCCATACCGTTTTCCTCATTGATGGCCATATCCACACCGGCTATATGATGTACCTCTCCCAGTTGATCTTCGCGGATGATACGTTGCGCGAGTTGGCGCTGCAAGGCGATGGCGGCATCGGGTTTGAGGTTCCAATCGTGTAATGGTGTTTTTAGCATATTATCCTGCTTCCGCTCTAAAGATCATGCGGGGGCTGTCAAGCTCGAAAGAGCCAAGGTCGTAGTCCCCGTAGACATCCTTGACCACAAAGCCGGCCTGTTCGAGCAGGAGTTCCATTTCGGTGCGCTCGAATAAGTAGAGCTGGGTCTTCATTATGGTACGCTGTACCTGTTCTCCCTGTGTATAGCGATCATAAAAGTGGGTCAATTCCAGAAAGTGCCTGGTTGTGGAGGACACCGGGCTAATCAAATGGGTCAGATGTGTACCGTCGTTGCGCTCCCAGGTGCCCTGGTGCAGCAATTGCCCGTTCAAGTTCTCCATATAGCGCGCATCAGCATTGGCGATGTCTAGAATGAACATGGCACCGGCAGCCAGATGTGCTCGCACAGAAGCCAGAGCCTGTTGTTGTTGTTTGCGCCTGGTGACGTGTGCGAATGAGCCCAGGGCGATGAAAGCCATGCGGAACTGCTGTTCCAGGCGCATTGTGCATATGTCTTGCTGTACAAGCTTGCAGCGAGAGGCCAGGTCCTCGTCTTGCAAACGCTGGCGGGCAAGGTTCAACATAGCAGTGGAGGTGTCCACGCCTGTCAATTCGTAACCTTCGCGTGCTAGTGGGAGCAGCAGGCGGCCGCTGCCACAAGCCAGTTCGAGCAGCGGACCCATACATAATGCTGCAAAGTCCTGGTACAAGGTCAAATCCTCGTCAAACTGTGCATGTTCGATGTCATAGAATGGCGCTATCAGATCATAGTCGTTCATGTGAAGCATAGTATCATATTTGTCCACTGGCCTGCTCCTGGAGCACAGCATATCGGACGCTCATGAACACAATTGACAATGTCTAGCCATACCCGCTATAATCTACTGGAAACCCGAGTGGAGGAGAAAGAAGGAACTACGTAATGAAACGTACCTGGCAACCCAAACGCATACCGCGCAAGCGAGAACATGGCTTTATGAAGCGCATGGCAACCCGCAATGGCCGGCGCGTTTTGCGGTCTCGCCGCGCCAAAGGGCGCTGGAAGCTGACTATTTGACACCATTGTGGCACTAAAGCGCGAGCTACGCCTACGAAAAAGTAGAGAATTTCAGCAAATAAGGCAGCGGGGACAGGCTATTTCGTCCCGGCTGCTTATCCTGGCATGGATGCCTAACGAATTAGCAAGATTGCGCATTGGTTTTGTAGTGAGCAAGCGCATCTCAAAGTATGCCGTAGAACGTAATCATATAAAGCGTTTACTCAGCGAAGCGATACGACCTGTTTTACCTGGGATTTCGGGCGGCTGGGACATTGTGATCAGCGCACGGAACCTAGCTAGCAGTGCTAACGTATATATGTTTGAACAGGATATTACTAAACTGTTGAGCAGGGCCCGGTTGCTCACATCGCCTCCAGACAAGGATGGGGGCGGCCGGCCTGCATCCAGAAGCGAGGGGACATAGAGTTACCTAAAGGACAACGATAGTGAAGTACATCGCCCTTTTTCTTATTCGTCTTTATCAAAACACGCTGTCGGTTGTCCTGCCTTCATCGTGTCGATTCACCCCCTCATGCTCGCAGTACGGCTATGAGGCGATTCAACGTTTTGGCTTTATACGTGGAGGATGGATGACTATCAGACGCATTGGCCGGTGTCATCCATTTTATCACGGCAGTCTCTACGATCCAGTCCCGGAGCGCCTGGGTGACTAGATCAATGGGAAGACAGGAGAAACCCCGTGGGTCAGATACTGGGTCCAATAGGTGACCTTTTTAATCATATCTTTACCTACCCCATCTTTAACGTTTTGATGCTGCTCTATCACGTCTTCGGTGATTTCGGGCTGTCCATCATTGTCATGACTGTGATCATTCGCCTGGTGCTGTTCCCACTGACACTGGCACAAATGCGATCAATGAAGGCGACACAGGCAATCCAGCCGCAGGTACAGGAATTAAACAAAAAGTATGAGAAGGATCCGCGGGCGAAGCAGGAGGCGCTGATGGCGCTCTATAAAGAGACCGGCGTAAACCCTATGGCGGGATGTCTGCCTCTCCTGGTCCAGCTGCCGGTACTTTATGGCCTCTTCTATGCGCTGAACGGCGTCCTGAGGAATCCCACGCTGCATAACGCTACGCATACAGGCATCAACGATCTCATCTACCCGTTCCTGCCGCACTTCCAACAGTTGCCAAATATCAACTTGAACTGGTTTACCTTCCTCAATCCAGCCTGGCACTTCTCGCTGGGGCAACCAGACCCCACACACATCTTGCCGATCCTGGCAGGTCTGGCAACCTTCGTACAGTTGCGCATGTCACAGCCCAGGTCGACTGCTGGCTCCAAAGATATGATGTCCCAGCAGCAGCAGTTGATGCAATTCATCATGCCCGTTTTCACCGCTTTTATTGCGTGGGGCTTTGGTGCCGGCCTGGCGCTCTACTGGACGACTACATCGCTCTTTAGCATCGTCCAGCAGTTCTTCATCACGGGCTGGGGTTCGCTGCTGGCTCCTATACCGTTCTTAAGTGGCTTATTAGGAGGCAGCTCCAGCAAGAGCAGCGGGAGCAACGGAAAGAACTACACCGGTGATCAGCGCAAAGAAAGCCAGCTTTTGAGCAAGGCCGACAAACCAGAGGCGCAGGTCGTCTCGGGCAGCGGACCGGTGGCACGCAACATGCGTACATCCTCACATATGAATGGCTCCTCGTCGGGGCGACGCCGCCAGCGCGGCAGCAGCGCATCGGCACGTCGACGTGGCAATACTTCCAATAGGTCACGCGGCTAGCTGAGATATTACAAAACATAGTTCAAGGGAGAAAGTAAAGCAGTGGAAAGCATAGAGGCTAGCGGCAAAAGTGTTGATGAGGCTGTACAACAGGCCCTGGCACGTCTGGGGAGACGGCGTGATGAAGTAGAGATTACGGTTCTACAGGAACCAGCTCGGGGCGCGTTTGGCCTGGGCAGCAGAGAGGCTCGCGTACGGGTCGCGGTACGTCCCAGCAGTGCCGTCATCACTCCTGAAATGGCCGATGCCATTCTTGGTCCAGACGGCGCCTTTGCCGAAGAGGAAGCCTATGGTGAGGAAGACGAGGGCGAGTTCGAGGATGAAGATGAAGATGAATTCGATGAAGACGAGCTGGAAGAAGAGGTTCAATTCCTTACACCTGCAGAGCAGGTGGGCACGATAGATCGTGCCCCTACGGGCGAAGACCTGGCCGATGTTGGCGCAGTCGAAGGCGAAATGCAGGAGGTCGAGACGCCATCGCGCGAGGATGTTGAGATTACTGTTGATGTCTTACAGCATATTTTGCACTACATGAATATTCGCGCAGCAGTCCAGGTACGTTCCACGAATCCACTCACACTCAACATCCAGGGGATCAACGAAAATCTGGGCCTGTTGATTGGACGGCGGGGCGAGACGCTGGCGGCGCTACAACTCCTCGTCAGCTTGATCGTAGGCCACCGGACCAAGCATCGCATGCGCATCATTGTGGACGCGGAAAACTACCGCGAGCGTCGCGAGGAGAACTTGCGCTCGCTTGCGCTGCGAGTGGCACAGCAGGTACGCAACTATCGTCGCTCTATCGCACTCGAGGCAATGCCCCCACACGAGCGTCGTATCGTTCATATCGCACTGGCAGATAGCAAGGATATCAGCACGGAAAGCATGGGAGAGGGCGAAGCACGGCGGGTGGTGATCTCCTTGAAACGCCCTGGGCGCTAATATGCGTCAACGGCCTATGGATGGAGGGTGCCCATGTCTTCAATTTTGCAGCCTGCCCCGGGTGGGAGAGTACCAGATTTTCTCGCGATTGGGCATGTGACACGCGACATGCATGCCGATGGCTCTTTTACACTTGGAGGCACGGTGACTTTTGCTGCCTTGACGGCCTATCAATTAGGATTAGCGGCAGCGGTAGTTACGTGTGCTGATGGGAATCTGATCGCGGAATTATCTGCTCATCTGCCGGGGATAGGGTTAGCTGTACGCCAATCGGAGGCAACGACGACGTTCGAGAACCGCTATTCGAGTGGCTTTCGCACGCAGTACTTGCGAGCACGTGCGGAGGAGCAGCAGGTCGAGGATGTGCCGGAGCGCTGGCTTGGCGCTCCTGTAGTGCTGCTGGGACCACTTGCCCAGGAATTGACGGCCGATTTTATCACGCTTTTCCCGCGCCACCCGGGAGCTATTGTTGCGGCAACTCCACAGGGGTGGTTGCGGCGTTGGGATGATGACGAGCGTGTCTGGCCGGCACCCTGGAACGATGCCGAGCGAGTGTTGCCAGGACTCGATGTGCTCATTCTGAGTCATGACGACCTGCTCCCTTTTGCCGATGGCAACCGTGTAGAGGCCGATGCTATATTGGCGTACTGGAGTACGTTCGTGCCTTTACTGGTCGCCACCGATGGGCGACAGGGAGCAACGCTTTTCCAGCACGGCGTGCCCGAAGAGTTTCCCGCATCACCTGCACAAGTTTGGCGATCCACGACGGGCTGTTGATTTCGCAAACTGTACCGCATCTCTTTCTATTGAGTACGCAGGCGTCACAGGCATTCCTACCTATGATATGGTGATTGAGCGAGCAAAGGCGATGAGATAAGATAATTGCTGGGGCGCGGCCCCAGCGTAATTGTTCGGGAAGCTGCATCATAGAGAGTCACGCTCGCTAGGTTTACAATTATGCCTCCGATGAGGTAGAGCGGGGCTTCTTTCTAGCAGAGGGTCGTCGCCTGGTGGAAGCACGCCGGTTCATTTGTTCGGTAGCAGCTTCTTCCTCCTGACCCGTGCTGGTCTCGTCTTCTTCACTAATGAAAAATGGGTCCGCCCGTGCTTCTCCTAAAGGCTGAGCGCTTGTTTCATCAGTTGGAGCGGGGGTATCAGGAGTAGAAGTCCCGGTATCGCTGCTCGATTCACCGGCGTTGGAGGAACTGACCTCTGGCTGGTGATGCTCTTCCTGGCCATCAAGGTTTGCGGGGGCGGCAGTGACCTCGGACTCTTGCTGCGGTGTCTGTACCTCGATTTGTGAGGCCTGCTCCATTTGCTCCACTTTTGCCTCTGTGTTGCGTAACCGCGTTCTCGCAGCTTCAAGGCGCGCCTGTGCCTTGGCAACCTTCTGCTCAGCCTTCTCTACGTCTTCCCTGGACCGTTCCAGCCTCAGCATCGCCTTGGCTTCTCGCTTGGCCTGCTTCTTGCGCTGCTTCTTTGTCTCCTGGGTATCCAACGTGGCTACCCCATTACCTGATGTCTCTGTCATGTCTTCGCTCCTTGGCCGCTGTGCTATATTCCTGTGAACTACGATAAAAGATAGGTGTGTTACATACACGAACCGCTCATACATTCCGTCTCAATACTCAGCCTGGGACAGTGTGAAATAGCAGCGGCCTGGTATGATACCAGGAATTGTCGCAAAAACGGATGCCGGTGTCAATAGCTCCTGCCGGGTATCTTGCAACGCCAGGCCGTCCCTGGTAGAATGCCAGCATATTTATATGCTAGGCCTTCCCGATACATAGTGAAAAGAGAAACACGGTACATGGAACTCAACGACACGACCGACTACCAGCGCTGCTTCGTCTGCGGGCAGCGCAACCCCTTTGGCCTACACCTGGTTTTCCGCATTGAGGACGATACGATTGTAGCTGATTTCCAGCCACGAGAGGAACACCAGGGATTTCCAGGAGTCATTCATGGCGGTATCGTCGCGGCGGTACTGGATGAGGCTTTAGGACGTACAGCGATGCTGGGAAGTCATCCAGAATGGACCATGACCGGGCGCCTGG
>WNGN01001031.1_pt1 | contig 17949 bp, 20 predicted proteins | sample 5400561 | NCBI WGS metagenome assembly WNGN01 (sample SAMN13153379, study PRJNA577476) | soil metagenome | isolation source: 115 cm soil or saprolite under Garry oak tree replicate 2 | place: USA:California | collected 2016-06-15
GGGCTCGGCGTTCTCGCGCACGCGCGGTCCGCGCGCAACCAAACGCCAATTCTGGTGCTCACGGCGCGCGACACCGTCGACGATCGCGTGCGCGGGCTGAACGCGGGAGCCGATGACTACCTCGTCAAGCCTTTCGCAGTCGCTGAGCTCGTTGCGAGGATCAACGCGCTCCTGCGGCGTCCTGGCGGTGCTCTCGGAGCAATCCTTCACGCCGGCAATATCGCGTTCGACACGATCGAGCGCAACGTCGGCATCGACGACAGTCCGCTGCTTCTGTCGCGTCGGGAATGCGCCGTCCTCGAGCACCTCATGCGGCGCCTGGGCCGTGTCGTGCCCAAGGCGGTTCTCGAAGAGAAGCTCTATGGAATCGACGATGAACTTGCCTCCAACGCAGTGCCCGTCCATGTGCATCACCTGCGGCGTAAGCTCGAGAGTGCGCGCGCGACAGCCGAAATTAATACAGTGCGGGGCGTGGGGTATCTGCTGATCGATTCCAAGCGATGATCCGGAGCGGCTCCCGATCCCTGCAACTGCGCCTGGCGGTGCGCGTGGCGGTACTTTACACATGCGCTACAGCCCTAGTCATTATTGTCCTGATGTCTCGGGCATACGACACGGCCCGTTCGCTTGGTGACCGCGATTTGAGCGTTCGCGCGGCTGATCTTGTCAAGGCTGTCTCAGCGGAGCCCAACGGAGCGCCGCGACTCGATCTGCCGCCGAGGCTGACTGCTTCCTATGAGGCATCCGACAGCGATATTTTTGCGATCCGCAGACCGGGCGGCGGAATCGTCGCCGCGTCGCCGCCGAAGTTCGGTGAACTGGTGATGGGATGGCCGGATGCATCCGATAGCCCAAATCATTTCCGGATCACGGACTTCGGCGCCGGATCTCAGGACTATTATGGTCTGAGCCTCCGGCAGGACAGCGTCATTGGGCCGCTTTCAGTCTGGGTCGCACGATCGGCCGCGGCCGATGCTCTGATGTACTCGCTGCTGAGAAAATTCATCCACGATGTAATTTGGGCTATCTCGCTTCTCATCCTGATCACCCTGGCCATAGGACTCTTCGCGATCCGCAGCGGTCTCAAGCCCATCCGCGAGGTCTCGGAGAAGGCTTCGGCGATCGGCCCCGGTGCCATGTTCGTCCGCCTCCCGGACGAGAACCTTGCGAGCGAGATAAAGCCGCTTGTGGTCGCCATGAATCAAGCGCTCGATCGCCTCGAGCAGGGCTTCGTCGTTCAGCGCCAGTTCACGGCAAATGCCGCTCACGAGCTGCGCACGCCACTCGCCATCATCACTGCGGCGCTTGAGTCGATCAACGGCAAGGAGGAGCTGACAAAACTCAAGGGCGATGTGGCGCGCATGAACAGGTTGGTCGAGCAGCTTCTCCGCGTGGCCCGGTTGGACGCGATCGCATTGGACGTTTCGGGGACCGCGGACATCAGCGGGATCGCGGCGAGCATCGTCGCGACCATGGCTCCTTGGGCGCTGGCACAGCGCCGGACGATTGCCTTGGAAGCTCCTGAACAGGCCGTGAAAGTAAGAGGGAACGCGCACGCCCTTGAGGATGCGATCAGGAACCTGGTCGAGAACGCCGTCAACTATTCACCTCGCGGCAGCGAAGTGATTGTAAGCGTCGATCACGAGGGCACAGTACGCGTCTCCGATCATGGCCCCGGTGTTCCAGCCGAATATCGCGAGCGCATCTTCGAGCGGTTCTGGCGCGGCAAGGCGACTGGGACGACCCAAGGGGCCGGCTTGGGCCTCGCCATGGTTCACGAAATCATGAAGGCGCACAAAGGCAGTGTCCACGTCGGCGAGACGCCGGGCGGTGGCGCGACCTTCACGCTGACACTCCCGCCTGCCGAATAGCGATCGCCGATCCTCCTCCAGGTCGCGCAGCCGAGGTGAGGTCTCGCGCCAACTGCCTGCACGGGGCAGAGCAAGGCCGCGCTCGATCGACGTTGGACACTCTTGTTCCGGGAACGATCGCGATCGCCAAGCCGGTCCGCGAACACGCAAACGCAATGGTCGCAAGAAAGACCCAGCTCAAGGTGAAACCGGGGTCAGTTACAGGTGTGACGGCGTCCAGCTGACACGCTGGCAGAACTCCACCGGATGCGATCTATTCCGCTGCCCCCAGCCCGGGTTTGTAGCGACACTTCAATGGGCGTCGCTCTCATTCAACTTCACATAAGTATGATCGCGCTTTTCCTGCTTGGCCCGGGTTCCAATTGACAAATTAGTGCCGCTTAACGGAACATGCGGCCATGGGGAAGCGATCTCCCCATTAGGCGACATGCCCAAGAATCGCGTCCGGTTTTCCGAGAAGGACGCAGCATGCCCGCCATCAACTCCAACTGTGAACTTGCTCGCCTGATCGGCATAGCCGTCTGGCTCGGCCGCGCGATGACGGCGTCGCTGATGCTGATGATCGGGGTCGGCACCAGCTCTCCGTCGAGCGCTCAATCCAGCCAAATCGACCTGTCGCACCAAGAAATCGGCGCGCCGCCGCAAAACTTTGAATTCTGGCGAGCAGGCCAAGCCGACCTCGGTCACTGGAAGGTGATCCGTGACGCCTCGGCCGACGGCGGCCTGACGATCCAGCAATCCGGCGCGGATCGCGCCGCTCGGCCTTCGCTCGCAATTTACGCTTCGGTGTCGGCGGTCAATGCCAGTATTCGGGCGCGGTTCAAGCTGATCGATGGATCAATGCCGAGCGCCGGCATCGTCCTACGCGTGACCAGTCCGGACGACTACTATCTCGTACGCGCCAGCGCATTCGAACAGCGCCTGTCGCTGCTTCATGTCGTCCATGGAACACCCGAAGAGATCGCCAGCGTAGATGCGGAAATTGCGCAAGACCATTGGCAGACCCTCGAGGTCGTTGTTAACGGCAATGGCTTCACAATGTCGCTGGACGGCCAGTGGGCGCTGACCGCATTTGACTACGGCAAGCTCGTCGGTGGCCGGTTCGGAATCTGGACCGAACAGGACGACGTCACGCGGTTTGATCAGATCGAGATATCACCGCTTACGTCTGGCTATGAGCGATAAGGATTCGAAGGACGCGGTTCGGGGGGCTGAAGCCATCTAGCGGAGCTGATGAATGATGCTGGAGCTTATTGGCCATCAATCAGCCCGTCGCCAGAAAATGGTATGGTCGCAACTGCCGTTGCTATTGGCCATCGTCGCAGCAGCTCTCATCGCTCACATGGGCAGGGTTGCCGCAGACGCCAATGCCGGGAGGAACAAGGCCGAAGCCTGTGCGGCTTGTCACGGAGATAACGGTATCTCGCAGACGGAGAACACGCCATCCCTGGCGTCACAGCCTGACCAATTCCTGCAATGGCAACTAGTCTTCTTCCGCAGTGGCGCGCGCAAAAATGAGGTCATGGAGCCGATCGCCGAGCACCTTAGCAATGAAGACGTTCGCGATCTTGCCGCTTACTTCACCTCGCTAAAGCCAGCCGATTCTTCGGGCGGGAAGACCGCGGATGACCGGCCCGAGCTGGCGGAGGCTGGCAAGAACGCCTCGACCGCCGGAAGATGCACCTCATGTCACGGGGATAACTTCGCCGGCAGCAAGGCCGTCGCGCGTATCGCCCGACAGCGTGAAGAATATATCATCAAGGTGCTGCATGACTACAAGGCGGGCCTCCGGACAGGTGGCGGCGTCGCCGCGATGGCGGAGGTGCTTGCTCATTACCTTTGGCGACGCTGAGGGGGAACAGGACGAGGAGGTGTGCCATGGATCGGAAATGGATGTTTGCCGGCGGCGGCTTGTTGCTGCTGGGCATAGCCGGCGTCGCACTGGTGACCGCCGAACCGAGCAAGGGCCCGGTCTTCATCGCAGGAGATCAACCCGTCACCGAGGACCAAGTGCGCCAGAAACTGCAATCCGACGGCTGGTCAAATGTGCAGGTGGTTCGCGAAGGAAGATATCTCGAAGCGATCGGTTCGAAGAGCGGCCAAACCACCAAGGTTGCGATCGACGCGCAGACCGGTCGGTTGCGAGCGGCCGACGACGACGAAGAAGATTGAGTAATAGGTTCCCTTGGCGTGAGCTGGCGGCCCACGTCCAGGCAGGCAGGTTTCGGGCGTGACCTGCGGCGCATGGGCGATGTCCCGCGCCTGCAGTTCCCAGTCACGCGCTGATCAAAGCCAAGCTTCGGAACCATTGACAAATTCGTCCGTCGCGCTTATTTGCGCCTTCGGGGAAGCGATCTCCCCGTGAGGCGACATGCCCAAGAATCGCGTCCGCTCTTTCCGAGGAGGACGCCGCATGTCTACCGTTTGCCTTTGCTCTCTCCAATCGTTCTTACGTGCGTCGCTCACGCCTCGCGTTTCCGGTGAGCGGCCCCGCACCGCTGTCGGAGGCCCCCCTCGACCGGTCCGATATCTCGACACGCCCCACCTGACATTCATCGTGGATTTAAACGGAGGACTGCCATGACCTACGTCATGAAGCCGCTGTCCTGCGACCCCAACCGCATTCGCGGCATGTCCGAGCGAATGATCGTCAGCCATTACGAGAACAACTATGGCGGTGCGGTCAAACGACTGAACCTGATAGACGAGAAGCTTGCCGAGCTCGATTACGCAAATGCACCGGGCTTCCTCGTCAATGGGTTGAAGCGCGAGCAGCTCATCGCAACCAACTCGATGATCCTGCATGAATTGTTCTTTGAAAGTCTCGGCGACGAGAGCGAGCCTAGCGCAAGTCTGAAGGAGCCGCTGGCACGCGACTTCGGTTCGTACGACCGTTGGCGTGCCGAATTCATCGCCATGGGCAAGGCGCTCGCGGGCGGCTCCGGCTGGGTGCTGCTGACCTGGTCGCCGCGCGATCGCAAACTCGTCAATCAATGGGCCTCGGACCACTGCCACACGATGGCTGGCGCCACGCCGATTTTGGCGCTCGATATGTACGAGCATTCTTATCATATCGATTACGGCGCCAAGGCTGCCAACTATGTTGACGTGTTTATGGCGGCAATCAACTGGCCTGCCGCGCAACGAGCCTATGAGGGGCTGCAGCAATGAGACGGCGCCTGCAACATGGCTGTGCATACGTCGTCTGTGCGACCGCGTCGATGTACGGATTTTGTGCGGCTGCGGAAGATCAGTTCAGAATGCTCGATGGCAAGCAAATCCGGGCCCACGTTGTCGGCCAAGACATTACTGACGGGCCGCACTGGTCGATGTATGTGCGGCCGGACGGCGCCCTGATTGGTGAGGAGTCGGGAAGCTCCTGGACGGGGCGCTGGAAAATCCAGAACGACAGGCTGTGCATTACGCTGCCGAGCAGCACGTCGGCTGAATGCAACGAGGTCTGGATGTCCGGAACGCTCGTCAGGATGCGCGCGAGCAAGGATCAGGAGACGTTCGATGCGATCGTCATGGCGCATCGGGCCAAGAAGCAATGAAGGGTGCGGGCAGGGCTGTTCAGACACGTACCGACGAAGGAGGATACAATGCGCATAAGACCAACGATAGCTGTTCCAATTGTCGCGGCGCTGTTAGCGACCGCTGCCAGTGCCGAAGCAGCAGATTGGACGATTTTCAGCGAGCCGTTCATCTCCAGCGCGCATGCGCAGGCGATCGATTGGCAGAAGCTCGATGAAGTGCTTGGCCGCAAGCCGGCCGTCTCGGGCGACGTGCATCGCTATGGATTTGCGCGCAGCGATCTGACCGTGACGCTGGACGGCGTCACCATCAAGCCAGCCTTAGCGCTCGGTGGCTGGATCGCGTTCAAGCCTGCGCACGGCGGCGCCATGGCCATGGGCGATCTCGTGCTGCTGGAAACCGAGGTCGCTCCGGTGGTAGCCAAGCTGACCGAGGGTGGCTTCGAGATCACCGCCATTCACAATCATCTGCTGCGCGCCAACCCTGCTACGTTCTATGTGCACGTCCTGGGCCATGGCGATCCGGTGAAGCTTGCCGGCGCAATCCACGACGGGCTCGCGGCCAGCAAGACGCCGCTCAGCGCTGGCGCTGCCGGAGCGCCGCCCGCGATCGACCTCGACACCGCTCAACTTGATCAGATCATCGGCGTCAAAGGACAGAACAACGGCGGCGTCTACGCGTTTGCCGTCCCGCGCCGCGATCCGGTCAGCGAAGATGGAATGGAAATGGCGCCCGCCGGCCCGATGGGTGTAGCACAGGCCATCAACTTCCAGCCGACCGGCGGCGGCAAGGCGGCGATTACGGGAGACTTCGTGCTGACCGGAAACGAAGTCAATCCCGTGATCAAGGCGCTGCTGGAAAATGGGATCGAAGTGACGGCAGTCCACAGTCATATGCTGGACGAGCAGCCGCGGCTCTTTTTTCTCCACTTCTGGGCCAATAACGATGCTCTGAAGTTGGCGAAAGGCCTTCGCGCCGCGCTCGACAAGACGGCGAGCACGAAGAGCTAACGAACCAACTCAATTCGCGCGCCGGCTTTCCCGGCGCGCGATCAAGCTATCGAGAAGAGGAAAATCAGAATGAGAAAGCTTGTTCTCACTTTGTCAGTGCTGGCCGGTCTCGTTGCCGCCCAGCGTGTAGCCCAGGCGCAAACTTGCAAGGTGTGCGCCGAGCAGCGTGCCGCGTGCATGAAGAACTATGCCGGACCGGCGTGCAAAACCGAGTACCAGATGTGCATAAAGTCCTGCAAAAAGTAAGAGCGACTGAATTGAGCGACTTGCGTGAGAAGTGCCTCATCGTGGCACTCGCCACCGGCATCGGGGGCTCGGTTGCCCTCGATGCCCGATTTGTCGCCGCGGAAAACCTTCGGAAATTATCGGGTGCACAAATCCAGGCAAAGTTCGCCGGGATGCAACTCACCGACGAGGTGCATTATCGCCTTGTCTATGAACGCAACGGTACGCTGAGAAGCGTTGCAATGGGAGTGAAGAAGCGTGGCAAGTGGGTCATCGATAAGGATCAGCTTTGCCTCTATCTGCAGGAGCCGGACGACGGCTGCTATGACGCCGCGTTTTCCGGCAAGACTTTCACACTGACGCCTGCCGGACTGGGATCAACCCTGGACGGCATTCTCCAGCCTATCTCCGATCCACAGTGAGGACGAAGATGTCGTCGCAAATCGTCGAAAGGGGCTCCCAAGAGAAACCCGACTTCTCGAATCCGGTTATTCGCTGGATCGATTATCGGCTTCCCATTTTCACGTTCTTGCATCATGAGCTGAACGCATATCCGACGCCGCGAAACCTGAATTACCTCTGGAATTTTGGATCGCTCGCGGGCATGGCGCTCCTGATCATGATCGCGACCGGCATCGTGCTCGCGATGCACTACGTTCCGACAGGTGACGGAGCGTTCAGATCTGTCGAGCACATCATGCGTGACGTGAATTACGGATGGCTGATCCGATACGTTCATACCACCGGCGCATCGATGTTTTTTGCAGTGGTCTACATCCATATCTTTCGCGGTCTCTATTACGGGTCCTATAAGGCACCCCGCGAGCTGCTTTGGTGGCTCGGCGTCATCATCCTGCTGTTGATGATGGCGACCGCTTTCTTCGGCTACACCTTGCCATGGGGACAGATGAGCTTTTGGGGCGCCACCGTCATTACGAATCTGTTCTCGGCTATTCCCGGTGTCGGGGACAGCATCGTCACCTGGTTATGGGGCGGATTCACGGTAGGAGATCCGACGCTCAACCGGTTCTATGCCTTGCACTACTTCTTGCCGTTCGTAATTGTCGCGGTTGTCGGCCTGCATCTCGTCGCACTGCATCGTTTCGGCTCCAATAATCCGACCGGCATCGATACCAAGGATGCGGGCGACACGATCCAGTTCCACCCGTATTACACGGTGAAAGATCTGCTTGGTCTGGTCGTCTTCTTTCTGTTCTTCGGCTGGTTCGTGTTCTACGAGCCGAACGCTCTGCTGAATCCGGACAACTACATCCGCGCTAATCCGGGAGTTACACCGGCCCATATCGTGCCCGAATGGTACCTCCTGCCGTACTATGCAATCCTCCGGTCGATCCCGAACAAGCTTCTCGGCGTAATTGCCATGCTGACCTCGATCCTTGTTCTGTTCGCGTTGCCGTGGCTGGACACCAGTCCGGTTCGCTCAGGGCGGTTCAGGCCTATGTTCAAGCTGTTCTATTGGGTCCTGGTCACGGATTGCGTGTTGCTAACCTATGCCGGCGGGCAGCCACCTGAAGGTACGTGGTTGATCATGAGCCGGATCGGAGCCGCATACTATTTCGCTCACTTCTTCCTGGTTCTACCTCTTGTGGTGAGGGTCGAACGCCCGCGTCCCCTCCCAATCAGCATCAGCCAAGCGGTTTTGCCAGCGACTGGTCCTGCGGCGCCCTGAAGGAGCATGACATGACAATGACGACAGAGCACAAGCACAACAGCATGACGGAGCTTGCGCTCTATTTCCTCCGTCTCGGTTTTCTCGGCTTCGGTGGTCCGGTCGCGCTGGTGGGCCAAATGGAGCGGGAACTCGTCAACGACAAGAAGTGGCTCACTAAGGAGCAGATGCGGGAATCCATCGCCATCTGCCAATCGCTGCCCGGACCACTTGCGATCCAGGTCGGCATCTACATCGCCTGGCTTCGCTGCGGCTTCTGGGGCGCGTGGGTCGGCGGATGGTGCTTCATCTTGCCGAACTTCGTGATCGTCGCCGCGCTGGGAGCGCTCTACGTCTATTTCGGGGATCTCAAGCCAGTCACAGGCATTTTCTATGGTGTCAGTCCAGCCGTGATCGCGCTGATCCTGCACTCCTGCTATCGGCTCGCCAAGCTCGGGATGGAAGACTGGCTGCAATGGGCCATCGCCGCCGTGTGTCTCGCGGTCACCGTCATTTTGCAGGCCGAAGTTGCGCTGCTCTTCATCGGAGCTGGCATTGTCGGCATTCTCTACTACGGCAGCCCGTTCAAGCGCACGCCCGCGGTCCTGCCAGCGATCGCGGTCGCGCCGGCCGCAACGGCGCCCCTAGCGCCGGTTGCAACAGGGTCGATCCTCGGCAAGCTGCTACTGTTCTTCCTCAAAGCCGGTTCGCTGACCTTCGGCAGTGGCCTTGTCATCGTGCCGTTCCTTGAGCAGGGTCTTGTGCAGCAATATGGCTGGCTCGATGAGCGGCAGTTCCTGATCGCGGTTGCGGTCGGCATGATCAGCCCGGGACCCGTCGTGATCACCGCGACCTTCGTCGGCTATCTCGTGGCGGGGTTCTGGGGGTCGCTGGTCTCAACGGTTGGCATCTTCCTGCCATCATTCCTGCTGGTGCTGATCGTGGCGCCGATTTTGGCGAGGCACCGGGAGAACGCAAACGTCCAGGGCTTTGTCAAAGGCGCCTATGCCGCAGCAATCGGGACCATTTTGGGCGCGTGCATCCTGCTTGGAAAGATCGCGATCGGCGACTGGCTGACCATTGCGATCGGCACCGTCTCGCTTGCGGTTCTGTTCCGCTGGAAAGTCAGCAATCCGGCGTTGATCGCGCTGACTGCGGTCGTAGGCCTGATCGCTTTTCCGCTGCTGCAGCCAGAATGGGTGATGGTGAAATAACAGCTTCGACAGAGGGCAGGGGATCTCGAGCGGAGGAGGAGATACCCAATGAAATTGAACCGTGGCGTCATGACGGTGCTGGCTGCCTCGTTGGCATGGACGATGCCGGCTCAATCGCAGTCTGGCACCCCTGCGCCAGAAAACGGGAAGGTCGATGTCGACCAGCTGTTCGCAACGACCTGCGGCTGGTGTCATTCCGACGGCGGCCGCGCTGCTGGCAAGGGGCCGCAGCTCATGGATACAAAGCGAGACGACGATTTTGTCCGCGACCGTATCAAGAACGGCAAGTCGGGCGCGATGCCGGCGTTCGGTTCGATGTTCAGCGACGCGCAGATCGACCAGATCATCAAGTACATCCGGGAATTGAAGCCGCGCGAGGGATGAGCCGGTGAGACCTGACCCATCCGTACCCGGTTTGAAACTCGCTATGAACTGCGTGTTGCTTCTATGTAACCAATCTCTAAGTCCAGGAGCGTTTTATGGTGACCCAAATTGTGATGGATCACACCGGCCACTCCCGCCATGAATACGACGTTGACGATATTGAAGCGCTGACCGAGGCGGAGAGGCGGTTCAGGAAGTTGACCAGCGAAGGGTTTACAGCCGCTGTGCGGACTGCGGCAGGTGAATCGTGGCGGGTTTTTGCGTTCGATCCGACCGCAAAAGAAACGCTGTTCTTCCGCCGGCTTGTCGGCGGATAGACGGGTGTCACCGTGTTGCTATTCAGCAGACGAGCAGCTCAAGGTTCGCGACGTCGTGCGCTGCGGGAGCTGTATCATAGCTTTGTCAGCGAAAATTCACCTGAAGCGAAAGGACGGGCGCTTCTGCTGCAATGGCTAACGCCAGCTCAGAGGAGGCAGTTCGAAGAGCAGGGTTACTTCGACGTCGTGGGTTGTGCGACTCGGAGGCCGTACCGAGTGCAATACGGGTCTGTTGCCAACGTGCAGGAAATCGATTTCGAAGGGCAATCAGGCGGCGTCTTGTGCTTCGCTCCCGAGGGCTATCTGGTCCCAGGCGACGTCATGCTTGCTCAGAAGATTGCCTTGGAGACAGATGAACTTGCGACACTGGCCGTGGCGAATCGAGTGGCACCGGTAGGTAGGCGCAGGGGTTCCGGCGGGGTTGGGGGGCCTGATTCGCTATCCCCTGCAGCAGCCGGCATCAATGATCAGAATACGCACGGTGTGCTCCGCTTCGTTCCTGACAGGGATTTCAGAAATTCGTCAGTGGTGGGGGCTCTGAAAGACGACCAAGATCAAGTCGCGGATCGAAGGACCGGGCTATCTGTGGAGCAGGCTCGAGTCGCCGGACCGGCAGGAACCAATCGCGACCTGAAACGGCGTGTGACAATGCTGCGCGACCAGACCACTCGATCAAAGCTCGCCGCGCGACAGCCTAACGGCCGCAATCCGGATCGTCTCACTCTCCATTTCTTGCCGTTGGAGAATCTAAAACCGGTTCTGATTGCCGCGACAGCCGTGCTCGATCTGATCGCGCTCCGACCGGCATGGGGGATGGTGAAATAACAGCTTTGAGGGCAGGGCATCTTGATTAATGAAGGGAGGTACCCCATGACTAGACGAAAATTCCTACTGACGTCCGCCTGCGGCTTCGTCATCGTCGCTTTGGCGGCATCGTTTGGTGGCCAGCCGCCGGCCCTTGCGATGGGTCCGGACCAAGAACAGGCCGAATTGGCGAACACGTTGAGTGGCGCAAAGGTAAGCCTGCAGCAGGGCTTCACGGCCAGCGAACGGGAAGGCCAGCCAATTTCCGGAAAATTTGAGGTCGAAAACGGCAAGCTCCAGCTTTCCGTCTATACCGCAAAGGAAGGAAAGTTTTTCGAAGTCATTGTCGATCACACGACCGGAAATGTCGGCAAGGTCGAGCCTATCAACGAAGGCGAAGACCTCACCCACGCCAAGGCGCAAAAGGCTGCCATGGACAGGGCGAAGGTCAAGCTGGCGGATGCTGCGACCAAGGCGAAGGCACAGGCGAAAGCAGAGGCAACGGAGGTGATCGTTGTGAGCGTCGTGCCAGAGCTGAAGGACGACCGGCCGGAGGCCACGATTGTTCTGCTGCAGGGGAAGAGATTCTCGACTGCTTCGGAACGGCTCGATTAACGGACTGATGCGTCCGGGTTCGAGATCGCGAAGGGGGGAGAGAAGAAAATGATCTCGCGTCGTGAATTCTCTGCCGTGCTATTGGCGGCACTTGCGTCCATTTTCCTCGCCAAAGATGCGGCGGGTGAAAATGCGGAAGTGCCGCCGCTTCAACTCGAAGCCAAAATCCCGCTGGGCGATATCCGCGGCCGGATCGATCACATGGCGGCCGATCTGGCCCGGCATCGTCTGTTCGTCGCGGCGCTTGGCAGTGACAACCTCGTCGTGGTCGACATCGAGGCCCAACGCCTCGACCGCATCATCGGCGAGCTATCCGAACCACAGGGCGTGGGTTACAACCCGGCGACGGATACGCTCTATGTGGCGAATGCTGGCGACGGCTCGGTGAGGCTGTTCAAGGGATCTGATCTTTCGCCAGGCGAACGGATCAACCTCGGCAGCGACGCCGACAACATCCGAGTGGATTCCAAGGCGGGGCGTGTCTTTATCGGCTATGGCGACGGTGCCTTGGCGATCGTTGATGCGGTCACGAATAGCAAAATCGCAAGCGCGCCCTTGCAGGCGCATCCAGAGAGCTTTCAGCTCGACGGAAACACCAGCCGCATCTTTGTCAATGTACCGAAAGCCGCCACGATCGACGTGGTCGATCGTACGTCAGGGGAGAAGATTGCGTCGTGGCCAACAGCAGGACGCGGCGCAAATTTCGCGATGGCGCTGGATCGCGCCCGCCAAAATGTCATCGTGGCATTTCGCCAGCCGGCGGAGCTAGGGATCTTTTCCGTGGCGGACGGCAGCTTCATCGCGTCCGTTCCGACCTGTGGTGACGTGGATGATCTTTTCCTCGATTCGAACCGCGACCGCATTTACGTCAGTTGTGGTGAGGGCTTCGTCGATGTGCTTGCGGCGGACGGCAATTCGTACCGGCAAGTCGCGCATATTGCCACTGCTCCAGGAGCGCGGACGTCGCTTTTCGTACCCGAATTGGATCGCTTCTTGTTGGCAGTCCCTGCAAAGAGCGAGGCTGCAGCGGCGATCTGGATTTTTCGCCCATCACCCTGAGGTGCCGTCCGCGGAGGCGCGAACATGTCCACCGGTGAGTCTCTTCCAATCCGATGCGCCGCGGCATCATTGATCTTGCTTGGTATTGCAGCATGCTCTGGCCCCGCCTTCGCCTATCGGCCATTCGACGGCACCGACGCTGCCGTAGTGGCGCCCGGAGAGCTCGAGGTCGAATTGCAGCCTGCTGGTCTTCAACATGAGCAAGGGACCCAGACCTTGATTGCGCCGTGGACGGTCGTGAATATCGGCTTGAGCGAAGGATGGGAGGCGGTTTTCGAAGGGCGAGGCGAAACGCCGCTGGTGCCTTTGGGGCCGACAGAGTTAACGACGGCCGGCGCATTTCTCAAGCACGTCGTGGTGCCGGGCAGTCTTCAGGGCAAGAGCGGACCAAGTATCGCGACCGAATTCGGTGTGCTGCTGCCGGACAGCACGGGCGATAGCGGCGTTGGCGCGAGCTGGGCCGGCATTGTCTCGCAGCGTTGGGACTGGGGAACGGTTCATTTCAATGTCGAAACTCTGTTGACGCGAGACCATCATGCCGATGTTTTTGTCGGCACCATCATCGAAGGCCCATTCAAGTGGAAGGTGCGGCCGGTCGCGGAGTTTTTTTACGAGAAAGAATTCGGCCTGGAAGAGACGGTTTCTGGACTGGTGGGTCTAATCTGGCAAGTCAACGACAAGCTCTCCTTCGATGTCGCCTTTCGCCACGCGCTTACCAATGGCCATGCCGTCAATGAAGTCCGCGCCGGACTAACTTTCGCCGTTCCGATTCGCTTCGACGGCGCCCACAATCGATGATGCTTGGGACCGCGTGCGATGCAGAGGGGCCATTTGCAAGACCGAAGCAGGTCGGAGGAAATCGCGGGTAGCTGAAGAAAGGACTGAGAAGGGAATTCGGCGACGATTTCGGAAAAAGTGGCGCTCGTGTATCCGGGAAAAAGGCAAGGCTGCGCGAGCGAGTTCTGCCGCTGAAGGTCAGGATCGAACCGCCACCCGGTCGCTTTAGAAGGGCGAGAACTTCCCAACCATTCTAATTAGGGCTGCGGGTCGATCAATTGCCTGAGTGCAGGCACAGACCACCGCAGCCCACTTTACGATGATCTGACTTCTTGTCTCCCCCTGCGCAGTTCATACGGCAACTGTCGATTCCCGCCGGCTGCCGATGAATCATCCGGAGCCGGTAGAATGACCCGGAACAAGCTTCCATCCGTCCCTTCACTTGCGAGTTCGACTTGTCCGCCGTTCGCCTCAACCGCCCAGCGAGCGATTGCGAGCCCCAGTCCGACCCCGCCCTCTTCCCTCGAGCGGCTAGCGTCGACGCGATAGAAGCGATCGAAAATGCGATCCCGATGCTCGGCAGGAATCCCCGGTCCCGTGTCTCGTACCTCGATCATGGCCCGCCCGCCTGTCGCATTCACTTCGACAGTGATCGTGCCGCCATTCGGGGTGTATTTTATCGCATTATGTATCAGATTCATGAGCGCTTGACGGATGAGCGCGGCGTCTCCCGTTGCATGGACTCGGATCGGAGTTCGGAGCGTAAGCTCTTGCTGCTTTTCGTCAGCGAGCACGCGGAGCTGATCGATGACATGTCCCGCCAACCCTCCAAGGTCCAGGGCCTCTGGCGCCAGCTGGATCTTTCCCGACTCGGCGCGCGTGAGGATCAGAAGGCTCTCGACGAGCCGCGTGAGCCTGTCTACCTCCTCCAGCATGCTGCCGATGACGTCGCGATAGGTAACGGCATCCAGTGTGTTCTGCAGCGCCACCTCCCCCACGCTGCGCATCGCGGTGAGTGGGGTGCGTAGCTCGTGCGAAGCATCGGCCGTGAAACGGCGCAGTCGTTCGAACGCATCCTGCAGACGGGATAGCGTGTCATTGAATACTGTTGCGAGCCGCCCGAACTCATCCTGGGCGTTATCGACCGGAAGCCGTTTGGCGAGCGATTCCGCGGTGATCTCCCGGGCCTTTTGCGCCATGGCCCCGACCGGAGAGAGTACGCGACCGGCAAGGAAGTAGCCTCCCGCGATCGCCAGGCCGGCAGCGAAGGGAATACCCATCGCGAGGATGACTGCGAGCGTCCAGAGCGTGTCCCGCAGGGAGGTTTCGTCAACCGCGGCGGCTACGCGATAGGACGATTCAGAAACGCTATGGACGCGATAGCGACGGCCGTTCGGCGCCGTCCAAGACAGCGGCGATGCCGAGTCGCCTAGTTGCTGCGCGCGTGACAGTCCTTCTCTCTCCCATGCTTCGGTCTGCTGACGGATGCCGCCGGCCTCGTCCACCTGGAACAATGTGATGCCCCAGTGGGAGGCCAAATCCTTCAGTTCCTCCGGTTCCTCGCGATAGACCTTACCGATGGTCGCGATCTCTTGGCCGAGTTGCGCGTCCAACCCGGCGTAGAGACGAGCCTCGACGAAAAGCAGAATGCCTGCGGAAAAAATGCACACGATCAGCGTCAGCACGCCAGCGTGCCAGAGCGTAAGCCGTGCGCGCACGCTCGGCGGGCGGAACCTCATCCTTGCCTCCCGTTCAGAAGGTATCCAAGGCCGCGGACTGTGTGCAGCAACTTCCTTTCGTAGGGTTCGTCGATCTTGCGACGCAGCCGCGCGATTGTAACGTCGATGACGTTGTCGAGTGGTGTAGCCCTAGCCGTCGCATGCCACACATCGCGCGCGAGCATCTCCCGCGACACAATGCGACCGCTGTGGCGCAATAGATATTCGAGCAAGTCGAATTCCTTCGTGGTCAGGTCGAGAGACTGAGCTCCCCTGGAGACTTTGTGCGTGACGAGATCCATTTCAAGATCCTCGTGCTGGAGCTTGAGGATCTGATCCATGCGTCCGCGGCGGAGCAGCGCCCGGATGCGCGCGAGCAGCTCGGAAAATGCGAACGGCTTGGTGAGGTAGTCGTCGGCGCCTTGGTCGAGGCCAATCACCCGGTCCTCGACCGCGTCCTTCGCCGTAACGACCAATATCGGCGTCTGATTGCCACACTTGCGCAACGTCGCGAGGACATCGATACCATCGCGGCGCGGCAGCATAAGATCGAGCAACAGCAGATCGAAGGAGCGCTGGCTCGCAAGAAAGAAGCCTTCTTCTCCGGTCGCCGCAATTGTGACTTCGTAGTGCTCGGTCTCGAGGCCCTCGCGCAGCGCGTTCGCGACCTTCTTTTCGTCCTCAATGATCAGAATACGCACGATGTGCTCCGCTTCGAGAGCTGCTCTCGCACCGGCATTATAGACCCGGTTCCTTGCTGCCGCAGCGTTCCTGACAGAGATTTCAGAAACTCTTCAGTGGTGGAGGCGCTGAAGGACGACCAGGATCAAGTCGCGGATCGAAGGACCGGGCCACCTGTGGAGCGGGCTCGAGTCGCCGGACCGGCAGGAACCAATCGCGACCTGAAACGGCGTGTGACAATGTTGCGCGATCAGACCACTCGATCAAAGCTGACGGCCGCGATCGGGATCGTCTCGCTCCCCATTTCTTGCCGCTGGAGGATCAGCAATCCGGTTCTGATTGCCGCGACAGCCGTGGTCGGCCGGATCGCCTAGTCCATCGCTGTGACCGGCGTGGGGGATGGTGAAATAACAGCTTCAATAAAGGGCAGGAGCCTTTTTCGGTAATCAGCAGCATCTTACAGGAGAATGCCATGAGAACTGTCCCAATGTTCATTGGTCTAACCCTTGCCGCAGGTATTGTGACGGGAGCTATTAGCGTCGAAATTGGCAATTCGAGTTGGAACGGCGCAGCAATCGCGGCTACCGCAAAACAGAAGTCGCAAGGTCGGCAGTCGCTCGATCGAGTCGTGAGCTCTTTGCGTGCGGTTGATACCGCCTACGCTTCGGGCAATGCAGCAGAGGCTCAGACGCAGTTTGCACAGGCGCGTTCAACCTGGAACAGTATTGCGCCATCGATTTCCGCGCGGGAGGCTCGCGAACAACAGCTGCTTTTCGATTCGTTGGATAATCAGCTCAAGAGCGGTGCACCGGCCACCAAAGTGAAGTCGACGATCTCCGGCATGCTTGGCGAACTTCGCGAAGACATCGAGCGTGAACTCAGGTAGGGGCCATCATGCGTCGCGGGCTGTTATGGCTCGCCGTCGTTGACCTGAAAAGGGCGTGGCTGCGGTCATTACTGGCAGCACTGGCGATCGCGCTCGCGCTGGTCGCAGTCACCTTTTTTGCGGGGCAGGTAGGTCTTCGGCAGGCAGAGCTCCTGACCGGTTATGAAGAGTCCGGAGCGGCAACATCCATTGTCGAGCTCAGTAAAGTGCCCACGAGCAGTATCGCAGATCTCGTCCGGGCGCTGCATTCGGCTGCTGGCGTGCAGTCGGTCGACGCTCCCTATAATGGGACGCAGCTCGGTTTGGTGGCCGATACCTCGTTTGTGGTGTTTGAAAACGAGAAGCAGCAGGAATCACTGGGCGCACGGACCACTGTGCTTGGCGTGGATCGATCATTCGATCCGGTTCGCGACTATTATGTGAATTTCCATGATCTCAATCCGAATGCGCCTCTGGCAGTGCTCGGGGCACCGCTTCTCGCGACATCGGGAACGGTGAGGCCTCCAGAGCGCAACGAGGTCGTCGTCGCCTCCGGGATTACGGACTATGTCGGTATTCGACCTGGCGCCGAAGCAACAATCGATCTGATGTATGTGGACGCCAATCCACCAATCGTTCGACGCTTTGAAGGGTTGCGCCTGATCGGCACGTTCGAGCTCGTCGGACCCGATCAGGGTCGATTTGAACCATTTTGGCGCCTCGCGGCGCGCGGCCGCGAAGTCTTGACGGTGCGTCGTCCGGATGCGCCGGAAGGTGTAGCAACCACCTTGCCGATTCTCTTGAACGATGACTTGGTACGGGAGTTTCTTGGACATGTAAGTCAGGAGCTTGAGGCACGCGGCATGGCTCCCCCGAAGTCCCTGGCAGCGAACGAGTTGGTCGTTCGGGCTGACTCGGTCGGCGCGGTGCCGTCAGTCGAAGCCGAAGTCGCATCATTGTTGGAGCAGCGCGGACTCAGGCAAGGCTGTTCCGCTACCAGTGAGGCCGGCTTCTGCTTGAGATTGCCGGAGCGAAATAATTTCCAGGCGGCGCTCGAAGAGCAAAAAAAACTAGAAGAAGGTGGATCCTTCTTCATCTTCCTCCTGCTAATCCTCATGGCGGTTGGGACAGCTGGTCTACAGGTGCAGCTGGTCCTTGCGCGCTGGCGTGAATTTGGCATCCTCCAGGCCGTCGGCTTTTCGCCGA
>WNGN01001033.1_pt1 | contig 17943 bp, 26 predicted proteins | sample 5400561 | NCBI WGS metagenome assembly WNGN01 (sample SAMN13153379, study PRJNA577476) | soil metagenome | isolation source: 115 cm soil or saprolite under Garry oak tree replicate 2 | place: USA:California | collected 2016-06-15
TGACCGCGCGCTTCACGCCCACCAGCGACACAGTCGGCTCAATCCCGATACGTGCGATCGACGCTAGTTGGGTTAAGGCCGCCCTACTGACAAGAGACATGCTTCCGCCCAAAGCTGCTGCGCCTGGCGAATGGACCGATACCACGTACGGTTTCGTCCGAGAGGGGGACTTCAACCAGGACGGACGACAAGACCGCGCCATGGTTGGCGTCTATCAAACGAAAGCTGGAGAGGTGGGGCGGTTCTTGCTGGTCGTTACTCAGCGACAACCGGGAACGTGGCAGAAGGCGTTTCTAGCGACCACACCTGGCGAAGCCGGGTTCAGTGTCCTCTTCCCTGAGGGAGACGGCATCGGTTGGTCCTCCTGCATGGAGTGCGACAGTTGGGCGAAGCTCACGTCAACTCCGCGCGGTTATCAGCTGCAGGGCCACAGCTGCTGCGACGTGGATACGGAGAAAGCGGAGTCCTCAGACTCAACCAGACCGTGATTGCCCGCGCCGCCTAACAAGCGCTTGAAGCTGACGGGCGCGCTCGTTCTAAAGGAGGCCGTTGTGTCGTGCCCTGGCCGGTGCGGGACGTTCGTCCGCTTCTCTTGCGCCGGCGGGCCCGTCGCCCGCAGCTTAAGCGCGATCCGTTAGGCCGCCGATCCGAGTCCGCTGACCGGCGCTCCCTGAGGGCTGCAAGCATCCCGCACTGCGGCCCGACGGTCATGCGAAGGAGCCCCTTTTGACTCGTGTCACCGGTCGTCGTGAGTTCCTACGCGAGGCTCTATTCGCGACTACTGCGCTGGCCCCCGCCTCCGTTCTCATCCGGGCCACTGACCGGATACGGCTCGAGTCAGGACTCACATCTCAAAAGATCATAGTGATCGGAGCGGGACTTGCAGGGCTCTCGGCAGCTTACGAGCTCACGAAGGCAGGTCATGACGTGACAGTGCTCGAAGCCCAAAACCGGCCAGGCGGGCGCGTCCACACCTTACGTGATCCCTTCGCCGAAGGACTTTACGCGGAAGCCGGCGCCACACGTATTCCAGATGACCATCACTTCACCTTGAAGTACGCCGAGCTCTTCGGTCTGACGCTCGATCCCTTCGAGCCGCCTGACGTACCCTCCGTGTACTACGTCCGCGGGCAACGGATTAAGGTCACGCCGGGACAGAAGATGGAGTGGCCGTATCAGCTGACCCCCGAAGAGCGGGCGCTCGGCTTGGATGGCATGCGGCAGAAGTACATCTGGTCAATGTTGAGCGAGCTGGGGGACGTGACCGATCCGCACTGGCCGTCGCCTGAGACACTCGAGAAATACGATCACATGAACCGATCCGACTTCTGGCGCAGCCGGGGAGCGTCGTCAGAGGCCGTTGCCTTGTTGAGCGGATGCGATCCGTCCGACAGGCGGTCAGCCCTGTTCATGTTGCGCAATCAAGCGCTCCATCAGAAGGGCAACCAGTATTTCAAGATCAGGGGTGGAACTGACCTCCTGCCGAGAGCCTTCGCGAACCGGCTGTCGGAAAAGATTCACTACGCCGCGCCGGTCGTCAGAATCGAGCACAGCCCGCAAGGTGTCAAAGCCGTCTTCCGGCGCGCCAGCGGATACCACACCATAGCCGGTGACTATCTAATCTGCGCCGTTCCCTTTTCAGTTCAGAAGAATATCGAGGTCGTTCCGGCCTTCTCATCGGAAAAGCAAAGGGCCATCGAGCAGTTGCCGTATCTCTCTGCTTCGAAAATCTTCTTACAGTCGAGAAAGAGATTTTGGGTCGATGATGGGCTGAGCGGCTTCGCCACAACCGACTTGCCCATCTGTCAAGTGTGGGACATGACGTACCTGCAGCCCGGCACGCGCGGCATCCTGCAGGCGTACCCGATCAGCCTGCACTCACGGCGGGTGACGGGAATGTCGGAGACGGAGCGCATTGACTTCGCGCTCGATCAGGTGGAGACCGTATACCCCGGTATGCGTGAGAACTTTGAGGGAGGCGTGACCAAGTGCTGGGACGAAGACGAGTGGGCGCGAGGCGCCAGTGCCTATTACAAGCCCGGCCAATTTGGCTCTCTACTGCCATACGTTGCGCGGCCCGAGGGCAGGATCTATTTCGCGGGTGAGCACACGTCCGTGTGGATTGATGGTTGGATGCAAGGGGCGCTCGAGTCCGGGAACCGTGTTGCGCAGGAGATTCAGGCTGCGGTCGCGCGCCGCGAAGGGTGATACAGGCTGGGTTCTCGCGTCGGCGGCCTAACAAGCGCTTGAACCTGACGGCGCGCGTAGATTAAGGAATGAATCTTTCTTCAGCGCGCCGCAGCTTACGCGCAATCCGTTAGGCGGCTCACCTTAGAGAGGGTCCGATGATCCAAATCGATACAGTTGTCGAGGGAAATCGAGCCGCGGTGAACGAGCTCGTCGCGGCCGCGCGGGCACGAGCAAATTCATGGACGACGCCGCGCGCGCCCGGCAAGTGGTCACCGTCGCAGCTTGTCGAACACGTGGCGCGCTCCCTAGAAGAATCCGCTAATGAAGTCCGTGGGTTGCGATCCAAGTTTCCAAGACTGCCGTTCTTTCTGCGGCCCGTCGCCCGCACCCTGCTGTTCAATCGGGTCTTGCGAAGCGGGGTCTTTCCCCGAGCGCGAACGAGCAAGCCGTTCAACCCGGTCGAAGGACCTGCAACGCCAGCGGATGCCCAACGCCGGCTAGATGAGGCGGTCAGCGCATTCATCGAGGCGTGCCGTGAGCGGCGCGCTGGTAATCAACAGATCAGAAGTACGGTATTCGGTGTGGTTACAGTTGACGACTATGCCCGATTTCAAGAGTGTCATACTCGTCATCACACGCGCCAACTCGGTGGCTGAGTCACGTCCTGAGCCGCCTAACAAGCGCCTGAAGCTATCGGCGCCCGTCCTCAAAGGATCCGGTGGAAGTTCTCAAGCACGGTGCAGTAGAATTCCATTTGTGAACACCTCAGCTTGGCGTCGCAGCTTAAGCGCGATCCGTTAGGCGGCACGTTATGTGTCGTCACCCACTCGCCTCCTAACACCTTGAGGACCGACCGATGCGCCTCGCTCTCGTGCTCGCGCTCTCCTCTAGCAGCCTGCTCTCGCGTGCCGCATTCTCCCAGCGAACCGTAGCACCACGCGGGCCGATCATTGATGTCCACGTGCACGCCTACCCGGACGACGACCCTCGCTTTGCGAATCGGACTCCCAACCCAGCTACGGGGCAGCCGCTGCAGGTGCGGAACGCCGAGGAGCACCGGCGCGCGACACTCGACCTGTTCCGGCGCTACAACATCGTACAAGCGGTGGTCAGCAACGGCACGGGGCCGGTAGAGATCGTCGGGGAGTGGCTCGATGCGGCGCCGGATCGTGTGATGCCGGGCGCAGGCTTCGACGGGCCGACACTGGACACTGCCTGGATACGGGCCCAGTACCGTGCGGGGCGGCTCCGTGTTCTGGGCGAGGTCGGTGCACAGTACGCCGGCCTGTCACTCGCCGACCCTCGCTTCGAGCCCATCCTCGCCCTCGCGGAGGAGTTGGATCTCCCCGTCGGCGTCCATACGGGCATCGGCTTTCCCGGAGCGCCCTATAACTCATGCTGTCGCGGGTTTCGGACCACGCTCGGGAATCCGGTGCAGCTCGAGGAAGTCCTGGTGCGTCACCCGACGCTGCGCCTCTATCTGATGCACGCGGGCTGGCCATACTTGCAGGAGACCGTCGCCATCATGAGCGTGTACCCCCAGGTCTACGCGGACCTGGCCGTCGTCGACTGGATCATTCCCCGTGAAGAATTCCACGCCTACTTGCAGGCCCTTGAGCGCGCCGGTCTGGGCAAGCGACTGATGTTCGGCTCCGATCAGATGGTTTGGCCCGAGGCGATCGGCTTGGCGATCGAGGGGATCGAGAGCGCGACTTTCCTGACCGCGGAACAGCGCCGGGACATCTTCTTCAACAATGCGGCCCGTTTTCTTCGAATGGATATCACTCGGACCGAGCGACGCCAGACACCCCGGTAAGAAGAGTTCACGCCGCTCGGGCAGCGACGTGCCGCCTAACAAGCGCTTGAAGCTGGCGGCGCGCGTAAGATGTTGAATGACTACTTATGCATCAGCGCGCCGCAGCTTAAGCGCGGTCCGTTAGGCAGCGGCTAACTCATGAGACACCACCAGTCTCTGGCGACAACCCTTGCTTGCGCCACCTTGGCTTGGTCAGGCGGTACTCTTACGTAATGCGACCGCTTCGGTATTCCATCAACGTCACATTGGACGGGTGCTGCGATCATCGTGCAATGTCCGCGGACGAAGACTTGCATCGTCACGCGGTCGAGAACCTCAACCAGGCCGATGCCCTCCTCTTTGGCCGGGTGACCTACGAAATGATGGAAGCAGCGTTTCGGCCGCCGGCGCGGACGGGAGCGAGGCCTGATTGGATGGAACCCTTCGCCCGGACGATCGCCGCGGCAAAGAAGTACGTCGTGTCGAGCACCCTGGACCGGGTCGATTGGAACGCGGAGCTCGTGCGCGGGGATCTGGGCAAGGCCGTTCGGCAGCTCAAGCGGGAGTCGGGTAAGGGACTGCTCGTGGGAGGCGTGAAGCTCCCGCTGGCGTTGGCGGAGCTGGGATTGATCGATGAGTACGAGTTCGTGGTGCAGCCCAGGCTCGCGGGCCATGGGCCGACGTTGTTCGCGGGGCTATCGAAGCGTGTCGACTTGAAGCTCGTGAGCCGGCTGGAGTTCAGCTCGGGGGCGGTGGCGATGCGGTATGAGCCGAGAAGGTAGCCATCGGGCGCGCGCCGCCGTCGGGCTCGGTCTCGTCTTTCTGCCGCTCTTCGTCGCTTTGCTAGCGACTGTCAGTCGCGCTAGAATCGGCTCGTGACGCCGCTGCCTAACCAGCGCCTGAAGCTGGCGGCGCCGCGAAGGAGTCATTCACTTGTGCAGACTCGAACTAGGCGCCGCAGCTTAGGCGCGGCCCGTTAGACTGCCGCGACCCATCAGTGATCGTTCGACGTAGGAGTTGGTTAGTCCCGCTGATACTTCTCGTGTCGTCTTGCGCACCTGCACTCCAATCCAGCGGGGCGCAAGCTGTCGTAACGGAGCGGCTCTATTTCGGCCGGAACGTCGGTACTGCGCTTGGGGTGACGGACTCCGCCTGGGCAGCCTTTGTTAGAGAAGTTGTCAGCACTCGGCTTCCGAGCGGGTTCACGTTTTGGGCGGCTGAAGGAGGATGGCGAGACTCGAGTGGTCTTTTAAGCCGCGAGCCTACCTTCGTGCTCGAAGTGGTCCACCCCGTTCGGGCCGCGAGCACGGATTCCGCAATCGTGGCCATCATTGCCGAGTACAAGCGCCGCTTCAGCCAGGAGTCTGTGTTGCGTGTGCTCACCTCAGGGCGGGCAAGTTTCTGACGCGCGGCAGTCTAACATGCGGCTGGAGCTGGCGCCGCCCGTCGTAGTAGAATTGCATTTGTGAAAAGTAAACCACGGCGGCGCAGCTTAGGCGCAATCCGTTAGGCTGCACTTCTTCGGTCCGGGAGGCCACATGGTCCCTGACACTGGCTTGCTGGTTTCGGTCTCGGTCGCCATCGCCCTTGGCGCGGGTACCTTGCGACTCCTATGGGCCTTCGCCTCTCGTATTCAACGTGGCCCCGTCGTTAACCCGGTGCTTCCGGACCGCGAGGCGTATGAAGACGAGATCGCACGGCGCGACGTCCAAATTCAGCAGCTCGAGGAACGGCTCGATTTCTTGGAGCGCGCTCTTGCTACGCGTCCCAAATACAGAGAGGCAGAACCCGGACGCCTGCTGAAAGAGACGACTCCTGTTTGATGAGCGCATGCAGGCCACGTGCAGCCTAACACGCGCTTGAAGCTGGCGGCGCCCGTCCCGTCCCCAACGAATGCGGAGGACATTCTGATATGCGGTGTCGTGGGCTTACGTTTGTGAACCCTCTAGCTTGGCGCCGCAGCTTAAGCGCAATCCGTTACGCAGCGCATCTCCCACATCTCGGTCCGTTAGCTATGACACTCAGGTCCCTGCAGCTTGGGCTAATACTCCAGGTCATGGGCTGCACGCGCGGGCAACAAGCCTCCCCGCCTGCCACCAAGGACGCGCAGCCAACCGCGCGAGTGAGCCTGTGTCCAAAGACACCGCCTCGTCCCGGCCTGGACGACCTTCGCTTCAGCGAGGATCAGTTCACAGCGGGACAGTTCGATTCCTCCTACGCCTATTTTGACGCTGAGTTGCCGCGAGCGCTCACCGGAGCGGAGAAGACTTCCGAGCTGACGGAACGCGAGGGGTTCTGGATTGGCTACGGAAATCGGCTCCGTCTGATGAAGGGCTATATGCTTAAACAAGCGGCACTGCTCGAGCAAACCCGTCACTCTCCTGATTCCGCGCTGCTCAGGGACTCTACTTCTGCTACGTTTCGGCTGTGCAAATTCCTGGAGACGGTACATGCGGTCGATTAACCGTCCTGCGCGCTGCCTAACACACGCCTGAAGGTGGCGGCGCCGTCCTACTGTGGAGGCCGTCTGTTTGTGAGGATTGAGAGTTCGCGCCGCAGCTTAGGCGCGGTCCGTTAGGCGGCGTTGCAACAGAGAGCTCCCATGAGCCCGAGAAGCTTCGCCTGTCTCGCTTTACTCATCATGGCCTGTCAACGCGCTTCCGACGGGCGAAGCGCCGCTTCCGCGGCGGGCACCAGTTCGCCCGCCACACAGAATGCCACCGCCTGGAGTCCTGAAGTCCCGGGCCACTACGGACAGGTTGGCGTATCGCCCGTTACCGGAGACGTCGGTGGCATCGAAATCGAGATACAGTGCCCTTCGTCGGAGTGCGTAGCCTTAGTCACCATGGCCGAGGGCGCGCCCGAGCCGGCCGTTCGGGCGCCCGCCACGGTGCGCGACACGACGGTCGAAATCCGGATGCCAGACGACAGCCGACTCCGCGGCATGGGGGTGTTTCGGGGTGTCGTCACCAACCACCATCTCATCGGCGAGTTCTCGAACGGCTTCGAAGTTGATCTGTCGCGGCACTAGGAACGCCGCCTAACCAGCGCTTGAGGCTGACGGCGCCCGTCGTCTGTGGTAGAATTGCGTTTGTGAACGTGAAAACTCGGCGCCGCAGCTTAGGCGCACCCCGTTAGGCAGCCCGCCATGAACCGGGTGATGAGCGCTGGCCTCTACGAGCTCCCTCGCGGCATCCTCATTCATGCGTACGCGCCCACCAAAGCAGGGTTCTTGATCGCCGTCGAGCCCTCAGCGTTGCTGCCCCCCGATGCACCAGACGAACGAGTGGGCGCCGAGCTCATCAGGGTCCTGAAGCAAGAGCAGCCGGTCCGACCAACGCCGCATCGGTCTGACTACAAGGACATTGGGGATCCGGTTCTGCGAGCAGTGGGCCTGCAATCGTGGACCGAGGTTCAACGCGACGGTCGGATGTGCGTCGTGCAAATAGTGAATGGGCGGTTCCGATTCATACCGACGGCCAATCAGCGCAGCGACGGTGCGCGTGCCTTTGACCATTTGAATGATCAGGTTCTGGAGGTGCAGGTATCCGGGCCTGGTGAGGTAGGCCAGGCCGCACGAACAGCGCTTGCTCGCAGTGTGCTGGCCTGAGCGCGGGCTGCCTAACACGAGCCTGAAGCTGACGGCGCCCGTCGTCTATGGTAGAATTCCATTTGTGATCATTCCAGCTCGGCGACGCAGCTTAGGCGCACTCCGTTAGGCCGCACTCGAACCCTATCCTCCATATCTCCTCTCTGAGAACATCTTGCCCGAGTTTCCCGGCTTTCTTCTCGGCAGTTCTGCTCGCTGTTCCGCAAATCGCCGCCACGCAACACGCGCCTGACCCGCGGGTCGCCGACCTCGCACACGCCGGCGAAGTTCGGATCGCGCTGTTCGTCGGTCAGTACACCAAAGATCCGGCCACCGGTGAGCTGAGGGGCGTGTGGGCAGATGTCGCTCGCGCCTTTGCGGCACGGGTCGGGGTCCGGCTCGTGCTCCTCGAGTATCCAACTCCTCCCAAGATGATGGAGTGCCTGAAAACCGGCGCCTGCGATGTTGGGTTCCTCGGATACGATCCTGCTCGGGCTGCTGATGTCGAAGGGTTTTCACCCCCGTTCATCGAATTCGACTACACCTATCTCGTACCGCCTCGCTCACCGATCCGCAGCGCCGCTGATGCTGACCGCCCGGGAACTCGCGTTGCCGTCGTTCGTGCGCACGCCTCGACCTTGACTCTTACCCGACTGCGGAGGCAAGCCGAGCTAGTGAGAGTCGATACTCCGGACAGCGCTTTCGACCTGCTGCGTAAGGGACGAGTAGATGCCTGGGCATCAGCCCGCCAAGTACTTGTCGATTATTCGGCCCAGCTGCCCGGCTCGCGGGTGCTCAAGGATCGCTATGGGGTGAACCGCGCCGCGGTTGTCGTTGCCAAAGGACAGACCGCACGCCTTGCCTACATCAACGACTTCATTGAGGAGATCAAGGCGTCGGGGTTCGTACAGCAAGCCATTAGGCGTTCTGGTTGGGAGGGGGTCCGAGTAGCGGCTCCGGAAGAGCCCTCACCCGGAAGTAAGCGTCCGCGATGACCCGAATCACCGTCCCTATTAACCGTTGCGGCCTAACAAGCGGTTGAAGCTGGCGGCGCGCGTAGATTAGGGAATGAATCTTTCTTCAGCGCGCCGCAGCTTAAGCGCGATCCGTTAGGCTGCGCCCGCCGTGAAACTGCAACGAACTTGGTTTAAGAACCCCCAACAGTTGGCTTGCGAGACGTGACCCCTTAGCTTAGGCCAACGTCGCCAGGGCCGCGTCTGGGCACATGTCAGTTCTAGCCGTTCGCGTCGGTGCGGGCGTCCTCGCTCTCCTCGCTCTTATCGCCCTGCGCGGCAAGCGCTGGGCCTACTTCGCATTCGTGGTGCTCGGGCTCCTCTATTATCCCGCGCAAACCCACTTCCGCGTGCACGCCCCGAAGTGCGAGCTGCTCCTTCCCACGCTGCACCTGTTCGTCCCCTTGCTGCACAACTACGCGTACATCGCGCTGTTCGCCGGCTTCTACTGGCTGTCGTGGGTACAGTTCGGAAGGTCAGACGCGCGCGGCGTCTGGGCGCTCGTCGCGACGCTGCTCGTGGCCGCCCTCGTCGAGATCGCCGAAGGCATGACGGGCGGAGGGCGTGGACAGGTACATTGCCGCGTGCGGGAGCTCGTACCGGACGCCGCAGGAGCCGTGGGCGCGGCGCTGCTGCTCGCAATCTGGTCCCGGCTCCGCCGGAAACCGGCGTACGTCAGACTCGTCAGGCCTCACGCAGCGGCCGCTCCCCACCCGGCTGCCCCCACGTCCCGTGCTGTCGTTCCACCTCGCGGTGTCATTCCGCCCCCGCCCTCGCGCCCGCCGGTTCCGCCGCCCCCCGACTTTTCGCCGGGCCCAAGCCCCGTTACGCCAGCGGCGGACATGGCTCCAACGCATGAGGTCGCGCCGAGGGAGGGGGGGGCGATCGCTGCACGTCGAGCGGTCGTGCAACGGCTTCAGACGATCCTGCGACGTCTCAGGGAAATGTTACAACGCCTGTGGATGACCATACGTGGACGTCGCCGCACAATCGTCGTTGGCGTCGTACTCCTGGCGCTCGTGGGCGCCGGGACGTTCGTGATTCTGCGCCTCCGTGCAGTAGCGCCTGTGGTCACCGAGCAACCGACCGCGGCACCACCGCCGCTACAGCCCCCACCGCCCCCGCCTCGGCCCCTCCAGTCGGAAGCCGAGGGGTACTACGAGCCGAGCTACCAGTTCACGGTCTCCGATCGTCGCTTCACCCGCTTGACGCTGCGTCCGCAGCCCTTTGTCACGTTCTCGCGGATCGGGACACGGCAGGAAGTGGGGTGTGAAGATGCACGGATTGGCCCGGCTGCGGTACACCTGCGCTGCGAGTTCGAGCGCGTCGGCATGGTCACGATCGATGGCCAGTTCCCGTCACGCTCGGTCACGAGCAGTCTCGACGCGCCGGTCCTGAACGCCATGATCACGATCACCAATACGCGCGGTGAGACGCTGTTCCGGGCGCGCGAGTCGTTCTATTGGCACGCGCCCGACTGAGGATGGTGACGCGCCGAGCTCGCCTCGGTATCATCGCGAACGAAGACGCAAACTCGATAAAGGGGAAGATTCGTCGGGCACCAAGCAGTGAAAGCCTGCTGAAGTTGCCGCCTAACACGCGCTTGAAGCTGACGGCGCCCGTACTCAATGAATCCGGAGGAGTCCTCAAATGCGGTGTGGTAGAATTCCGTTTGTGGTCATTCGAGCTTGGGCGCACTCCGTTAGGCGACTGCAACCGAGTTCGAGCTACAAGGATGGTGACGCCATTTACCAAGCGGAGGCATAAGTGACACAGCAGACCATTGACCTGCACCTCAATCCTTCTGACGAAACCATCCGTCTCGGGCCGCTCGCGGTGCGCTTCTTGATCGCCGGAGAAAAATCGAATGGCAGCGTCGCGGCCTTCGAGCTCACGGTCCCCGGCGCGCAGCGCTTGGCGGCACCGGCGCATAGCCACGACCATTACGAAGAGACGATTTATGGCATCGACGGAGTCCTGACCTGGACTGTCGACGGAACACAAATCGACGTCGGGCCGGGGCAGGCACTCTGCATTCCGCGCGGCGCCATTCACCGGTTCGATAACCATGGAATGCAGGACGTGAGGGCGCTGTGCGTCATCACGCCAGCTGCGATCGGTCCGCAGTATTTCCGCGAGTCTGCCGACGTGATCAACGCGGCGGCCGGTGGTCCGCCGGACCGAGCGAAAATGGCGGAGATCATGCGCCGCCACGGCCTCACGCCGGCTCCTCCTCCGGCTCAGGCGTAAAGGGACGTTGAGACCGCAGGACGCGGCGAGCTACAATGATCTTGCCGGGCGAGAGGAAGCGGGCTCTGCGGGGACGCAGCCGCCTAACACGCGCCTGAAGCTGACGGCGCCACGTTTTCTGAGATAGCCTTTAATTTGTGAGTACCCCAGTTAGGCGCCGCAGCATAAGCGCGCCCCGTTAGGCGCACACGCATGCCTTCTAAGACCCCCCATACCGTGGTGCTCAGCCGGCTCCGTAGAATTTGCCTCACGTTCCCAGAGGTTACGGAGACTATTGAGGAGAGCGGGCCATCGCGTTTCGGGTCCCGCCTCTCATCCAAGCCGACCTCATTCGCACCTCTAGGTACTTCGCGGCGCCTTATGCGGCTCGGTACGGCTGGGTCTGTGCCCGGTTGAACGCCCTGCGCTGGGGTGAAGTGACAGAGTTCCTTCGGACAAGTTTTCGGCTGGCAGCCCCAAAGCGGGTCCTGGCCAGCCTCGACCGCGGGAAAAGCTCACCTAGTGGCCATCGCGCGCGTGGCGCCTAACACGCGCTTGAATCTGGCGGCGCGCGTAGATTAAGGAATGAATCTTTTTTCAGCGCGCCGCAGCTTAGGCGCAATCCGTTAGGCCGGGGGTAACGCTATGGGTAAAGGAAAGAGTCCGCGCAAGCGCAGGGATCCGAACACCGAATCCACTGGCGATGAGAAGGAAATCGAGCGCCAGACGCAGGAAAAGGCCGAGCTCCTCCCTCCGGCGCGGCGGCCCCCTACTGCTGTAGGGGCCGAGACTCCGCCGCCACCGCCCCGCGAACCACCGCGACCTGGTCGCAGCCCACTGCCGGAGCGTCATCGACCAAGCCGAGTTCCGGAGCGTGAACGATTTTTGCTGTCGCGCTTCATCCATGCGGTTCAGCTGGCAGTTGGAGCGATGCTCGATCTCGCCGACGCGGCCGCGGATATCATCACGAAACAGATTGAAGGGCGAGCGTAGGGAGGATGACTCACCAAGTTGGCGGCGCTGTGACTTTGGCGGGCGCCGATGGGTATTGAATGGCATGCATTGGCGTGCGGCCCTACTGTTTCTCGCTTTGCTCAGCTCTCTCGTTGGAGCGTGCACCTCCCCATTATCGCCCAGGGAAGCCCTCGAGCTCAATAGGGCCGAGGCGCGTTGGGCCGCTCGTCCGTTCCGCGCGTACAGCTACGAGATAGCCACTGCCTGCGGCGAGTGCCCGGCCTTGATGCAACAATTGGTGCGCGTCTCAGTCGAAGACGATCACGTCGTCGGTGGGGTTTTGGTGGCCAGTGACTCTGCGCTACCGCCGGGCGCGCTGACGTCGTTCACTACTGTAGACGGCCTATTCGCACGCATCCGAGGCTACCAGCATCAGGATTGGGTGCAGGACGTGATCGTGACGTTTGACCCACAGCTCGGCTATCCGAGATCCATAGACGTCTTTGCGCGCACGGGCATTATGGATGCGGACTACGGACAGTTTACCCAGAACCTCCGGCCGACCCCGTAAATCCATCGTGCGCGCTGCCTAACACGCGGGCAGGAGCTGACGCCTCCCGTCGTGGTAGAATTGCAGTTGTGAAAAGCACAACACGGCGGCGCAGCGCAGCCGCACCCCGTTAGACAGCCCCTCTGAGGACGTACGTTTCCTCCCTTATGACCGCATCCGCTCTACCCAATCGCGAGCAGGTCGTGCGTCGAGGTCAGCGGCTCACGTGGGCGACAATAGCCTACAATACCTTGGAGGCAGTGATCGCCATCGGAGCCGGCCTGCTGGCTGGGTCCGTCGCATTGGTGGGCTTTGGGTTCGACAGCGTCATCGAGTTAGGCAGCAGTCTTGCTGGCCTCTGGCGACTCTCAGCGGATTCCTCTCTAGAGGCTCGTGCACGCGCCGAGCGGCACGCGTTGCGGATCATTGGGTGGTGCTTTCTCCTTCTGGCCGCCTATGTCTGCGTGGATGCGTCGCGCACTCTCGTGACTCAGGATCGTCCGCACGAGTCCGTGCCCGGAATCATCATTGCTGTTGGATCGTTGATTGTCATGCCTCTCCTGGCGCGCGCCAAGCGTCGCGTGGCGGCACAACTCTCGAGTAGCGCCCTCACGGCCGAGGCGCGCCAAACACAAATCTGCATGTATCTCTCGGTGATTCTGCTCGGGGGCTTGATCCTCAATTCTCTGCTCGGGTGGTGGTGGGCAGATCCCGTCGCAGCGTTAGCGATGGTACCGTTCATCGGCTACGAGGGGTTTGAGGCAGTGCGTGGCCGCACGGTTTGTGCAGATGAGTGCCATTGAGCGGGCTGCTTAACACACGCCTGAAGCTGACGGCGCCCGTCGTCGGCGGCAGAATTGCGTTTGTGAACGTGAAAACTTGGCGCCGCAGCTTAGGCGCATCCCGTTAGGCGGCGCAGCGGAGTGACCTGATACATGCGGCAAGGGGTATCACCATAGCAGTATGATCCCTTTTTGTCTGCCCACTCCTCTTAGTGTACGTGGCGTGGTCCGTTGCTTGGCCGTCATGGGGCTAGTGATAGGCTTGGCGTGCAAGGACGCCGCGAGCCCACGGAACTGCATGGGCTCGTCGGATGCCCTTTTCCTCACAACGGTCCCAAACTTCGTCGCCCCGGTTTCGGAAATCAGAGTTGAGCGTGGTTGGACACCTGCGGGTTTCTATGAGGTCCAGTACAATCTGTGGTTGACCAGGCCCCCGGCGACCGCGCCTAATGTCGGCGTAATCCTGTCCGATACGGCTCCTCATCCGACCCCGGTGTTCGCGCGCGCGGGAGACGGAACAGTGAGTCCGACGACGGTGTGCACGATCAACGTCGGAGACACGGTGGAGGTGTGGCACACTGGGCGCTGGGCTCTGGGATCGGCCGAGGCTCCTCCGGGCGACACTGCATTCGAGGCAGTGCAAATCATCGTTCATCGATAGTTCCGGGTTCTTTTGTGAACGTTCTCATTCGGCGCCGCAGCTTAGGCGCACTCCGTTAGGCGGCTCCACAGTGGCTCGACCGGGACTTGATTATCTGATTCTTGCTGCGGTGGCCAGGGATGTTGAATCATTCGCTCGCATCCGGAGACGCATCGCGTCCACCAAGTCCTCGCGATCGCAGCTCCTGGCATCATTGCGGCGGCTCGTTCAACAGAGTCTCGTGGAGGCGTATCGGGTTCCTGGAGAGCGTGGCAAACTGGTTTCAGCGGGGCAGGGCGTGTGGCCGCCGGCGAAGGTCGAGGATATTTGGTTCCGGATAACAGGCCGAGGCAAGATGGTTCACGACACGTGGGCTAGCGACGCGGAAGGAGCCGCCTAACATCCGCCTGAAGCTGCCGGCGCCCGGCGTCTTTGGTAGAATTCCATTTGTGATCATTCCAGCGTGGCGCCGCAGCTTAGGCGCAGCCCGTTAGGCGCCTGCTACACCCTCGTGATCTCGAAATGCTCACCCTCCGTTCGGTCGTCACTGCTCTGCGCCGCTACCACGGTAAGCCATCAGGGCCGATCAGCCGTGATCCTTTTCACCTGATCTTGTGGGAGCAGGTCGCGTATCTTGTGCCCGACGTGGAGCGCCGCCGAGCGTTCTCGACGCTGCGAGCTACGGTCGGCCTCACACCGCCGGCGATCCTGAGGGCCGCAAGCACCAAGCTGGAGAAGATCACCCGGTTGGGAGGGCCCATCGCGGCCAGCGCTCGAGCCTCGCGACTCCGCGAGTCCGCCGAGCTCGTGCTCGGTCGCTGGGATGGTGATTTACGCGCTGCGCTGCGTGGCCCGTTCCCCCAGGCCCGTCGCGCCTTGGCGCGGTTTCCGATGATCGGCGAGCCGGGCGCGGACAAGATTCTCGTCATTACTAAGCGCGCTCGATTACTACCACTCGACTCAAATGGGCTGCGGGTCCTCGCTCGGCTCGGTCTTATCTCTGAGGGCAAGGATTACCGAACCACGTATCGGAGAGCTCAGGAGGCGCTTGCGGCATCGCTCCCGACGAACCACCGGTGGCTCATCTCCGCCTACGCGTTGCTGCGGCGGCATGGTCAAGAACTGTGTCGGCGCCGGGTCCCACTCTGCAGCCGCTGTCCCTTGCGCATGCGCTGTCCATCATCCACCTATGTTCAAAGTGGCGCCTAACACGCGCCTGAAGCGAACGCTCATGTTCCCGTCGCGCTCGTAGAGGAGCCTCGCCATGTCGACCGGACTGAAGGGCCTCTACCAGTTCGGGGGAGCGGCATTCGTTGTGAGCGGCCTTCTGTTCCTGTCGAGAGCGATCCTGGATCTCATTGCGGGTGCGCCACCCTCGAGCGGGGTAGAGATCCTCGCGTGGATCGCATCGAATTCACTGATCCAGGATTTTCAGAGCGAGATCCTGTTCTTCGCAGCGGGCTTCTTGGCTCCAGCGGTGGTTGCGCTCTATCAGAGTCTCGCCGACGTCGACAGAGCGAAGGCCGTGATAGGGTGCGGAATCATGGCGGTGGCCATCCCAGTCTTGATGGTATTACTCGTAGTTCATGGGCGTCTGGTCTATCCCGTATATGGCATCCGCGTCAGTACGCCCGACCTCGCGGCGTTCGCCGTCGCTATTTTCTACGGTGGTCTACATGCGATCAGTCTCTTAATGGGAATCGCGACGTTCGTACTGAGTCTGGCCATGAAGAGCGGAGCGTACGGGAAGCCTGTGGTGTATCTCGGATTCGCGACGGCGGTGGTTGATATCATCGGCTCATATCCCTACGCCATCGGATCCGTGCTAACGTTGGTTTCTCAGGTGTTTTTCGCAGCATGGTTCATCGCGGTAGGGACGCAACTCTACAAAACTCGATGAGACCACTCTGCTGTCTCGCTTTGACGTTGGCGCTCCCGCTCGGTGCTGCGGGCGCGCAGGGGACGCCAGCCCTCGCACCCGGCACTCGCGTCCGCGTGACAACCCCCCCGAATATCAGGGTCGTCGGCACGCTTGAGTTCGTGGACAGCGTCACAATCGTCGTCCGCCCGGAGAACGCAGCCGCGGCTAAGCTCCCGAGGACGCCGGGCACGCAGGTGGACATCAGCGCTGGCCCGGGCACCTGCAGAACAGATCGGCGAGGCACATGTGTAATCGTCGGCATCCTGGCCGGTGCTGCTCTTGGATTCGGGGCCGGGAAGATAGCCGAATCGCAGTGCGACTTCTGCGGAGGTCAGATCTATCCCTACACGTTGACCGGTGGCGCCCTTGTGGGTGCGATCGTCGGCGCGGTAGTCGGGGGCGAGCACTGGAAGAGGGCCGAGCTCCCGGCACGAGTGAGCTTGGCCCCGGCGGTTCCGGGCGCCTCGGGGCCGTGGCGCGCCCTGCGTGTGGGAGTGAGCCTCACTTTCTAATCCGCCGCGGGGGGAGGACGGAGGTTGCCATGAGATCGCCTGAGCTCTCGAGCAGCGGCGGCATTGCTCACCCGCAAGTCGGCTGCAGCCTAACGAGCGCGTGAAGCTGGCGGCGCGCGTAGATTAAGGAATGGATCTTTCTTCAGCGCGCCGCAGCTTAGGCGCGATCCGTTAGACCGCCACGATACGCTCCAATGCTCCACATGCTCGAAGTGATGGACAAGGAGCCGAGCCTCCGCGCGATCTGGGGAGCGGCGCTTCTTTTCGGAGTCGCGGGTTATGTCGCCACGCGGTTGCGTCGATGGCTGGTATTTCCGGCCCTCGCTCTGGTTGGAGTGGCCGCTTGGACGGAACTCGGTGGATTGTTAGACCCGCAGCTGGGTCCAGCCGTGATGCGGGAGGCGGGCATCTGGTACGTCGCGCAGGCTGGGGGAGCTCTCGCGCTGGCAGTGATCTTGTGCCTGCTGGGTCTGCTTCCGAAGCGTGCGGTCTAACACGCGCCTGAAGCTGGCGGCGCCGTCTTGCTGTGGTAGTCTTCTATTTGTGAAATCGTCAAGCTCGCGCGGCAGCTTAGGCGCACTTCGTTAGGCGGCCCTTCTACTCTTCTATATGCGGATACTCGCCGTGGTGCTGTTCGCTCTGAGCGCCTTTTTCATTTTCTATACGGTGCGGCTGTTCGCCGTGACCGGTGCTTTGACCCATACGCGCCCTGGCGGTCAGGGCGCGTACGTCGGTGCGATCATCTTTCCCCTTCTTGCCCTTGTCTTTGCTTGGGCGGGTGTACGGTGTTGGGTTCGTGGTGGTAGAGCGGGTGGCCCGGCCGCCTAACACGCGCTTCAAGCTGCCGGCGCCCTGCGCCTGGAACTGACCCGCGACCTCGTCAGCTCACCGCTTTCTTCACGAGCGCGCCGATCCTGGCCTCTTCGGTGGTAGTTAACTCCTTCAGCGCGAAGGCGACCGGCCACAGGGCGCCTTCGTCGAGGTTCGCCTTGTCGCTGAAGCCGAACGTCGCGTACCTCGTTTTGAACTTCTGCGCTGTTTGGAAGAAGCAGACGACCTTGCCGTCCTTGGCATACGAGGGCATCCCGTACCAGAGTCTCGGCGAGAGGGCTGCCGCGCTTTCTTTGATGATAGTATGGAGCCGCTTGCCCATGGTGCGATCAGGTTCCGGCATCTCGGCGATCTTCGCGAGCACGGCGGCTTCCCCGTCCCCCTTCTCCGCCCTCAGCTCTTGGACGCGCTCCCTCATCGCGCCGTGTTCCTCGTCCGTGAATCCCTTGAACTTCTTGCTGATAGCGGTGGCGCTCTTGGCGGACTTCTGCGTGCCCTTCTGCGCAGGTTTCATGAAATTCTATTCGTCTTCAAAGATTAATTACTTTTCACGAGTTCATTCCTTGCGTTCAATCAGCTTCGTTGGGCCCTTGGCATTATGGAAGAAACGGCCGTGTGGCCGTCGGCAGCTACACTTAGTTCGGAGAAAGACCCGAGCAAAGCATGCCTATTTTTTCACCCAGACAAAGGCAAAGTAATTTTCACCATACGGGTTTCTGAAGCACTCTACGAATCCGGCTCATTGATGTCGACTCCAATCCGAAGAACAGGTTCAAGCCTGCCCCGCTCAGCAAGAATCCGCTAATGATGAAGATTGGGAACAAAATCAAGGCTGAGCCAAAATTGTTGAACTCATCATATGGAAGAAGGACTCCCAAGATTGCGATTACTAGTCCAACCGGGAACATGATGAATCCCAGAAGCTTCCGGCCTTCGA
>WNGN01001034.1_pt1 | contig 17938 bp, 14 predicted proteins | sample 5400561 | NCBI WGS metagenome assembly WNGN01 (sample SAMN13153379, study PRJNA577476) | soil metagenome | isolation source: 115 cm soil or saprolite under Garry oak tree replicate 2 | place: USA:California | collected 2016-06-15
ATTTGTTGATGCAGCTCCAGCAATTCCCGATCCCGCACCGCCGCCTCATGCCAGGCTCGGTAGGCTCCTGCATAAGCCCAATCCACGGTAAGGGCCTGACGAATCAGGCGGGCGATGCCTTCACGAATATCGGCGGGTGCAGGGCTTTTGGCCTCCCATGTCAGCAGGGAAACTTCTTGCAAGAGTCGATCCATCAAGACCAGCAAGATCTGTCGTTTCGACGTAAAGTGCTGATAAAAGCCGCCCACAGCCACATCTGCGGAACGCGCAATATCCTCAATAGAAGTCTGTTCATAGCCCCGCTCAGCAAAGAGCGCCAGAGCCGACATCAGCAGGGCCTCCCGTTTCCGTCGGCTTCGCTCTTGCTGGGGAGCAGGAGGAAGCTGTTGCCCGGCTAACACATCGGGACGCGCACGAGGTCGCCATTCCTTCTCAGGTTCAGGCGAGGACTTCGGCATGCACAAACTCCGTAATCTGTTGAGCGAAGACCTCTGGCTGATCGACCGGCACAAAGGCGCGGCAGTGAGAAAGGAATTGAAGCCGCGCATCAGGAAACGCGTGTTGGAGACGCCTGGCAAGACGCTCCGGGAAGAAGGGATCATCTTTTCCCCACAGCAGCAGGACCGGATGCTGAAAGCCAGAGAAACAACGAGCCGCCTCCAGGGTGGAACGGTTGGAGACCGCCTGCAAGAAGCGGGTCATGTCTCTACGGACCCCTGGAAGATGAAGCAGGGGATGGAAGAAAGCATCGAGTTCCTCCAGCTCTGGACGACGATGGGCAAGGGCTGCAACAAACAGACGTTGAGCGGAACGAGCGCGAAGCACCCAGGCCAGGAAATTGGCGAACCCTCTCCCAAAGATCCGTGCCCCATAATGGAAAGGACTGACCAGAGGCGGGAAAAAGTGCTCAAAGGCATCGCAGTTGGTGAGGACGAGACGGGTAATCCGTTCGGGATGGTGGGCAATCACCAGTTGACAAATGGCCCCTCCGGTATCATTGCCGATCAAGGTCACCTCGTGGAGATCAAGTGCTTCCAGAAAATCAGCGACGAGTTGAGCCACCCCAAGAGGGCTCAGGTTGGCATCTGGATGCAAAGGGTGGGAGTGAGCACCTAGAGGGAGATCGGGAGCAATGCAGCGAAAGTGCGAGACGAGACGAGGGATCACACGACCCCAGAGCAGACGGTTCGCCAGTAAGCCATGAAGGAAGATGAGTGTTGGTCCAGTTCCCTGATCGGAATAGCGTACAGTTCCTTGAGGAAGTGAAACCTCCTGGAAAGCACCAAGCGGAGCAACGGTAGCCATAGACACCTCCGAATGAGCTATAAAATTGAACGTGAATTCTTATTCAATTTTAACAGAGAAAGAGATGATTGTCAAGGTCTGGGAAGCGAATGAGGTGAGTGATGTAGAAAAACAAGCAAATGACACCCCCGTTTTGATGTTCATTTTTGTTGTAGGCGTGCGAGCGTAAGGAAGGAGGTAGGAGGTAGGAGGAATCGAGGAGGAAGATGGTGGAGGCTATAGCGAGATCAATGGGATTGCGATCAGGGCGACTAGAATGCCTATTGCCTGGAAGCGTGTCAAGCGCTCCTTCAGAAAGATACTGGCAAGTAATACCGTTACTGCGGAATAGAGTGAGGAGAGGACTGCGGCGACATCGAGACGTCCGCTATGTGTTGCCAGCACGAAGAATGCGTTTCCTGCCGCGTCCAGTGATCCAGCTAGAATCACGAAAGGAAATGCGGCCTTTTTGGGAAGGACTTCCTGGCGCCTGATAAGTACGATAGCCAGTATAAAAATAATTGAGGAGAGTCTCGCTGCAGCAAGAGGCCAGAATATAGCATGGGGGCTGATCTTGTCAATGAGGATGAAGAAGCTGCCGAAGCCAAGACCCGCCAGCAACGCCAAGCCTAACCCTTTAGGACGACCCATTGCTCTTTCTGGTCGGGATATGAACCACACCGCAATTAGTGCCAGGACGAATCCAGTAAGCTGGAGGGTATTGGGGAGTCCCACGAAAAAAGCACTAAAGATGACCGGAAGAGCGGCACCGAGTACTGCTGCGATAGGTGCTGTGATCCCCATACGTCCGACTGCCAGTGCCTGGTAGAAGGCAACCAGTCCCACTGCACCAGCCAGGCCTGCGACGGTGCCCCAGAACATATCGAGAGCAGAGGGAAACGGCTCGGACCATATGAATGCAAGAGCAATCAAGATAGCGAATCCCAAAGTATAGGCTGCGATCACAACACTCAGGACGTTTGACCGGCGCGCGGCCAGCCCGCCGCTAAAATCTCCAGAGCCCCATGAAAGGGAAGCGGCGAGGCCGAACAGAACGGTGAGGAGATTATGATTCAACGCGAGAAACCTGCCATTTCTGAAAGGGTGTTCGCTGACGTTTTTCTGTGTTCTTTTCGTGCTCCTCAAGAAGCCACTCCAGAAGTTGCTGGTCGAGACTGGAGCTGACCAGGATGAAGCCATTGTCCGGCAAGCCCAGCAGGTGCTGAAGCTGGTCAACCCACAGCAAGCTTCCCTGGGCAAGTACCCTCGATTTTTCAAAAAGCCTTCTCTTGCTCATATGACCTGGTATACCACATACCCCTCAAATATGTATCGTCGATAGTGAGAGCTCGCTAAGAGTACTCGCTGTTGCATTGCCTCAGCTTGTTTCGTATTAGGCGGGAAAACATAGGTGGGATGAGGAGTTGCTCGCACAATGAAGCGATAGGGCAGATAGCGATCGTATCCCGGGTTCAGTCGTTCGTCCAGGGCGCTACAAATGATCTTCTCCTGACTAAGGAAGGTGAGTACATTGCAGGTCCAGTAATCGGAGTACACGCGTGTTGCACCAACCTGCAGCAGGTCTTGAACAAGGGTTTCCTGATGCGGGTACACAGCCTGAGCCGTGGGGATCTGCATGAGTGTTCTAACCGTCCCGCTCACGAATGTCGCAGTCACCAGCAAGAGCAGCCCTCCCTTCAAGAGCAGCCCTCCCTTCGTCCGCCAGTTGGAGATCTTTTGGGTGCTCAGACTTTGCCAATTGGGCCACAAGAGAGCAGGGATAGCGAGCAACAGGCAGGTAAGGTAGCGAAAAGTGGTATCGGGACCGGTGGCTGATGACGGTGCTATGGCATAAAGCAAGAGCGTCAAGCCCACACTCGCTAACAGCATCAGCCGGCCACACTGGCGAATCGCCTCCTGTCGTTCCTCTAAAGAGGAGCTTTGTGTCATGGCCGCGTGCACGTGACGACGGTATCGCCGGATGGTGTAGACTGCCAGATAGACCGCCATGAACCAGAGGATGAGATAGCCAACTCCCCAGCCGCCCTGGAACAGAACACAGGGAAGCGTTGCGAGCATCGGCGATCCAGAAGGCGGGATAGCACTTAGCGGGCAGTGCAGGCTGCCCCCTGTTGCTATAGGCAGGGCAACCAACACCGTCCCGGTGAGCTGGTTCACCCATGTCAGGTGCCGCACCCCCATGTCAGCGGCACCCCCATGATGGATGCCTATCAGAATAAACAAAGAGTTTTGGACCAGGGGCGCAGTCAAGTTGTAGTAGATCAGCGGAAACGCACCAACGACGGTCCCAAGCAGGAGACTGAGGCCGGGCAATCTCAGAAGTTCCCGGCGGCAGAAAAGCCACAGGAGCAATCCTCCCGTTGCCACGAAAGGCAGAATCAGTAGATCGACCCACAGTGCGAGTCCCACTATAAGCCCAAGGAAGCCATAGATTACGACGCGTTTCCATCTCTCCTGCCGGCCTAGCTCCTGGCCGAGCCTGTGTGAAGAGAGTGCAAGCCAGGCCGCGAGCAGGCACATGAGTGCTGCGAACATCTCTATTTCTGGGTATTCACCAGACGCCCTGAGTTGAAGGAAGAGCACATCAGGCGAACCCAGGCCCAGCAGGATTACAGACGCCAGGGCAAATTTCTCACCGTAGAGGAGGCGAATTAGATAAAACATGCTGACCAGAAACCCTATGAAGAAGAGCACCAGCGGCAGACGTAGTGCGAAAAGCGAGGTCCCGAAAAGACGGAAGAGCGGGGCAGCAGCGTAGCCCTCCAGCGGTCCCAGGTAGGGTGCGCCATAGAAGAAAATGGGATGGTCCCCCTGGTAAGCTACGTGGAGTGCGAGTAGGCCCATATTCCCCTCGTCACTTTCTGTAAATGGCCAGTTGAAATAAATAAGCATGAAGCGTAGTAGCGCAGCAATAGCTACGATGGCGAACATCCAGCGTTCGTAATAACTGATGTATTTTAGTCGCTTCAAAATTTTCAGCTTCAAGAGAATACTCAGATGGTATCTATGATCTCAGAAATGGCTTGGAAGTGCAGCAGCCAATAAGTGGTTATCGAAGAGCCATGCTCACTATGACGTCCTCGTTTCCTATAGCCAAGAATCCTTCTATAGGGGTGGGTTTTGAGCCACCGGGGGCGACGCAAGCGTCCCCACCCCACTCTACACCACCCCCGCCCCTACGAGATTAGAATCACAACCCATACGAGATTAGAATCAAAGTAAATGATCCCTAAACGCGGCGATCTGGGCGCTGTGTTCGCGTTTATGACCGTAGTAGGAGTATACGAGAAAGTCATCAAGGGCGTAGTCCATGCCATACCAGGGAAGAGTGCCGGTTTGACGCCGCGTTTCTACAGGAATCTGGGCCAGCGTTGTCATAACCTGGGTGTGAGTATCGTTGTACTCGGCCAGTACTTCCTTGATGGTTTTCTCTTTGCGGGCTTCCACCTCTGAGTCGTTAAACTGCCCGCCCGGTTCGGTAAATTTCGCCAGGTAGGGCGTGGAGCCACCACCCAGGAAGGTGGCCAGTACATCGACCAGCACACGTTCATAGGAGGTCAGGTGGGCGATGATATCTTTGACAGACCATACGCCGCACGCGCCACCAGTTTCCCAGGACGATTCGGGGAAGCCGTCGATGGTTTGGAGCACTGTGAGATGCCCATACTTGAGAATGTCAGCTGCGTTCATTGGATGTTCCTTTCTGTTTTTGCCTGGTTAACTGTATCAGGTTGTTTTCTTCTCGTCAAGGAGTTGATTAGCTGGACGAAAATTGCTTGATCGGTTGCCATCAAAGCTTTTGCCTCAGCCATATAATACAACTTTGCAACGGAATGGGGAAGTGACTACTCCCCAAGTCGAAAGACAGGGGCTTCTACGGACAAGCCGAGGGCCTGTAGTCCCAGGCCACGAATATTGATGGAAGCATTGAGGTCTCGATCAAGTTGAACATGACAGCAGGGACAGTCGAATATACGGACATCCAAAGGCATCTTCTGGCGATGTCCACACCTGCTGCAGGTCTGACTCGTGTAGGCCGGATTGACTTTGACAAACGCTCTGCCAGCTTCTTCCGCTTTGCTAGAGAGTTGGGCAAAAAATGCCGCCCACGAGGCATCTGCAATGCTTTTGGCAAGACAATGGTTGTGTATCATCCGATTGACAGCGAGGTCTTCCACACAGATGACCCCAAAGCGATCAACGACTTTCCGACTGTGCTGATGGGTGAAGTTCTCCCGTCGCCAGCCGATACGCTCATGCACACGGGCTACCACTTTCCGGTGCTTCCGGCGTTCAGGGGTTCCCAAAGCCTGCTTGGAGTGTTTCCGTTGGACTTTGGCAAGAGCCTTTTCCTCCTGGCGAAAAAAGTGTGGGTTCGCTATCTCTTCCCCGGTAGAAAGCGTGGCAAAGGTCTTGAGTCCCACATCAATCCCGACCTGTTCGGGGCATTCGGGCAAGCGTTCAGGCTCGCATTCTACCGAAAAGGAGACGTACCACTTGCCGGTCGACGAGCGATGAATGGTAGCAGTCTTGATCTTGCCTTGGATGGGGCGATGATAGACCAGCTTGAGAGAGCCGATCTTCGAGAGGCAGACATGGTTCTCATGGGTGAGGGAAAAGCCCGATTGTGGGAATGTGAACGAGTCATAGCGGCCCTTGCCCTTAAAGCGTGGGAACCCTGGCTCTTGGACCTGCTCTTTGCAGTGTCGGAAGAAGGCTTTCATGGCGAGGTCAACCCGCACCGCGACATTCTGCAAAACCTGGGAGTGCACTCTCTCCAGAGAAGGGCGTTCTTGCTTCAGTCTCGGAAAGGTTTCTTGCTGCTGATAAAGCGACAAGCCTTTGCCTGTGTGCTGGTAGGTTTCCTTGCGTTTCTCAAGCAAGTGATTGTAGAGCCAACGACACTCTTCCAGGGTTTCGTTGAGCTTGTGTACTTGTTTCTGGGTGGGGTAGATCCGATACTGAAACATTTTACGCATGCTCAGATCCTAGCATAAAATAGAACAGGTGTCTAGCCTAGTCTGCCTGCGGGCAGCGCGGCTTTCATCCCCATAGCTGAAGCTAGGGGCCTTTCGCCGCGAGTTAGTAAATCGCGGTAATAAAGAGAATTCGAATTGTAAGAAGTACGAATTGGCCCTTTGTGGCATCGCCGCAAAGGGCCAATTCGCTGCAAAATCACTTATCAGGCTGTTACGATGATAACAGCTTTCATCGTGGTGGGATGGATAGTGCAGTGGTAATTATATGTTCCTGGCGTGTTGAAGACAAGCGCGAACGTTTTACCCTGCGTCACATTTGAAGTGGTGTTGAAGGAAGTTGGCGAACCCGGGTCGCTGGTGACAGTATGTGCCCCGTCACTATCATTGAACCACACAACGACAGTTCCGGCCTTGACCGTCACCGAAGCAGGTTTAAAGACATAATGCCCTGGTACTAGCTCTATCATGTGCACAATGACAGCGCCAAGTGGCATGGTCGCCGGGAGCGGGGTCGGGGAAGGGGTCGGCGTAGGAGGCGCAGGCGTAGCGGCTGGCGTTGAAGTCGTAGTGGTTGGGGCGCTGCCACCACATCCCGCAAGGACAAGTGTGGCAATCATTGCCAATATGCAGAACGTCCAGAAGTATTTCCTACTATTAGTAGGCCGTAATACGTCGCTTCTCATCAGAATATCTCCTCTCCTTACTATAGGACAAAATTTTTGGTGAACACATGATTGATGTTCGACCCTGTTGAGAAATACGTTATGGAGTTACACGTAAGAAAAGAGATTAACTCTACTATTGTAACTCTTTTACGTATCAAGATATGGATACAAAAAATAGAGAAGGGCTTGTTGTAATCACAGCTACAGAGGGCCACGTGTTGGACAAAGGACATATTACTTCTACAACTGTGGAGAAAGATAGGGCAGCCGGGGTGGTTCGGTCGAAAAAAGCTGAAAGGCGGCGAGTTGTGATCAAATTGGATCGCTCTCAACGGCGAAAATGGTTGATTGTAGGGGTGTTTCTCATGGGAGTTATGATCATTTTCGCGCTTACGCTAAGTAGTCTGCAGCTCGGGGCACAAATAAAGGGAGCTAGTTCTAGCAGACCCTTTTCGACGGCAAGCACTTCCAAGGCTAGCGTACAGGCGGCACGGGTGCATGTATATCGAGTGTTTCCATCCGACTCCGGTATAATGCTTCCTGTAATCGATGGGCATGGCTATGTCTGGTTTGGCGAGATGGCAACCAACCATCTCGCTCGCCTTGATCCACGCACAGGAGCAGTGCAGACCTGGACGCCGCCAGGGGGTGAGGACGGGATTATGGCAAATATTGTAGATGGGCAGGGGAACGTGTGGTTCACTGAGCAAAACGCAAACTATATCGGTGTCTTTCATCCGGCAAGTCAAACATTTCAAACATACGGGTTTGGCAGAAGCGAAAAAGAGCGCGTGGGATTACAGGACTTGCAGTTTGATGCTTCTGGCAAATTGTGGTTTAGCGAATTGATGGGGAGACGAATAGGACAGCTTGATCCCACAAATGGCAATATACGGACGTGGGCAGTGCCCAACGGTGTCGGGGGAGTGGCAGCTTATCCTTTCGGGCTAGCAATAGCGGGTAATGACCAGGTCTGGTTCGGCACCTTCACAGGCGGTGTAGTGGGACATCTCGATCCAGTTACTGGCCAAATAAAGCTCTACAATCTTGCTAACCCCCACGAACAGGTCTATGCGACGGCAGCAGATGGCAGGGGGCATATCTGGTTTACTGAACTCCAATTCGGGAAATTGGGCATGATCGATACCGGGACTGGTAGAGTAATTGAACTCAGTGTGCCCAGGATATTGGGAGACCCGGAAGACCTGCACTCGATCGTCGTCGCACGAGATGGGAATGTCTGGTTTACCAGCAGTGGTGCGAACGCGCTGGTGCGCTGTTCGCCCGAGACTACTAATTTCACGTTTTTCCAACTCCCTTTGCCAAACAGCGGGCTTTTTGGGCTGGCATTGGATGCCGCCGGCAGGCTGTGGTTCACATCCGGCGGCGGCCAGCAGGCTAATTATGTTGGGGTGATGACTCCCTGAGAATCAATGTGCTGTATGAACGGCGTTGTGTGCTGCTTTTGCCTGGCGCATAATCTTGTGCAGCTGCCCTATGTGGGCATCGTCATGGGATAAACCGAAGACAAAGCGTACCACTGCATTGATTGGACCAACGCTTGGATAGGGGGTGTATGTAATATCCAGATGTGGTTCGTCGGGCCAGGCATCAAGCATTGCGCGACGCATGCGGCGGCTTTCTTCGAGCCGGTGACGCAATTGGGCAACAGTGTGGACAGTGCGCCATGGCACTTCATAACGTGAGCGGCCCTCGACCGGGAGGCCACGAGCAAGCGTGAGGGCTAACGCCGCCGACTCTTCCGAAGAAGCCGTGACGTGCACGATAACATGGCCAAGTGTCCAGGCAAGATCCCTTTCCTCGGGTATGCCAAAGGTATCATTGGCCTCGGGGTCTTGCGGTACGAAGTCTACATCCTCGTCCTGCGCATCAGCGATAATCGCCAGCATAGTATCGATCATCTCATCGGTCAGGGTGTACAAGTTGGCTTTGGTAAGATCACGACAAAAATCGGCGAAGGAGAGTGTTTTATTTCTGACCGGCGTGAAATCAAGCATAGTCTATCCTTTCATGAGGGTAAGCAAATACCATGTCCGACCTCTTCAAGCAGGGCTGGACCAATGTGGCTATGTTTTCCATAATTACTAACGAAAATATAACAGAAGTTATTCCTTTGTGTTTTTTATTGGCCGATATGTTCTTGAAGGTTAGCATGTCAAGAGAAGCGTCAATGAACAAGATGAGGGGAGAGGCGCCCACAGGTGCCTCTCCCCTCATCTTGTTCAATCAGAATTTCTCTACCGGCTGCTACTGCTCACAAGCTCTTCAGGTTTGGGAGCAATCTTCACCTCGATATCATCATAGCGCCTCACTTTGTAAATGATCGTCGAGACTACCCAACTGAGAATGAATATGCCAATGATCAATATACCGAGGAGACCAAAGTCCAGATTGCTCAGATAATCCCAAATGCCACCGGTCAGATTGAGCGGGCCGCTGATAATCGAGATGATCTCAATCGTTCCCACCACTAAGGCGACCAGCACCGAGACCAGGGTAATGTTCAGATTATAGTAGAGCTTGCGCACAGGTTTGACAAAGGCCCAGCCATATGCCCCAAGCATTAAGATACCGTCGGTGGTGTCAAGCAGACACATGCCTGCCGTAAACAGGAGGGGGAAGATGAGGATGAAGGGGATAGGAAGTCCCCTGCCAGCCTCTATTGCGGAAATGCCTAGCAATGCCACTTCTGTTGCAGTGTCAAAGCCAAGACCAAAGAGCACGCCAACAGGGTACATTTTCCAGCTCTTATCGACCATCTTGAGCAATGGGCGGAAGAAACGTCCCATCAGCCCGCGCTGGTTCAAGAATTCGTCCAGCGTCTGATCGTTGTACTCCTCACCGCGTTTCACCTTCTGGAAGGCTTGGAAGACTTCCCAGAGCACCAGGATGTTAATAAAAGCAATTAAATACAGGAAGAGAGCGGAGACCGATGTGCCGATCAGGCCGCCTGCACTTTTGAAGCCTGGAATAGCGCTCTGAATGTATGCCGCAGCGAGGGCGATGGCAATGGATAGGACTACCACAATGGTCGAGTGACCGAGTGAGAAGAAGAATCCGACAGCAACGGGGCGCTTATTCTCCTGCATCAATTTGCGCGTCACGTTATCAATCGCTGAAATATGGTCTGCATCGACAGAGTGTCGCAAGCCAAAGGTGTAGGCGAGTAGAGCGGTGCCAAGCAGCGCAGGATATTGCACTGAGAAGCCTAGCAGGGCTACAGCCCAGGCAAAGACGTTGAAGGCAATCAGAAGAATGTAGATGCCGATGATCTTCTTGCGCAGATCGGTTGAACTATCGTTAAACACATGCTTAAGCGGTGTGATACCAAATTGTTTGATCATTACACCTCCTGAGTACGCAAGGCGCGACAGAGAGAGTTGGAAAGACTGAAGTTATAGCACTAAGGAGACTATGTACGAAGACTACTGCCGGGACCATCTCAACGGCGACTGTCTGTTAACAAGGAACCTTTAAGAGCATAACAGATAAAATTCTTAATTGCAATAGTTTATCAATAAGGAAGATTAAGCAAGTGTGAAGATACGCACTTGCTTATTGGGTGAGTACGCGTTTGATGAGAATACGCATACTTCGAGGGGGAAGATCACTGTATCTCTCACGTGTTTTTCTGTAGTATGAGGGGAGCGGGTTGCCGGTTATGTAAGTACTTCAACTTGTTGAGTCTCACGCTTGATGAGTGGCGTTGAGGGAGCTTTCATGCCGCGTTTCATCTCTTTGCGCACACTCATAACGTAAGGTGCAACATCCACCTGCATCGTGTGGCGCGGAGAGTTGCCATAGCGCTTGCGCATCTCTTCCCGTTCGCGCTTGATATTTTGTAGTAACTCGGCTTCTGGTGGGAGCGTGTATGCACCCAGCAGGTATTTGCTGACCCAGATGCTCTGCAACTCTGCCAGCGGCATGATGGCGCCAAGGGGCTGGAGAAAGCCTATAAAGAAGAGGTCACGGTAACGTGGGTGGAAGACGCGCTTGAAGAGCGGCAGTTCGTTATGCTTTACCTCGATGACCTCCGGCCTGAAAAACGGAAAGGTCACTTTGTAGCCGGTGCAGTAAATGATGCAATCGACGCGCTCGCGAGTTCCATCGATGAAGATCACGCCATCCCCATCCAACTGCTGGATATTTGGCTTGACCTTGACGCGGCCATGGGTGATGCGGTTCAAAATTTCGGAACTGACCGTTGGATGCGCCTGCCCCACCTGGTGATCTGGTTCAGGCAGACCATAGTTAGTCATCTTGCCAACATTGAAGCGTACGATGGCTCCGTAGATCTTCAGTTGCCAGGAGAATGGAAGGAAACCGGGTGCGGGCAGCTGGTCAAGAGGTTTGCCCATAAGAAACTTGGGGATAATATGAAAGCCGCGCCGCACTGCTAAATAGGTTATAGCCGAGACGCGAGAGGTTTCCGCCGCAATATCCATGGCCGAGTTGCCAAAACCGAGCACTAACACATACTTATCGGTATAGCCATCGGGCTGTTTGTAGTAGTGGCTGTGGATGATCTCCCCGTCAAAGTGGCCTGGAAAAGGAGGCTCGGGCCAGCGGGGATCCCAGTGATGGCCATTGGCGACGAGTAGGGCGCGATAGCGATGAGTTGAGCCGTCCTGCAGCGTAATCTCCCAGCCGCCACCCCCGCCGCCCTCACCACTGGAGGGCAGCGAGAGTGGTTCCGCCAGCGTGACCCTGGTATTGAAGCGAATGTACTGCTTTACGCCGAAGTGCTCTACATAGTTATTGAAATATTCAGCGATCTGGGTGTGATGCGGGAAGACCGGGTAGTGATCTGGCATGGGATAGTCGGAGAACTGCATGCGCGGTTTTGAAGTGTTGATGAAGAGCGACTTATAGGCGCTTGACATGCCATTGACATTTTCGTAGACCCAGTTACCTCCGACGCGGTCGCCTGCCTCGTAGCAATCAAAGGGGATGCTGTGATCTTGCAAGACTTTGCAGGCGGCAATACCAGAAGAACCTGCGCCAATGATGCATACGCGATTGGGTATATCGTTCATGGTTGTCTCTCCATCTTAGCAGTAGCGGCATCCTGGCGTTCGATCAGGAAGGCTGCTTGAATTGCGGCTTGCGCTTCTCCAGGAATGCGTGCATTCCCTCCTGCGCATCGGGTATTTGAGATGCCGCGGCCATCACTTCCATAGCGTAGGCATAGGCCTGGTGCTGCGGCATGTCTATTTGCGCATAGTACGCCTGCTTGCCGATGCCTTTTGAGATAAAACTGCCGCGCGTTGCCGCCTTAAGCAGACGCTGCGACTCCTCAACGAGCTGCTCGGGGGCTACCACGCGGTTGACCAGTCCCCAATCTGCGGCAGTGTGTGCATCGATAATGTCACTCGTGAACAGCATTTCGAGCGCACGCTTGCGCCCAATATTGCGGCTGACCGCTACCATTGGCGTTGTACAAAACCAGCCAGTTGAATATCCCCCAGGCGTCGCAAAGGACGCTTCTGTGGAGGCAACGGCAAGGTCGCACGATGCCACCAGCTGGCAGCCGGCTGCGGTAGCAATGGCGTGCACGCGGGCGAGCACAGGTTGTGGAATCGCTTGAATCGTCTCCATCAAGGTGGTGCAGACCCTCAGTATGTGGCGCATGGCGACGAGGTCCTGACCCACTATGTCGGCTAAATCGTGGCCGGCGGAAAAGGCAGGTCCGTTCGCGGCTAACGTCACTCCGAGCACTGTGCTCTCACCCACTTCACGAAAGGCGTCGGTCAGTTCAAGCATGTGTTTGAGCGAGAGTGCATTGCGGCGCTTCGGGTTGTTCATAGTGATGGTGGCGAAATCGCCTTCATATTGCAGTTCAATGAGTTCGTAGGACATGGCTTTTTTGCTCCTTATTCTCTTTCTTTAGCTAAAAGATGCTGCACAAAGCACTCACAGGCTGCCGTGCTTGCCATCTTATTTTTCTGTTCGCTTCGCAGCCAATAATGTAACGCATAAAGAGGTTGCTCACTTCGTGTAGATTTTCCCGAATGACATCTGCATGAAATGAGTATACCATCAGTTTGTGCAGGATGTACTTCTTGTCCTGGCTACTCCGGTGTGCATATTTTTCTGGGGCCTCATCGCTACGCTCTTCGCAATAATTATTTGTGCTGTTGCGGGTTTGGCAGACGCAGTCTGCCAAACCCGCAACAGCACAAGAAATGGTGGAGCGCGACCAGCCCACCGGCCTAACAGGCGAGACGATTGCCAAACCCGCAACGGCACAAGAAATGGTGGGGCGCGACCAGCCCACTGGCCTAACAGACGAGACGATTGCCAAACCCGCAATAGCACAGGAAATGGTGGGGCGGCGAATCGCCTTTCTTACGGCAAGGAACGGTCGTATGAGTTAAGGGCCTTCATGTAGTTGGCGCGCTCGAAGGCTGCTGGTTCAGCCACGTAGCGCTGGCTCATGCTGCCCTTCATGTAGTCGATTGACTCGTACTCGTGCACCTCCAACCACTCGTGCAGGTCCGTCAGAATGTGGGTCAGCCTGCCGACGCCGTATTGCAGCAGTGCGGAGGTGGTCATGGCGGCGCTTGCTCCTGCCATCACTGCTTTGATTACATCTGTTGCCTCGTGTACGCCGCTGGTCAGGGCAAAATCAGCCTCAATCCGTCCGTAGAGCAGGGCGATCCAGCGTAAGGGCAGGCGCAGTTCATAGGAGGTGCTCAACTCCAGGTTGGGGATGACTTCCAACTCTTCCAGGTCGAAATCGGGCTGGTAGAAGCGGTTAAAAAGCACCAGGCCATTGGCGCCTGCCTTTACGAAACGTTTTGCTATGTGGGGCAGAGCCGTGAAGAAGGGGCTGAGCTTGAGTGCAATCGGAATCTTTACTGAGGCTCGCACATCCCTCACCAGGCTTACATACTCTTCCTCCAGCTCCGCGCTGCTCACATCCGGGTCGACCGGGAGATAATAGATATTCAGTTCCAGGGCGTCGGCCCCCGCCTGCTCAATCTTGTGGGCGTAATCCACCCATCCGCCCGATGAGATACCGTTCAGACTGCCGATGACGGGGATGTCCACTGCCTTTTTGACGCGCTGCAGGTGTTCCAGGTACGGCTCTGGACCCAGGTTGTAGTGATCCAGGTCTGGGAAGTAGTTCAGCGCTTCTGCATAGGAGTGAGTGCCGCGTTCCAGGTAATGATCGAGTTCATTGCTCTCGTGCGTGATCTGCTCCTCGAAGAGGGAGTACATCACGATGGCCGCTGCTCCAGCATCTTCCAGGCGGCGCGCGGTATCCACCTTCTTCGAGAGAGGGGAGGCCGAGGCCACCAGGGGATTTTTTAGCCGTAGGCCAAGGTAGGTTGTCGTCAGTTCAGGCATAGTCGTACTCCTGTTTAGCCTCCAGGGCCCAATGCATTGGGCCCTGGAGGCGAATCTATCAAACGTTTCACTGTGCTGTATGGCCGTTACTTTTGTGTTCTGGGGACTCACCTTCTGAGAGCGCGTGGCTCTCTGCCATCTCGTGGTATCTGTCCCAGCGCTCCTGTACATCGTGTTTTGCCAACTTCATCAAGGCTTCAGCCCGTTCCTCGTTACTATGCAAGAGCATGCTGTAGCGCGTTTCATTGTAGGCATACTGCTCGAGGGGGATGCTTGGCGCTTTGGAGTCGATAATGAATGGGTTCGTCCCCGACTCTGCCAGTTCCGGATTGTAGCGATACAATGGCCAGTATCCTGACTGTACCGCCAGCTTTTGCTGTTCCATTCCTTTTTTCATATCGATACCCTGGGCAATGCAGTGGCTGTAAGCGATGATCAGCGATGGCCCATCGTAAGCTTCGGCCTCCAGGAAGGCATGCAGCGTCTGCTGGTCGTTTGCGCCCATGGCGACGCGAGCTACGTACACGTTACCGTAGGCCATCGCCAGCATGCCCAGGTCTTTCTTCGGCGTTGCTTTACCTTGCGCGGCAAATTTTGCCACTGCCGCACGTGGTGTAGACTTCGAGGACTGTCCTCCCGTATTGGAGTAGACCTCCGTATCCAGCACGAGCACGTTGACGTTGCGCCCGGAGGCCAGCACGTGATCGAGGCCGCCAAAGCCGATATCGTAGGCCCAGCCATCGCCGCCGATGATCCAGACGCTTTTCTTCACCAGGGCGTCAGCTACGCTCAGCAGGTTCTGTGCGCGTGCAACTGTGGGCTGGGACGCGATAAATCGGGTCCCTACGTCTTGTACGAAGCCCTGGAGGTGCTGCTTCAGTAGGGCAACGCGTTCGCGCTGTGCCCTAATACCTGCCTCGCTGGATTGATCTGTGTGCAATACAGCCTGCGCCAGTTCCTCGCCTATGATGTCCGCGCATTGTAGAACCAGCTCAGTCGCATATTCTTGTCGCTTATCAAGTGTCAGGCGCATCCCCAGGCCGAACTCGGCATTGTCCTCAAACAGCGAGTTGGACCAGGCCGGACCACGGCCCTCGTGATTGACCGTCCAGGGTGTTGTGGGTAGGTTACCGCCGTAGATCGATGAACAGCCGGTGGCATTGGCGACAATCATACGATCACCAAACAACTGGCTAGCCAGCTTGATATAGGGCGTCTCGCCGCATCCTGAACACGCGCCTGAGAACTCGAATAGTGGCTGTAGCAACTGCGAGTTTTTAATCGCTCCCACGTTAAGATTCATGGTGTCTATGTCAGGCAGGGAGAGGAAGAACTCCCAGTTGACTTTTTCCTGTTCGCGAAGAGGCGGTTGAGGCGCCATATTGACGGCTTTTCGTCCCACCTGCCGTTTGTCTTTGACAGGGCACGCCTCCACGCACAGACTACAGCCGGTGCAGTCCTCAGGTGAAACCTGCAGCGTATACTTCATGCCTGGAAACTCTTTGAAGCGAGCGTCCGTCGACAGAAACGTCTCAGGCGCTCCTTCCAGTTTAGCCGGGTCGTAGATTTTCTCGCGGATGACGGCATGCGGGCAGACCATCACGCACTTGCCACACTGTATACAGATGTTGAGATCCCAAACAGGCATCTCCAGGGCGATGTTGCGCTTCTCCCAGGAAGCAGTGCCGGAGGGGAAGGTACCATCCACCGGGAGCGCGCTGACCGGGAGCGCATCGCCATCGCCGGAGATCATCAGGCCAAGCACATTCCGTACGAAGTCGGGCGCCTCTACCGGTACAGGTGGACGCCGCGTCAATACAGGGAGAGCTACGGGCGAGCGTCGTCCTGAAGTGGAAGCTCCTGCCGCAACTGCCGCTGGCACACTCACCTCCTGCAGGTGCGCCAGTGTCTCATCAACGGCCTGGAAGTTCCGTTGGATGACCGCTTCTCCGCGTTTGATATAGGTCTTCTGGATGCTGCGTTTAATCTCGCTAATCGCCTCCTCCTGAGGCAAGATGCCACTGATGGCAAAGAAACAGGTCTGCATCACTGTGTTGATGCGTCCCCCCATACCAGTCTTGTTGGCTACAGTATGGGCGTCAATTACGTAGAAGCGCAATCTCTTATTGATGATTTCCTCCTGCACTTCACGTGGCAGGTGATCCCAGACGTTCTCCGGCCCAAAGAAGCTGTCAAGGAGGAATACTCCACCAGGTCGGGCGTACTTGAGTACATCGACGCGCTCCAGGAACGAGAACTGGTGACAGGCGACAAAGTTGGCCTGATCGATGCCAATCAGATAGGGCGCGAGGATGGGATGCGGACCGAAACGCAGGTGAGAAATGGTGACTGACCCAGATTTCTTGGAGTCGTAAACGAAGTATCCCTGCGCATGGTTCGCGGTCTCCTCGCCAATGATCTTGATCGAATTTTTGTTGGCCCCAACCGTGCCATCAGAGCCTAATCCCCAGAAGACACATTGTACCGTTTCTTTACTCTCGGTAGAGAAGGAAGGATCATATTCCAGGCTTGTATGCGTTACGTCGTCATTGATGCCAATGGTAAAATGACGTTTCGGGTCGGACCGGCGCAGTTCGTCGAAGACGCCCTTGACCATCGCCGGGGTGAATTCCTTGGAGGAGAGCCCATAGCGACCTCCAATGATATGTGGCTGGATAGATAAACTGGCCCGACCTTCATTGATCGCCGCTACCACGTCCAGGAAGAGTGGTTCCCCGATACTTCCCGGCTCTTTTGTGCGATCAAGGACGGCAATCGATTTGACACTTGCTGGCAAAGCCTGCAAGAAGTGTTCCACCGAGAATGGACGGAATAAGTGTACTTTAACCACTCCTACTTTCTCGCCTTGCGCGACAAGGTACTCCGCCGTTGCCTGTGCAGTCTCAGCACCGGATCCCATCACCACGATCACACGCTCCGCATCTGGTGCGCCAACGTAGTCAAACAGGTGATACTGCCGGCCAAGCAGCGCGGCAAATCTATTCATTTTCTCCTGAACGATGCCTGGGCAGGCTGCGTAGTAGGGATTCACGGTTTCACGAGCCTGGAAATACACGTCCGGGTTTTGAGCCGTGCCACGGATGAAGGGGTGATCAGGCGAGAGGGCGCGCTGCCGGTGTGCTCTCACCAGGGAGTCGTCGATCATTGCCTGCATGTCTTCATAGGTCAGTTGTTCAATCTTGTTGATCTCGTGTGAAGTACGGAAGCCATCGAAGAAATGCATGAAGGGAACACGGGCCTCCAGCGTAGCCGCGTGCGCGATCAAAGCCAGGTCCTGCGCTTCCTGTACCGAGTTAGATGCAAGTAAGGCAAAGCCTGTAGAGCGTGCCGCCATTACATCTGAGTGATCTCCAAAGATAGAGAGCCCCTGCGCTGCCAGCGAGCGTGCTGCAACGTGGAAAACCGCCGAAGTCAATTCGCCGGCAATCTTATACATGTTTGGGATCATGAGTAGCAATCCCTGTGATGCCGTGAACGTTGTTGTTAGCGATCCAGTTTGTAGCGCGCCATGAATTGCCCCGGCAGCGCCTCCCTCAGACTGCATCTCTATCACCAGCGGTACTGTTCCCCACAGGTTTTCTCTTCCCGACGCCG
>WNGN01001035.1_pt1 | contig 17929 bp, 18 predicted proteins | sample 5400561 | NCBI WGS metagenome assembly WNGN01 (sample SAMN13153379, study PRJNA577476) | soil metagenome | isolation source: 115 cm soil or saprolite under Garry oak tree replicate 2 | place: USA:California | collected 2016-06-15
CTAGGTAAGACTGTACCTTTTAGAACTCTCAAGAAGCATTGAAGGTATTCCTATCTCGTCGAGCTCAAAAGTTCCTCGACGATGTTTCGGCTGACTTGAAAGGAAGGCTTGAAGCCAAAATTTCTGAGTTGTATACGACTCCCTATCCATCAGGCTGTAAGAAACTGAAAGCAACTCCCAATGCTTACAGGTTGAGGGTCGGCGACTATAGGATCCTGTACGTCATTGTGAAACGTGATGAAATTATCGTGTTCAAGATTAGCGGCCGAGAATCTGCATACGAATAAGCCCTGAATCTTTCTGAGTTTGAGACGGGGCCTCGAGGCTTGAACAAGGAACAGATTCGGCAACAGATCTGGGATCGTCTGGAAAAAGAGAACCTGGCTCGGTTTCCTCGTCCCGTCTATGGCAGGATTCCTAACTTTGTGGGAGCCGAGAAAGCAGCTTCGCGCCTTGCAGAACTTCCCGAGTTTGCGAACGCGAGAACTGTGAAGGTCAATCCTGACTCGCCTCAGAGAAAGGTCCGGGAGCTTGTAACGGTTCACGGGAAGTTGTTGTTGATGCCTGCTCCGCGACTAAGGTCAGGGTTCTTGCTCTTGAGACCTGAGAGGGTCAAGGGGAAGGAGAGGTTGGCCTCTTCGATCAAAGGCGCGTTTAGTCTTCGAGAGAAAATGGGTCTGGATAAGGACCTCGCCCCGGATGTTCTAGTCGTTGGTTCTGTTGCGGTGGGACGAGATGAGTCCCGGATTGGCAAGGGTGAAGGCTACAGCGAGATCGTTCCTCCTCGTCGTCTTCCTAGCCATAGTTCGGTAACGACCAGAATTGCGATGGCTGTAGCGATAGCCCCTCCAATGAGCAAGTATTGCTCTAATGGAAACGCACCAGCGACTCCAGATGGATTCACCGTTAATCTCACCGTGGAGATAGTAGACCAGCCGGCATAATCAGTCACAGACACATGGATCGTATAATTTCCGCCGGCTGTGGGCGTACAAGAGAGCACATCGGAGTTATCTGATGAGCAGCCCGGCGGGAGGCCTGAGTATTCATAGGAATATGGCTCTGTCCCTCCAAAGACTGAAACGGTGAGAGTGGTTTCGTTGCCCAGACCAATGCTCGAAGCAGAGGGACTGAACGAGGTTATCGATAGGTCAGGATTCACTGTTACTGCGACCGAGGACGTGGCAATAACGCCCGCCCCGTCCGTCGCTGATACCGCAATAATGTAGGATCCGCTCGATGATGGAGTGCAAGATAGGCTAGGGGTATTTGACGACGAGCAACCGGGAGGAAGCCCTTGGTATGAGTAGGAGAAGAGTCCTGTTCCCTGGCTCGCTGAAATGGCGAATGCAACCTTCAGACCGACATCGGTTTCGGATGGAGCGGCTACGACGGTAGCGACTGGAACCGGATTGACGACCAGGAAGACCGGCCCGCTAGCGACCGAAAGTCCGTTCAGGTCAGTGACCGTGACTATCACCGAGAAGTTTCCTGTCGCGGACGGAGTACAGGACAGGACTGTAGCATCTACCGTTGCGCATCCCGGTGGAAGTCCTGAAAACGAGTACGACAAGGCTCCATAGCCCCCGGATGCTGATATGAGAAGCGTAGATCCTTGACCTAGATCCAAACCTGTCGGTGAGGCCATGAACGAATCTATCGATGGGTCTGTATAGACGATGAATGACAGGGCACCGCTGAGAACAGTGAATCCGTTTGAGTCAGTCACATTCACCGCGATCTGGAATGTCCCGGCTGTTGACGGCTCACACGAAATCGAGCCGGCGTCACTGGACTCACATCCCGTAGGGATATTCAGCCAACCGTACGTATAGCCACCCGAACCTCCGAACGTCTGGGTTGTGAACGTGGCCACTTGGCCAATGTCCACAGAAGCAGGGGAAGCTGCTGGGACACTTACGGAAGGATCTGAATAGATCGTGAGAGACGTTGTGCTAAGGTACGTGTTCTGAAGATTGTCTGTGACAGTGCAGATGGCATGAACCGTCCCTGGCGAACTGTAGCTGTGGATCACGATCTGCCCGTCCGCGGTCGAACCGTCTCCAAAAGTCCAAGAGTAAATGTATGGTGGGCTTCCTCCTGAAGCGTTACATGTGAATGTGACTGATTGCCCGATGTCCGCTGACTGAGGTTGGAAGAATCCAACGGCCGCTAGTGCGATGGTCTGGAAGCCAGTCACGAACTCGTACGCGTCACCTGCCTCAGAAGTTCCATTGTAAGAGAATTGGTGAAGCTGATCTGAGCTGGACGAGTATGTCACGGCCGTGCTTGTTTGGCTGGAGAATAAGAGTTGTCCGTTGGCAACGTTGAATTCATCCATCCACATCCAAGCCGATGAAAGGGCAAACTTGTAATCGGAATAGAGGACTTCGCCCTCGTTGCCGTAGTATGGATCGGCGTGATACCATTCAGTCATTAGGCCTGTGAAAAACCCGTTTTGATTGGCAACATCGCTTGTTAGGCCGATGAAGGATGTTGCTCTCTGGGCACCGTATGTCTCCGATGCAGTCGAACTCGTGTTCCAGTCCTTCGCTAGCATGACGACGTTTCGCCCTGAAAAGTAGAGGCTTAGCAGGATGAGGTCTCCGGGATTCAATGAGATGCTGGTTAATCCGCCCCCGCCGGATGATGGAAACACTGATCCGCCGGTCGAGCTGAACACTTCATAGATCATGGCGAAGCCCGGGTTGTATCCTCCAGCAACATATGGCCAATCATAAGAGAGTCCGATTTGGTACCAGTATCCTGTAGAGCCAAGACCGTTCAGCAGATAGGCGGGACCGTAGCCATTCGAGTCCGATTGTTCAACGGCGGTTAGGTTGTAGGTGATGCTTGTGAAGCTCTGTGTGAAAGTCGTACCTAGCTGTTCGTCGTAGTTTGCGGGAGGAATAGTGGAAGAGGGCTGATAGGCCGCAGGGGAATCAGCTAGTAGAGTGTTGCCGGGGTGCGCATACATGCCAGTTTGGGCCAGTTTCATGCTGACAAGAGTTGGAGATGCTTCCTGCAAAAGATCCAATGATGCTTTGTTGGTAGTTACCGCATCCCCATTGTTCGTCTGGCCATAGGAAAGGCTGATGGCATGCACCGATGTGCCAGCTGCAAGTGTGGGAATCATAATCAGCAGAAAGACAGTCAGCATAGCAGGGGTATGCAGGAGGCTATTCCTGTGAGAAGTAACGATCCAGATTTTCCATCGCAAGGCGCTAGTCTCGGCATGGAAGAAGAAGCCGTTTCCGAGCAATAAACTTACAAAAGACAAACATGTCTTGAGGTTGTTTCTTTCAGAATGGGTGTGAAGAATCCGAAAGTTCCAGTGTTTGCGGAGTCAAACAAAAAGATCATGCGTCCACCAAATGCTGTCGGTGATCGGCAAGCTTTAGCTCGTCAGCTTCTAGACGTTTGTCTAGAAGTCAAACCGGGTGAGCATGTCTGGATCAATAGCTGGGACCATGCCATAGAGCTGGCTTCTCAGCTGGCCTGGGAGTGCAGGAAGCGAGGCTGTGATATTCTCACTACGATTCAGCAGGAGCACTTGTGGTTGCGATCAATCATGGAGGCACCAGTCAAGGGCCTCGACAGGTTGCCGGAACAAATGGCAGCAGCATTGGAGAAGACTGATGTTTACATCTACACGCTAGGACCTAGCAAACCGGTCCCGTGGGATAAGGTTCCGAAGGAGCGGCGCAAGCTTGTCACCCGCTGGTTCCTGGAAGACAACAATTTCGTGAAAGCCTGGAAAACGATAGCGAGAGCGAAGGGGATCAGGATGCTTGGCATCGAGGCTACTCTCGCAACTCCTGAGACCGCAAAGGTTCTCGGACTCGACTATCACGCATGGAGGCGGATCATGTTCGCGGGTTGCATGGTCGATTATCATGCGATTGCAGAAAGGGCTAGGAGACTTGCAGAGATCATCAGTGGAGAAGGACTAGTGCATGTCACGACGCCACATGGGACAGACTTTAGATTCAGACTTGATCGACGCCCTGTCGATATCGGTCACGGACTGGCTGACGCTGAGAGAATACGAGAAGGTCGTGTGGTATTCGTTCCAGCAGGAGGGGTCGAGGCGTCGGCCGACGAGAGGAGTGGCGAAGGAGTCGTCGTCTTTGACGCGCCTATCCTCTCCCTCGTGAAGGAGGGTCGAATCGAAAGACTCACGCTGAGAGTGAAGAATGGCCGCATAGCCCAGCACTCGGCAGCCTCCAATTCCAATGCCTTTGGTCGATGGGTGAAAAAGGGAAGCGGGGATGTCGACCGTTTCGGATTCTTCGGGTTCGGCCTAAACCCTAGGCTTAGGCACGGATTCACTCAGGACGATAAGGTCTTGGGAGGAGTGACGATCGGCTTCGGAGATAATTCGGACAAGGCCGGGAAGAACAAAGCAGGTGGCCGAGGCTTCTGGGCCTCCATGACTGGGGCTACGGTGACATTTGATGGCAGGGTCATAATGCGTGCTGGTAGACTCTCCGTCTAGACTGGAAGATGAGCCTCGAGTAGATCGGGGTCTTTGAAGGGTACGAATTTAAGGCCGGGCTGTCTACTCTAGGTCCCGGGTTGTAGCGGTTTGCCGGAGAAGAAACGTTTGCCTCCGTGGGAGGAAGCACGGCTGCTCTTCAAGATGCAGGAGGAGGCTCGCAAGCGTAAGCTTCTCGAAGAGGACGTAAAACGTCATCATTCGCGTGCCAAGCGTGTTGGTCCTAACACGCTTGATGAGCTTGAGCAGAACAGGAAACGTTTAAGAGAATTACAAGAGCGACTGGAAGACGAGTAGACCGCGCACGGCTCCAATCAACTCCCTACTCAGTCGCTCTTGCTGACTGGTTTGAGTATTCCGCCGCAGACTATACATTTCATAGACTGGGGGTAGGTGAGGACGAGCTGTCTGCATTTGCCGCAGACCTTGGCCTCGACCTCGAGACCATCGTTACGCATTGGGAGCCGCGTGAGATAGTCCTTCGTGAAGAATATCGTCCACAACTGGTCTTACGCGTTGAATATCCAAACATGACAAAGCAGGGTTACAAGAAAAAGAACAGTATCCCTTTGAGTCTCAAGAGGCGGGGCTATTCGATAGTGACGACTCTACGAGGCCTATTGCAATCACAATGACGCCCATATTCAGTCGTTTCCAAGACATCACTTTCACTCGTCTAGGTGTGCAATAAGCAGCGAGCTCTTCTCAGCAATCCCATGAGTCGAAATCGAGCGGATAAAGTAAAGTTCGGGCTCTATGTTCCGAATTTCGGCAAGAGTTCCCATCCTCTGACTCTTGTCCAGATGGCTGTTGATGCCGAGGAGTCTGGATGGGATGGATTCTTTCTCTGGGACCACCTTGTCGAGTGGGACAAGAGGCTTCCGTTATCCGACTCCCTCACGATGCTCGCTGCAATCGCGGTAAAGACCAAACGGATTCGAATCGGGACCACGCTCTCTCCGCTTCCTCGCTACAAGCCCTGGACCCTGGCCCGTCAGACGGCTACTCTTGACCATCTGTCCAATGGACGATTGATCCTGAGTGTTGGCCTAGGAGTTGTGGAGTGTTGTGACTATGCCAGGTTCGTAGAAGACCCGGATAATGTCGTCTTGGCGGAGAAGCTCGATGAATCCCTTCAAATCATCACTGGACTATGGTCTGGGAAGAGGTTCAGCTTTCGAGGAACACACTACAGTGTTGGACCGTCAATCTTTCTCCCGACGCCCAAGCAGCGCCCCAGGATTCCCATATGGGTGGGAGGTTCCTGGCCCAGGCAGCGTCCTTTCAAGCGGGCTGCCCGATGGGATGGCGTGCTCCCGCTGAGGCTTCCCGAGGGATTGCCAACGCCCCCGGACTTGAGGGAGATAGCCGCGTTCATCAAGAAGCATAGGTCTGTCGCTGGAAGCTTCGATATTGTCAACATTGGTTGGACAACAGGGGTCAGCCAGAGGAAAGATGCTGAGAAAGTGGCATCGTTCATTGAGGCTGGGATGACTTGGTGGCTTGAAAGCCTCTACACAAAACGAGATTCGCCAGAAAGAATGCGTGCGAGGATAGGTCAAGGCCCTCCGAGGAGCGGAGTGAAGTAAGACAGCTGAGAGTGTCTAGGTCAGGAACTGAGTTGAATCAAAACCATGGTTTGCATCGGTTATTTCGGATTGAGCATTCCTAGCCTCTTAAGGACGAGTAGCGCCTGTAAGGTTATCCACTTGCTCGGTTTGCCCGCTTCTTCTATCTGTAACGCTCTCTCAGTACTCCATCCTTGGGTGATTAGTTCCCGTTCTTCCGGGCGTGAAACAGTTTCTTCCCCGTGCATTGCGTGGGGGTGCCGCCAGCCTCTGTACACCCCGTCTAGTAGCCATTTTCCGTCCGGCAGTCGCTTCTCAAGAAGAAGAGAGACAGCATCATCCATCCTAGGATCATTCTTGACGCCCAGCTCCGTCAAGACCCTCAACCCGTGCAGAAAATCATAGGAGTAGTGCAACGGATAGTGCAACCTTAGAAAATCCAGCATCACAACAGAGTCGTCCTTGTCTGATTTGAAGATGCGATGCTTCAACAGAAACTCAGATCCATGCTTCGCTGAAGCCTCCCAGCCCTTCCTCGCGTCATGCGACATCATCTCGGACAAAGCCCACAGCGGCTCTATCGTGGCCATGAAGGACCCATGTTTTCCAGGTGCCGAACAGTTCCAGCCACCATCGGGCAACTGTTTCGACATCAGCCAATCCAAGGCATCGAGGACCCGGTCGTCTTCGGCATATCCCATCCTCGCAAGAGCTCGGACCATGTTCCCGGTGGCGCAGATATGTGACTCAAATTTCTCGTGACCTTTGGGGCGTAGAGAAACACCACCGGTTTCGACACTGTGCAGTTCTAGAAAATGTTCGACGGCCTTCGCCACTCGTGGGTCTTTGGAAGAAACGCCAAGGTCAGCGAGGACGATGAGCTGCCACGAGCATGCTGAAAACTTGGGAACGTAACACGAGTTCGGATTGTCCCAGTACGTCTGCTCCTTCTGTCTAGCTAGAATCTTTGCTGCCCAACCCTGGGTCCCTATGAGACTCCGGGTCGCCCTGACAGAGGGTTCGTTCTCGTCCCGTCCTAGTAGACGAACTAGAGTTTCGTGACGGGCCGACGGTTCGTCCTCCTCCAAGAGCCAGTCGAGGACAGGTTTGGAAACAGCGATCCTCGGGACCTGAATTTGCGCCATTGTGTTAGAACGCTCAGATCGTCCAACGATCGGGTGATGAATAAAGCTGTCCTGAGAGGACGGAATCCAACGAATAGCACTTATCTATCAAGACAGAGCCAACCATGACTTTGTCCGGCTTTGTCCCAGAAGAAAGCCACCGAGAAATCGGGCGAACGAATCCGTGTTCTAGTCGCGAAACCGGGACTAGATGGTCATGATAGGGGGGCGTTGATACTCTGCCGAGCCTTCCGAGACGCGGGCATGGAAGTCATCTACACCGGCTTCCTGGCAACGCCCGAACAGGTAGCCCAGATGGCTATTGACGAAGACGTAGACGTTGTGGCCATGAGTCTTCTGAACGGGGCCCACATGACTGCCTTTCCGAAAGTTGCAAAGCTCGTCCGAGACAAAGGTGGGAATGATATTCTACTCGTGGGAGGGGGGATAATTCCTGATGATGACAAGCCCCGACTGGAGAAATTCGGAATAACCGGGAACTATGGTCCCGGGACCCCGTTAAAGACGATCATTGAACATGTCGAGAAGATTGTGCGAGAACGTGACTCCAAACATCAGAGAAGCTGCTAGGTAATTCACAAGCGACCGGAGAGGATGTGCGAGCTTGGGCTTTCTCTCGATCATGGGCAAAACGCTGATCGGATTATCGATCATTGTACTGCCCATCGTTGTCTCGCTAATCATGGTGTTCAGCGAAATCCTTGGGCCAATGGGAATAGGGGTCGCTCTAGGAGCGAGCATCTTCGTGTTCTTCTGTGGCCTCTACGCTGGATTCCTCGGAATCAAGTATGAACGACTCCAGGAGAGGTTTGAGGCCTTCGTCAACCCGCTCAGAATCAGACTCAAAGCTGCAAACATGATCAAGGCTGTCTGCCCGATCGACCGCGAGCAGGTCGTCTTTGTCCACGTGAGCCCACACCGTGATGATGCACGTCCCGACGGACTGGACATTTTCCTAGGCTCCTGCGGCCACGAGGTCCATCGAGGAGAAATAGAAGTAGAACAAGAAGCCAATTCCGTTCAGGGCTGATCCGACATTGGAACTTGCGAGATTAGCTGTGGAAGATGCTCTCCGTTCATTCATAGCCGAAGACATAGGCTATGGGGACATCACGACCAATGCGCTTGTCGACCCGAAGAGGAAGAGTGAGGGCCGAGTCGTCTGCAAAGAAAACGCTGTAGTTGCTGGCTTGGACGAGGCTACTATTCTTCTCCAACTTGTGGACTGCCAAGGCGCATCCAAGTTTCGCGATGGAGAAGAGGTCAGAGCGGGTAGCACAATTCTCTCAGTTACGGGTCATGCCCGAGCATTGTTGGGTATTGAACGAACCTTGTTGAACCTGCTATCTCACATGTCCGGAGTTGCAACGGCAACCGCGGACCTCGTATCGATCGCCAAGAGAGATGGCGGGGCACATGTCAGAATCGCTTGTACAAGAAAGACGCTTCCAGGTCTGAGATATTTCGAGAAGAGGGCCGTCGAACTTGGCGGCGGCGACACTCACCGTCTAAGAACCGATGACGCGGTCCTGATCAAGGACAATCATCTGACACTAGCGGGCACAATAGAACAATCCGTTCGGAAGGCGAAAGAGAGAGTAAGCTTCACGAAGAAGATAGAAGTCGAAGCGACGACCCCTGGACTGGCGGTCGAAGCCGCCCGTGCAGGAGCCGACATAATACTTCTAGACAATATGACACCAGAAGACGTGCAGAAATCAATCAACCTCCTAAAGGCCAAGCGCCTGCGTGAGCAGGTCATAGTCGAAGCTTCAGGTGGAATCACTAGAGAGAACATTGCAAGCTACGCTAAGTCGGGAGTAGACGTGGTCTCTGTGGGTACGATAACTCACTCAGCTCGAGCGATCGACATGAGTATGGAAATAAGAGCTTCCAGGACACGAGGATAGTTATCGGGTCTGATGTTCAATATCGATGAATATCATGGAATCATTGTCAGAGAAGGCATCGGGGACCGGACGATACTCAACAGAATGACCATACTTGGAACAAAGACTGGTCATAATTGGACTCTGCTCAAGGTAGGCATTGAGGCCAAAGCCATTTCGAGAGTGATTCGAGAGATTCAGCGGAATCTCTTGACCGAGAACGGAGTGCCTTACTATGCACACTTTTACAGAGGTGAAGAGCTGATCATAGTTTTTCCGGGTCGGACCTTTCAAGCATCAGCTGAGGAGGATAGTTGGAAGGAAGCAATCTCATATGGAGAATCTTTGGGCGTACCAAGGGCCGAGCTGGATTTTCGGCCTTGCAGGTTTCGAGACGAGACGTTCTAGCTCTTGGACTCAGTCGCTGAGACGTATTCTGATCGTCTGCGAAGCTTCTTGCTCTCGCACAGAATCTGGCATCGGTTCATCGAGTTCGACGAGCCGGTCAAGACTGTCGAACAGGCCGCCCGAAAGGCCGATGTAGATCAGATCGTCAAGTCCATCGTCCTAGTCGACTCCAACAACGAGCCTCTGCTGGCGATCCTTCCCGCAAAGAATAGAATCAGCTACAGGAAAGTCAAAGCACTCCTGGGCGTCAGGGATGTTAGACTGGCCAACGAAGAGGAGGTCCTCACGTATTCAGGATACCCCGTCGGAGGAGTCCCACCATTCAACCAATTGAGGCGAGCACTCGTTGAGCGGGAAGTTCTCAAAAATCCCACTGCAATAGCTGGGGGCGGAGACATCAACAAACTCGTGGAGTTGCATACCAAGGATATCATCGAGATCCTCAAACCGACGATTGCAGACCTCACCCACGAGACTAGGTAGGACCTCCCGGCTGATGAAAAGCAACGATCAGTTAGTCAAGAAAGCAGAAGAGATTCGGCAACGAGAGCATCGGCTCAAACCGAGCCTCCGTCTGAAAACTCAATCTGAAATTGTCAGCTTCGTTCATGACATGGAACTCGTCTCGGCACTTGGAGGCAACGAGCTTCCGAGCCTCATCAGCGCTGTGATGGGCAAGGCCTGGAGACCATCGTGGAAGGGTTTCAGCGGCTGGTTGGACTGGTGGTCCCTCAAGATAGAGGGCAAGCAGATAGCCAGCGTCTTTAGTGAGATCGAGAGGAGAGACGATATTCTCTCTACGAGAGTATTCAGAAGGACGAAGACCTTCGTCTCGGACAAGCTCTGGCCAGTGCTCGACTCAATAATAAGGCATCAGAGGGAGCTTATCGCGAGCGGGAAGATCCTCTCAGCTCTCGAAAGGAAACTGCTAGAAACCGTCGAGGCCGAAGGAACAATCCGTACAGACCAGTTGAGAAAACGGCTCAAACTCGAAGCCAAGGAAAACAGCTACAAGTTCCACCGCTCGCTGACAAACCTCGAAAGCCACGCTCTGATAGTCGGTGCTGAGGATCCCAACCCAGAGAAACATCTGCATGCCAACATTTGGCAGACGTGGGAGAAGCGGACTCATGGCGTTGCTGGACACGCCCGTCTGTCTTACGAAGAGTCTGTAACAAAACTGCTCGGGGAGAGCATCAACGCCTGCGTGCTCACCCGCGAGGACCAGATCCCGGAATGGTTCGAGTGGAGCACCGATATCGAAGCCGGCAAGGAGAATCTTTTACAAAGCGGAAGGATTAGGCGGGCCGGTTCCTACCTAGTCACATCACGGGTCCTAGATTCGTAGCGTCGAAATTTGTCGTGAGGCAACGACCAGCTCTACAAAGCTGCTTTATCAGGAAATACGTCCCGGCTTCGAATCTCTTAGCAGATGATCGAACGTTTTTAGACAGTGAGGCGTAGATGTTCCGACGCTGTTCCCATGGCCCCCTTCAGCAACCCACTGATCGTTGATCTACTAGCCAAGTACAGGCCTATCGCTGCCATGACCTATTCCTCGTCCCTTCTCGGCTGGGACTTGGAGATCAACATGCCTGAAGCTGGAGCCGCTGCCAGGGGCAAAGCACAGGCCGAGCTTGGACTTCTCCGGCAGAAGATGACCCTAGACCTTGCAAGCCTAGTCGAGAAGGCTGAGAAGCAGGAGAAGCTCAACGACGCGGAAAGGGGAGTCATTAGGGTCCTCAAGAGAGACATTCAGTTCTACCAAAGGGTCCCGCCGGACCTGCTTGAGGAACTTCAGAAGGTAATAACAGAAGCGGCCATCCCGTGGAGAGAGGCGCGTGAAAAGTCAGATTTTCGAATTTTCCAGCCTCACCTCGAAAAAATAACGGAGCTGAAGCGGAAACAGGCTGCGCATCTTGATCCGTCGACGCATCCCTACAATGCGCTCCTAGACCTTACTGAAGAGGGTCTAACCACTTCTGATCTCGACAAGATTTTCGGCGAGCTAATCCCGGAGTTGAAGAGAATTCTGGCGAAGACCCTTGCCGAAGGAGCTTTTCCGGAGAAGCATCCCCTGGAAGATGTTGACTATGATGTACCGGCGATGAGACAGGTCAACGGGAAGCTTCTGTCGCTGCTCGGTATGCCTATGAACAGATTCCGTCTCGACGTTTCCACGCACCCCTTCTCGACAAGGATCGCAGGAGATGATGTGAGAATAACCACTAGATACGAGCCCAAGAACTTCAAAGCTCCGATTTACGGCCTGATCCACGAATGTGGCCACGCACTCTACGAACTCCAGGTGGACCATGAACTAGACATGACCCCCGTAGGGGGAGGAGTATCCTCGGGAATACACGAATCCCAATCGCGTTTCTGGGAGAATATTGTGGGAAGAAGCAAACAATTCGTCTCCATGTCCTATCCGATCCTCAATGGGAGTCTCAGCTTCCTATCACTCTACGAGGAGGACCAGGTCTACTACTATGTCAACAGCGTAAGACCCAGCCTGATCAGAGTCGAGGCAGACGAACTCACATACAACTTCCACATCGCGATGAGATACGAACTAGAGAAGAAACTCCTAGAGGGAACGATCAGCGTACCGGAACTCCCAACCGTGTGGGATGATATGATCGAGGAGTACATCGGCAAGCGACCTCGAAACAGCGCTGAAGGAGTACTACAGGACATTCACTGGAGCTGGGGGCAGTACGCGACCTTTCCCAGCTACTCTCTCGGAAACGTGGTGGCCGGGATGCTCTGGAACACCTTAACCGAGAAGAAGTTACTCCCTATCGAAGGAGAAGAAAGCCTATTCCCGCTGAAGAACTGGCTGGCTGAAAACCTTCACAAGCCAGGCGCGACATATTCGCCTAAAGAACTGCTTACACGAGTCTTCAGCAGAGGATATGAACCGTCAGGATTGGTAAACTATCTCGAAAATAAATACCTCAAAGTGAACTGAAGATCTACGTACCCTACGTCGACTATCTTCTCCGTGCCACTTGGATGAGAAGAGCTTGAAACCCGTGACTCCATCAGACCTCGTCGTGAGCTATGAGCCTCGCTGGCAAGAAATGTACCTGGAGGAGAAGAGAAGAATCTTGGAGGCCCTCGGGGACAAGGTGGACGCGATCGAGCATATTGGTAGTACATCCGTCCCCGGCTTGAAGTCCAAGCCCATCATCGATATTCTCATCGCCGTTCAAGAATTGGCTGTGGTTACATCTTGTATTGAGCCTCTCCGGACGATCGGATACGAGTATCGACCAATGAACAAGGAGATCATTTCAGACACTGAATACTTTCGCAAAGGATCATCGGGGGCAAATACCCACCACATTCGAATGGTCAAGACCGGAAGCTCACTTTGGTCGAACTATGTTCTCTTTCGGGACTATTTGAGAAATCACCCTGAGGCTTGCAGAGAATATGAGCAACTCAAGGAGGCCGCTTATGAGAAGCATGGTAGATACCTGCCCTTGGATGCAAAACGAAGTTTCATCGAGTCGATAATAGCAAGAGCTGATTCAGAGTAGCAGGCGCATCAAGGGATAGAAGAGAAGCTAGGCTAGTTCCAGCATCCGCTGGATGGAGAGTCGAGCCTTATCAGCAATCTCTCCGGGAACCTTGACCTCGTATACCATGTCCCGAAGCGACCCGTAGACTTTTTCTAATGTTATTGTCTTCATGTACTCGCAGACAGCATCCTCCTTCACGGGCAAGAACGTCTTGCTAGGATTCTCCTTCCTCATACGATGAAGAATACCGGTCTCAGTGGCTACCAAGAATTTGTCGGCATGCGATTGTCGCGCGTGCCGAACCATGCCCTCAGTAGAATAGATCTCCACTAGTGGAAGATTGAAGTCGCCCTTCTCAGAGAAGTAGAGAAACTGAGTGACACATCCACACTCCGGGTGGACCAGGAACTCTGCGTCACGGTTTTCCTCTATCTTCCGGTTGACAACGTCAGGAGTGATACCAGCGTGGACGTGACACTCGCCGGGCCAGACCTCCATCTTACGACCCGTCTTCTCCATCACGTAGGCTCCGAGAAACAGGTCGGGCAAGAATAGAATCTCCCGGTCCCGAGGAATACTATTGACGACCTTCACTGCATTGCCGGATGTGCATGCATAGTCGCTCTCAGCCTTGACCTCAGCAGTCGTGTTTACATAAGAAACAACGACAGCTTTCGGATGCTCCTTCTTCCAAGCCCGAAGCTTGTCAGCGTCGATGGTCGCCGCGAGCGAGCATCCCGCACCAAGATCTGGAAGCAGAACGGTCTTTTGGGGAGAGATGATCGATGCGGTCTCGGCCATGAAATGGACCCCGCAGAACACGATCACGTCGGCCGGAGTTTTTGCAGCGGCCTGAGATAGGCCGAGAGAGTCGCCCACAAAATCCGCAATGTCCTGAACCTCCGGCACCTGGTAGTTGTGCGCTAGTATGACCGCGTTCCTCTCACTCTTCAGCCTCAGAATCTCCGCTACCAGCCTCTCTCTCGCATCAGACTGGAGCGCAGCCGGCAATCGTCTTCGACCCTGCTACCTGTGAAATCTTCGGTTAAAACGTTCCCTTACACGCTTCGAGGTGTGAATGAGCGATCAGACTATTACAAGGCCTGAGTTCTCAAAACGTGTCAAGCAAACCTAGACTAGCAAGATGCCCTGAACGGCATAGTTGGCGATTGTGACAAGTAAGAGCACGGCTATCAGCCCTGGCCACTTTATGTTTCTGGCTCCTATACGTGGGAGATAGACCAGTACTGCGAGAGACAGCAGGACCGGGAGGGGGAGGTCATAGACGATACGCGCCTGAAGATAGCTGTCCAAGGCAGGGAACGGTATTGACGCTATCGCGACCCAGAGAAGCAACAGTCTCTCGAACCGGTCCTTGAACCGAAGCGCGAAGACAGCCACCAATCCCATGCCTAGCACCAGCCAGCTTGCCAATAGTCCTCCGTGAGTATAGAGGAGCGCTTCGACAAAGTTATTCCAGAAGGCCAGCAGCGATGCGGTTCCACCGGCCACACTGCCCGGCCATCCCGCAGCTACACTCTGCGTCGAAAAGGCCCAGCTCTTCAGAAGATCGAGGACTATGCCGGTTGCGATGATCGGAATGACGGATTTTACATGAACAAGGCTCTTGGTCTCCCTCCATAGAGAAATCGTGAATACAAATGAGACCATGACAATCAGGACCCAGGTGTAAGGATGCGTGAGGAAAAGCGCGATTGAGAGAATGTACACTGCGCAGTACTTTACGGCTGAAGGGGATCTTGAGAAGATCAGCAGACAGGTCAAGAAGAGGTAGACGAAAATCAGAGCCAGCCAGTTAGCGTAGTAGCCTCCCCAGAGTCCGACCGTGGTATAGAAAGAGACTGGAGTGAAGAGTCCGGCCAGCGCAGCGAAACCCAGGTTTCCCTGGCCGTAGCGCGCGAAGATGTACACTGACAATGTCAGCACAGGAGCAAGGACCATGGGCAGGTATTCGATGATCTGGGAGGGGGAGACTCCTGCGGAGCCGACCAGATACAACAGTACTAGTAGCAGAGGCCGACTGCCGTCCAGTCCCGTGACGAACGAGTACCGGAGCGCACCGGGAAACGGCAGGGCGAGCATTTGGTCTAACCAGCCAACATAGGTTGGGCTGTCTACACCTACAAGGTTCCTAGTCGGATTCAGGTCAGGACGATAGGGAATGAAAACGAGCAGTATGCTGACGACGATGCTGATCGCGAGCATCAGCCTGGGGCGAGATAGGAGCTTCAAGCTGGAGGCTGATTCTGACAGGGAGGCATTCTTGACGACTGACAGTAGCTTCTCGAAGGGTTCTGATAGAAACCGGATTAACGAGTCGAAACGAGGGGAGCGACGACGGGCCTCTCTCGTCGCAAACCTAACCAGCCAGGCGTAGAGGAGGCCGAGCAAGAATACGGTTGATAGTGGCGCCAGGAATGCGTAGATGTCCGCGTTGAAAGCTGCCAGCCCGGGGTCTGACAGATAAGGAAAGAAGGCGAGGATTGCCAGAACAACGACCTCGAAAGCAATTAGGCCCAACACTGTCCCTGTCGCAGCCCAACGGCGGAGCGACATCAATCAGCTTCGGCGAAAGAAATGTGGAGGGTCTTTTTATGCTTCAGCAGAACGTGGACAGTCGAACCTCTGAGTGGAACAGGGATACGTGGATATCCTGAGTCGTCCCAGACAACCTTTGACATTCCATGAAGAAGCAAGTCTTAAATTGTTAGACGCTAACGCGGGCTTTGCACTTGTCGAGCCCTATCAGACGATATCTACCGCATCTGCTGGTAGGACTGACTATAAGCCTCATCATGGTGGGAGCCTACATGGCTGTCGGATTCGCCAGCCTCACCGCGCCAAAGGCGTTATGGTCCGCCAACCCGGTCACCATCACTTTCTCCGGCAACGCGGGCACTGGCAGCTCAGGTAGCGTCGGGGAGACAATCAAGTGTGCGCCCAAGGTCTCAGATGTGGTCTTCGACACCACGGTCAGCAACCCGGCTAAGATTAGCCTCACCGTAAGCCCCGGGGGCGAAGCATCATGCGGCCCAGCTCCGGACTCTGTCACGGTAACAGCCCACTGTCTCGTGGCCGCGCCCAATTGTAAGGGGATGTACACTGGCACCGTGACGATATTCCAGGGATACAGCACGATCCCGCCGAGCCTAACCGTCACGATAGTCGTAACCTAGACTAGCGGTCTTTTTAGAACGAGGGCGATGGTGCTGCTTGTCGTATTGGTTGCCTCTTCGTCAATCTGACGCTGCTCGGTATCGCCAGTAGAAATTGGGACTTGCCTAGACTCGAGCGTGAATTGGAAGTGTTACGTAGTCTCCGGTTGTGGGGTTCGATCTCATCGATTGACGGACCAGAAGTGGCGCTTTTTCTCCTGCTGAACTGGGGGCTCCATCCCGACCTTGATTTTCCAATTGCAATCTGCACAGAGTTCGTTATGCTCTAGCTCGTGAAGGTCTACTTGTCTCTCGCACCGCTTGCAGCGTCCAGTCCGATTCTCCGGCTCACTGGACCTGCGCGGTGTATCACCGATGCGCGGTGCTCCCCCGTATGGAGGTCCGGGTCCGATTGGCAAAAGCTCCGGGCTAGCAAAGACGGGTCTGAATTAATTAACCTACCCGAGGAACACTCGTCGATTTTCGACTATGATGGCTTAGCCGGTTTGGCGTTAGCTTTTTCAAGAGCCCTCCGACTCTTCTGCAGACGACTCTGCAACAACAAGCCAATCTAATGAAGTCTGACGTCCTTGCATGGTTAATGACGGATTTCAGTCTGCTCGGTCGTTATCTCTAACGCGCTGTGCCTTGTCCGAGGGATTCTAGCTTCCAAGAATCCCCAGCACGTTACCACCAGTCCTACAGCGATGCCTACGATTTGAACTGCGGTTGGAACATCGACGAGCGAGATCGAGAGGGTCCCTATCCAGGCCGTAACCGGATCTGTTGTGTAGAAGAGCCTGGCGGTTGCTGGGTAGACTTCCGTTGTATAGAAGAGGATTGAGGCCGAGACTAGAAAACCGACGAGGGTCTTTTTCGGTGGCCTCATTGATTGGAAAGCACCAGCGAAAAGGATCACTATACCAACCGATAGGAGAGTACGTTCCAAGTCTAGGACTCGGAGAAGAGGAACTTGTGCAGTGTTTACCACTATTGTTGTCGGGTCCAAGGAGAAGAGGACCGCAGGGCTTAGCAGCGTGATTATGCCAAGTCCTGTGAGCTTGTTCAATCTGCCGTAAAAGAACGACTTAAGCTCCGCCCTCCAGACAGCGAGTATGAGCACGAGTGCGAGCGCTCCGCCCATTATGGGAATTGTCATGATCTTTAGCGGCGTGTAGCCAAGGCTGTAGACAAACAAGACAGTCATGCCGAAGGCTATGGTTAGTCCGAGGAATTTCCGATAGCCGATGTCCCAGTCTTCAAAATTCCGAGCATAGCCTGTTTTCTTCAGGACTATCCAGACTACGAGCATGGAGCCGGCGAGGCTGGACCAGAAGACGAGACCACCGAACAAAAGTCCCAGCGTAACCAGGAGAATTGGATAGGCGAATGCGAGAACGTAGAGAGTGTGTTTCGCAACGGACCTTGCTGGAGCTAGGAGGTGGCGCTCAAGATGCCCCGCCTTGCGCCCAGGCCGGAAGACTGCAGGGTCGAACTGCCAGAGACGAGTCTCCCGGGGCTTCTTCCTCGTCAAAAGCAGGACAGGCAACGAGTAGTCCGAAGGATTAGTTGAGCTTATCGGTACCTTTCCCTTCTATCCTTGAACGCCGGTCTCAATCAGCTCGTTGTCTAGACCATTAATCGTCCAAGAAATCGGGATCATGAGGTCCTTGCCTTCCTCAGAAGACTATTCCATCGATTTTGGCCGTAGACAG
>WNGN01004913.1_pt1 | contig 17929 bp, 24 predicted proteins | sample 5400561 | NCBI WGS metagenome assembly WNGN01 (sample SAMN13153379, study PRJNA577476) | soil metagenome | isolation source: 115 cm soil or saprolite under Garry oak tree replicate 2 | place: USA:California | collected 2016-06-15
AAAGTCTCGCAAGCTTCCATTACTGAAATTCAGACTGATCGACAAACAGATTTTTTGCGGATTCGACGCAGACGGGCCGCATAGCGCCGGGACGCTCAGGCGCCAGCGGGCAAACCTCGAAGTCGCCGTAGAGAGCGCCGAGTCTTGACGACCAGACTTTGACTACCGGGATGAGATGCACAACGTCTACGCCGCGTTCTGGAATCGCACTAGGACGAAAGGCGAGTTATTGCAGTTCGTATGGCTGCGTCGCACAGCGCCAATCCAATTGCGAATCGTCAACAATGGCCACATCGTTAGTGAGCACGGGAAGATGGACCTCGAGGATGCGCTCTGGGGCGTGTGGACGCACGAGCACCTGATGAGGAGATTGGCGCTGCTGAAAACGGCACCGCTACAAACTGTCTCAGTCCGCGAAATACCTATTCGCAGCGCGATCTGCGATTCCTATGTGCGTGCCGTTGGGGACTTCGCGCCCGCAGGCCAGCGCAAACCGCGTTAGCACAAGCAATCAGCCCTCGTCACGAACAACACAAGAATGATTCGAGTGATGCGAGAGCAGCATGAGGCGACTTCTTTAAGCCGGAAAAACGGCGTGATTGGCACGCCTTTTTCCGGCTCGACGATCTCACCACGCACGCCAATAAAAGTGATTCGGGAGCAGCATACCACTCCCGAATCAGTAATGAGGCGGCTGGAGATCGCCGGCGGCAAAAACCGCTTCGGTGAAGCAAACTACCGTGCGGTGTGGGGATGGTCTCGCCTGGCGTGGGTGGGCGGCAAATGGGAAGACCGCAACGCGGCGGGCGAGCTCGTGCGCGAATGCATGGAGCTGCGGCGCGTGCCCAAATACGCGCCGCAGGACCGTTGGCATATCGAACGATGGCTGCCACCGGAAGCTTATGGCTCGCCGCGCGCCTGGTACGCGCAGACCATCGAACGCGAGGACGGCGTCAGCGTGCCGGCGCTCGGTCCTTATCCCGAACGCGGTGAATACGAGCACTGCTTCACGTTGGAAGGCCCGCGCGGGGAATTCGTGCAACTCACACCGACCGTGGCCGAATATATTGCGCGCGCGATCGAGGCCGGAAGGCACACCAGCGCGGCCGAACGGCGCAAGGCGATCGAGGATCGCGAGCGCCGCAGCGAGCACGATTACGATCGCTGGGCCTGGGACGTACTCGATAGCGGCTGCCCGGCGTTTCACGGCGTGCCCTTCGTAACTTGTTTATAGCGCCGCAAGCTCGCCTTACCGGCGACGTTGCGGCGCCCGACAACACCAGTACGCTTCAGCGCTTCCACTCGATGCTCTTTAGCACCACGGCAAGTTTCAGGGCACCGAAACGCGCGTGATTGCCACGCACTTTTCGGGCTCGACAACACTTTTTTAGCGCCAAAAGCCGCGTGATTGGGCACGCGCTTTTGGCGTTCGACAACACCAGTACGGACTGCCAAAAAATAAAGAGGGGAGAATGGCGAACCAAACAAACGCGGTGATCGTAAATCTGACGGAACAAAACTGGATCCTACATCGCAGCTATGGCACTTACCGAGTGCGCGGCTGTGAGGATGGCGAGCCTTACGCGCCCACGAGAGTCGAGGCGCGCACGGCCTTCATGGATATGGGCGACAAACGCACCACGCCCGTGCACATCTCCGCCGCCGAACTCGCGCAGGACCTCTGCCGCGAGATCAATTCCGATGGCGGCGAGGAAAGCAACTTTGGCGTTTTTGTGGCCGAAAGCGAAATTCCCAGCGAGGACGAACTGGAGCGAGCGCACGAAAAGCTGGTGGCGTTTTATCGCAGGCTCGTGGCCGGCGCCGATCGCGAATGGGAGCGTTCGCATTCCTATCTCTTCATCAATGACGTGGAGCGCCGCGCGGCGCAGTATCTGGGACTGGAGAAAGACTGGTTCTACCAGGCGCGCGAGACGGTGGAGTGTCCCGGCTGCGGAGAAAAGATCAAGCCTGGGGTTGCCGTGTGCAGGATTTGCCGAGCGATTTTGGATCGCAGCAAGGCGGCCAGTTTGGGCTTAGCTCCGAATCTCCCGTCTCCGGCAGCGCCCGACGTGGCGTTGCCGTAAATTCCGTTTGAACCGAAGTGCGCATTCTGAGAAGCCTCGTGACGCAGAACCTCGAACTTTGGGCCAAAGGCCTTTTGGCTGCAGCAATCGCCGGCGCTGCCAATGGCGTGATCACTGGGTTTGCAGCCGTAGGCATTGATCCCGCGCATTTCAATCTGCAAGCGGGCCTGAAGTCCACGCTGGCCATCGCCGGGGTGAGCGCGCTGATGAGCGGCATCATTGGAGTCGCCGCGTATCTGAAGCAATCGCCGCTTCCTGCAAACGGCCAAACAAAGTAAACGCAGGGCCACACTTCTTGCAAAAGCCGGGAACGGGTCCGACAGGAGAAAAAGCAGATTCCTCGAATCGATCGTGCGCGGGCGTATTGGAGCGCGCGCGGGAGTAGATTATGCCGACGGCCTATAACACCGCGGGACAAGTGACCTCGCTGGTGCGTTCGCTGCTGAACGACGCCGCGGGAAATCTTTTTACCGACACGGTCCTCATACCCTACGCCAATTCCGCCTACCGCAAAGTACAGCGCGCGCTGGCGAATATCCGTTCGGGCAGCTTCCTCAGCGACGACGTGCTGCTGGTAGTTCCCTCCGTGGCGGGCACGGACCCTTCGCTGCAGGTTTCCATCACCGACGCCACGGCGCCGCCGAATCAACTGCCGGTGGATCTGTTGGTGCCGCTGAAGCTGTGGGAACGCCCCAACGGCTCGTCCGACGATTTCGTGGAAATGACCGACCTGAGCGATCACGGAGGTCTGCCGTCCCAGCCGCAGGGACTCAATCTTCAATATTGGGAGTGGCGCGCGGATGGGCTCTATTTCCTCGGCGCGACGCAGGATACGCAGATCCGCCTGCGCTACGAGAAAGCTTATCCGGCGTTCGTCGACGGCACGAGTTCCGTGCTGATTCGCGACGCCATCGAGTCCATCGCCTACTTCACCGCAGCCATGGCCGCGGCTGCCCGCGGAGCACCGCAAGCGGCGCGCTGGGATGACGCCGGCACCGATGCGCTGGAGGACTTGCTGCTGCGCGCGACGCATCGCGAGCAGCACAGCGGACGCCGCCGGCGGCCCTATTCGTGGCGCCAGGGCTACGGGCCGATTGTGTAGGTGTTTGCGCCAACGAAAGGGGAGGGAAGGGAAATGGCTCTTGCGATCAATATTACCAATATAGATTCGGGGAAGAACGCTCTCTACATCTTTGGCACGCTCGCCGCATCCGGCAGTTACCCAAGCGGCGGCGATACGCTCGATTTCACCACCGTGGCCAATCAGATTGGAGCCAGCCAGGCTCCCGTGCAGGTGTGGGTGGGCGGCACGAGTGGAGATAATTACGCCTTCGTTCGTGCGGCTACGCCGACTCTAGCCAACGGAAAGATAAAGATCAACACAACGTCCAACAGTGAACTAGCAGCAGGCGCCTATCCTTCCCGCATTACCGGCGATACGAACATTCAGATCGAGGCCGTCTTCAGCAAATTGATTTAACGTGTTTATCAGCCGTAGGCCGCGACAACGAATTGCCAAAACGAGCTGTCATTCTGAGTGCGCAAGCGGACGAAGAATCTCTCTTTTGCCGCATCTACGGAGAGATTCTTCGGCAAACAAGTTCCACACCCGCTCAGAATGACACGTCCTGGGGCCGTGCCGTAGCGGCTAACCCCATCTTTTGACGAGAAATCCTCGATGACTGTCTTGGGCACAACCGATGCGCCGCTGGATATGTTTGGCGGGCTGGTGACCGATGTGGCTCCGGCGGATTTGCCGCCAGGAGCTTCGCCGGATTGCGCCGACGTGGCTTTCGTGCCCGGCGCGGTAAAGACGCGGCCGGGGCTGCTGTCTGTGTTCGCCGCGATTTCCGGCAATCCCACCATCAACTACGTCAAAACGTACATTCAGCCGAATCTCGCGGAGACTCTGCTGGCGCTCGATTCGGCCGGATCGCTCTGGGGCGAATTTACGCCGGGCACGCTGACGCAGATCAATACGGGATCGGGCGGAAAATTCATCGCGCCGAATTGCCGCGCCAAGTCCACAACGCTGTTTGGCCGCGAATACATCGCGTTCCACGATGGAAGATTCGGCCTGGATATTCCGCGGCAATACGACGGCACGAATTTCGATCGCGTAAGCCAGGCGGGGCCGGGCGCCGGCCCGGCGGCGGCATTCGATGCTCCGGCGGAGCCGGTCTACACCGTCGGCAATTCGCCGACGGGCGCGGTGCGCAGCAACAACGCCGTCACCATCACAACTACCGCGGCGCACAATCTCTATCCGGGAGCCTCAGTCCTGATCGCCGGCGTGGTGGATACTTCGTTCAACGGCACCTTCGTCGTGCAGTCGGTGCCATCGCCGACCACGCTGACCTATCAGCAACTCGGCGCGGCAAGCAATTCGGGCGGCAGTTCCGGAAGCGCCTCAGCAACGCTGGCGCCCCAACTTTCGGCCGGCCTGCATCAGGTCTGCGTCTTTTTTCGGACGCGCCAAGGCTTTCTCACGCAGCCTTCGCCGCCGGTGACCTGGACCGCTTCGGGCAATCGCCGCGTGCAACTGACGGGAATTCCGCTGCCGCTCAACGACGCCAATGTTGTGGCGCGCATTCTGGCGTTCACTCCCGCGGGCGGCGGATCCTTTTATTACACCAGCGGGCTCAATAACGCGCCGCAGATGGTTATCGCGGATACCACGACCACGAGCGTGACGCTGGATTTCTCCGACACCGCTTTGCTGGGCGGAACGCTGGCCGATCCGCTCTTCCGGTTAGTGGAGCTGGGCGAATGTGCGGGCGTCATCGGCTACGCATCGCGGCTTTTCTGGTGGGGCGAACGCAATAAGGTAGAGAATTTTCGCAATCTGAGCTTCGACGGCGGATTCGTCGGCAGCGGCGCGGGTGTGCGGCCGCCGCTCGGCTGGACTTCCGATAATACCTATGGAGGCGCCGGAGGCAGCGCCTTCAGCGCGCTCTGGGGCGGCGCGTGGGAGATCGTTGGCGATAACGTGGCCAACGACAAGGGCATGATCACGCAGAGCGCCTACGTCGACTCCAATGGCGTGCCCATCATTCAGCCGAATACGGGCTATTCCGTGCGCCTGCGCGCGATGAACGATCCGGCGAGTTCGCCGCCCACTTCGGGCAATCTGCACGTGCATCTCTACAGCGCTTCGCAGAGCATCGACGTGGGCTTCGACGTCGCGGCCACCTCACTGACCACCAAATTTCAGGAATTCACGGGCGTGCTTACCAGCGGGATTGTTTCGCCGGCACCGCCGGATTTGCTGCTGCGCGTTTATGCCGATGGCCTCAACAACAATTGCGGCGTCACCTTCGACAATATCGAAATTTATCCCACGGCGCAGCCCTATAACGCCAGTATCGTGCGCGCCAGCCGCGCCGAAGACCCCGAAAGCTACGACGGCGTCGACGGCCTGCTCTCCGTCGCGGAAAATAACGGGCAGGCGGTGCGGGTCGCGTTCGTCCTGCGCGATCAGCTCTATTTCGTGAAGGAGCACTCCATCTATTCCACGCGCGATGACGGCGTCAACGAGCCCGCCGATTGGACGCTCAGCGAAGTCTCCAATGGCGTGGGGACGCCTTCGGTGGATGGCGTGGATACCGGCGAAGATTGGGCCGTGATCGCCGATCGTGCGGGCCTGTTTATCTTCGACGGCGGCGAGCCGGTGAAAATATCGCAGGAGATTCAGCCGCTCTGGGACACCATCAACTGGCAATACGGCTATACGCTCTGGGTGCGCGTGGATACGCGCGCCAAGCGCATTCTGGTGGGCGTGCCCCTCGCGCCGGCCACGCAGCCGAATCGCGTGCTCGTGCTCGATTATCGCAGTCTCTCCACGGCTGCGGACATCGCGACCTACGCTTCGGTGCACACAAGTTCCATGACGGGGCGCATGATCTCCGTCAGCCGCGCGCGCAAGTGGGCGCCCTGGAAGATCACGGCCAATTCCGCCGCGCTTATCGAACGCAGCGACGGCACGGCGCAGTTCTTTATCGGCAATGGCGCGGGCACTGGAAAAATTTATCAGCTCAGCGATACGCAGTTTTCCGACGACGGCGCAGCCATCGCCGGTTACTACACGACGTATTTCTTCCCCAGCGCGGACCAGGAAGGCGAACTCGGCGTGCGCGCACATCGCAAGCTTTTCTCTTATCTCACCTGCTACGCCGAAGGGGCAGGGAATTTGAATCTGACTTCTTTCGCCGACAACCAAGGATTTCCCGCGGCGCTGCCGTCGCTCGGGCTCAGCTCGCCCGGGAGCAAGGACCTCGAGCTGTCCATCAACCTGCTTGCCGAACGCGCCGCGTTTCAGGTGGGCACGAACCAGGCCGGGTCGTGGTTCCGGCTTTCGCGGCTAGTGGCTTCGCTCGCGCCCGATCCTTGGAGCCCGGTGAGAGGTGGAAATTGATTACCCGCGCGAAAGTCATGGACATCAAGAGCTTTCGCGCGTCAACAAAGTCTCCGGTGCGCGGCGGAAATTAGCATGCTGAATATTGCGCAGCTGGCGCAGGTGAAGGCGCGCGATCCGTACGTCTACGAATCGCTGCGTCAGATCGTGAGCGCGATCAACGCGCTCGGGCGCGCCACCGGCGTCGATCCGTCAGGTTCGATCGCGCAGCCCGACCGAATCGGTGGCATCTCAGCCTTGGCGGCGAACGGAATTTTCGATATCGCCATCACCGACAATTCCGCCGTGCATCGCGGGATTTATTATTTCGCGGAATCGGATGTTTCGCCGAACTTCACCGCGCCGCGCGTGTGGTTCATGGGGTCGTCGCGCAACCTGAGGGTTTCGCTCGGCAACCTCACACTTTACTGGCGCGGCTATAGCCAATACATCGGCTCGGCGCCCCTCGGCGCCGGTCACGTTTGGCTCGCCACCCACCGCAGTGGCGGGCGGCGGATCTGCTGGTCCGACGCTGCAGCCTTCTTCCGGCAGCGGAACCGCTACCGGGCAGCAGGGCGGCAGCGGATTCGGCACCGCGCTCACGCTGGTGACGAACGCCACAACGGTATAGCCGCCCCAGAGCTTGTTGCGATCGGTGATTTGAAGTTGGTTTGTAGCGGCGCCCTTTAGGGCGGCAGGAGAAAATCACGGCCCGCCTAAAGGCGGCCGCCACAAGAGCAAACCAGCTTTAGGCTGCTTCCAGGCGGCTGCTCACAATCAATTGATGCGAGTACGCGCGTACACCGGCGCCGATCTCGAAGCGCTGCGCGCGATGCACGCGGCGCAGGGATTCGGTTACGCCTTGCCCGATCTCGGCGATCCGCTGTTTCTGGTTCGCAGCGTCGTGGAAGAAGAAGGCCGGCCGCGCATGGCCGCATTTCTGCGGCTCACCGCGGAGGCCTATCTGCTCGCCGATCCCGACGAAGGCTCGCCTCGCCAGCGCTGGCGCTGGCTGCTGGCGCTGCACGAAGCCGTACGGCAAGAGGCCGCGGCGCGGGGCCTCGCCGACGTGCAGGCGTTTTTGCCGCCGCGCGTGGCGCACGCGTTCGGCCGGCGCCTCGGTTCGCTCGGCTGGCACCGCGATCCGTGGACCTGCTACACGCGGCAACTGTGAAATCTAGGCCCTTCCGCCACGGCGAACGGCGATCTAGCGCCGCCTTACGCCGCACACGAGGACCAATGGCCCGCCTGAAGGCGGCCGCTACAAAACGGCGATTAGGAAACCCATTCGACGCGGATCGATTGGGGACGGATCAAGCGCGGCGTGCGATGGTGGCGGGTTTCGGGATTGCTCATGCGGATATAGTGGCCGCTGACCATGTGGCTCAGCAACTCCTCGGTCGAGCCCACGCGAAAATGCGGCCCCTGCTTGCATTTGCTGACGAGGAATTTGCCGTCGCGATAGCGATGCGGCACGAGCAGGACGCCGGCTTCCTTGCCTTTTTGCACCACGTAGGTGATGGCTAATTGAGCGCGCATCGGACTCGCTGGGGAAGGGCCGGGCGGGATTCTACCACCTGACACGCCCGCCGCAAAAGCACCTTAGATACACGATGGGCATATACTATGAAGCAATTGGTCGTACGCGGCAACCTAGGATTGCCTGTATTGACAGTCACACCCATTCAGGTAAACTTTAGTCGTGTCTTACAAATCTACTTTCTTGTTCGCTGATCCTTCGTTTATCTACGGAGTAGCTCATCTCCTTGATTTTAATGGTACTTTTACTGCCTACAACCAGAGTCGGACCCCATCAGAAGCAGACGCAAAGGCGTTATACGCGGACTGGTCCTCAGTCGGAGATGAATTGATTGCATCAATGAACGCAATCACGGCGGAACGAAGTGGGGAAACACGCTAAGGCACTGCGGCTGGCTAGGCAACAGGCCCAAGCAGCTCAAGCTCTCCAGCCTCCTACAGGTTTTCAAATAACTGCCCAAGCAGCTCATTTTTCTGGCCCGCTTCCGCCACCCGAGATACTTGCCAAGTACAACGATGCGCTACCTGGGGCGGCTGAGCGAATTATAGCAATGGCCGAAAATCAATCTCGGCATAGGCAATCACTTGAAACGCGTGTGGTCGACGCCAATTGCGGCGTGCAGAAAACTGGTCCAATCTATGGATTCATTGTCTGTATGACCGCAATCTTGGGAGGGATTTACCTTATTCGCTCTGGCAAGAGTCCCGAGGGACTTGCTTCAATTTTAGGCTCTCTTGGCGGCTTGGTCGCCGTATTCATATACGGGAGAAGAAAACAGACCAAAGAACTCAAAGAGAAGGCCGACGCAATAGTCCCACGCCCGACAGCCTAGTTCCGCGCTCTTAATTTCAAACTGAGTCACTATAGATGCCGGGAGCAGCTGATTGCAGAGGGGCGATCGGGGCCCTCGCGCAGCGACTAGATCGCGATCGCGGCGCAGCCAAAATCGGCGCTTTCCACTCCCGTTCAGGTCTACTATGATGGCCGCACCGCCGAGAGGTGACGCGACTTCATAGCGAATGCCGGGGCGGCGGCCGCAGCCATGCATGATCTTGCTCACGCGCAAGAGCCTGAACACGAGCACGATCATTCCGTGGTTCCTTCCGACCCTGCGCTGCGGGTCAAATCGCTGGAATCGCTGCTGGTGGAAAAGGGCCTGGTCGATCCCGCCGCGCTCGATACGCTGATCGACGCCTACGAACGTAAAATTGGGCCGCGCAACGGCGCGCAAGTGGTGGCGCGAGCCTGGGTGGATCCCGCGTACAAAAAGCGTTTGCTCGCCAACGGCACTGCGGCCATAGCGGAGTTCGGTTTTAGAGGCTGGGGCGGCGATTACCTCGTCGTGGTGGAAAATACGCCGCAGGTTCATAACCTGATCGTGTGCACGTTGTGCTCCTGTTACCCCTGGGCGGTTTTGGGTTTGCCGCCGGTCTGGTATAAGTCCGCCGCGTATCGTTCTCGGGCCGTCATCGATCCGCGCGGCGTGCTGCGCGAATTTGGATTGGAGCTGCCCGAAGACGTGGAGATCCACGTCCATGACAGCACCGCGGAGCTGCGCTATCTGGTGCTTCCTGAACGGCCCGCCGGCAGCGAGAAATTGAAGGAAGAAGAGCTTGCCGCGCTGGTGACCCGCGACGCCATGATCGGAGTGGCCAAGGTGACGCTGGCGAATCCGGGAGTCCGCGCATGAATGGCGTTCACGACATGGGCGGCATGCAAGACATGGGTCCGGTGCAGCGCGAAAATAACGAACCCGTTTTCCACGCGCCGTGGGAAGGCCGGGTTTTCGCGCTGGCGCAGGCCATGTTTGCCTGGCGCAAGTGGAATATAGACGCGACGCGGTACGAGCAGGAGATCATCCCGCCGGCCGAGTACTTGCGCATGAGCTACTACGAAAGATGGCTCGCCTACGTCACCGGACTTCTGGTGAAAAGAGAATTGGTTACGCCAGCCGAAATCGAAAGCGGCAGGCCCGCGGCGGGTTCGCCGAAAGCTACCCCGCCGGTCACGGCGGAGACGGTGCCCCAGATGCTCGCCCAGGGCAAATCCGTCGACCGGGACGTGCCCGTAGCCGCGCGCTTCAAAGCGGGCCAGCGCGTTCGCGCGCGCAACATCAATCCAATCGGGCACACGCGCCTTCCGCGCTACGCACGCGGCAAACTCGGCATCATCGAGCGTGATCACGGCGTCTTTGTGTTTCCCGACACCAACGCGCATTTCCTGGGCGAGAAGCCGCAGCACCTCTACTCCGTGCGTTTCGCCGCCCGCGAGCTTTGGGGCGACGCGGCCGCGCCACGCGATGCCGTCCACGTCAATCTTTGGGACGATCACCTTGAGCCAGCCTGATCCCACAGCCGCCGCAGAGCGAATCGCCGGATTGCCGCGCCTGCCCCGCGACGAGGGCGGCCCCGTGTTTGCCGAACCCTGGCAGGCGCAAGCCTTTGCTCTGGCCGTGAGGCTTTCCGAACAAGGTCATTTCACGTGGAAAGAATGGGCCGCCGCGCTGGCCGCCGAACTCAAAGCGGCAGCCGATCGCGGTGAGCCCGACGATGGCTCGCGCTACTATGATCACTGGCTCGCCACTCTCGAGCGCCTGGTAGCGGAAAAAGGTTTGACCGATCCGGCCGCGCTTGTCGCGCGCAAGGAAGCCTGGGCGGAAGCCTATCGCCGCACACCCCACGGCAAACCCGTCGAGCTCGCCGCCGGCTTGCCCTGAGGAGCGCGAAGCGAGTCGAAGGGCCCGCGGCTGAAGACAGGGCGCGAACCTCTGGCTTCTTTTCGTAGCGCCGGCATCCTGCCGGCACCTTTTCCGGTTTGAACCTTCGAGACTCAGCTCCGAATTAGCTTTTCCTGCTGTGAACCTCAGGCGTTGAACTCTTAACTTTCAACTTGGAACTCTAGACTCGTTTTCTCGTGAGGTGCTCCATGGGACGCGGTGCGCAAACGCAAACGATGCAGATGACCGATCAGCAACTTGCCAGTCAGAACGCCATGAATCGGGCGCTCTACAACCAGGGCCAGTCGCTTTCCAATACGGCGGCGGGCGGCTACCAATCTTTGCTGGCAAATCCCGGCTATACGCCGGCGCAGCAATCCGCTATCACGAATCAATCCATGGGCGCGCTGTCGAGTGCTTTCGGTGCGTTGGCGCAGAGCGCGGCCAATCGTATGGGGCGTACGCGCAATTCCGCCGGGTACGGCGATCTGCTCGACGAGCTGGCGCGCGAGCAGGGGCGGCAGACGGCTTCCGTCGCCCAACAAAATCAGTTTGGCTTCGCCAATCAGGCCAGGCAGGATCAGCTCGCGGCGCTGCAAGGGCTCTCGGGACTTTACGGCGTGAATACTTCGCTGCTCGGGCGCACTCTGGGAATCCCCAGCCAGCTCCTGAATACGCGCACGGCGCTCGCGAACGCTCCCGGCTTCGGCTCGTCGTTCGCGCAGTCGGTGGGCCGCAGCCTCGGCAGCTTCCTCTGACGCTTGAGGCACAATGATGCAGACGCCGAGTACGCCTGATGATATTTCCTGGTGGGACGAACTCATTGGCGGATCATCGCGAAACCAGGCGCCGCCTCCGCCGACGCCGCAGCCGCCGCCCGCCAATCAGGATGCGCTTGAACGATCCGTGGATCAGAGCCGCAACCGAACCTTAACCAATCACGACGTCGGGCTTATCGTCTTCCAGGAGACCAAGTCGTTCTCTAACAGGCCTGACTCGAGCCATCCGATTGATATCGCCAGAGAAAACCTGGCGCACGCTGTAATCAATGGGGATCTAAAACAGGGATATGCCCGACCCAGAACTGCAGGAGCCATCGAGCCTTCAGACGAGGAGCTCCGAAACCCGGCTGTTCGGGCAGCCTACGAATCCTCAATGAGGGCTGCCCGAAGGGCATATCTGAGTCCCACGGACCCCACCAACGGCGGCATCCACATGTACTTTCCAACCACTCCCACTCAAGAAAACTTCTTGCCCAAACCGTATAACCCGCCGGGCTATGGCATCAAGACTCGTGCTGGGCCTTATAACAATTCTTTTGTCAACCGTGACGTGCCCTCGCACAACGTCTACCTCAATACATACGAATGAGCGTTACGAGTTGGGCGCCCGATATCGCGCTAGCGAGATGGAAGGGTTAACTTCTGGACGAATATCCTCTTCGCTGATTCGATGCAGGCGGCTTGCATTTCGCCGGGACGATCGGCATCGAGGGGACAAATCTCAAAGTCACCGAAGATTTGGTCGTCTGACGATGTGAAGGCCTTCTCTACATTCGGCGGCAATTCGGGGTTCATCATATCCTGTTCATCGCCGCGCTTGATGGAGGGCCCACTGTAAATGGCGAGTACGCGTTTCGTGCCAATCTTCCACAAGCGTAGCGGCGGCCTGCCGTTGTATACAGCAAGGCGGCCCCGAGTCCAGTAACAAGATGATGCGTTCCCCAGCGTCTTGCAGGGAATTTTGCGTTTTTCGGTTTTCTGCGGGAGGGCTTGCGCGGCGACGCCGCACAGCGCCAGGGCCGAAATCAACGCGTAGCGCATGCCGCGAAACTAGCACACCGCCCGCGGCATTTTCAATCCATGCGCCGTGCGCAGCAACGCGAGCGCAGGATATGGCGTTTAGAGGAGCGCTATGCAGAGACCAAACGGGCCTGATGATACGTCGTGGTGGGACGAATTCATTGGCGGATCATCGCGAAACCAGGCGCCGCCTCCGCCGACGCCGCAGCCGCCGCCCGTGGATCAAAGCGCCTGGGAGAAATCCGTCGAGCAGGGCCACGTTAGCGATCCTTTGGGTTCAGTCCACGATGTGGGACTGCGGATATTTCAGGAAACCAAGTCTTACTCAGATGGTCAGGATTCAAACGAGCCGCTTGATGCCGCCCGCGAGAAAATGGCCTGGGTCATCATGAATGGCGATCAGAAATGGGGCTTTGATCGGCAGAAGCATGCTAGCACTGCTTTGCCCATCGAGCCTTCGGACCGGGAATTACGCGACCCGGCCACATTAGCGGCCTATCAATCCTCCATGAAGGCGGCCCGAGAGGCATTTCTCGGGTGGAAAGATCCGACCAGTGGCGCGCTCCACCTTAACGCCCGCGTCGATCCGGGGCAGTATAACTGGAAGCCTAAGGGCATGACCGGACCCGGCAAGCGGATAAAAACACATTCGGGCCCTTACAATAATTCTTATACCAGAGGGGACACACCGTCCTCCGTCGTATGGCTCAATACCTATGAGGATTAGCAGTGCCGAGGACCTACTTCTCCACAACGATATTCTTCGCGGATTCGATGCAGCCGAATTGCATTTCTCCTCGGACCTCCGGCGCAAATGGGCAGATCTCGAAGTCCGCGAAGATGCGGTGACCATTGACCATTCCATCCATTAATCTTTCGATATTGGGCGGGAACTCGGGGTGTTCACCATCTTCCGGATCGCGGCGCTGAGCGCCGGGACCACTGTGGATTCCCACAATTTTAGTGGTGCCAATCCTCCACACTCGGAGCGACGGATTGCCGTTATATACGCCCAGGCGGCCGTGGGTCCAGTAACAGGAGGCGGCGTTCTCTGGTGTCTTGCAGGGGATTTTGCGCTTCGGCGTTGCCTGCGGGATGGCTTGCGCCGCCAGGGTGCACAGCGCCAGCGCTAAAATCGCGGCGTATCGCATGCCGCGAAGCTAGCACATCACGTGCGGCTGCTTCAATCGCCTTTGTGCGCGGAGAGATTCTTCGGTCGCCACCCCCCCCGCACGCGTAAGAGCGGCGCGTGCCGGGGACCCCGGCGCGGCGACCTCAGAATGACACCGTAGCCAGGGGACATCCCTTGAGTCTCTCCGAGGAAACCAACGCTCAGAAAGGACAACCATGCAGACGCCGAGTACGCCTGATGATACTTCCTGGTGGGATGACCTGATCGCTGGATTAACGCAAAAGCAGGTGCCCCCTCCGCCCGCGCCGCAGCCGCCGCCAGTGAATCAAAGCGCCTGGGAAAAATCCGTCGAGCAGGCCAAGATCAGCGATTCCTTGGGTACGGTACACGATCTCGGACTCAGAATCTTTGGCGAGACCCAATCCTATTCAGATCGGCCCGACTCAAACGAGCCGCTTGATACCGCTCGTGAGAAGATGGCCCATTCAATCTTCAATGCCGATCAAAAATATGGAGCCGATCGGCAAAGGCTGGCTCGCACGGCTTCGCCTATAGAGCCGTCTGCTGAGGCTCTCCGCAATCCCGCCGTTCGTGCAGCGTACGATTCATCCATGAAAGCCGCACGCGAGGCGTATCTGAGCGGAACCGATCCGACCAACGGCGCAGTCTTTTCTATTCAGCAAACGACTCCGGACCGCTCGAACTATGTATTTCAAAACGGTAGGCCGCAGGGAGTGCCGATCAGTACCCAATCCGGTCCTTACAATAATTCGTTTCCCAATAAGCGAGTGCCGTCCCGCACTGCGTGGCTAAACACCTATTGGGATAAGTAGGCGGATGCTTTAAGGAACCATTACCGGTGTGCTGATTTAAGCCCTTCTACGACGACATTTTTGGCCGACTCGATACAGACAGCCTGCATCTCACCTTTTCGCTCCGGCTCCAGCGGGCAGATTTCAAAATCCGCGTAGACGGTGTTGTTGGGTGGCCTGAAAACTTTATCAATTTCCGCTGGGAATTCAGGCAGTTCGCTGTCCTTGTCCGTCCGTGGAGGGTACCTCGATGGCCCACTGTAGACGCCTAAGATACGCTTCGTGCCGATTTTCCAAATCCGATATGACGGAGCGCCATTGGCGAAATTGAGACGGCCATGAGTCCAATAGCAGGACGCGGCGATTTCTGGCGTCTTGCAGGGGATTTTGCGCTGTGCCGTTGCTTGCGGCAGGGCCTGCGCGGCGAGCGCGCAGAGCGCCAGGGCCAAAATCAGCGCGTATCGCATTCCGCGAAGCTAGCACATCGCCGCCGGCGCCTTCAACCGGCGGTGCCGCCCAGCGGATGCGTGCCCCCTTTTAAGAAACGACGCGCCAGTTCACGTTATCGGCCACGTGTTCAAAAACTTTTCGGGCTGGCCTGACGGCAACGCGGCAAAAATATTTCTCACCTGATCTTCTGTAATGGGCATGTCCTGTATCGTTACTTGGATCCGCTCTCCACTTCAAGGGCGCGAAGCAAAACTCGTTTGCGGGCCACGCGCATGAATCCTTATTGGCTGATCGTTGCCTTTACGCTCGTCACGCAGCTTTGTGTTTTCTTTCGCTGGCTGCATCGGCGTTTGCGCTACGCCGCCATCGAACGCGCCTTCATCCGCGACGTGGCCGTCAATCATCTCCCGCATATCTATCACGCCCTGCGCAGCATTGCCGAGCATCATGGGCTCGCAATTGAAGATCCTCCGCCGGTTCGCTTCCTCGAGCTGAATGGGAAGCAGGAAAAAGTCGATCCGCAGCGTCCCTAGTCTTGACGCGCAGGGATGAATCCGTTGCAGCCTCCAGCCGATCCGGGGTCCCCGGACGCGCGCCTCTCAAGTGCGAGCACTCGCGCCATAAAAGAAGTTGCGCGCGTCGGCGTGGAGGAGCTCATTGCACTCGCGCACCGTGCGGCCGAAGCGCATGCGCTTTGGCCGGAACTGGTCTGCGCCATCGTGGAACAGGAGTCCGCCTGGAATCCCTGGGCGCTGCGTTATGAGCCGGTGTTCTACGAAAAATACATTGCGCCGCAAATTGCGCGAGGGGCCATCGCCGACGTCACCGAATCGCGCGCCCGCGCATTTTCGTGGGGGCTGATGCAGGTGATGGGCCAGGTCGCGCGCGAATACGGTTTCGCGGACGCTTCCCTCGCGTCTCTCTGCGATCCCGCCGTGGGGCTGGAGATCGGCTGCCGCGTCTTCGCCGCGAAGCTCGCCGCGGCCGAAGGCAACGTCACACGCGCGCTGCTTCTGTGGAATGGGGCAGGGAATCGGGATTACCCGGCGGCTGTTCTCGCGCGCACTGCACGTTACGCCTAGCGCGCTTATCGCTTGTCCGTCTACGCCGAAGGCTTGCGCCGGCGAATCGCGCAACGACACTCCGTCCTTCGAAGCCGGGAATTTCTGTCCGCCCGCTCGCAAAAACTTTCAGGAGAAAAAATGGATCAGCAACCTGGCCTCAAACAACTCGGCACGTCCGCACCGTGCTTTTTCTGGAATCTCTGCGACCGCCGCGCGGCTCTGGAGAAAGCCGGACGTTCGGTGTGCCGTGCCTGCGCCGGCCGGCTGCGCGGGCGGGAATATCCGCTGCGCACTGCATCCGAAGAATCGCTCTACCTCACCGGACGCGCCGCCGCCGAAGCGCTCGATATGGTCGAGGATTCCTGAGCGCGCTCTGCTCACTGCGCTTCCGTCATGAAATTTCGCGGCCTGCCCGCGGAACAAGAGGGAATTACGATGCCACCTGCAAATCCCCTGCTGGGTCGCGCAATTGCCACCGTGGCGGCAATCGCCGCGCTGACGGCTTTCTGTCTGGCCATAATTGTTGTGCGTTCACGGAACTCTTCGCGCCAGGCTGACAACGAAGTGCGCCTGGCATTCAGCGCGCCGAAGGCCGTTCTGGACCAAGCAAGCAAACGCGAGCAGCAGCGCGATCGCGTCCTCAGCAAAAATCTTGCGCAAATTTCAAAGGCCGAACGAGCGGCAAAGAACCCGGCAGATATCGCCAAGCGCCTGCCGGCGGCGTTTGGGCCTTTGCCTCATGCGCTCTCCGTCTCTCTCGCGCCGCGTGACTCCGGCTCCGACGCGCCTGAGCCTCCAGCCATCATTACCGTGCCGCAGGAGGATCTCAAACCGCTCTTCGATCGTCTGGAAGATTGCCGCGCCTGTCAGGAACAGCTTGCCACCGCCCAGCAGGACCTCAGCGACGAGCGCACCAAAGTGTCCGCGCTGAAAATCGAACGCGACGCCGCTGTGAAAGCGGCTCGCGGCGGAGGGTTCTGGTCTCGATTCCGCACCGGCCTGAAGTGGTTCGCCATTGGCGGGGCGATAGGAGCACTTGCGGCTTCGGCCGTCCATCGCTGAACGACCGCTAACGCTTCCGCGCTTGGGACCGGCCGCTAAGCCGCCGAGCGAGCAGCCCGCGTGAGACGCTTGCACTCTCCAACGCTTACCGTGGGCCAAAGTGTCGGCCGTGAGATTCGAGTGTGACCCCGCCGCGACCGCGGATCGGGGCTGCGGGTCCTATTTTGCCCTTGTCTGAGCGGGTGAGATGCTTCCTCACAGAACCGCTGAGTAGTTCGCTTATTCGAAAGCTAGCTGGCTGTTTTCCTGGCGAAGACTGTGGCGTTTTGGCGTAGTGGTTAACTGTATCCTGCCCATCTGCAGCAGCGAGGCCTCCGGTCGGCACGGCTCCCGGCCTGCGGTTGCACCACGCAGGCGTTCCGACGCCACGCCATGCGCAAACACAGCTCCTGGTGCGTGTCCTAGCCAGCCGACTCGGTCGAGATCTTTCTGCTGGACCCGCGCCAGTTCCCGGGGTGGCCTTCCGAGGGTTCACGCGCGCGCGATGCCGCACGTTGCCGGACCTGCTCGAAAGGCACCCGCAACGCCATCGGCTTCGCTGCTTACTGAATTCCCGGACCGACTGCAGCATCGTGCTGGAAGCCCACGGGCAGCATCGAGGGCTTTGCTGTTCGCTTTGCTGTTCGCACAGTTACTGGAGACGTTCCGGCATCACACACGACTTCTGCCAGGGGCGACGTGCAGGTCGTCCTTTAGCCAGTTGCCTAGCTCCCATTCCAAACCTGCTGCCACCTAAATTATCCCCCTTGACAACTCTGTGGCCGATAATGTATATTATGTTGCGTTAGTGGGGGGAGTCGAACTGGATGTATTGCTCCAGGAGGGCTTGATCCGAGCCCACGAGACGGCGGCCGTCGACGAAGCTGGTGGGGGT
>WNGN01005796.1_pt1 | contig 17927 bp, 19 predicted proteins | sample 5400561 | NCBI WGS metagenome assembly WNGN01 (sample SAMN13153379, study PRJNA577476) | soil metagenome | isolation source: 115 cm soil or saprolite under Garry oak tree replicate 2 | place: USA:California | collected 2016-06-15
TCGGTCGCCTTGATCTTGGGATCGTGCATCAGATCCGGATTGAAAATCAGCCGGTAGGTGCGGATCGCGATCAGCAGCACCGCGGAGACGTCGCCGGCCCACGCCACCGCGAAAAACGGCCAGGTCGGCATGTGCATGTCGAAGGTGAGGACGTTGTCGTTGTAGGTGACACGCACCTTGTCGAACAGCGTCCAGGTCTGCACCGTCACCACGAACAGCAGCACCAGCGTCGCAAACACGTCGATCATGCGCTGGTATTTCGGACCGACATTGGCCCAGACCAGATCGACGGTGATGTGTCCGCCGCGATAGCTGGTGGCGGCGATGCCCCAGAAGATCAAAATACCAAGCAGCAAGCGCCCGATGTCGAACGAATCCGGAATCGCATAGTTCAGCGTGTTGCGCAGCAGGACCGAAATGAAAACATCGAGCGCGACGATGCCGACGAAGCCGGCCGCGATCCATTCGATCGTATCGATGAAGCGGTCCATCGAAGCGCGCTGCATATCTGCCCCTTGAAAGCGTTTGGGCGGTGAAAACGGCGGCGGGAGATTTTCCCGCCGCCGCTCTTGAGACGTCAGTGACGCGTGATTACTGCGTCAGGGCGTTATATTTGGCGAGCGAGGCCTTCAGCTCCGCCATCGCCGCGTCCGGATCGACGCCCTTCGCCTTGACGCCGTCGGCCCAGGTCTTGACCAGCGGCTCGGCGGCCTTCTTCCACAGCGTCAATTGGTCCGGTGTCAGCTTGTAGACTTCGTGACCTGCCTCGGCCTTCACCTTGTCGACGCCGGCGTCTTCGAACTTGCCCCAGGGCTCGCCGACGCGGCCGGCGGCCTCGGTATTGCAGTTGTCGTCGATCGCCTTTTTCTGCATGTCGGACATCTGGTTGTATTTGTCTTTATTCATCACGAAGGCAAAGGTCGTGACATAGAGCGGCGCGTCCATGTGATACTTGGTCACCTTGTCGACGCCAAACAGCACCAGCGACCCCCAGGGAAAGGTGACGGCGTCGGCGACGCCGCGCTCGATGATGTCGCGGACCTCAGGCGCCGACGACTGCACATTGGTGCCGCCGAGCAGCGTCACGAAATTCCCCATCGTGGCATGCGCAGGCCGGATCCTCAGGCCCTTGATGTCCTCGGGCACCACGATCTTCTTGGTGCGCGAGTGGAACGAGGAGGGCGAATGGATGAAGGCCAGGCAGAACTTGACGTCCTTCATCTCCTTCTCGGCATATTTCCGGTACCAGGCGTCCAGCCCCTCGGAGCCGCCCTTGGCATCCGACATCAGGAACGGCAGTTCGCCGGCGCCGATGATCGGGAAGACGCCGGGATCGTAGCCGGGATTGACGTAGGTGACGTCGGCGATGCCGTCGCGCGCCATGTTGTAATGGTCTTTTGCCTTACCGAGTTGTTGCGCCGGAAACACCTTGTACTTGATCGTGCCGCCGGAGGCCTTTTCGACGGCGGCGCCCCAGTCTTCCAGCGCCTTTTGCAGCGGATGCGAGGCTGGCACCCAGTGCGACAGTTTCAGCTCGAAGGTCTTTTCCTGTGCAAGCGCCGGTGTCACACTGGCGGCCAACAGCAACGCCAAGAACGTTTTCCTCATCGAGATCGTCTCCTCGTGACATCAGGGCTTCAATGGCCCCTTTGCGGATATTGTTATATGATATAATTATCATTGCAAGTACGAGCGGCTGCGTCCGTACCGTCAGCGTTCAAGCCTATAATAACCAGGGGAGCAAGTGTTGCGGACAAAAGTAGCAATCATTGGCGCGGGGCCGGCGGGATTGCTGCTGGGGCAGCTGATGCACGCTTACGGAATCGACAACGTCGTTCTGGAACGCCAGACCCCGGACTATGTGCTCGGCCGCATCCGCGCCGGCCTGCTTGAAGAGGGAACTGTCGCACTGCTCGACCAAGTGGGCGCCGGCGCGCGCGCGCACCGCGAAGGCCTGGTCCATCATGGCGTCGAGCTGGCCTTCGGCGGCACGCGCCACCGCATCGATATGACGGCGGCCACCGGCAAGACGGTAATGATCTACGGCCAGACCGAGGTCACGCTCGACCTGATGAACGCGCGCACCGCTGCCGGTCTGACCACGATCTATCAAGCCGCCGACGTCACGCCGCACGATTTCGACACCGATCATCCCCGTGTTTCCTATCTCAAGGACGGCGTCGGCCACGACATCGCCTGCGACTTCATCGCCGGTTGCGACGGCTTCCATGGCGTCAGCCGCGCCAGCGTGAAGCCTTCGGCGATCGAGACATTCGAGCGGATCTATCCGTTCGGCTGGCTCGGGATCCTGTCGGAAACACCGCCGGTCTCGAACGAATTGATCTACAACAACCACGCCAGGGGATTCGCGCTCTGCACCATGCGCTCGATGCATCGCAGCCGCTACTATGTGCAATGCAGCCTCGACGATCACATCGATCAATGGCCGGACGAAAAATTCTGGGACGAGTTGAAGCGGCGGCTCGATCGAGAGGCGGTCGACAACCTCGTCACCGGGCCTTCGATCGAAAAGAGCATCGCGCCGCTGCGCAGCTTCGTCGCCGAGCCGATGCGGTTCGGACGGATGTTTCTCGCCGGCGACGCCGCCCATATCGTGCCACCGACCGGCGCCAAGGGACTCAACCTCGCCGCCAGCGACGTGCATTACCTCTCGCAGGCGTTGCGCGAATATTACGACGAGAAATCCTCCGCCGGGATCGATGGCTATTCCGAGAAGGCGCTGGCGCGGGTCTGGAAGGCGGTGCGCTTCTCCTGGTGGATGACCGCGATGTTGCACCGGTTTCCCGACACCGAAGGTTTTGGCGCACGGATCCAACTGGCCGAGCTGGATTATCTCGTGAGCTCGAAAGCGGCGTCGGCGTCGCTGTCGGAAAATTATGTCGGGTTGCCGTATTAGGCGTTCGTACGCTCCACCGTCATTGCGAGGAGCGTAGCGACGAAGCGATCCATATCTGCTTTGCCGACCACTGGATTGCTTCGCTTCGCTCGCAATGACGGAAACACCGAATATAGCGCCAGCCAGGCTTGGTCTGGATAGTCCAGTCGTCTGCGAGCGCGCCGTTTTAAACAAGCGCCGAAATCCCGTTTTAAACTTTGTAGGCGGTGAGTTCGTCACAGTAATCGCGTTTAATGGCGCGATGTTCCGCCAGCATGCGAGCCGTCCATGACCGCCACCGATATTCCCGAAGGTTTCGAACGCCAGTCCCGGCGCAGCCCCCTCACCGATCCGTGGGAGCCGATCTATTCGAAGCAAACGCCTGACGCGATTATCCTGGGGCTTCGGCTGGCCACGCCGCATACCAACGCGCGCGGGTTCGTCCATGGCGGCTTGATTGCAGCGCTGACAGACAAGGCCATGGGGCACAGCTGCGGCTACAAGATGCGCGGCGCCAGCTCGCTGGTGACGGTCAGCATGTCCATCGATTTCATCAGCAGCGCCCAGGTCGGGCAGTGGCTCACAGTCGAGACCGACGTGATCAAGACCGGCAGCACGATCTGCTTCGCGCAATGTTTGGTAAGAGCCGATGATGTCGTCATCGCCCGCGCCAATGCGACGTTCCGGGTGGTGCCGAAGAAACAATGACAGTCATGCCGCGCCGAAATGCCAATCGCTGATGTCGGTCACGAGGTCGATGAAGGTGCGCACCTTGGCCGAGAGCAGCCGCGATGTCGGATAGACGATGTGGATCGGCAGCGGCGGCTGCTCGAATTGCGCCAGCACCACCCTGAGTCGGCCGCCTTTGATGGCGTCGGCCGCCTGATAGGCCAGCACCCGCGTCAGGCCGCCGCCCTGCTCGGCATACTGGATCGCGGCGTCGGCGCTGTTGGTGGTAAAGCGCGGCGCGCACGCCACGCGAATCTCGCGGCCGTCTTCGACAAAACGCCAGTCCGGCGACACGGTCATGGCGCCGAACTGAATGGTTTCGTGCGATGCGACGGTCTCTGGCGTGCTCGGCTCGCCGCGCTGCTTTAGATAACCTGACGAGGCGACCACGATCCGCCGCATCTCGCCGACATGGCGCGCAACCAGGCTGGAATCGGCGAGGTGGCCAATTCTGACCGCGAGATCGATGCCGTCCTCCACCAGGTTGACCATACGATCCGCCAGCCGCAGTTCGGCCGAGACCTCGGGGTAGCGTTTCAGGTAGGCCGACATCACGGGACTGACGTGGAGGCGGCCGAACCCAACAGGCGCCGAAACCACCAGCCGTCCGCTCGGCCGTGTCCTTTCGTCCTGCGCCGAGCCTTCGGCTTCCTCGACATCGGCGAGAATGCGGCGGGCACGCTCCAGATAACGCGTGCCGATATCGGTCAGCGTTACCGAGCGCGTGGTCCGCTGTAGTAGCCGCGCGCCGAGACGCTGCTCCAGCGCGGCAATAAGCCGCGTCACGCCGGAGGGCGACAGCCCGAGTTTACGGGCGGCCGGCGCAAAACCCTGGAGGTCGGCCACCGCGACAAAAGCCTGCATGGCGTCGATGCGATCCATGGCATTATTTCATATATTGCAATTATGAAGTGTCAATTCGCAAGATTGTTTAAATATCGAAAGGGTCCACCTTGGGTGGCGAAGACGGCGCAGCGGCGCCCCGGACGAACTTTTTGGGAGACCCTCCGATGTCAGACACACACAGCTATTCGAGCGACGTGGCGTTTACCCCGGCGGTGAAGGAAATTCAGACCCGCAAGGGATCGCGCCATGCCTATGCGCACGTCGAGCAGAACGGCGGCTGGCGCACCGAAATCGACGACAACCTCGCCGCGTTTCTGGCTGATACCAACAGCTTGTATTTTGCCACCGCCAGCGCCGACGGCCAGCCCTATATCCAGCATCGCGGCGGACCCAAGGGTTTTGTCAAAATCCTGGACAAGAACACGCTGGCGTTCGCCGATTACGGCGGCAACCGCCAATACATCACCCAAGGCAACCTGTCGGAAAACCCGAAGGCCAATATCTTCCTGATGGATTATTCCCATCGCCGCCGGGTCAAGATCTGGGGCGAGGCGCGCGTGGTGGACGACGATCCGGCGCTGCTGCAATCGCTGATGCCGCAGGGCTACAAGGCGCGGCCCGAGCAGGTGATCCTGTTCAAGATTTCGGCATGGGACACCAACTGCCCGCAGCATATCCCGCAAAAGTTCGATGCCGCCGATGTGGCGACAGCACTGGCCTCACGCGATGCGCGTATTGCTGAACTGGAGGCGGAGCTGGCCGCATTGAAGGGCCAGCCCGGCGCGGCGCATTAAAGCGTTTTCGAGCGAAAGCCTGCCCCGGACTTGATCCGGGGAGGAGGCCGGTTCGCATCAGGAAAACGCGTCAAAACAAGCAATCAGAGCCCCGGTTCTGATCCATCAGAGACGAGGCGCTGAATCAGGCGGCTTGTTGCAACGGGGCCCAGGCAAAATCCGGATAGTACCGAAGCATCATGCGATCGACATAGGCCGTGAGATTCTGGAATTGTTCGGCCCGTTCCCGCAGCTGCGAGGCAAAGAACGGCGTCAGGATTCCGGCAAGCGCACCGAATGCGGTGGCATCGGTGCCGCATGGGGTGTCGCCCATCAAATACGCCTTGTCCCCAAGCTGGACCGACAGCGCAAACAACGAGCGAACTGCCAGATCGACGTCCTCGTCCGGGGCGTGGCGGCCGAGACCGCTCAGCAGGTAGTTCTCGGCAACACGGAATTGCGCGTCTTCGCGAAGTTTTTCGCGGAGATGCTCGGGAGCCGCATCGAAGAAATGCGCCGGCCCTTTGGCAAAGTTCTCAGCATCGACCCAGCGCGCTCCGACCAGTGCCCAGTAGACGTGGTGTTCGATCATTCGCTCGAACGCCCAGGCCTGCGCTCGCTGCTGCAAATTGAGGGGTGCGTCGAAATCGAAACCGTATTTGCCTTCGATATGCGCGCGAATGAAGGTGGAATCGGCGATGCTCTCGGCCTCGTCGACGATATAAGGCAGCTGCCCCTTGGGAGAAGCCGGTGGCATCGCTTTCTCCTTGCGATAGGCGAGGCCCGCCATCTTCAGCTGGACCTCGGTCTTGGTCACAAAAGGGCTGATTTCCGGCAGGCCGAAGCCGGCGCCAAAGCCATGGAGGATGATCATGTGAGGGCTCCCGATCTGTTGAAATGACGCCTGATCCTAGCTACCCCCTGCTGCCACCATGCTGTCAGCATCGGTCATTTCAGCCGCGAAACGAGCCCCCTGCCAGGCGCGGCCCATGACGTTTCGGGCCAGGGAGACCAGCTGCTTCTGCGCGAAGGCCTCCAACGCGACCAACCAACGCATCGCAAGTGCGGCGATCGCCCAGCGGAAATCCCCTGAGGCGCAGTGGACGGAAATCAGGTGTTCCACGGCCCAGGCCTGGACACGCCAGAACGGCCGGAAACTTCCGAAGTTGCAAAGAATCATCATGGACAAATCCCCTTCAGTTGAAGTGTTGTCCCGGTATAGCCGCCACCTGCTGCCAACATGCTGTCAGCATCGTCGAGGCTGCACCCTAAAAAGAGATGCCCCATGAGACGTGCCGACCGGCTGTTCCAGATCATTCAGGTGCTCCGGCGCACCCGCAAACCGCTGACCGCAGACGCCATCGCCGCCGAGCTGGAGACCTCGAAACGGACAATCTACCGCGACATCGCGACCCTGATCTGCCGCCGTTGATGCTCACGCCCGATGAAATCGAAGCGGCCGTGCTCGGCGCACAATGGGTGGCCGGGCATGCCGATCCCGTGCTGGCAAGAGCCGCCGAAGACCTGATGGCAAAGATCGCGGACACCGTGCCCGAACGGCTGCGGCCCTTTGTGCTTGAACCGGCCAGCCGCGCCCGCCCGGGCTGGCGCAGGGAACCCGACCGCATCGACATGGTGCGGACGCGCTCGCATATCCACGAGGGAAAGAAGATCGCGCTGTGTTATCGCGACGAACACGGTCGTGACAGCGAACGCACCATCTGGCCGATTGCCATCGGCTATCTCGAAGCGGTGCGGCTTCTGGCGGCCTGGTGCGAACTGCGCAAGGATTTTCGCAGTTTTCGAACCGACCGGGTCGTCGACGCGGTGTATCTCGACGAAAAGTACCCGGAGCGCCGCGATGCACTCAGGGCGAAATGGCGCAGAAGCCTGGTCTGGGAGCCTCCGAGCGACGCCTGAGACGCATCATCCAGCGCTGCCGGCTGGCCGATCCCCGCATTCCGCGCTAAACGGACGGCATGGAGACAGGCGATTCAGCCATGGATGTCGAAAGCCCGTGCCAGGCCTGCGGCGCATGTTGTTCGTATTCATCGAACTGGCCGCGCTTCACCACCGAGGACGATGCGGCGCTCGATTTGATTCCGGAAAAGTTCGTCAATGAAAAGCTGTCGGGAATGCGCTGCGAAGGCGACCGATGTTCGGCGCTGTCAGGCAGGGTCGGCGTGGCGACGTCGTGCGGGATTTATGCGGTGCGGCCCGAAGTGTGCCGGACCTGCATGCCCGGCGATCCCGAATGTGGAATGGCGCGGAGACGGCATGGCCTGCCGGCGCTGGCTTGACTTCCCACAAGTCGTACCGGCGAGCGCCGGGCGACGCGCTTGGTTCACGCCGTCACGGCTTGCGCCAGATCTTCGTCGTCAAACTCGTCTTCGACCGACGAGAAGGTGCTGAGCGGTTTGGTCGAGAGCGTGATCGGCTTACGGTTGCCGTAGGACGATGCCGCGACGGAACGCGTTGCCGGCGTCTCGCGGGACAGCGTGTAAAGGGTAGAGCCGACGCGTCCGCCCAACTGGATCAGTTCCCGCTCGCTGCAGCTTGCGGCGATCGAGAGTGCCAGCGAATGCAGGTGGCTTCTGCGATAACAAAATAGCGCCAGCATCGCCCTGACATCGGAAGCGATGCTCTCAACCAGCCGCGGCAGGCCGTTTTCGCTGGCGCGGTACATTTCGCCGAGCAATTCATCCCGCACCGGGCAAAAATCGTTTTCGTAGGCATCGCGGCTTGAAAACATTTGCAATCTCCCTGTCCGCAAGATGCAGTGCAATCCTCTAATGAAAGGTTAACCACGGTACCCGGTAGTGACACGGGGTATCTTGACCGCGCCGAATCAAAGGGCGCGAAGCGACCCGAACCCGCTATAGCGAGTTTTCCTTCATCCGGTTAGCCACTGCCTGACCGATGGCCGGTCCGGAATCCTCCTGGATGAAGTGCGAGCCTGCTACCGTGACCTCGGTCTGACGCCCGATCTGGGCTGAAACCGGGCTGGACCTGATCGAGCGGGGGGCGGGAAACACCACCTGGGCGTGTCGATCGTCGACGCAAGTGGCGGAGCCGGCAAGCTCAGCCGTTCGCCGCCATGAAAATCGACAGGCCGAAGCCGGTAAGGTGATGCAGCGCCTGGTCGACGCCGATCAGCGTCCAGAACCATGGATGCTGATGCTCCTGCGTCACGCCAAATGTCGACGCGCAAAATCCCTTGGCGCGGTCGATCGTGATGTGAATGGCGAAATCGATGAGGGCGACAAACCAGAACCGCGGCGCGATAATCAGGATCAGCGTCATTGCCACCGCGAGATGCACGAGACAGTGCGCGAGCAGCGGTAGCGCCCAGCCGGTCTTCTGGTCCTTGCCAATCGCCATCCACGACGTTTGCAGCATGAAATCCGCGACGATGTGTTTGGCGGTGAGGAGCAGCATCCACCCTACCAGCGCACCTACCGGAACCGACGAAGACATGGCGGGAAACAACAAAGCTGACGCCCTTTGCTAGGACTGACTGGATGACCGGCACCAAGAGAACCGGGACGTAGGCTGTCAGCGCAACTTCTTAAAAACCCGATCAATTAGACCCCTATTGCCCATTTATGACACCTCCCGAGCTGGAATGCACCTGCAGGGAACCGAAAAAACGCTAGGTGTGACCTAACAGTGATACGCCCCGCGACATCGATATGCGAGGTCCGCTGGTAACGTTACCGGGAAGCCTGATTTGCAATCCGTCTGCGGCCGGATATCATCCTGAAACTGAAAAATTATCGTTCTTTTTTAGATATTTACGATCTGGTTCGGCGACCGCGGAGCCATTTGGCGGTGCAGCGCCCGAATCCGGGTAGGTGGCATGAGCGCTGAAGTCCCAACGCCCCCTGCGGAAGAGCCACCCGCGCGGTCGCGGGTCGTCCGGAGCAATCGCAGACAAGTGCTGCTGTTTGCCGCGCTGACATTGATTCTGACGGTTGCGACGGTCTGGGGCGGCCGCATCTGGCTGAAAAATTCCGAAACGCTGATCTTCGCCGTCGGGGACGCCAACAGCCTTGAGGCCCGTTTCGCCACCAAGCTTGCCGCCGTACTCAAGACCAACTCGTCGCGGTTGCGCCTCAAGATCGTGCCCAACGCCGATAGTGCGAGGGCGCTCGCGGCGTTCGATCGCAGGCAGGCCGATCTTGCGGTGCTGCGCACCGATGCAAGGGTCCCGCCCCGCGCCCGTGCCCTTGCCATCCTGGAACATGACGTGCTGCTGCTGATCAGTCCTGGCAGCAAGAAAATCAAGTCGCTTGCGGAGCTGAAGAAAAAGAAGATTGCCGTTCTGGCCGACGGCGACAACAGCGCCGCGTTCGTGCGCAGCGCCCTCGAGATTTCCGACGGCCCCGATGGCGGTTCGCGGGTCCAGATGGCGCCGCCGAATTCGACATTCGAGAAGCTGTTCGCGTCGGGCGGCTACGGCGCGGCGATCGCCATTGCGCACACCTCGAAGATCATCAAGGACAAGAGCTATGCCCAATCTGCGAGACACGGCGGTTTCACCCTGAACGCGGTCGATGGGGCGAAAGCGCTGGCCAGAAAAAACCCGGGCATTTCAGAGGAAACGCTGGCGACGGGTATGCTGTCCTCCTCGCCCGCGATTCCCGATGACGATCTTGATACCATCGGGCTGCAATGGCTGCTGGTCGCGCAGTCCAGAATTTCATCGGCGACCGCGGGCGATCTCGCGCGCACGATCTACGAAAACAAGGCCGAGCTCGCGCTGGAGGATGGCTTCGCCTCCAGGATCGAGCCGGCGGATGTCGACAAGGACGCCTTCATCGTCGCCCACCAGGGCGCCGCCGAATATATCAACGACGACACCAAGTCGTTCATGGACCGTTACAGCGACCTGTTGTATCTCGGCGTAGCCGCGCTCAGCGTGATCGGTTCGATCTTCGCCGCTATCTACACCAAGATCACCCGCGTCGCGCCGGAGAAAGCCGGCCAGCTTGCAACCGCCATTCTCGACATCGGCGAGCGAATCGAGCACGCGGATTCGCTGGATTCGCTCGAAGCGCTGCAGGACGAACTCGAAGGGATTCTTCGCGGCGCGGTGATCGGCCTGCGCGACGGTACCATCTCAAGCGATGGGCTGGATACGTTCAAGCTCGGCTACGAATTCGTGCGCGACGAGATCGGCATGCGCCGGGAGAGCCTGAAGCGCCACGCCGGCCATGACGACAATGTGGTGGTCGTCAAGACAGCGCAGAGTGCGTGACCCCTCACGGTGAGAAAAGCGAATCATTCTCGAGTGGTGGGAAAAGGCCTGAAACGCTCAGCTCCTTTTAGACAACCTCAACCCGCCGCTGCATTGGCGCCGGCACCAAGCGCCCGCGCCCTGATCTCCGCGATCGTCCGCTTGAGCACAGCCTGGCGCGGATCGGGCGTAACAGCGGCGCGCGCCTCTGCCACGGCGGCGGCAAGATCCTGCAACGGCAGCACGCCGTCGAAGGTCGGCTTGGCAAGGCCGTCGATGATCGCATGCCAGTCCGCGAGACCCTGCCGATAGGCGTCGCCATAGCCCTGCACCATGGTCGCGGTTTGCGCGATCGCGGAGGCCGCCCTCGGCTGCTTGGTCAAGCTGCGGTCGATCATGTGCAGCCAGCGTTCGACCCAGGCCCGTTCCCTGGCATAACGCACCGAGAACAGACGCCATCGCCGCAACGCCGCCTCGATCTTCAAACGGCGAATACCCCATCGGCTTCTCGTGCTGAACCGGATCGAAACCTGCTTGTGCGGCCACCCCACCCAGTCGAGCGTATCGAGCACCGGTTCGGCGACAACGGCGGGAAGCGCGCCGATCAGCTCATCGAGCCGGAATTTCCTCACATCATCGGCGTATTCAACATGCGGGCCGCCGGGGACAATTTCGAGTTCGGCGAGCTTCAGCCGCGCGATCCGGATCGGATCCTCATAGCTCATGCGCATCGCCATCAGCCGCGCGATTTCGCCGAACATGGCATCATCGACGCCATGGCGGCCGACGAACCGTCGCAGGCGGTCCACATAAAGCTTGGCGTAGCCGGCGCTCTGGTACTCGATCAGCCGGTGGATGCCTTCGCTGACGACAGCGGCGGCACCCTCGGGCAAACCGTCCGGCAGGAATGGCGGCTCGTCGTCATCGTCGCCGATGAAATCGGCGAGCAGGTAACGGAGCGAAGATAGGACGCCTGCCACTCCAGCGCTCCCGGCCCTCACGCGGGCTTCGGCGCAGCGTAGGCTGCCTGCTGCGCCAACCGCTGCTCCAGCGTTGCGATGTTCTGAAACAGCCGCGCGCTGGCGAGCCGGAGAAAGTAAAAGCCGAATTCCGGATTCTGCACGTAAAGTTCCTCGACCTTGGTGTAGCTGACGCTCAGGATCATGCCGGCTTCGATGCATTCCAGCGTCTGGGTTCGCATGTTCGACGGCGACAGCATGCCGAGTTCGCCGACGATGGCCCCCACCGGCAGTTCGATGCCGGATTCGACCAGCTTGAATCGGCCGCTGACGATGTAGAGCATGTCCTCGGCCTTCTCGTCCTTGTAAAACAGCACCTCGCCGGCTTCGCATCTACGCTCGGTCATGAAAGGCTTCAGCCATTCCATCGACAGGTCGCTGTTGACGGATTTTTTCACGTCGCGCACCAGCTGCAGCATCTGGTGCAGCCGGTACGAATTGAGCGACAGCATCACCGCTTGCAGCACGATGGTCAGATAATTATGGCTCGGAATCGCGGTCGCAATCAGAACGACGTTGGCTAGAATGCCGAAAACCCGCAACGGGATCATGGTCCGCATGGTGGTCGTCGCAACGACGAAAACCGACGCGAACAGGGTGCCAAGAGTGCCGGCATGTTCTGCGAGATGAGACGTATCCATTGGGAGCCAACCAGCTTTCCAGAATGATTAATTTTGCGATTCTACTTTGGCGCCCGCTTATCATCATAATTTCCGCGGGGTGGCTTCGATATACGGGGAAAAAGCAGTGTTTTGTCAGGGATTATAGCGAATCCGGGCCAAAAAATTCCGATTTGCCGCGCGCGCTGCCAAAGCCCGATTTACCTCACCCCCTCCCGATAACGCTGTTTTCGGCCCGTCGTTGACGGCCTGCCGCCGCCCGGGCACTTTGTCGGAGCGGCCACGCACCGCACGCCGTATCCGGCCTTTTTTTATCGACGGGCTTCATCTCGCAATGTCCAAGCCGCTTGCTTTCCCTGCTCTGGCGCAATTTGCGGCCGCTACGACCGGCCGCAACATGACCAGACCGGCCTATGTGGCGGTTGCGAGCGGCGTCATCATGATGGTTCTGCTCACGGTCGATCCTGCCTATGAGGCGGCGCATCACTGGGTCGACGCGGTGCTGTGGGCGTGTCTGGCTTTCTTTGTGTTCGAATGGGTGGTCCGGCTTCGCCACGCCGTTCTGGCGCAACGTGGATGGACTTACGCGCTATCCGGCCGCGGCCTGGTGGACGCCGCCGCGGCCGCGGCGATACCGCTCGCCCTCATGTTTGGCACGAATCCCAAATCGGCGTGGCTGCTGGGCATCTTCTGGATGCTCAAGGTGGTCCCGGGAATTCCGGGATTGCGGCAGTTGCGCCGGGTGCTGGTGCAGGAATCCGGGCCGCTGTTGAGCGTGCTGGTGATTTTCCTGATGGTGCTGTTTCTCGCCGCGGTGTCCGTGTATTTCCTGGAACGCGACGTCCAGCCGGCCACCTTCGGCAGCGTGCCGGCGGCCTTGTGGTGGGCGATCGCGACCTTGACCACGGTGGGATATGGCGACGTGGTGCCGATCACGCCGCTGGGCCGGGTGGTCGCGGCGGTCGTGATGATCTGCGGCCTTGGCGTATTCGGGCTCTGGACCGGTATTCTCGCCACCGGCTTTGCCGCGGAGACCCGCCGTGACAATTTTCTCAAGACCTGGGAGTCGGTGAGCAAGGTGCCGTTCTTCGCAGCACTCGGTCCGGCGGCGATCGCCGACGTCACGCACATGCTGCGCACCATGGATCTGCCGGCACGAACCATGATCATCCGCAAGGGGCAGACCGGCGACTGCATGTATTTCATCGCGGCCGGCGAGGTCGAGGTCGATTTGCCGGGCAAGAAGGTTGCGCTCGGTGACGGCGCGTTCTTCGGCGAGATGGCGCTGCTCGGCAACAATTTGCGCTCCGCCAATATCACCACCACGCGGCTATCGAAGCTGCTGGTGCTCGATCTCGTGGACTTCCGCCTGCTGATGGCGCGGCATCCCGATCTCGCCGAGACCATCGACGCCGAAGCCAGGCGGCGCGCGCTCGAAAACAAGTAATGGAGACAGACATGTCCGAAGCCGCCGGGACGGCGAGCGCGCCGCTGCTCGATATCAACGGCGCGCGCGCCACCATCCGGCTCAACCGGCCGAAGCATTTGAACCGGCTGCAGCCCGATGATCTCGATGCGCTGCTCGGATTGTTCGACCGGATCGAAGCCGACCCCGCGCTCAGGGTGCTGGTGCTCACCGGCACCGGCCGCGCCTTCAGCGCCGGCTACGATCTCGGCTCGATCGCCGAACGCGCGGCTAATGCGCAGGAGCAGACCGCCGGATCGGCGTTCGAGGTCGTCGTCAACCGGCTTGAAGACCTGGCGATACCGACGATCTGCCGGATTAACGGCGGCGTGTATGGCGGCTCCACGGATCTGGCGCTGGCCTGCGATTTCCGCATCGGCGTCGACACCTGCGAAATGTTCATGCCGGCGGCGCGGCTCGGGCTGCATTATTACAAGAGCGGCATCGCGCGCTATGTGTCGCGGCTCGGCGTTGACAACGCCAAGAAGCTGTTCCTCACGGCGCAGAAGATCGGCGCCGCGGAGATGTTGCGAATCGGTTACCTCACCGAGATGGTGCCCGCTGAGGCGTTCGACGAGGAGGTCGATCGGTTAGCTGCCATTCTCGCCGGCAATGCGCCGGTTGCAATGCGCGGCATGAAGCGCGCCATCAACGAATTCGCCCGCGGCAAGCTCGACGAAGAAGCCGCCGACCGCCGCCATCGCGACAGCATGCGCAGTGCCGAGATCAAGGAAGGCATCAAGGCGTTCGCGGAAAAGCGCTCGCCGAAGTTTTGAGAAGATTCGTGTAATCCCTCGCTATCTCATCCTGAGGAGCGGCGTCTTCGCCGCGTCTCGAAGGATGGCCACGGGATGTTGCCATCCTTCGAGACGCGCTTCGCGCTCCTCAGGATGAGGGCGGAGTTGAACCCGCGACGGCTCAATCTACTCGTCAACGAACCTGACGGTATCCGCAACGCTGGCACGCGAGGTGCGATAGCTGTTGACCTTGTGAGCGTGATCCGCGAACCCGAACGAGATGCCGCAGACCACGCGGCGGTCGTCGCCGAGATTGAAGTGGCGGCGGATCAGCCCGGAATGACGCGCAAGGGCGGCTTGCGGAATGGTGCCGAGACCGAGCGCCTGCGCGGCCAGCATGAAATTGCTGACATAGGCGCCGCAATCGATTGCGCCATAGATCCCGAGCGGTTCGTCCGTGTGGATGATGGCGACGTGCGGGGCGCCGAAGAAGTTGTAGTTCTCCAGCGCCTGCTTGCCATAGGCGGCCTTGTCGCCACGCACGATGCCAAGCGTGTTGTAGAGCTGGAATGAGAACGTGCTCGATGGTCTCGCGGGCGACCTCCTGCGGCAGGAAGGCGCGAACGGAATAGCGTTCGTTCAACAGCTCTTCGAGCACGCCGATGCGATCCTCGGTCGCGTAATGCGCCTTTGGCGCCTTTGCGGGAGCATCCATGTTCATCGCCCCTTGGTCGGGATCTTGTTGAACGGCACATCCTTGTCGACCCGGATGTCGCCGGGCAGCCCCAGCACACGCTCAGCGATGATGTTGCGGAGGATTTCATCGGTGCCGCCGGCGATCCGCATCGATGGCGAGCTCAGCAGCATCTGCTGGAACTGGCCGCGCGCCTCTTCCTCCGCATCGCCGGTGAAGACGCCGGCCGCGCCTTCAAGGTCCATCGCATACATCGCGATGTCCTGCAGCATCGAGCCTGCCACTAGTTTGCCGATCGAGTTTTCCGGCCCCGGCCGTTCGCCCTTGGACAGCGCCGAGACCGCGCGGTAACTGGTATATTTCAGTCCGCTTGCCTTCACCGCCCAGTTGGCGAGTTTCGATCGCGTGGCGCGATCGTCGATGGCAAGCCCGTCGTCCGTCATCAGATTGGAGCAGAACTCGAATATCTCGGGAAAGCCGGTCGCAAGCCGCGCGCCGATCGACATCCGCTCGTTCATCAGCGTGGTCAGCGACACGTTCCAGCCGTCGCCGACCGCGCCGAGACGCTGATGATCGGGAATCACGACGTCGGTAAAATAGACCTCGTTGAACTCCTGCATGCCGTTGGCCTGCTTGATCGGCCGCACTTCGACGCCCGGGCTCTTCATGTCGAGAAAGAACATCGTCAGGCCCTTGTGCTTGGGCACATTGGGGTCGGTCCGCGTGATCAAGAGGCCGTAGTCCGAATAATGCGCGCCCGAGGTCCAGATCTTCTGGCCGTTGACGATCCAGTCGTCGCCCTTCTTCTCGGCGCGCGTGCGCAGGCCGGCGACGTCGGAACCGCCGGCGGGCTCCGAAAAAAGCTGGCACCAGATCTGTTCGCCGGAGGCGAGCTTCGGCAGATAGTGACGTTTGTGTTCTTCACTGCCAAAGGCCATCACGGTCGGGCCGCACATGCCTTCGCCGATCTGGAACGGCTGCGTCAGCTTGCCGTAGACGCCTTCTTCCTGCTGCCAGATCACCTTCTCGATCGGCGTGGCGCCACGCCCGCCATATTCCTTCGGCCAGTGCAGGCAGGCCCAGCCGGCCTCGGCCTTCTTCTTCTGCCAGGCCTTGCCGACATCCACGATTTCGGCCTTCTGCAGCCTGATCCGGCCGAGCGAGGATTTGGAAAGCTCCGCCTCGAATTGCTTCGGTGCGTTGGCGCCGATCCATTGGCGGGCCTCGGCGCGGAACGCGGCTTCCTGCGGGGTATCATCGAAATTCATGGCGATTCCTCTCAAGCTTGAAATCTCGGATCAGTGTCTCGTCCTCATGGTGAGGAGGCGCTCTTGCGCCGTCTTGAACCATGAGATTGCGCCATCCTTCGAGACGCCGCGCTTCGCGCGGCTCCTCAGGATGAGGTCATTTTTTATCCCCGTCCCTTGGTCGGTATCTTGTTGAACGGCACGTCCTTGTCGACCCGGATATCGCCGGGCAGACCGAGCACGCGCTCGGCGATGATGTTGCGCATGATCTCGTCGGTGCCGCCTTCGACGCGGGTCCCGGGCGCGCGCAGCAGCATCGCCTGGAATTTTCCGGTGGCTTCCGCATCCTCGGGTCCGCTCAGCACCCCGGCCGCGCCCTGCAGGTCGAGCGCGTAAGCCGCGACATCCTGGATCATCGACCCCGCCACCAGCTTGCCGATCGAATTCTCCGGTCCCGGACGTTCGCCCTTCGACAGCGCCGAGATCGCGCGCATGCTGGTGTATTTCAGTCCGCTCGCCTTCACCGCCCAGTTGGCCAGCTTCGAGCGGACATTGCGATCGTCGATCGCAGGGCCATCCTCCAGCATCAGACTGTTGCAGAACTCGAACAATTCCGGGAACCCGGTCGAAACACCTGCGCCGATCGACATCCGCTCGTTCATCAGCGTGGTCAGCGACACGTTCCAGCCGTCATTGACGGCGCCGAGCCGCTGCACGTCGGGAATCTTGACGTCGGTGAAGTACACTTCATTGAAGTCGGACTGGCCGTTGGCCTGCTTGATCGGCTTGATTTCGACGCCGGGGCTCTTCATGTCCAGGAAGAACATGGTGAGTCCCTTGTGTTTGGCGAAGTTGGGATCGGTGCGCGTCAGCAAGATACCATAGTCGGAATAATGCGCGCCCGAGGTCCAGATCTTCTGGCCGTTGATAATCCAGTCGTCGCCGTTCTTTTCCGCGCGCGTGCGCAGACCGGCGACGTCGGATCCGCCGGCGGGCTCGGAGAACAACTGGCACCAGACCTTTTCGCCTGACGCGAGCGGCGGCAGGTATTTTCGTTTTTGATCCTCACCGGCAAAGGCCATCATGGTCGGCCCGCACATGCCGTGGCCGATGATGAACATCCCGCTCAGCTTGCCGAACGCGCCCTCTTCCTGCTGCCAGATCACGCGCTCGATCGGCGTAGCACCCCGTCCGCCATATTCCTTCGGCCAGTGCAGGCAGGCCCAGCCGGCATCCGCTTTCTTCTTCTGCCAGGCCTTTGCCACCTCAAGGATGTTGGCGCCCTTGAGCTGGGTCCGGCCGAGTGAGGATTTTTTCAGTTCGTCCTCATATTGCTTAGGGGCATTGGCCGATATCCAGGCCTTTGCCTCAGCGCGGAACGCAGCCTCCTGCGGGGTGTCATCGAAGTTCATGCGCGTTGTCCTTTGTCAGGCCCGTCATTCCGGACAATCCGCCTTGGCGGATTGATCCGGAATCCAGAAGTTACTTATCTCGAGATTCCGGGTTCGCAGCGTTCCGCTGCGCCCCGGAATGACTCCTTTGATTACGCCGCATTGCGCTTGCGCATGCGGTCGATCAGCGCGTCTTCCCAATACGACAGGCTGCCGAGCGACAGCGCTGTTGCGTTGGCGCGCCGGTAGTACATGTGGCAGTCGAACTCCC
>WNGN01006045.1_pt1 | contig 17926 bp, 11 predicted proteins | sample 5400561 | NCBI WGS metagenome assembly WNGN01 (sample SAMN13153379, study PRJNA577476) | soil metagenome | isolation source: 115 cm soil or saprolite under Garry oak tree replicate 2 | place: USA:California | collected 2016-06-15
GCGGGCGAGCACGCCATGTTCCTGGTCGACCTGCCGACCCCTGGCGTGCGGGTGGTCAGGACGCCGGCGTACATGCACACGCTCGGCCAGGCGCACCAGCATCCGATCGTCGCGTTCGAGGACGTGCGGGTGCCCGCCGCCCAGTTGGTCGGGGCCGAGGGCGACGGGATGAGCTTCGCGTACGAGTGGTTCAGGTTCGAGCGGCTGATGGTCGCCGCCAGGTGCCTGGGCGCGGCCGACCGGCTGGTCGCGGAGATGACCTCGTTCGCCAGCGAGCGCGTGGTGCTCCGGCGGCCGATCGCCGAGTTCGGCGCGGTGCGGGCGATGCTGGCCGACAGCCTGACCGAGCTGTTCGCGGCGCGGTCGCTGACCTACGAGACCGCCCGCGGCGTCGACGCCGGCGTCGACGTCAAGGTGCAGCACGCGCAGTGCTCGATGGCCAAGCTGTACGCCGCCGAAATGGCCGGCCGGGTCGCGGACCGCGCGGTCCAGGTGTTCGGCGGGCGCGGCTAGCTGGAGATGGTGCACCGGTCACAAGCGCGTCCAGCTTGCAGTATCAGGATTCCAGACACCTGCGGCGGTGTCGTCGAGCAGCGGATTCAGAAACGAGCGCACGACGGCCAGCGCTTCGTCGAGGGTTAGTGCGTTGTCCAGCAGCGAACGGTTCGCCTCCGGCAGCCAAAACTTGCCGACGGGTGATCATGCCCCATTGCTCCTGGGCGAACTCCTGAAGGCGGGGCAACGCGGAGGGTCTTGGCACCACTGCAAGATACCCCTAATGCGGGGGTTATTGAAGCATCAGTTGGTCAGCCCAGCTGGCCTGAGTCTTGCTTACCGCTGGCCCGCGGGCCGGGCCGCCCTCCGAGTACCCGCAACGCTGCGGTCCCGGCTGCGGCGACCCGGCCCTGTCGGCCCGGCCCCCCGGGCCTGGCCGAAACGGCCGGCCAAGCCAGCGCGGCTCAGCCGGCCAGGCTCGACTCGATCGCCTCGACTACCTCGGGCGCCTCGGGCTCGGTCATCGGCCGGAACCTGGCGATGACCTTGCCGTCCCGCCCGACCAGGAACTTCTCAAAGTTCCACTGGATGTCGCCGGCCGTGCCCTCGGCGTCGGCGGTCTCGGTCAGCTCCGTATAGAGCGGATGCCGGTCGGGGCCGTTCACGTCGATCTTGGCGAACATCGGGAACGTGACGCCGTAGTTCACCGAGCAGAACTCGCCGATCTCGTCGGCACTCCCTGGCTCCTGGCCGCCGAACTGGTTGCACGGGAAGCCGGCCACCGTGAACCCGCGCCCGGCGAACTGGTCGTGCAGCCGCTGCAGGCCGGCGTACTGGGGTGTCAGGCCGCACTGCGATGCCACGTTGACGACGAGTATCGCCGAGCCGGCGAAGTCGCCCAGCCTGGCCGGGGACCCGGCCAGGGTCTGAAGGTCGATGTCATGCACGGTCACGTGAGCGCTCCTGAAGTTCACACCGGTTGGCACGTACGCCGCAGTCAGCCGGTTCACCGCGACGACCCGCAATCGCGCAAATTACCGGCGATCACGAACATCGCGAACATGGCGACTACTCGGGTACAGCCGATAACAGGTGATGCGCGCCGGTTATGCCCGCGGCGAGGCCTCCACGCCGGCCAGCCAGCCGCGGACCATGCCGAGCGTCAGGTCGGGCCGCTCGGCCTGGCCCATGTGCGAGCAGCCGGGCAGCACCACGAACTGCGATCCACCGATCCGCTCGTGCGCCTGGGCCACCGTTGCCGGGGTCACCTCGTCGAACTCCCCGCAGAACAGCAGCGTGGGCGCCTCGATCGCGCCGAGATCCGCTGTGATGTCGAAGTCCTTCAGCGACCCGATCACGTGAAACTCGCTCGGCCCGTTCATCGTGTAGTACACCTCGGGGTTCGCCTCGAGCCCGCTGAAGCAACGGTCCAGCCAGTCCGGGTAGGGCCGCAACCGGCACACGTGCCGGTCGTAGAACGCGACCATCGCGGCATGGTACTCCTCGCTGTCCGTGCTGCCCGCCGCCTCGTGCCGCCGCAGCACCTCATCGACCTCGGGCGGCAAGTCGGCCCGCAGCCTGGCCAGCTCGGTCAGCCAGAACGGCACGCTGGCCGGCGAGGACTCCACGAGCAGGCTGACCAGGCCGGCCGGCCTGGTGATCGCGTAGGCCATGCCGAGCATGCCGCCCCACGAGTGGCCGAGCACGTGACAGCGGTCCAGGCCGAGTTCCTTGCGGACCGCGGCGACCTCGGCGAGGAACAGCTCCGTGGTCCACATCGAGGTGTCGTGCGGCTCGCTGATCGCCGAGTTACCGCAGCCGAGCTGGTCATAGCAGACGACCCGGCGGCCCTCGGCGGCGAGCTCGGCGTACGGCTCCATGTGATGCCAGGTCGCGCCGGGCCCGCCGTGCAGGCAGAGCAGCGGGAACTTGCCTGGCTCCTCGGACTCCCCGGTCACCCGGTACCAGGTGCGGTAGCCGGCGAAGGACAGATAACCCTCCGTGGCAGGCAGTTCGTGACTCATGTCCCTCCGTCGAAGGCAGGCACCGATGCCTTATTTCAACACAATCGCCCGCGCTTGTCTCGCCCCTCGGTGCCTCGCCCGGCCGCGGCCCGCCCCACCGTGATCACGGACACTTTCGACCGCGGCACAGAAAGATGTCCGTGATCTTGGTCCACGGCCGCTCGTCACAGGCGGGGGTCGACGGGCTCGGACTCGAGCGCGAGCACGGCGAAGACGCACTCGTGCACCCGCCACAGCGGCTCGCCGTCAGCGACGCGGTCCAGCGCCTCCAGGCCGAGCGCGTACTCCCGCAGGGCCAGCGACCGCTTGTGGCCGAGATTGCGGCTGCGCAGCCGGTCCAGGTTGCCCGGCTCGGTGTAGTCGGGGCCGTAGATGATCCGCAGGTACTCCCGGCCTCGTACCTTCAGCCCGGGCTGGACCAGCCCCCGGCGCCCGCGAACCAGGCTGTCCGCCGGCTTGACCACCATCCCCTCGCCGCCGGCGCCGGTCAGTTCCTGCCACCAGGCGGTCGCCGTGGCGAGCGAGTCAGGGGCCGTCGTGTCGGCGAAGACCCTTCCGGTCGGCGCGACCAACTCGGGGTCGGCGCCGGCCAGGCGGTCGGCGATGTCGAGGTGCCAGGTGTGCGGACGGTCGGCGTGAGCCGTGCCGTCGCTCGCGAGCAGCTGGAACGGGGCGAACCTGATGCCGTCCAGGCCGTCGGTTGGCCAGCAGTACCGCCGGTAGGCGGCGGTGAACGCGTCCGCGTTGGCGACCCGCGCCCTGGTGCGGTCGAGCAGCCCGGCGACGTCCAGGCCGGCCCCGGCCGCCTGTTCGAGCACCCCGATGGCGCCCGGGAGCGCCCTGCGTGCGGCCGCACCGACCGCCGCGTACTGCGTCCGCAGCAGGTCCTCGGCCTTCGCGCTCCACGGCATGAGCTCGGCGTCGAACAGCAGCCAGCCCGTGTTCAGCTCGTCGAACAGTCCGGCCGCGCCGGCCGCGGCCCGGAGCCTGGCCAGCAGCCGCTCGGTCAGCGCGGGCCCGAAGAACGACCGGCCGGTCCTGGTCCACACCGCACCGGACGGAGCCGGTTCGCCTGGCCGGGCGGGCCGGGCGTCGTGCGCGAAGAACCTGCGGCGCACGGCGTCGGCGTCGCGGCCGACCAGCGCGACCGCGCGCGAGCCCATGTGCTTCTCCTCGCACACCACGGCGGCTACGCCGTCGGCGCGGAACGCGTCGAACGCCTGGTCGGGATGCTCGAGCAGGCCAGGCCTCGCGGAGGTCGCGACCGGGCTCATCGTGGGCGGCAGGTAAAGCAGCCACCGCGGGTCGGCGGCGAACCTGCTCATCACCTCGAGTGCCGCGGCCGCGTTCTCCTCCCTGATGGTGACCCGCCCGTGCCGGGACGTCTCGATGGTCCGGCGGCCGGTCACGTCGGTGATGTCGAGCACGTCGGGATCGCGGCCGGCGCCGGCCTGGCCGGCGGTCGCCGCATCGAGGCTGACCGGGGGCGGGCGGGTCGGCTCGTAGTAGACCTTGGCGGCGGGCACCGACACCACCTCGCGCTCCGGGTAACGCAGCGCGGTGAGCCGGCCGCCGAACACGCAGCCGGTGTCGAGGCACATGGTCCCGTTGACCCACTCGGGCGACGGCACGGGCGTGTGACCGTAGAGCACCATCGCCTTTCCGCGGTACTCGCTCGCCCACGGGTAGCGGACCGGGAGGCCGTACTCGTCGGTCTCGCCGGTCGTGTCCCCGTACAGGCAGAACGACCGCACCCGGCCCGACGCCCGGCCGTGGAAGCGCTCGGTCAGGCCGGCGTGGCTCACCACGAGCTTCCCGCCGTCCAGCACGTAGTGCGAGATCAGCCCGTCGATGAACGACTCGACCTCGGCGCGGAACTCGGCCGGCTCGGCCTCGAGCTGGGCCAGCGACTCGGCCAGGCCGTGCGTCACCTGCACCTGACGGCCGCGCAGCGCTCGCAGCAGCTTGGTCTCGTGGTTGCCCGGCACGCACAGCGCGTCGCCGTCCCGGACCATGCCGATGACCAGGCGCAACACGCCAGGGGTGTCAGGGCCGCGGTCGACCAGGTCGCCGAGGAAGACGGCGCGTCGGCCCGCCGCGTGTCGTGCCCCGGTCGGCCGGCCGAGCTCATCGGCCTGCACCTGGTAGCCGAGGCCGGCCAGCAGCGCCTCGAGTTCGGTCCGGCAGTCGTGCACGTCGCCGATCACGTCGAACGGGCCGACCTGGTCCCGCAGGTCGTTGAGGAGCCTGGTCCTGGTCAGCAGCACGGCGCTGACCTCGTCCTCGGCCCTGAGCACGTGCACCCGGCGGAAGCCTTCCCGCTCCAGCCCACGCAGGCTCCACGCGCCGCCCGAACTGCCGGTCCGCCCTTGTCGCGTTGCGGTCGGCGCAGACCCGCTCGGGCAGGTCGAGCACGATCGCGACCGGGAGCACGTCGTGCTCGCGCGCCAGGCCGACCAGTTCCTTGCGGCTCTCCTGCTGCACGTTGGTCGCGTCGATCACGGTGAGGCGGCCCGCCGCGAGCCGCTTGCCCGCGATGAAGTGCAGGAGGTCGAAGGCGTCCCGGCTGGCCGACTGGTCGTTCTCGTCGTCGGCGACCAGGCCGCGGCAGAAGTCGCTCGAGATCACCTCCGTCGGCGCGAAGTTGGCGCGGGCGAACGTCGACTTGCCCGACCCGCTGGCGCCGATCAGCACGACGAGGCTCAGCTCAGGGATGTCGATCACGCGGCTGCCCGCGGCCTGCTGGGCGGTCATCCGTTCACCGCCCGGCCGTAGTGGCCGCGCCTGCCGCGGACCGGTCATGCCGGGTGAACACCGCAAGCTGCGTCGGCGGGCCCACTTCGGGATCATCAGGACCGATCGGCAAGAACCACACGTCATAACCGCGCCCGGCGGCGACCCGCTCAGCCCACGACGCGAACTCGCCGCGCGTCCACTCGAACCGATGACCACGACGAGGGCCGGCGCCGCGTCGGCGAACACCGTCCGCTCGACCGCGGCCAGCCGCCCGGGATCGACGTGCTCGATCACCTCCATCAGCACGAGCGCGTCGAGCCCGGCCAGCCGCCGATCCCGATAGGTGAGCGACGACTGGATCAGCCTGAGCCGCTCGCGCTGGCGCGGCGACATCCGGTCGACCCGCAGCCGCCGCTCGGCGATCTCCAGCGCCCGCGACGACACATCGGCCGCCACGACCTCGGTGAATCCCAGGTCGGCGAGCAGCGCCGCGGTCAGCGCACCCGCACCGCAGCCCGCGTCGGCGACCCGCCGGGCCCCGGCTGCCCGCAGGACGGCGAGAACCGCGTCCCGGCGCTGCTCGGCCAGCGGAACTGTTGGCTCCGCCTCGCCTGCCCGCTTCGCGGCGGGCAGGCCAGCACCATCGGCCGAGCCGGGGTCCGGCCGCGATGCCCGTTCATCGGTCAGCAGAGCGCGGGCCCCCGCCAGGTCGCCATCCGGCAGCGACGCCGGGTCCTGCGCCGGGTCCTGCGCCGGGTCCTGCGCCGGAACCGCGTTGTCGAAGGCCTCGGCTTCGGCGTCGTCGACCTCGGCCAGCCTGGCCAGGGCCGACCTGTACAGACCCGAGCGATGCGCCAGGTACCTGCGGGTGATCAGCTCCTTCTCCGGGTGCCAGGCCAGCCAACCGCCACTGACCCTGACCAGCTTGTCGACCTCGTCGGTGCTGACCCAGTAGTGCTTGCCGTCGTCGAGGACCGGGAGCAGCACGTAGAGATGGCTGAGAGCCTCGGCGAGCCGGAGCTGCCCGGACAGCCGCAGGTCGACGTAGCGCGAGTCGCCCCAGCCGGGAAACGCGTCATCGAGCGCGATCGGGATGGCCCGCACGTGCCAGCCGAGCGGCTCGAAGAGCCGTCGCGCCAGGTCAGGCCCGCCGCGGCAGGGCAGCACCGGGACGTGCAGCTCAAGCGGGATGGCGCGGGCGGCGAGCTGCGGCCTGGCCTCGCACCGGCCGCTCATCGCGGTCCGCAGCACCCGGGACATCGCGACGGCCAGCAGGCTCGATGCGGCGTAGGGCCGGTCGTTCACGTACTGGCCGAGGCTGAACCCCTCGCCGCCGTCCGGCCCGCGGCGCCCGCGTACCAGCGCGACGGGATCCACCTCAAGCAGCAGCGCAGCGGTGCACCGCTGCGGAGTCGCCTCGGGGTAAAACACGTGCGCCGTCCCGGCCGACACCTCGAATGCCTGGACCCGCGCGGGGTTCTTGTGCAGCAAGAACCCCAGATCCGTGGCCGGCCACCCCACTCCGGCCGCAGCCCCGCCGTCGGCCCCAGCCCCGCCGTCGGGCCCAGCCCCAGTGTCGGCACGCGCCCGGGTGTCGGCACCGGGCTCCATGTCGGCAGCGGGAACGGCAGTGGTCGTGATGGTCAGCAGCACGATCGACCATCCTGCCTGATCAAGAAGGAACGGCGGTCTTGGTTCCACTTTAGCCGGTATGTCGCACTGCAGCCCGCCAAGACCGCCCGCCGCAACCCCGCCACCCGTTGCCAGCCCCGCCCCCCTCAACCGCGCATTTCATGATCATGGTGGGTTGACTGGTCTATCCGACCCGGATCCACCACGATCATGAAGAACGAGCCGCACGGGAGCGATCGGGCTACAAACGCGCCGGTCCCGGATGGATGGCAAAGATCTTGAAGGCTTTTCCGGCGCCGGCGCCGGAAAAGCCTTCAAGATCTTTGGATCGCGCCGCCGAGGTGGCCCGCACTCGGACACAGAGCAGCAGAACGGCTGTTCCGCAGATGTCGGGAACAGCCGTTCAGTCGCTTATGGGTACAGTAAACGGGAGGCGTGACAGTGGAGGTGGCGGGAATCGAACCCGCGTCCTTCAGTACCTCACCAGGGCTTCTCCGGGCGCAGCCTGCTCTGCTTTTTCTCAGCCCCGGCGGTCACACAGGCAAGCCGCCGGCGGGCTCAGTCGCTGTTCGATGTCCCGATTAGTCCCGCGACCGAACTAAGCGGTGGATCCTCCTAGCTGACGCCAGGCACCGGGTCGGAGGAACTCCCGGACTGACGGTCTCGTGGCTCGCTTAGGCAGCGAGAGCGAGACTAGTGCGCGATGTGTTGGCACTTATCGTTTGCGGCAACGGGATTTGCGAGGTCATCACCGCAACCCTCGGCCCGCTTCCCCTGGATCAACTACCGAAGTCGAAGCCAGTCACCCCCTATGCAGTTGTCACCCGATGATACCGCTCGACCATGGACCGGCAGACCGGCAGACCAGCCCGTCGCCAGGCGCAGCTCATCGTTCCCATCACAACGCCGACGAACTCACGGACATTCCGCCCGGGACCCCGCGGGCATGAGAAACCCCTGCGGGCGCTGGCAGTGGCCGAAGACGCGCCCGCAGGGGTCGACCGGCAGGGTCGGGGCCGGTCCCAATGGCGCCGGGCCTCCCCCGAGATGAGGCCCGGTTCTCATCACGACGGCTGGGCCGCAACCCCCCAAGCGGCAGACCAGCCTCACTATGTAAGACGCCATTGTGTAGTCGGCTAGTTGCTCCTTGTAACGGATTTCTTCAACAATCTCGTCACGCCACCGTCATGCACGGTACGGCAGGACCTGAGATAACCGGCCCACGGTCCTGAGTTTGCGCGGATGCCCGGTGAGGGCGTGTCCTAGGAGCCTGCCGGCAGCCACTCGGCGAAACGATGAGCGATCGTGACGGCTGGGTCGAAGGCCGGCGACCGCGAGAACGCGAGCACGGCGAACGCCACGTCGCCGCGGAACCCTACGAACCAGATGGCCCTCACGCCGCGGTGGCCGGCCAGCGGCGCGGTGCCGACCTGGCCGAACAGCGTTGTGCCGGGCAGGCGTGCCGCCTTGGCTGCCCCAAAGTTGACCGTGTTTGCCATCAACTCCCGCAACTGGCTGATGACCTGGTTCTTCAGGCCTTTCAACTTAACTCGCGCGGTCAGTGTCGGGCCTGATGAGCCGGTGACGATCGACGGGCGATGCCAGGATCCCGACTCAACCACCCCCGCCGCCAGCGCCATGTTCAGCGGGCTGACCAGAACCGTGCCCGTTCCGATCGCGTCGGCCGCCTGCTCGCCCTGGCCGACCGGCTTGCGGATGCTGCCGACGAACGGCGTCGGCCGAAGCGGCAGGCGCCAGGGGACGCCGATGCCGAACTGCCCGGCGGTGGCGTAGAACTCGGCGGGCTTCAGCAACTCGGACAGGACGGCGAACGCGGTGCTGCAGGCATGTGTGAAGTCGAGGCTGAACCTGGGCTTGCCGAACCTGGGCACCGCCGGGACGTTGGCGTAGCTCTGCCCGCCGACCTGCACCGGCGTGGTGCTGCATCGGACCGGCTGGTCGACGCCGAAGCCCGGTTCCGTCGACAGCAGGGCAGCGGTCGGCACGATGGTGAACGACTGTCCCGGCTGATACTGGCCGTTCAGCGGGTCGACGGTCGGCATGCCTGCGGCCTGCCGTTCGGCCGCCGCCAGGATCTTGCCGGTGCTCGCCCGGACCGCGACGACCGTCGCCGCGTAGCCGAGCCCGGCCAGAGCGCGCTGCGCGGCCTGCTGGACTCCGAGTTCGATCGTGGTCCGCACCGCGGTTCCTGCCTGGCCCTGCCAGCGCTTCAGCACCTTGACCAGATGGCCCGCCGCGTTCTGCACGACCACCTGAGTCGTCGGCGTCCCCGCCAGCGTCGTCTGGTATGCCTGTTCCAGGCCCGACAAGCCGACCGTGGTGCCCGGCCGATACGGCTCGCCGTCCTCCACCAGTGCCCTGGCCGCCTCGGTTCCGACCTGGCCGGTGATCACCGGCACCGCGCTGCGGAACAGCCGCCTGGTCACCCACCTGTGGGTCAGGTGGGGCACCTTGCCGAGCGCAGCGCTCAGCCGGTCGAACTTCCGCGGCGCGAGCTGGACGAGTTCCAGGAAGGAGTCCGGCGGAGCGGCGCGAATCTGGCCGACCATCTGGTCGGCCTGCGAGGAGGCCAGCCCGGTCACCTTGGCAAGTGTCGTGGCTGTCGCGACCGGGTCGGGGTCCCTGGCGGGTCTGACCCCGACCTCCACCACCGGCGAAAGCGGTATTAGCGGCTTGCCTGAGGCATCGAGGAGCGGGCGGCGTTGGGGCACGGTGGTGAGCACGGCCAGCCGGTCGCCCACGCCCAGGCCGGGCGCAGCCGCCGGAGCGTGAAGTTGCCGCGGTAGTTCCATGGCCGGCCGCCGCGGCCTAGGTCGATCGAGGCGTAGAAGTGGGCGCTGGCGGTGTCTCCGTGCACGCTGATCGGGCCCATGGCGAGCGAAAGGTCCTGGGCGCCGAGCTGGTTGTAGGCATCTTTCAGGCTGCGCGCCACGACGACGGGGTTTCCCGTGGTCATGGCGGCAGCGGTAGCGTAGTCGCCCGAGTTCCATGCCAGCAGGAAGGTCTTGACGCTGGCCGTTACCGAAGGGTCGGACTGGCCGGCGCCGGTCACGCCCGCGACGATCACGACCAGGGCCGCGCACAACAGCGACACGACCCTGATCACCGTGGACCTCGACCGGCCGAACAGCTTCCTCGGCCCGCCGGGTGGACGGGGGCGACCCGTAGGCTTGCGGCTCGCCGGTCGGGACCGGGCAGGCCTGGCGGGCACGGGCGGAACCCGGTCACTGGCTAGATCCGGGTGGCCAAGCCGACCCGCCGGCCCGGGCCGCGGACCCGGCCGACCCGCCGAGCCGGGCGCGAACCCAGGCCGACCCGATGGCCCGGGCCGCGGACCCGGCCGACCTCGCGTCCCGGGCCGCGGACCAGGCTGCCCCCGCGGCGCGGGTCGCACAGGCTGCCCCGGCGACCCGGGGGCGAACCCGGGCTGCGCGCGGCTGCTCTGGTCCTCGGCTCCGGCCACGAACTCGGCCTGCTCAGCCAACCCGGTCGGCAAACCTGCCTGGTCACCCGGCCAGGGCGGGAACTCGGCCGTATCGCCGGCCGCGGGGCCTGGCGCGTCGATCGGCGGCGCATCAGAACTCGCCGCATCGGGGTCAGATCTGCCCGCCCGATGCCTGGCTGAGTGCGCGCCCCGCCTAGCCATGCCCGCCATCAGTCGCCATTGTGCTACCTTCGGCGCCGCATGGCACGTTCGACTTCCCTGGTGGCGTCTCGGCGCGCCAATTCCTGCCGCTTGTCGTATGTTCGCCGACCTCGGGCCACGGCAAGCTCAATCTTGGCCTTGCCGTCGGAGAAGTAGAGCGACAGCGGCACCAGCGTGAGCCCGCCCTCGGCCGTCGAGCGCGCCAGCCGGTCTATCTCCTTGCGATGCAGCAGCAGCTTGCGTACCCGGCGCGGCGTGTGATTGGTCCAAGTCCCCTGGGTGTATTCGGGGATGTGCACGCCATGCAGCCATGCTTCACCGTCGGCGATCAAGGCGTACCCGTCGGTCAGCGACGCCCGACCGGCCCTGAGCGACTTGACCTCCGTGCCTGTGAGCATGATCCCGGCCTCGACCACATCTTCGATCGTGTAGTCGTGCCTGGCCCGCCGGTTGCTGGCGATCAGCTTCCTGCCCTGCTGGGACCTGCCGGACTGCTGTGCCTTCTTGCCCTGCGCTGGTGCCACTGTATAAGTCTGACCCCTCAGACCCGCAGATAGCGCCTGAGCGTGAGGAACGACGTCGCGCCGCACAGCAGCAGGCCGATGACCATCGTCACGATAACGACCTCGACCAGGTCACTCAACGACAACTGGGCGTGGAACGGGAAGTCGTTCTGCAGGCCGTCAAGCCCGGCCTTGGCGCCCACCAGCAGCGCGACCGCGATCAGCCAGCCGAACAAGCCGGCGATCATGCCCTCGACCAGGAAAGGAAGCTGGACGTAGAAGTTCGACGCGCCGACCAGCCGCATGATCGCGGTCTCCCGGCGCCGGTTGAACGCCGACAACCTGATCGTGTTGGCCACCAGCAGGATCGCCGCGACGATCAAGATGATCGCGACCACGATGACCGCGTTCCTTGCCCCGTCGAGCAGCTTGTAGAACTTGTTCAGCAGCGCAGAGTTGTCGATGACCGAGTCCACTCCCGGCATGCCGGACACGGCGGCGGCCACGGGTATGGCGTCTGCCTCGGCATTCTGCATTCGCACCTCGAACGAGGCGGGCAGATCCTGGACCAGCCGCTGCATGATGGGCTGATCCGCGAACAGCTTCATGCCCTGCTTGGCCGCCTGCTCCTGCGAGATGAAGGTGACCCCGGTGACCTCTTTCAGTGACTTGAGCGTCGAGCTGACCTGACCGATCTCTTGCTGAGTCACCGGGCCGTTTCTCGTGCACTGCGTGGTCAGCGAAGCCTGCCCGCAGAGGTAGACCGACAGTTCGACCCGGTTCTGCCACAGGGCCCGGGTGTGACTGACCTGCTTCACCACGAGCAGGCCGGTGCCGAGCAGCGACAGGCTGATCGCGACCACCACGATGAGGGCGACCGTCATGGTCAGGTTCCGCCGGAGGCCGACCCATACCTCGCCGAAAACGAACTGCGCACGCATGTCGCTGATCCCTTGGTTGACTTCGCCCGCCTGAGCGGTGCCGGCTGGCTCGTACGCCTCGCCCTAGTAGGCCTGGCCGTAGACGCCGCGCGACTGGTCGCGCACGACCTTGCCGTACTCGAGCTCGATGACCCGCTTACGCATGGAGTCCACGATCGCGGCGTCATGCGTGGCCATCACGACCGTGGTGCCCGTCCTGTTGATCCGGTCAAGTACCTTCATGATGCCGATCGACGTCGCCGGGTCGATGTTCCCTGTCGGCTCGTCCGCCAGCAAGATCATCGGGCGGTTGACGAACGCCCGCGCCATCGCGACGCGCTGCTGCTCGCCCCCGGACAGCTCGTCCGGCATCCGGTCGCCCTTACCCTCGAGGCCGACCAGGTCGATCACCTCGGGAACGACCTTGCGGATGAACCGGCGGGGCTTGCCAATGACTTCGAGGGCGAACGCGATGTTCTGGTAGACGGTCTTGCCGGGAAGCAGCCTGAAGTCCTGGAACACGCAGCCAATCCTGCGCCGCAGCTGCGGCACCTTCCAGTTCGTGAGCCGGGCAAGGTCCCGCCCGGCCACGTAGATCCTGCCGTCGGTCGGGCGCTCCTCGCGAAGGACCAGCCGGAGGAAGGTCGACTTGCCCGACCCCGATGGCCCGACCAGGAAGACGAACTCACCCTTCTCCACGTCAAGCTGGACGCTCTCTAGGGCGGGACGGCTCTGATTCGGGTACGTCTTGGTGACGCTCTCGAAATGAATCACAGGCCCATCACAACGTTCGATAATGAAGACGAACCGAAGCACGTCGGCGCCCCGGTTTGATCACGGGACAGTCTAGGGGGGAAACTGGCCTGGAACGTCCAACATTGTCGAAGTGGGCGGACGGCACCGTCCCTGGAGGGACCCATGAGCTGCGAGCACCTGATCTGCGCCCAGTGCGCCGGCCCGGTAGCGGAGGCCCGCTGCCCGGTGTGCCGCGCAGCCAAGTCTGACCTGCACCATCACACCCACGGCATCAGCATCCCGCACGCGGTCGTGCTGATGTTGCTTGCGCTCGCTGTCGTTCTGGCGCTACAGCACCTCGGGCACTGATCGCGGCCGCCGCGAACCGCCGTCGCGGGGCGGCCGACGGCGCCCGCGTTACAGTCCCTGCCGCCGCAGCCAGCGGATCTCGGCCTCGATGAAACCGTCGATCTCGCCGTCTATCACGGCCGCGGTGTTCCCGGTCTCGTAGCCGGTCCGCAGGTCCTTGATGTTCTGGTACGGGTGCAGCACGTAGTTCCGGATCTGGGTGCCCCAGCTGCGTCCGCCGTCCCCGCGCAGCTCGTTCATCTTGGCCGCCTGCTCCTCGCGCTTGCGCTCGAGCAGCTTGGACTGGAGCACCGCCATCGCGCTCGCCCGGTTCTGGATCTGGCTCCGCTCGTTCTGGCAGGACACCACGATGCCGGTCGGCAGGTGCGTGATCCGCACCGCCGAGTCCGTGGTGTTCACGCCCTGGCCGCCGGGGCCGCTCGACCGGTAGACGTCCACCCTGATCTCGTCGTCACCGATGTCGATGTGGTCGGCCCGCTGGACCACGGGCAGCACGTCGACCCCGGCGAACGAGGTCTGCCTGCGGCCCTGGTTGTCGTACTTGGAGATCCGCACCATCCGGTGGGTGCCGTGCTCGCCGCGCAGCGTCCCGTACGCGTACGGGGTCTTGATCGCGAACGTGGTCGACTTGATCCCGGCCTCCTCGGCGTAGGAGGTGTCGTAGATCTCCGTCGGGTAACCGTGGCGCTCGGCCCATCGCAGGTAGATGCGCTGCAGTCCCTCGGCCCAGTCGGCCGCGTCGGCTCCGCCCGCCTGGGCGTTGATCGTGATCAGCGCCTCGCGCGAGTCGTACTCTCCGGACAGCAGCGTCCGGATCTCCAGTTGGTCGATCTGACCGCGGATCGCGGTGAGCTCGCTCAGCGCCTCCTTCATGGTCGGCTCGTCGTGCTCGCTCTCGGCCAGCTCGAACATGATCGACAGGTCATCCAGCCTGCCGTGCAGGCCTTCCAGCCTGGACAGCTCGGCGTCGAGGTAGGACAGCCGCCTGGTCACGGCCTGGGCGTTCTCCTGGTCCTCCCACAGGCCGGGGTCGGCCGACCGCTCGCGCAGCTCGTCGGCCTCCTTCCGCATGCCATCCGGGTCAAGGACGGCCTCGATGCTGGCGAGCTTCGATGTCAGCTCCGAGATCTCGCTCGCATGGTCGATTGCCATGGCCGAAGCCTACGCGAAAACCTCGCTCATTCCGGAGCCCCGCCGTCGCGCCGACTCAGCCGGGCAAGGTGCTCGACGCGACCAGCGTGCGGATCGCGCGGACCGCGACCGACAGGGTCGCCACCGTGAACGCGTCGCTCTCCCAGATCTCGACCAGCGTCTGCGCGGCCCTGGTGACCGCGGACTGGTTTCTGGCCACCCACGCGGCCAGCCGCCGCTCGGGCGTTCCCGCCTCGGAGACGGTCAGCACGTCCCTGGCCAGCGCGGCGTGGGCGGTGTACAGATCGTCCCGCAGCGCGCCCCTGGCCATCGTGTTCCAGCGGTCGTCCCGCGGGAGCGCGGTGATCCGGTCGCGCAGCCTGGTGATCTGCAGCCGCTCGGCCAGGTCGAAGTAGACCTCGGCGGTCTCCTCGACCGAGCGGCCCGTGTTCGCCGCGATCTCCACGATGTCGAACGCCGAGTATGCCGGGACCATCGCGGCGACCCGGTCGGCCAGGTCATCGGGGAAGCCGCGGCTGGCGAACGTGTCCCTGCGCTCCTCGAAGCTGGACATGTCGAGCCCGGCGAGCAGCTTCGGCAACCCGCCGGCCACGGCCAGCACGCCCGCCGCGAAGAAGTCGATCGTCGCCTGGATGTCGAACGGCGGGCGCCTGAAGTGCAGCAGCCACCTGGTTGCCCGCTCGGTGAGCTTGCGCCCCTCGAGCAGCGCGATTATCTGAGCCGAGGTGTCCACCTCGCCGTCGAGCGCCTTCAGCTGGCGCCAGAAGCCCGGCATGTCGAAGACCTCGCGCGTGACCAGCCACGCCTCGGTGATGTGCGGCACCGAGGCGCCGGTCTCTTCGTTCAGCCGGAACGCGAACGTGATCCCTGACCTGTCCACCATGTCGTTGACGACCTCGGTCGTGATGATCTCCCTGTGCAGCCGGTGGTCGGCCATCCGGTCAGCGAACCGCTCCCGCAGCGCGGCGGGGAAGTAGCCGGTGAGCACCCGCCGCAGGTACGGGTCGTCGGGAACGTCGGAGCCGAGCACTTCATGAGCCGCCGCGATCTTGGTGTGCGCGAGCAGCACGGAGAACTCGGGCAGGGTCAGGCCGCCGCCTACCGAGCGGCGCTCGGCGATGTCCTTGTCGGCGGGCAGGACGTCGAGCCGGCGCCTGATCCGGCTCTCGCGCTCCAGTTTCCTGATGTACCTGGCGTGCACGTGCAGCATCTGCGCGGCCTGGGAGCTGGCCGCGGCGAGCGCGCGGTTCTGGTGGTAGTTGTGGGCCAGAACCAGCCTGCCGACCTCGTCGGTCATCGCCTGCAGCAGCACATCGCGGTCGGCCGCCGTCATCAGGCCGTCGCGAACTACCTCGTCGAGCAGGATCTTGATGTTGACCTCGTGGTCCGAGGTGTCGACACCGGCCGAGTTGTCGATGAAGTCCGTGCTGACCAGGCCGCCGCCGAGCGCGTACTCGATCCTGGCCTCCTGGGTCAGCCCGAGGTTCCCGCCCTCGCCGACGATCCGCGCCCGAAGCTGCGAGGCGTCGATCCTGACCGCGTCATTGGACCGGTCGCCGGCGTCGGCGTGCACCTGGCTGGTGGCCTTGACGTAGGTGCCGATGCCGCCGTTCCAGAGCAGGTCGACCGGGGCGGCGAGGATTGCCGAGATCAGCTGGTCGGGCGCGAGCGCCGACGTGCCGTCCGCCAGCCGGAGCACCGCGCGGACCTGCGGCGAGACCGGCACCGACTTGGCCGACCGCGGCCAGACTCCGCCTCCGCCGGAGATGAGCCCCTTGTCGTAGTCGGCCCACGACGACCTGGGCAGGCCGAACAGGCGCCGGCGCTCGCCGAAGCTGGCCGCCGGGTCCGGGGCCGGGTCGAGGAAGACGTGCCGGTGGTCGAACGCCGCCACCAGCTTGATGTGCTCGGACAGCAGCATCCCGTTGCCGAACACGTCGCCGGACATGTCGCCGATCCCGGCGACCGTGAAGTCGGTCTGGCCGATGTCGATGTCCAGGGACCGGAAGTGGAACTTGACCGACTCCCACGCGCCGCGCGCGGTGATCCCCATCTTCTTGTGGTCGTAGCCGGCCGACCCGCCGGAGGCGAACGCGTCGCCCAGCCAGAAGCCGCGCCGCAGCGCGATCTCGTTGGCGGTGTCGGAGAACGTGGCGGTCCCCTTGTCGGCGGCGACGACCAGGTAAGGGTCGTCGCCGTCGTGCCTGATCACCCGCTCCGGCGGGATCACCGCTCCGGCCTTCAGGTTGTCGGTGACGTCCAGCATCGCGCTGATGAACATCCGGTAGCACGCGAGCACCTCGCCGAGGTAGGCCTCGCGGTCCGCCGGATCGGGCAGCTGCTTGCAGACGAAGCCGCCCTTGGCGCCGGACGGCACGATGACCGAGTTCTTGACCTCCTGTGCCTTGGCCAGCCCGAGAATCTCGGTGCGGAAGTCCTCGCGCCGGTCCGACCAGCGCAGGCCGCCGCGGGCGACGTTCGCGAACCTCAGGTGCACGCCCTCGAACCTGGGCGAGTACACGAACAGCTCGAACTTCGGCCGCGGCGCGGGCAGATCGGGCACCAGCGCGGCGTCCAGCTTGAACACCAGGTACGGAGCCCGCTCGTCCGGCTGGCCGCAGAAGTAGTTGGTCCGCTGGGTGGCGAGTATCAGCCCCAGGTAGGCGCGCAGGATCCGGTCCTCGTCCAGGCTGGCGACCTCGTCGAGCCCGCCGTCGATCTCCTCGGACAGCGCCTCGCTCCGCTCGGCCTGCCCGGACAGCCGGTCCGGGTTGAACTTGGACTCGAACAGCCGGATCAGCTGGCGGGCGATGACGGGGTTGGACCGCAGCACCCGGGCGATGTAGCCGGCGCTGAACGTCGTCCCCGCCTGGCGCATGTACGAGGCGTAGGCCCTGAGCACCACGACCTGCCGCCAGGTCAGGCCCGCGTCGAGAACCAGCGTGTTGAACCCGTCGTCCTCGATCTCGCCGTTCCACAGCGCCGAGAGCGCCCCCTCGAGCTGCCCGGCCACCGAGGCGAGCGACACGGGCGGCACCTGGGTTGTCCGCCCGCCGGGGCCCGAGGTCGCGGCGCCCTCCCTGCGCAGCCCGAAGTCGTAGATCCAGAACGGCTCCGCGCCAGGGAACTCGTACGGATGCTCGTCGACGACCTCGACGCCCATGTGCTGGAGCCGCGGCAGGACGTCGGTCAGCGTGATCGGCGAGCCGGTCCGGTGGATGGTCAGCCGCCAGACCCGGCGACTGCGGCCCCAGCCCTCCCCGCCGCCGGCCTCGCCCTGGTGAGCGCGCCCGGCCCGCTCCGCCCGGCCGGCCGGGTTCGACAGGCCGGTCAGGCCCGCGGTGAGCGCCTGCTGCTCGTGCTCGGCCGGCACGCCGCCCACGTAGCCCGCGGACTCCCACATCTCGAACGAGATGTCCAGCCCGCACTCGCGCATCTGCTTGATCTTGGCCAGGTCGGAGATGGCGGCGGCGGCTGGCACGTCGGCCTTGTAGGTGTCGGAGATCGAGTCGGCGAACTCGGCGAGCAGCGCGCGCCCCGGTCCCTCGCCGAGCTGGGCGACGGCCTCCCGCACCAGGTCGTCGTCCCAGGAGCGGACGGCCGCGGCGATCGCCTGCTCCAGCGCGGCCACGTCGACGTCGACCAGGTCCCTGCCGCGCTCGGCCCGCACCACGATGTGCAGCCTGGCGATCG
>WNGN01004712.1_pt1 | contig 17917 bp, 21 predicted proteins | sample 5400561 | NCBI WGS metagenome assembly WNGN01 (sample SAMN13153379, study PRJNA577476) | soil metagenome | isolation source: 115 cm soil or saprolite under Garry oak tree replicate 2 | place: USA:California | collected 2016-06-15
CTTCTGCGTCATAGCCGGCCGGGCCGGCAACAGCTCGGAGACGTTCACCACGCCGGCCGGGTGGACGGTCATCAACGCGGCGAACTACGTGACCGGCGGGTACGCCTACTGCTTCTACTACCGGGTACTCCAGGCCGGGGACGCTAACCCGACGCTGACTGTCGCCGGCACGTCTACGACCTGGTGCTGGGCTTCCATCGGGGTCTTCTCTGACGCCGGCGGCGCGCTGTCGCTTGACGCGCAGGGCGCGGCCGTGGCGCAGGACGGGACAGCCGGGACCACGTACGTCCCGCCTGCCGCCACCGCCGCCGGATCCGGGGAAGCCAGCCTGATTGTCGCGGTCGGCCGGAACAACGCGACTGCCACGGCCACCGGGTTCACGGACACGCCTGCTTCCGGGTGGGCTACCGGGGCGGATGACTGCGCTCAGCTCAACACCGGCAACAACTTCCGGATGGCGGGGGCCTACTACCAGCTCGGCGTGTCGGGGACCGTCACCCCGGGGACGTTCACGTTCACCACCGCCGGCGTGACGGCCACCATCCTTTTCACCGCCCAGCAGGTGCTGGTCGCCGAGACCGCAGCCGGCGGCGGCGGCGCGGCGCGGCCGGGAAAGACGTGGCTGCGCCGGTTCCGTCACCGGCAGCAGCTCCCCGCCGCCGCGGCGCCGGCCGACGTCACGGTCAGCGCGCCTGCGGTCACCGCGGCCGGCACCGCGCCGCAACCGGTTATCCGGGCCGGCCTTCCCGGGGCGGCCGCGTCCGCCACGGGCACAGCGCCGCAGGCCACGTCCGCCGTCAGCGTCCTGGCCGGGGCGCCCGCGGCGGCGGGGGCGGCCCCGCAGCCTACGGCTAGCGTCAGCGCCCTGGCCGGCATCCCGGCCGCCACGGGCACCGCCCCGGCCCCGGCCATCCAGACCGGGACCATCGTCAACGCCGGGATCCCCGCGGCCGCCGGGACCGCGCCCGGCCCGGTCGTCTCCATCGCGGCGATCCCCGGGGCCCCCGCGGCCACGGGCACGGCACCCGCCCCGGTCATCTCGGCCAGCATTCCCGCGGGCATCCCCGCGGCCACGGGCACCGCACCGGCCGCCGTTCCCGCCATCGCGGCTAAGCCGGGAATACCGGCCGCCACGGGCGCAGCGCCGCAGCCCGCCGTCTCGGCCACGGCTATCGCGGGCATCCCCGCGGCCACGGGCACAGCCCCGCAACCCGCCGCCAGCATCAGCGTCCTGGCCGGCCTGGCAGCGGCCACGGGCACAGCGCCGCAGCCAGCCGCGCCGATCGCCGTCAAGCCGGGCATCCCGGTGGCCACCGGGACCTCGCCGCAGCCCTCGGTCATCACCGGGCTGGCCGTCACCGCACCAGCCGCTACGGCCGCCGGGACCGCCCCGGCACCCGTCCTCGCGGCGGCTGTCCTGGCCGGGCTCGCCGCCGCCACGGGCACGGCACCGGCCGTCTACCGCGGGGCCGGCGCACCCGCCGCCACGGCCACCGGGACCGCGGCCCAGCCGGCCATCCGCCTCGCCGTGCTCCCGCTGGCCGCCGTCGCCGCGGGTGCGGCACCAGCGGCGGCGGCCAGCACCGTCACGCCGGCCGTCTTCGGCACCGCCGCCCCCGGCGGCGCCGTCCTCACGGCCGCCACGCCAGCCGGGCAGGCAGCCGCGGCCGCGGCCCCCGGCGGGGCTGCCCGGACCGCCGCCACCGCAGGCGGAGCTGCCACCCAGGCCACACCCAGCGGAACCACCACCGTCACGGCGACACCGGGAGGCCGCCCATGATCGACACCGGGCAGGTCTACCACGCCACCTACACCCTCAAGAACCAGTCCGCGCCCCCCGGCACGGTCACCCTGACCATCACCCTGCCCGACGGCTCCACGGTCACCCCCAGCCCCGGCACCGGCACCGCATCCGGACCCGACTGGACCGTCGCCTACGACTACGCCACCGTCCAGGCCGGCCTCCACAAAGCCGCCTGGCAGACCACCTCGCCCGGCACCGCCGCCACCGACTACTTCAACGTCCGCGCCTTCGCGTCCATCCTGTCCCTCGCCGAAGGCAAGACCCACCTGTCCGGCGGCAGCATCACTGCGTGGACCGGCGACGACGACGAGCTCCGCAACTTCCTGCAAGCCGTCACCGAGGTCATCGAGTCCAAGGTGGGGCCGTGCGTCCGCCGCACCGTCACCCAGCGGGTCGCCCCCACGGGCGGCGGCCAGATCGTCCTGACCCAGGCACCCGTCATCTCGGTCACCTCGGTCACCTCGGTGTGGGCAGGCGGGCCGTCCTGGACCGGTGCCAGCCTCGTCCTCGACGCCGACGCGGGCATCGTCACCACGCAGCTCGGCGCCGTCCCGTTCTACTACGGGCCATGGGACGTCGTGCACGTCATCGGCAGGGCCGTCGTGGCGGAAAGGTATATCCACGCCAGCAAGGAGCTCCTGCGGCACCTGTGGGAAACCCAGCGCGGCTCGCTCGAGGCCGGGCCGCTGTCCGCGGGCGCAGGCGAGACGTTCACCACCAGCAGCGGCTGGGCGTTCTCCGTGCCGCACCGGGTCCTCGAGCTGCTCGCCGACGACATGACCCCGGCCATCTGACATGGCCAGGCAGGGAAACTCAACGGCGGTTGGGCTGGGTTGGCCCCACCAGCGTGACCGCAGGCGGGCCATAGCCGTCATGCCCGACGGCACCCAGTGCCCCCTCTGCGGCAGGCCCATGCACAAAGACCCCGCACGCAACCACGACGGCAGGGCACTGCACTACGACCACGTCATCCCGCGTGCCATAGCACGCGGCGTCAAAGGGCCCATGCGGCTGACCCACGCCACCTGTAACGAGCAGGCAGGCAGGGCACTAGGCGCGCGCCTCGCACGCAGCAGGCGGATTGTCAGACCCGCCAAATACACTCGCTGGTGATGCCGAGAAACCCTAACGCTGCCTGTTCTACCTGCGGTAAGCCCGTTCACCGTAGCCACTCGTCACGGCCAGAGATCACCTGCCATGAATGCAGGCGCAAGAACCCGGCATCTAAATACCGGCCCGCGTTCTGCGAACGGTGCGGTAACGAATTCCAGTCACGGCGGAGCGGTCAGTCGCCAACAGGCTGGACACGCTACTGTTCCCGGACCTGCTACACCGCAACCCGCTTCATAACACCCGGCGTCCGCAAGGAGCGCACGTGGGCCAGCATGAGCGAGGAAGCCCGCGCTCGCAAGCGGCACCGTGCACGTCAGCGGCACCGCGCACATCAGCTCACCTATGACGGCGTGAGCGATGAGCAGATCTTGCGGCGTGACGGCTGGCGCTGCCGCATGGATGTCTGCCTGTACCGCAGCAGGCGCATCAACCCGGAGTACAAGTACCCTGACCAGCGATCAGCCAGCATCGACCACGTCCTGCCGCTGTCACTAGGCGGGGACGACACGGAGTACAACAGGCGGGCTGCGCACTTGGGCTGCAACATGGCACGCGGCCAGGGCAGGCCAGGCGAATCGATGCCGCTCTGCTTTGATGCTACGTTCGCGCCAAGAGAACGACGGAAGCCAGCACGCAAGCCCGACCACCTAGGCCGTGCCGCACATGCGGCGAACTGGTCAAGGGCAAGTGCGGGCTACACGAGCCAGTACGCTATGCCAGTTGCAAACGCTGCAACGCACTGATGATCAGCCGACCACGCATCACGATCTGCCAAGCATGCAAGACGAGATCATGCGCTGTTCCTGATTGCAATAACTCGGTGTTCTTCGCAGCAACGGACTGGTGTGCTGCGCATCACCATCGGCACCGTAAGTACGGTGATGCGTTCGCCGACATCCCTATCGCTAGCAGCAGGGTGGAACGGGTCGAGGTCGCCGCGCTGGTCAGGTAGTGATCACGTTTCCGCAGGTCAAATGACGCCACACCACGCCATTTGCGCGCGCGCGTGTCGGCTGACACGTGGCGTGAGAGGTGCCCGTCCGGAGGTATACCTTAGCCATGGCCGACTCGAACGCCGTCCGGTCGCGCCGCAAGCGCAAGCATGCTGCGGGCGATCACAGCATGTGCCGCCACGCGCCGGAAGCCAGGATCACGCTGGCTAGGCCGCCGCAGCCTGCCGCGCTTGACGCCCGTGCCGCGCTTGACGCCCATGCCGAGCTGGTCGCGCTGGCCCGGCGGCTCGCGGAAGCGCATGAGGCGGCGCCAGACCGGGCGGACGTGGCCCGGGAGTTGCGGGCGACGCTGCTTGCCGTGGCGGCGGCCGGGCCTGCGGCGGCAGATCCGATGGATGAGCTACGTGAGATGGCCGCAAGCGTTTCCTGAGCCCAGGCTGTCGTGCGTGCCGCCGGGCGATACGCGCCGCGCCGCGCCGGCGGTGACACTGGCGGCACTGGCGGGAATCGAGCTGGACGGCTGGCAGCGGTTCGCGCTGGAGGCGAACCTGGCGAGGTCAGGAGGCCAGTGGTCGGCGTTTGAGACTGTGCTGATCGTGCCACGGCAGAACGGTAAGTCCGTGGTCCTGTCGGTCCGGGCGCTGGCCGGGGCGCTGCTGTTCGGTGAGCGGCTGGTGATCGTGTCGGCGCATGAATGGCGGACCGCAGTGGAATTGTTCCGCGCGGCAGTGGATCTCGTGCTGGGGACTCCTCTGCGCCGGTACCTGCGAAATGGCGAGCGAGGGATCCGCCGAGCGGGCGGCGAGGAGGCTATCGAGTTCGCGAGCGGCAGCCGGATCCGGTTCATGAACCGCAGCAAGGAATCGGCCCGCGGATTCTCCGCCGACTGCGTGATCATGGATGAGGCGCACACGGTGACTGGTGAGCAGATGGCCGCATTGCTGCCGACTCTGTCGGCGCGGCCGGATCCGCAGATCGTGTATGCGTGCGCCGGGCCAGGGCCGGGTGCGTGGCATCTGTCGCGGCTGCGGCAGCGGGTGCTGAACGGGGATACGCGGCGGCTGTGCTGGCTGGAGTGGTCGGCCGACCCGGACGGCGACGTTGAGGACGAGCAGGCGTGGCTGGCGGCCAACCCGGCGTCAGTATCGGGCCGGGGCCTGTCGGCGGAACGGATGCGCGAGGAGCGCGCGTCGCTCGGGTTTGACGGTTTCAAGGCGGAGCGGCTGGCGTGCGCGCCGTGGCCGTCAGAAACGGATGGCGCTTACCAGCTGTTCTCCCCGGATGACATGAAGGCCCTGTTCGGCAGGCCAGCGTGAGCGTGGCGTGGGGTGTCGAGGTCTCCGTTGACGGGGAAACGGGCGCAGTCGCGGCTGCGCGTCCGCGCGGGGGCGGCTTGTGGATGGTGGAGCTGGTGTTCTACCAGCCTGCGCCGCTGCTGCCCGGTGCGCTCGGTGATCTATACGACGCGGATGAGGAGTCTGTCGGCGTGTTTGCCGACCCGATGCCGTGCGCGGGGATCCTGGACGCGCTGCGCCACCGCCTGTGGCTGCACACGCTTGAGGCGGTTGACGTGGCGGCGGCGGCGTCGCAGTTCCGGGCGGCGGTGAAGATGCGCGAGGTGCAGGCGGTCTCGCATCCGGCGCTGGAGCAGGCGCTGACGTTCGCCGTGCAGCGTCCTCTGGCGACGGCGTTCGGGTATGAGCGCCGGAAGGTAGCGGCGGACATGGCCCCGTTGAACGCGGCGGCGTTCGCCCTGTGGGGAGCGCGGCGCAATGAGGGCGGAGGTGACCCGGGCGCATGGCTGATCTGAACGCGATGGCGGTGCAGATCCGGGCGCAGCTCGCCGCGTGGCGCGGCCACGGCCGCCACGTCCGGGCGCGGCTGGCCCGGTCCCGCCACGTCCTTACCTCGGTCCTGCTGGTCCTGGCCGGGCTGGCCGGGGCGCTGGGCGGCGGGGCGCTGATCGGCCGGTGGTGCCTGGGCCTGGTCCTGCTCGCCGAGTCGGCCGGCGCTATCTGGTTCGGCCTTATGCGCGACGACGGTACAGGCCTGCCGCGGCGGGGTGAGCGGACGATCGCGGATGTGGCCGAGGAGTACCGGCGGCTGCCTTGAGGCTGGAGTCCGCCGAGCGCCAGCGCGCACCCTTACGGACTGCATGCGCGAACCCAGTCACGGACTCCAGCCCTGGACAGGAGGGTAGCCGATGCGGCTGATCGACCGCCTCCTGTCCCGCGCCAGCTTCAACAACTTCACCGAGTACAGCGGCTCCGGGGCGTACCTGGTCACGGCGTCGGACCCGTCCGGCCGGCACAAGGAAGGCGCCCCGCCCGGGACCGTCCGCTCCGCGCGGGAGGCCCTCGCGGGGAACGGGGTGGTCTTCGCCTGCATCGCGGCCAGGTCCGCGATCTTCTCCGAGGCCCGCTTTCAGTTCCAGTCCACCGTTGATAAGCACCTGTTCGGCACCACGGACCTGTCACTCTTGGAATATCCGTGGCCCAACGCGACCGCAGGGGAGCTCCTCGCCCGCCTCGAGCAGGACGTGTCCACGGCGGGGAACTCCTACATCCGCAAGGTGAACCCGGCGGACGGGTCGGACCCGCTGCTGGTGCAGATGCGGCCCGACTGCGTGACGATTATCAGCGAGCAGCGGGAAGACGACGCGGGCCGGATCTACAAGGTCCCGGTCGGGTACGCGGAGGACCTGACGCCGCTGGGGATCACGGACCGGGAACCGCAGGTGTACAGCCCGGATGAGGTGGCGCACTACTCGCCGTTCCCGGACCCGCAGGCATGGTTCCGGGGCATGAGCTGGCTGACCCCGGTGCTGCGGGAGGTCGGGGCGGATAACGGCCTGACCGCGTACAAGTCGGCGCATATCAGCCAGGGCGCGATGCCGGGCCTGGTGATCAAGTACTCCCAGAAGCTGTCGCAGCCGGTGGTGGACCGGCTGAAGAAGCGGTTCGAGGCGCTGTACGGCGGCCCGGGGAACTCCGGGAAGACGCTCGTACTCGACGAAGGTGCCGATGTTACTGTCGCTGGCAGCACGCTGGAGCAGCTGCAGTACGTGACGGTGCAGGCGGCCGGGCAGACCCGGATCCTGGCCGCAGCGATGGTCCCGTCGGAGATCGTCGGCCTGGAGGGGGCGCGGGAGGCGTCCGGTAACTACGAGCTGGCGATGCGCCGGTTCGCTGACATCTGGGCACGCCCCCACTGGCGGATGGCGTGCAGCTCGCTGCAGCACCTGCTCCCGGACGTCCAGCCGCCGACCAGGTTGTGGTTCGACGTCAGCGATATCGCGGCGCTGCGTGAGGGCGAGCTTGCGCGCGGTCAGACGGTGCTGGTGAAGGCGCAGGCCGTGGCATCGTTCGTGACCGCCGGGTACAGCAGGGAAAGCGCGGTCGCCGCGGCGGACTCCGGGGATCTGTCGCAGCTGAAGCCTGACCCGGGGGCGGCGCCGCCGGGGGCGCCGACCGGGACGAGGGCGCCGCAGGCCGGCCTGCCGCAGGACCTGCCGGGCGTGGTCGCGCCGAACAAGCCGAACACGTTCCCGCTGGGCCCGCAGACGATGCCGTCCATGCCGAACGGAGCAAGAGGCTAAACGATGGCCGCCTTGACTCTGGCCATGTGTCGCTGGACACCCTTCGGATCTTCGCACCGCGAGCCCGCAGGGACCCCGCATCTAGGGCAGCCATGGTTGGCGATCACCGGATCATTAATCCATGTGATCGGCGGATCAATGACAGGACGTGGATCAAGCAGGCGGCTGACGAAGCACCGGTCTCCGTAGCAAGCCATCTCGAATCCGCCGCCTGGTCCAGTGACGATCCAGGCCAATGACCCGTATTCGCGGGCCGCGTCTTCGGGAGTGAGGACGTGAGTGTGCGGCATTTCGGGTCCAGGCCAAGGCGTGACTCTAACGACTGCGCCGGGCCTGCACCAAGCGACGGGTTCTCCGCACCACATATCGAACAGAACGGCGTTTGCGCTGCGCGCGTCGCGTTGCCTCCGCCACTCCCGGGCTTCCTCTAGCGAGCCGAAGCCCGGATATGCCGGTCGCCCGTATCGCACCTGAGTCATGGGAGTCACCATATGGCGCTAACGCACGAGCCGCTCGGCAGGCAAAGGTTGACTGATACCTGGGCGTCCCGGTACACCCCGGCCCATCTGCCCGCGGGGAGCCCGGCCGGCGGCCAGTTCGCCGCGGGCAGCGGCGGCGCGGCCCCGACGAACGCCAAGCCGGTCGGGGACGGCGAGACCGGCAAGCGGGTGTCGGACCTGCAGAAACGACTGAACGCGCTGGGGTTCAAGCCGCCGTTGAAGGTTGACGGGATCTTCGGCCCGAAGACCCTCGCCGCGGTGAAGGCGTTCCAGAAGACGCACGGCCTCAAGGTAGACGGGCTGGTCGGGCCGAAGACGACGGGGGCGCTGCGGGCTAAGCCGGCCGCGAAGCAGAAGCCGGCGCACGCCCCCGCTATGACCGCCGCCAAGACCACCCAGGCCAAGACCGCCCTGGCAGCCCTGGCCAGGCCAGCGGCCCACCGCGCCCTGGCGCACGAGCCGCTCGGCAAGCCCGGCGGGCCCGGCCTGTTCCACCACAAGGGCATGCAGCTGCCTGCATTCGTCCAGCATGTTGCCCGGGATCTCGTGGAATCCCGCGGCATGCCGGAGTCCGAGGCCATCGCCACCGCGATCGCCCAGTGCAAGCGATGGGCGGCAGGCGGCCCCGACGTCAAGCCGGAAACCAGGGCGAAGGCGGCGGCGGCGGTCGCCGAGTGGGAACGGCTCAGGGGGCAGGCCAAGGCGACGAGGAGCACGCCGGCGGGCGGCGGCTACGACGCTGACGGCCTGGACGCCAGCTGGGACGGCGACTACGACCTGCCCGACCTGACCGGCCTCGGCGTGGCCGACTTCGAGGCCGCCGGCGGCGGCGCGGACCCGGGCGTGTCGCGGGCCGCGAAGCTCGGCTCCGGCGCCCGGTTCAGGGCGCTGAAGGCGAAGCTCGCCGCCAAGGGCGCCTCCGACCCCGGCGCGCTGGCCGCCCATATCGGCCGGAAGCGCTACGGGAAAGCCAGGTTCACCGCGCTCGCGTCAGCAGCGCGGAAGAAGAAGGGCGGCCGCATGTCACGCGCCGAACTGTTCCGTTCCTACCCGCTCGAGGACTACCACGTCGTCCGTGCCGGCGAGGGCGACAGCACCGGCCGGGTCGTCGAGGCGTACATGACCGTCTTCGACGAGGAGACCGAGATCTATGACGGCCAGGGGCGTTACAGGGAAGCGATCGACCGGGCCGCGTTCAACAAGCGCATCGCCGACCTGGAACGCTCCCGGAACGGGTTCGCCGCCGCGAAAGTGTTCTACAACCACGGCATGACGATCCACGGCACGCCGTCGGACCGGTACTCGATGCCGACCGTCACCCGCTCCCGGTACCTGGACACGCCGCTGGGCAACGAGGTGCTGGAGATGTGGCGGTCCGGCGCGGTGACCGCGCAGTCGTTCACCGGCGCGATCATCCGGTCCAGCCCGGAGCTGAAGCCCGGCGAGAAGTACCGGCCGAGAAACGGGCAGCTGCCGCAAGTGCGGCGGCTGGAACTCGGGCTGAAGGAGTACGGGCCGACGCCGTTCCCCGCCTACCAGGGCGCGGAACTGGTCGGGGTCCGCATGTCGCCGCTCGGCACCTGGCAGGCCGCCGACGACGACGAGATCGAAGAGATCGAAGAGATCGACGACGAGGCACTTCCCCAGGATGAGGAAGCCGCCCCCGGCGGGCCGCCTGACGTGCACCCGTCCCGGGATCACGCGCACCGGCTGTACGCCCTGCGCACTGAGCAGATGTGCCGCGACGCGGGCATCGCATCCCTGAAGGGCGGATGGTAATGGCAACCCTCGACGAGATCATCGACGAGCAGAACACGATCCACGAGGAACTCGAGCGGATGGCCGCCGACGACTCCACCACCGAGGAGGCCGACGGCGGCATCCGGGACACCCTGGTCAAGAAGTGGAAGGACCTGGCCAGCCAGGACCGGGGGAACGCCGAGTCCGGCGATGGCGGCGGAGAGCAGTGGGGCGGCGGGCAGTCCCCGCAGTTCATGCAGCGGAGAGACCCGCTCGCCGGCCGGGAAGAGTCGAAGGACTACGCGATGCTGCCGCGCAGCGACGTGATCGCCCGCGCGTCCAGCCTGATCGAGGTGCACGACAGGCGGGGCTGGCTGCCCGGCCGCGGCGAGGTCGCCACCCGGGTCGCGCAGGCCCCGTCGATCGCCAGGCACATGCTGATGTACGGCGCCGACGAGTACTACGACGCGTTCCGGGACTACGTCGCCGATCCCACGGGCCCCGGCCTGCAGCGTGCCGCCGGCGCATTGTCCCTGGCCAGCGCCCAGGGCGGGTATCTTTTGCCCTATTTTTTGGACCCCACGATCGTGATCACCACGGACGGGACGACGAACCCGTACCGGCGGATCGCGAACGTCCAGAAGGTCACGACGAACGCCTACCAGGGCGTGAACAGCGCCGGGGTCCAGGCCGCGATGGTCGACGAGGCCAACGCCGCCGGCACCGGCAACTACCAGGGCGTCGGCCAGATCCAGATCGGCATCAAGAAGGCCTTCGCCTGGGTCTACGGGTCGTTCGAGGCCAACGAGGACACCAACTTCGCCGACCAGCTCCCCCGCCTCATCCAGGACGGCAAGGACATCCTGGAGGAGTCCAAGTTCGCCGTCGGGACCGGCGGCACCGCGCTGAACTCCGGGGAGCCGCTGGGCGTCGTCGCGTCGCTCGGCACCGCGCAGCGGGTCAACGCGGGCGCCACCGGTGCCATCTCCGCGACCGACGTGTACAACCTGGAAGCGGCGCTGGGCCCGCGGTTCCGGCTGGCCGGCTCCATCGGATGGGCGGCGAACATCACCGCGATCAACAAGGTCAGGGCCGCCTCGCCCAGCGGGGCGGGGTCGTCGTTCTGGGCGACGCTCGGCGACGGCACCCCGTCGCGGCTGCTGAACCACACGATCGTGGAGTCCCCGTCGGTCACCTCGGCGGCCGGCACCGGCACCGCCTCCAGCGGCACCGCCTCCGCGCAGCTCGTGTTCGGCGCGTGGGAAAACTATGTGATTGTTGATAGGATCGGCATGTCGATGCTATTCGACCCGATGCTGAAGGGTACCGGTGCTAGCGCCAACGTTCCCACAGGTCAGCAAGGGTGGCTAGCCTTCTGGCGATATGGTGGCGGGGTGTCCACGGCCAACGCATTCAGGTGGTTGCAGTACTCCACCGGCTGACCTGTCCCGCAAACCGAGCGACGCCCCGGCCGGGCACACGGCCGGGGCGCAAGACAAAGGATCCCGCAATTGGCCCCGATGACCATCACCGTGCCCGACGACATCCCGACCGCGGTCACCAGCGGCGAGGCGGCGAAGCTCGCCAGCCTCGCGTCCGGCGGCGACGTGCTCGAGCTCGGCGCGCAGTACGGGTTCTCCACGGTGATCCTCGCGCAGGCCGCCCGGCGGGTCACCAGCGTGGACTGGCATCAGGGCGATGACAGCATCGCGGCGATGGGCGGGGAGTGCGCGGACACGTGGGAGGCGTACCGGGCGAACCTGGCCCGGTACGGCGTCGCCGCGAAGGTCGACGCGCGGCGGGGCCGGTTCGACGGCGTGCTGCCCGCCCTGGCCCGGGAGGGCACCCTGTTCGACGGGGTGTTCCTCGACGCGCAGCATGACGCCGCGGCGGTGCAGGCCGACCTGGACCTGGCGCTGCCGCTGATCCGGCCCGGCGGGTGGGTCGCGTTCCACGACTACGGCCGCTCCGAGGCCACGGGGCATCCGGGGTTCGGGGTGACTGAGGTGGCGGACCGGTTCGGCGTGACCGGGGTGGCGGGGCACCTGGCGTGGGGGACCGTCCCGGGCCCGGCCGCCGCGGCGGACCCGGCGCGGGTGCTGACGGTCGTGGGCATCCCGTTCCAGCCCGACGGCAGCGGCTACCACCGCCTCTACCTGCCGTGGAAGCACCTGGCCGCGAACTCCCGGCACGTCTTCGGGATCCCGGCGCCCGGGCAGCGGATCCCTCCGCCGACCCCGGCCGAGCTCGAGGACGTCGACGTCCTGGTGATGCAGCGGCCGGCGTTCGCGTACGGGGCGCGGCAGTTCGACCGGATGGCCGGCCACGTCGCCCGCGTCTACGAGACCGACGACGACATGCTCACCATGGAGACGTCCAACTCGCCGTTCACCACCGACCCCCGCTCCCCTGAGAGCGTGCGGTACTGCCTGCGCCGCGCCGAGATGGTCACCGTGTCCACCCCGTACCTGGCGGAGCTGTACGCCCCGTACAACAGCAACATCCGGATCCTGCCGAACTGCGTGAAGGCCGGGCTGCTCGACATGCCCCGCAAGCGGCGGGACCGGGTGACGGTCGGCTGGCAGGGCGGCCTGTCCCACCTCGTCGACATGTGCGTCATCCAGGACGAGCTGACCGGTGTCCTCGAGGCGAACCCGGACGTGGACATGCACTGGATCGGGCAGGACTTCTCCCCGATGACCTGGGTCCGGTCGCCGCAGCTGCGGGCCCGGTGCCGGTACACCCCGTGGTCGGACGACGTGGGCGACTACTACAAGGCCGTCGACTTCGACATCGCGATAGCCCCGCTGGCCGACGTGCCGTTCAACCGCGCGAAGAGTCACCTGAAGGCGCTCGACGCGGCGGCGCGCGGCATCCCCATCGTCGCGCAGGACATGGAGCCGTACCGGGAGTTCGTCCGCGACGGGGAGACCGGCTACCTGGTCCGCACCGGCGAGGAATGGGCGAAGCGGCTGACCGGGCTGATCCACGACGAGGCCGCCCGCGAGGAGATGGGCGCCGCGGCGAAGAAGGCAGCCGCCCGGTACACGATGCAGGGCAACTGGCGGCTCTGGGAGGCGGCATACGAAAGTTGCGTACGGTGAGGGTATGCGATCAGGGCAATGGGCCGCGTTCCTGCATCCGCTGCGCACGCGGGCGGACAGGCGCACCGCGCCCGGCAGTGTCCATCACGTGGACGCGAGAGGGAAATGCTCGTGCGGCGCGGGGCTGCCACGCCGGATGCGCGGCGTGATGGCATCTGTTAATGCCGCTGCGGCGGCAGGGAAAAAGGAGGCGGCACGCTGATGACCAGGAAGATCATGCTCGAGGCGACCCAGCCGGTGGTGGACGGCAACGAGGTGGTGGTCGCCGCGGGCGAGCTGTTCGAGCCGGGCGCCAGGCTGCCCGACGGCGTGACCGTGCGCGAGGTCATCACCGACGCGCCCGGTGAGCCCGCGAAGGCCGAGCCCGCGAAGGCGGCGGCGAAGGCCCCGGCGAAGTAGTGGACCCGGACGGGATCGCGCGTTCCGTCGCGGCCTGGGAGAGCATGCTGCCGCTTTACTGGCGCGGCTTCCCGTGCCAGCAGTTCTCGTCCGATATGTGGCGGTACGCCGAGGTGGTGCACAAGCTGCGGCCGCCGTGGGTGCTGGAGTGCGGCACGGCCGGCGGCGGCACCGCCCTGTTCCTCGCCGACGCGCTCGCCTCCGCTGGCGGCGGGCTCGTCATCAGCATCGACAACGACCCGCGACCCCTCAGCATCACCCATCCGGGGCTGATGCTCCTGAAAGGCGATGCGGCCAGCCCGGAGACAGCGGCGCGGGTGAAGGAGCTCACGGGCGGCGGCCGGGGCGTGGTACTGCTCGACGATAACCACTCCTCCGCCCAGGTCCTGGCCGAACTCGACTTGTGGGCGCCGCTGGCGGACTACCTGATCGTGCAGGACACGCTGATAGGGCACCTGCCGCAGTACCCGGACAATCCCCGGCAGGCTGTGGAGAAGTGGCTCCCGGGCCACCCGGAGTTCGCGGCGGACCCGGAGCCGGTGCCGACGAACCACCCGGGCGGGTGGCTGCGGAGGGTGGCCGGATGACGTACGTCTCCTCGGTCCCGGCCGCGATCGCCGCGCTCGTGGCGGCGTTCCGCACCTGGCCGGGCCTGGGCCTGGCCGGGGTGCCGGTCCGGGACGGCCCGGAACTGTCGCAGGCGTCCGGCCTGGAGGCGGTCGCCGTCGGGTACACGGGCGATGAGGGCGAGGACGTGGTGACCGGCGCCGCCAGCCCGGAGGGGCTTGCCGTGCTGCCGGACCGGGAACGGTACGCGGTCACCTGCGCCATCGAGGTCATCGACCCCGGAGCCGGGGTCGCCGCCGCCCGGGCCCGCGCCTACGCGATCCACGCCGAGTGCGGCGCCGCGATCGCCGCCGATCACACCCTCGGCAGGGCCGTGCTGCGCGCGTCGCTGGGGATCGGCTCCCTGCAGCAGCAGCAGACCGAAACCGGCGCCAGGGCCCGGCTGGTGTTCCCCGTCAACATCGACGCGTTCACCGGCCGCTAGCCGCTCGCTCATGCCCCGTTCCGTTCCTCGGATTCGAGTCCTTTGCGGAGCAGGACCCGGATGGCATCGGTGACGTTAATGCTGTACTTCTTCGCGTAAGCCTGCACGTCGGCGGCGAGGACATCGTCGAGGCGCACGCGCTGGTCGATCGGCATCGGGTAGCTCCATCCGGCGAGAGGCGGGTCAGGGCGTCCACGTGGCGGGCTGCTGGCCGCCGAAGACGTCCGGCTGCCACTGGACGGACGCCACGCTGACACCGCGCGGCAGCTGGAAGGTGACCCACCCGGTCTGGGTGCGGCCTGCGGCGACGCCGAAGTCGCCGCCGTTGAAGTTAGTACCGGCGCTGATCGAGCTGAAGTCGGCCGTGTAGGACTGGCCGTCGTCACCCTGGATCACGGCGTTGATGTTGGCGTCGTCGCTGGAGTATCCGCTATCGCCGGTGATCGTGAACTCGACGCCGGCGAAGCGCTTGCCGGTGTCGGGCGTGGTGTACTCGTCGGCTCCCCGGGCGGGGTCGAGGACCTTGACGGCGGTCACGTCGTAGCTGACGTCGTTGCCGCTGTTGTCCTGGGTGCTGACGGTGAACGTGGAGCCGAGCGGGCCGCTGAGGTCATCCGGGGTGCTGGCCGGCGTGTCCGTCGGGAACGTGCTGGCCTGCGCGGCGGGTGCCGCCGGCGGCGGGGCCGTGTTCTTCGCGACGTGAGTGCCGCCGGCCACTGCGCCGACGATGCCGCCGGCGACGAGCAGGCCGCCGAGGCCGACCGCGGGGAAGACGACCCAGTTGCGGACCCGGTGCGTCTTGCGGGCGGGCGGTGACTCCTGGGGCGGGGTGTAGGGGTACTGGCTGTACTGGTCGGTGCTGGCCATTTTGGGTTCCCTTCTAGTTCTTTCCTTGTGCCCAGACAGTATCCGGCTAGTGCCCAGTTGGCAAATGACTTTGGTCCCGATCTCTAGGGAGAGTTCATGGCGGCTCTTACGGTCCAGGTTGTCCCGCACGCCGGGGTGACACCCACCCTGACGGCCTCACTGGGCGGCATCAGCAACAACACGGCGCCCTGCGGCTCCGGCCTGGCGCTGATGCTCGTCAACGGCGCCGCCGCCACCTGCAACATCGACGTCCTCGTCGCCTCGAACGTCAGCGTGGACGGCCTGGCCGTCACCACCCCGGGCGGCGCGGCGGGGCCGGCCCGCAGGTTCACCCTGCCCGCCACCTCCGGCAGCGTCAGCTTCATCCCGCTAGTGGCGTCGGTGTTCGCCGACCCGGTCACGGGGCTGGCCACGTTCAACGTCGCGGCGGGCACGGTCTCCGCCGCCGTCGTCTCCATCAGCGCCTAGAAGGAGGCCGGACATGGACGAATGGGTGCAGATCATCCACCCGGAGACGGGCGGCATCGCCGAGGTGCACCGGTCATCCCTGTACCAGCACTACCAGGGCGGCTGGCGGCTCCTCGCCGGCGACGAGGCGGCAGCGCTCGAACCGGGACCAGCGCCTGAGCCGGAACCGGTGACCAGGAAGCAGGCCGCGAAGGCGGCACAGGCCAAGACCGAACCAGAGGAGAAGTAGATGCCTCCGTCGCCGCTGACCGCGACCGTCCGCTACGTCCCGCCCGGCACCCGGAAAATCTACTGGGTCACCACCATCGCGAATTACCTGTCACCGTCCAGGGGCGAGCTGAACGCCGGGATCGACCTGACCGCCGAGATCGCGGCGATCAACGGGTTCACCGTCACGTCCGGCACGGCCGACACGCCCGACCTGTCCACGAGGTTCACGGCGAAGATCCCCGGCCGGATCACCGCCGACAACTCCAGCCTGGTGTTCTACGCCTCGACGACGTCCAGCGACGTGCGGACGGTCCTGCCGCGCGACACCGCCGGGTTCGCCGTGTTCCTGTGGGAAGGCGACGTCACCGGCCAGCGCATGGATGTCTTCCCCGCCAAGGTGACCACGGAGTCGATCGACGGCAACATGGAGAACCCGCAGCAGATCAACATCGAATTCGCCATCACCAAAATCCCGGCCCTGAACGTGGTTATCCCCTGATGGGGTCCTACCTCACCAGGGACGCGATCCTCGCCGCTACCGCGCTGAAGACCGAAGAGGTCGACGTATCCGACACCGCATGGGGCGGCATCGTGCTCGTGCGGGAGCTGCGCGGCCGGGAACGCGACGAGTGGGAGGCGTCCCTCGCCACCCAGCGCGGCAAGCAGATGGTCCCCGACGTGGCGAACATGCGCGCCAAGCTCGTCGCCCGCAGCGTCGTCGGCGGCGACGGGGAGCCGGTGTTCACCCAGCAGGACGTGGCCGCGCTGGGTGAGCTGTCCGCCGCGGCGCTGGACAGGGTGTTCGAGGTGGCGTCCCGGCTGTCCGGCCTGGATGAGAAGGACCTGGAGGCGGCGTCGGGAAACTCCGGGGCCGGCCAGGACGCCGGTTCCTCTTCCGCCTAGCCCGCGACCTCGGCACGACGGTCGGCGAGCTCCTCGACCGGATCACCAGCAGCGAGCTGACCGAGTGGCAGGCCCTGTACGACCTCGAGGCGGCCGAGCAGGCCGAGGCGGAGAAACGCGAGAAGGGGCGGCGGTGATGGCTGAGGCGGAGGTCACCGGGCCGGGCGTGACCGGCATGAAACTGCTGGCCGCGAAGCTGAAGGAGGCCGACCCGAAGCTGAAGCGGGAACTGCGGAAGAAGTTCAGGGACGCCGCGGAACCGGTTGCCGGGGACGTGGAGCAGTCCATCCTGCTCATGCCCTCGCATCACGACGGGACGCTGCGCCGGGAAGTCGCCGGGACCGTCGTCGTGCGGACGTCGTTCTCCAGCGCCGGGGTCCGCGTGCAGATCGACTCGCTCGGCAGCAAGATGCCGGCGGGCAAGGGCACGCTGCCGCACCACCTGGACAGCGCCAGAGGATGGCATCACCCCGTCTACGGGCACGGACCGCGCAGCCGGTGGGGATGGACGCGGAGGCGCCAGCTCGGCAAGCCGGGGTGGTTCGAGCGGCCCATCGCTGATAATGCCCGCGAGTTCCGCAACGCCGCCCTCAAGGCCATCGACGCGGTACAGCGCGAGCTGGGGGTGTGACGAAACGTGGCGAACATACTCCGTTTCGTTATTCTCGGTGATGACCGGGGCGGACCGGCGTTCGCGTCCTTCACCAGGCAGGTCGAGAAGGCGAACCAGGCCGTCGACCGGAACAACGCCGCGATGAAACGCCAGTCGAAGGCGGCGCAGGACGCCCGGGGCGGCATAGCCGGCCTGGCCGGGGAGATCACCGGGTTCGGTGCCGCGGCGGACGCGGCCAGTTCCGGGGGTAACAAGTTCAGGCTGGCGCTGGCCGGGGTCAACCTCGCCTCCGGGGTCCTCGAGCCGGCCATGGCCGGGATCGTCGTCGCGGCCGGCGGGCTGGCGGCCGGGTTCGCCGCCGCGGGCGCCGGGATCGGCGTGTTCGGGGCCGTCGCCAGGACGGTATTCACCGAGGCGTCCAAGGGCGCCACCGCGTACGCCGCCGCGCAGGCCAAGTACGCCTCGGCCACCACCTCCGCGCAGCGGGTCGCCGCGCTGAAAGCCGAGAAGGCCGCGTTCGCCGGGATGTCCCCGGCGGTGAAGTCCCTGGCCCTCCAGCTCGGCGACACGCAGAAGAGGTGGAAGGCGTTCACC